>Ga0310343_10000156_pt1 | contig 29777 bp, 39 predicted proteins | sample HC15DNA2025_MG_FD_203519 | JGI IMG/M metagenome (GOLD analysis project Ga0310343, IMG submission 203519) | Marine microbial communities from station ALOHA, North Pacific Subtropical Gyre - HC15-DNA-20-25_MG | ecosystem: Environmental > Aquatic > Marine > Oceanic | place: Pacific Ocean: North...
TCTGCGCCTCCTCCTTGATGCTGACCAACTTTAACTGTTATTGATTCTCCGGGGGTTACAGGAATATTATTCTTCCAACCTAGACCACCTCCTGCTCCTCCAGCTTTTGTCATTTGATATGGATAATAAGTGCCTGGTGCGCCTCCGGCTCCTACTGCTACAACATGAACTGAAGTAACACCAGCTGGTACAACCCAAGTGTGTGTTCCAGGAGTATCAAATAATACTCCACCTGATTTTATATATGATACTGAAAATGAAGAGTTTCTTAGCTGCTCAGCTCTTCCGTCCGTAACTTTAAAAGCTATATTAAAAGATCCTCCACCTGAGTCGAATCCAGGTTGAGCATTTAATGAGTCTACACCTAACGGAGTAATTGTAAACTGACTGTTAGAATCTTGGATTATTCTTGCGAGATACTGTGCAGAGTCTGCTGCAGTGTGTATGAAACGAGGAGCAAACCCATCAGAGTCTGCCCCATATAACTTAATGATTGTAGGATTACCTGGTGAGTCTAGAACATAGGCAGATTGTGTAAGTGGTGCTATAAAACGAGGAGTAGCATTAACTATTGACATTCTAAACCAACCGTCACCGCCCCAAACATACATGTTGTCGTTATCAACAATGTAGCTCAGTTCGCCGGTGGTGTTCGATGATCCTGTTGGTAGATCTGTTTGAAATTGCTTAGTGCCTGAAGTAGCAATGTCGGCGCCTAGTTTTTCCTTTGATAGTGTACCAGCTGCGCCTAATAATTTACCTAGATTTCTTCCTCTTGACATGTTGTATCCTTAGAATCTCTTCTATGGCAATCTAAAATTTTCGTACATAGATGGATAGCTTCATCGTATCCATCACGAAAACGATTCTTTCTGTTACCATAGCGTTTAAACCACTTTAAGCTATTTATAACAGATGATCTCTTGTCTTCAGGAATTTCGAAGTTTCTTATTAGTTCTTCGTATTGGTAACGCCAATTTAATATTTCAGCCACCGAGTTGTTCATACACCATTCTCCAATTTGACATTTTAGGGATACCCTCAGTATTTTCAGTTTTAATGTGAGGGTGTTTCATTAAGAGGGGTTGAAGACCAAACTCAGCACCTTGTACTGCGTTCTTAACTTTGTCCTCAATCCAATATGCACCTGGGTACCATGTAGCAAATTTACCCAAGATGTCATCTTTATCTGCACCTGTATCTAGGTACACAAACTCATCGAAAACTTCTTTACCAAAAATGTTTTGAAGATTTTTAGTTCTTAATTCTTGTGTGTATCTGTTTAGAGATAGTGAAGTTATAACTGTAAACTTATGACCAAACTCTTCGTGTATTTTTTTAACATATTTGACTGAGTCATATAGTGGAGGTAAGAAACCAATGTTTGAAGAGTTATTGAACTCTAATACATATTCAAATATATCTGGCATATTGTATCGATCTGCTTGATCGTATACTCTAACATCTCCTTCAGCGAAGATATTCTTTTCTCTCATCATCCAAGCATCGAATGGATCTCTCCAGTTTAGTAAAACTCCATCACAATCTGTTAATATTATACTCATAAATTTTCATTCCTTATTAGTTATTATAGTACCAATCTACCATACTTTCAATCAAAAGTAAACCATTAAATGCGATTAATTGCACTTTTTTTCAAGTACTGTGACATTTTTATCACTGTTTCTCCACTCTCTATGGACAGACTTAGGTATAACAACATACTCTGGTGTTCTTATTTTCCAATACGTCCAAGATCTCTTGCAGTGATTCTTATCGAACCATGCAAGAGAATCAATGAACCAAACTAAGTTATATTTTTCTTTTCGCTTCCAACCATAATTTCTGGCTGAAAACGTTTGATTTGAAGGTCCTCCTAAGAAGACGTTAAAAAGAATAGAGATCGCCACTCCTAATCTAGCAAGATACTCTTTGATACTCCTTAAACTCAATAATTTCTTCTTCATCGGCGATCTTCTGTGGTCTCAAAACATTTTTCTTCTCAACATGTCGAATCCTCAGATTCTTATGCTGAGATTGCAACTTGTTTCTACCCTTCTTCTTATTACGCGGGTCGAATCGAGAATATTTAGTCATTTTACATAAGTTCAAAATGAGGACCATCGATGAAAGGACGTCTACCTTGACTCCTTCTTAAATCGATGTATGCATTCATAGCATCTTCAGATGTTCCTTCATAAGAACGAATATCTCCTTCTGACCATGCTGCACCCCATTTGATTGCAACTCCCTTTTCTTTTGCTGCTTGCTTAAATGCGTCACAAATATCATCATATACATTTAATTCCCAGACAACATCTGATCCGTCATATGCTACAACATCGACAGCGTGTGAAAACCCACTGTCTTGAATTAAATGTTTGGACTTCATTGTTTGAGAACGACCAGATGCAACAAGTTTTTCTTGTTCTTCTACTGTTCGGACTCCGTAAGTTACGCCAAAATCAACTTTAGTGAGTTCGATTGCTCTTTCTACGACAGCAACCATATCTGGGTGAACTCCTTCCAGTTTTCCTTTTGATCTACTAGATAGATTAAAAGCCATTATCTCCATAGCCTCCTATAGTGTTTTCTATTTCTGTTGTTAATCCTTCGAAACCACCAACATGTTTCTCATTCATCCAGATTTGAGGTACTGTTCTTACACCTGGTAGTTTTTCGAAGAGCTCTACTTTATAGTGATCATTCACTATATTCTTATATTCATAATCCAGTTTGTAGTCATCACACAACTTCTTGGCACGTTCGCACCAACCACAATCTGACTTTCCGTAAATTGTTATCATTCAGCCTTCCAGATAGTCCATGCTCCATAGACTATTGCTAGTCCCGCAGCAATTTTTGCTAATGGCGCTAAGAATAGAACCATTAGTCCTAGTGCTACTAATGCAGCTCCATCCCAACTTGTACGTTCTTTCATTCTATTATTAAGCCAACTTTTCATATTTGCCTCCTTAGATTACAGTTATACTTATACATGTTATAAGTTCAACATCTCTTTTGTCATAATATAATCTCTAACAAAATCAGATCGAACAATGTCGACCCATTCAAAATTAATAACTCTAAAAAATCTCATCTGTTCTACGATGCTTATAAATTTTACTATTCCGTCTTTTTCTTTTGCATTTGTAAAATCAGACTGTCTACTATCACCACAAAAAATAATTTTACACCTATGACCAACTCTTGTAATTACAGAATCTAACTCGTGAAAGTTTAAGTTCTGCATTTCATCAACAATTATAATAGTATCATCAAATGTTATTCCTCTTATAAAAGATGTAGTATCAAAGTCAACAGCCTTAATAGTTCTTAATTTTCCCCATGCACCTACATATCCAAAGAGTTCATCACATATTGCTTTATACGGTGCCTGATAAGGTTCTTCTTTTTCTTCCTTTGTTCCGGGTAAATGACCACCGTCTCTTGTTGAGACTATAGATCGAATTACAAGTATTCTTTTATAGTCTTGTGGATTCTTTAGCATCATCTTAAACGCCAAATAAAGTGCAATAAATGACTTACCAGTTCCTGCACTTCCACTCAACACTAAGTTGTGTCCTTCTTCCCAAAACTCAAAAGCTTTCTTCTGATTTTCGGTAATAGGACTGATTGTCTCTAGTTCATCTAGAGCAACCCGCGCGCTCTGTCCTTTTTTCATGTCTTAATAGTATTACCTGAGCCTGAGCCAGATTTAATCTGTTTGAGTTTATCTTTAAACCCATCTGGAACTTTACTTGCTAGTGAACCTACACCTGAAACAATCTTAGGTGCAGTAAGTACATGAACGAGATCTGGATCAGATCCGAGCATTTGTTGCAACTCATCCCATTTGCATACTACATCATAACTCTTTTGAGTTGCTTTATTACGCAGCGTATACGTCGGCATATTCTTTTCCTTTAAACCATTCTGGTACATTACGTTTTGTCCAAACCATTTTAAATCTATCTTGTTTAGTTTGATAGTATTCTTGATATGACTTTACTGGCTGTCCTTCATGTATACACTGTGGCTCATGTGTCATAGCAAGAGGAAACGGTGTTAGACCTCCAATTGGAATATTTTTAGGTGGTATGGATAACACATCTTCCAGTATAGTTTGTGTACTGTGTGTCTTTTCATATCGGTATTGATACTCAATACATAAGGCCTGAAAGTGATCATAGTGCCAAGCATAGTTTCCAATACTTTTCATTGACCATGTAGTGCATGGGTGATAGTGATGGACAGCTTTGTACAAAGTATTTTCAAGATTGCTGTCAGGATGCACCCAATAATTAACCATACGTTTACCAGACTTAGATGGTCTTTTTTCTGTATAACCATCAAGCATTCTATGTGCAGTTGACAACATTTGACCTGACTCAACAATCATCTTTACGACGTGTTTGTCACATTGAAGCTGTGCTGCTTTGATTGGATTTTCATCCAAGATAAAAATATTCATAATATACCTCTGTTGATTAATTTAATTATATCAAACTTTCAATAAAATGTAAACCTTTTTATGCGGCCCTTTCCACAAATTTTTCTAAGTGTTTATCTATGTATTCTTTCTTAGTCTTTATTTTTTCTACGAGATCGTGTTTTCCTTCTTTTTTCATGGTTTTTGCAAATCTTTCTAGTTCAGTTGAATCTTTCTGAAGTCTTTGTATTTGTAAGTGAGTCATTAAATTCTCCTCGTAAAGGGGTTATAGGGTTAACATTTTCATTATGTAGAATCTAACAATAGTCCAGGAAATGCTTCCTCAACTACGTTTCTTGTCACTCCTTTTATTGGCTTCTTACTAACCATATCTATTACTACTTCAGCATCATCCGGATGAATACCTTCAAGTAACGCTAAGAAAAGTTTTTCTCTTTTGAATGAAGGCATAGATGCGCCGGGTCCACCTTTTACAAAATATTGAAATTGAGTATTCTGCTTCTGTAGATCAGAAGGCGTAGACTGCTCAAGATTAGGAGTAAAAGGTGGCCTACCCGGAGGTAGTAGCCAATGAATAGTAGAATCATAAGTTCCTCTAAGAACATCTTTTAGTGCCCAAGAGTCGTTATCCTTTAATATTTTTACTTTCTCATCTTTCTTCTTTTTCTTCTTTACTTCCTCAAGTACTTCAAACACTAATTTATAACTCATTTTTCGCTCCAGTCTTTATCCCAACCTAAGTCATAAAATAACCTAAGTTGTATATTTGTCATTTTAAATATAGTCTCTTCAAATGCATAATCACCATAACCAATAAGCTCGCGATGTATCATCCACTGATCCGGATCAAGAAACATAAGGTTTCCTTCTTTAGTTAATACCATGTTGTGGAGTGATAAGTCGCCAGGAAGAAAGTAATATCCAGCATTAATATCTCTGAGATGTTTATTATAGATCAAACTCTGCAATTTTGTTTCTGCTAGCTTGATTTGTACAGCTAGTAAAGATGTCGGATGGAGTTTATCTTTATTTACTAGTTCTATTTTTTTAGTTTCTTTATTGTAAATTCTATCAGTTAAAAGTTGGTCAGCTGTTACGTCAACGTCAACGTACTCCATTACAATTGTTGAGAACTTATCTTTGTTAACGGTACCAGAATTTAATAACTCGTGAACGTGTACGAGTCCCGGTATCTTTTCACAAATGTAACGATAATTATCTAACCATTCCTTTGAAAATATAGCCTGAGGTTTATATGTCTTATAAACTTTATTTTCTTCTTCATGATGCTCTATTATCGTTTTCTGACTTTCATATAACTTAATCATATAAATTCTTGTACACTCTCCAATAGTCTCTTACATCTTTTATTTACTAAGTATGGAAAGACTTTTCCTCTGTTCTTCCAAGGATCTTGCCCTTCAAAATTATTTATAATACTAAGTCTTACAGGATCAGGTGTTTCTGTTAAATCTATCAATTTTTTATTTCTTAGATAGTTACGGTATATTGTATCTCCCATATCACGCTGAAGATTATCTGACTCTAGCCATGCGTCTATTTTTTTCTTAGTTACTGGTGACTGACGTCTTTCTTCTACAAATACATTATCATCTGAAAGAACATTTGGTACTCCATCACCGCCATCACCTTTAAATATATGTTCCATAGAATATAGTCTAGGGTTCTTATGTGTCACGAATTTTTTAGTCATAGGAGAGTACTGTTTGACGTTACTATACTTTTGTAATTGAATGAAATCATGATCTGCAGATATAATCATTACCGGTTCGTTCTTACCAAACTCTTGTGTCTCTATGGCGATCTGAGCAATAACATCATCCGCTTCGCATCCTTGTTCATGCATTACTTTATACGGAAAGTTTTCTTTAATTTCTTCTCTTATCATGTTAAGAAGACGAAAGGCTTCGTTCCAGTCTATCTTAGACTCCTCTCTACCTTTTTTTCTTTTATACTTATATTGAGGGAATACATCCTTGCGCCAGTTACCTGCACCATCTGCAACAACTACTACTTCACCGTATTCTTTACCAAACTTTTGACGATACATTCTTATAGAATTTAGTATCATATGTCTAAGTAAATTTTCTTCTACTGCCAATCTTTGTACGACGAGATTACCAATAGCTACGCCATTATAATCAATCAATATCATGTACTACCACCTTCCATCATTATTCAATAATTTATTATACCATAGTTCGATATAATTGTACACCATTAATTACGCTTTTTCCTCTCCATTTACTACTTTTCTTAAACTATCTTCTGGAGAACATACAACCCTTTGAATAGGTTTCATGCTCTGATATTCCATAACTAACTTTTGAGTAAACACTTGAATTTGACTCGGATCATTTGCTGCTTCTACACACTGCTCTAAGCTAGTGTAGTTTGGCTTATGAAAAATGTATACGTCTTGATAACCATCAGGTGTTATTCCTGCAAATATTACAACTAAAAACCATTTCATTCTAATTTTACTCTCTTTCTATTTTCTATATGTTGTTCACTTATTTCTTCTTTCGACTGTCCATGATACTCAACAGCATGTCCTTCTTCAATCATCTTTGCATTTACGTTAGTTTCAAAACACCAGACTTCTCCTAGTATTCTGCCAAACTTTCCTTTTTCATCTTTGTGAGTTCTGATAGTTACTCCACCAGATTTTACCCACTTTTCTAAATAAGCTGCGGCGGCTTTACCGTATTTCTTTTCTTCTTCATCTCGAGTTCTAGACTCTGGAGTATCTATGCCATACAGTCTAACTCTTTCGTTTCTTAGCCATATACCGAAACCAAGATCTATATCTACGTCGATCGTATCTCCATCGACAACCTTTATTACCTTACATCTATAAGTATGCATTTCTTATCCCTTCAAATGTTTAGAGTGAATCTTACCACCTATGAACTCATTGTAATAGTCTTCTTTAAACAGAACTTCTCTATCAATTTGCTCTTTCATTTCATAGTATGACATTTCACCTTTAGTCTTACAGAGCTTTATTATCTCTCTTTTAAATCTCTTTTCTCCCTCTGCCTCAACTAAAAGTTTCACCTTTTCATTTGATCCATAGTAGGTTTGCCAGTCTGAATCTTTTTTGGAATGTCTTTTGTTAACTTTACCCTTTAATGGTCTTAGCTTATGTATTTTCCAAAAGTTCTTTTTTCCGACATATTTCTTATTGTTATTTAAATCTGTTATTAAATAAACAAAACCAGCCAAGTTCTCATAAGAGTACTCGACTGGATCGAATATTTTATCTTCATAAAACCACATGTTATTATATATTAATCTTCTTCATCTTCGTCATCATACTCAACTAATTGAGCATTACAATCGTTTCCACACAAGGGACAAAACTGAGGTTCAATATCAGAGGACACCTGAGATTCTCCATCACAGAATGTACATTCAAAATAATAATACTTCACACTAGAAGTCTATCTCGCACGCTCCGCCGACACATGCTTCAGAAGCAATGGTGTCTGCGTCAGTGTAACGCTTTTCGGTTAAATCCTCTTTCCATTCTATTGTTTTAAAGTTTTTGTTTATTTTATTCCATTTGTGTAAAAGATAAGAATCCTTTAAGCAGTGTTCTGCTGTCTTTAAATCTCCTTTTAGATAGTTATCCGCAAAGTTTTGAAATCTTCTCACCCAATCTTTCTTTATTGCATTATCTGAAGTTTCAAGCGTAATATCCTCTCCCATTCCTTGAGCGGTAGCGCATGCCTGCCAGAGATTAGGAAATGCTGAGAGTGCATCTACGACAAGACCAGATGCAAATATTGCGGCAGTATCATATTTTTTTACCATTTCTTTTGCAGAAATAACAGCTGTGTTAGGAGCTTGATTGTAGTCTTTATCTCCTGTCATTGGAAGAAAAGAAATACCAGCAAAAGAGTTTCTATTTTCAAACACATATTTTTCTACTTGATCCCAATCATCTACAATAATAGTATTTGATACGTTGTGTCTAACTCCTTCATCTGCACATAGATCAATATTAGTACCGGCTTCTACCCAATGTTTTTGTGCCAGTTTTACTTTTTCAAGATGAGATACTCCTAGGAGTGCATCTTTAAATATTGAACCTTTCTTTGGAAGAATTGGAAACGAAACAACTACATCAGATCCAGTGGCAGACCATACTGAGTCTTCAACCATAAAAGGATTTGATTTTTGAATAGCTTGGGTAACTTCTGAATCTTTTGTCATCTGTACATTTCGAATATACATTTGCGAATGTTCAGCATGTATTCCAGAACCAGTTTGAAGTAGAACTGAGGCATTTCCCGAAGGTTTCACGCACGTGGTTCTGGCCGCAGGATTGATTCCAATAGCTTCAGCGACTTCTCTATTAACTTCTTTAACAATTTTTGCTCCTTCTTCTAATACTTCAGGATCAAATAATACATCAGGGTTGTTCATCCAACCTGTAATAGATGCACCAATCAGTGCTTCTCTGTCAAAGATCTTTTTACTTGTATCACCAAGAAATTTAAAGTCTGTATATCCAGCTTGTAAAGTTCCTAAAATAGATGCTGCACGACACGCTTTAAAAAACTCTTCTTTTGACGTGCACTTACCGCCGTTTATTTCTGTTAAGTTGCATCCTTGCCAGCCAGATTTTCCTTTGATCTGTGGAAACATTCCGATCTCAACGCAAGGATTAGTAGTATGTTCTTTTGAATTTACAAAAACAAAACCAGGCTCACCAAACTCTCTCACACTTTGCATAAGTTTATTAAACTGTTCTGGAGATGTTTCGTTTCTTACAATAACTGCAGAGTTGTTAGACCTACCTCTTTGAGGGTTATCCATAAACCAGTTACCTGTTTTTGCATTCATCATCTCATCATCATCTGGAGAAAATAAACATATTGTTGCTGATCTACGAACACCACCACTTAACACTGCATCAGCAGTATACATAACAATATCATATACTTGAATAGGTTTAAGTGATATAGATCCCTTTTGATTCATGACCACAGCCTGTAACATGTGTTCTATCTTATCTAAAGCTAATCTCAACCCATCTGGTCCTGGTGCCTTAAATCCTCCAGAAATTTTTGATCCTTTTGGCCTGATCTGAGAAGTATCAAAGTATACTCTTCTACCTTCATATTCAGGATATTTACCACCACCTATAAAATAAGATGAAAGAAGAACGTCCACAGCAGTCGCCCACCCTTCAATTGAATCTTCTACGATCCAACCTTTAGCTTGTTTCTTTCTTTCTTGAATCTTAGGTAATTTTTTAACGTGATGCTTCTGTACCGAAAAGCCAGCGCCTGCACCACAAAGAAGAATATAAAAGACTTCTCCAAAAAATTCAGGCCTATCTGCATAAGAAGATGTACAGTTATACATCCTCATCTGATGCTTTAGTATTTGTTCACCACCAAACTGTAAAGCTCTTTGAGCTCCTAGTACATATTGATTTTTGTATGCCTCTCTGGCTTCTTCTACATATTCTGTTATTTTATTCATTTTTGTGGAATAGAATTTTTCGTGCATTTCCATAACACGGTCCACGGCTTCGTCCCAGGTTTCATATCTATCATTATCATCATTAAACCTAGAGTAACCATCATAAAATTTTGCTTCGGACAAAAGCTGTCTGGTGTCAACAAACTGTGTTTGCATCGCAGGGTCCTCTTCTTTTATTTGATTAAACTTTTTATCTTGTACTATTATATATTATTTTGCGAAGTTTGTAAACCCCAAAAAGTAAGGTTTTAGCAAAAAAATTATAATTTATAATTTCACTTTTGAAGTAGGTGGAGTCTGTTCTCTACTATAAATAGCCTTTCCTAAAACGAAGCGAAAATTAGATATCTGTCCGTCCATTCCATAATAAGTGTTATAACCCGATCCACCTAGAGTAAAATGATATCCACTACCAGTTCCTAATACATTATAAGCACCTTTAGTACCACCAGTAGATGCATACCTAATGTGTGGAGACTGATAGTGAGGACCTATCGTTCCACTACTTCCATTTACAAATCTACCATTAATAAAGATTTCCATGTGACCGTTGTAACCTTGAGGGTGTTCTACTTGATCACCTTCATAGCCTCTTTGTTGCACAACAATGTGATACCACCTACCAGTCCTTATAGCGACAGAGTATGGAACTGATGTATCGTCATTTGATATAGTACCTTCTCTGTTTCCTAGAGTTCCACACTTTAACGGATAGTATGTCGTCTTTCCCGCTTGCGGCCACTTCGCTTGTTCGTATTCTATATAACCATCATCTTGGTTATTAATTCTTAAGTTAAAGTTACACCAGTCACTGAGAAACCAACCATTTCCTGACATGAGGTGTTGAACCTGATTTGAATTATTGTACTCTTGCCAGTGTCGTCTTCTGTACCACATTTCTGCTGTCCACTCATAATCCCCGGATCCTGCAAGCTTACTTACGTTTATTACGTCACGTTGACTGGAACCAGGTGCTGTTCCTTCGAAGTTAACACTAGCATTACCTCTGTGTTCATTTTCTGATCTAGTCAACCAGAAAGGATCTCCAACATGTAAACCTAGAGTTCCTTTTACGTCGGTGTAACTAAATTCTGTCGAAGAGTTATCTGGAGAAGTTAGAAGATTTCCTCTCTGACATGTCAGAACTTGAGTTATAATTGGATCAGTAGTAGTCCCAGATTGATTAACAGCTCCAGTTGAAGCATCAACTAATTGTAACTCTGAGAATATATCATGACTTTCTCCACATCTTAGTCTACCAGAAGTAACTCTAATGTCTGTCATATATCCAGTGAGTGGATAGTAAGCAGTACCGTTAGATCCAGCAGCATAAGTACTCGTATTATCATAGTCACCAAAACCTTGGCCTCCTATTGAGACAGTATATCCACCTTCAGGATAAGCAGTATTATCAGATCTCTGATACCTTCCTCTTTCTTTTCCATCAATGAAACATTCAACTCGATATAGACCAAAGAAATGTAAACATACGTGATGCCAGTTTCCATCGTTTAACAAGGTACTAACAACCGGTGCATTGGTTGGACTCATTAACTGAATCCATAATTGATTATTATATCCGGTTTGATACTCAGTATTGTTAAACATTATATAGAGATTTCCATTCTCTACTTTTGTCTTCCAACCTAAGTCAGGAGAGCCTGTCTGACCTCCGCTTACTAATGAGAATAAAGGAGATCCACCAGATGCAGTATCTTTCATCCAAAAATCAACAGTATGATCATACCTCGACCAAGTTGTATTTTCTCCTTTGAAGTAAACAGGACTTGTTTCTATTCTATCGTTCACACCTCCAGGAAACTTTAACATTGGTTCATTTCCACCCCAAGGATCGGTTGTATCTGTAGCAGCAGTAACGTTTCCTAAGACTTTACAACCATCTTTTATAGCCTTATTACCTTTGTCAATAATATTAAGTTCTACGCCTCCTCTGTAATGAAACGTAGTTCCAGTTGAACTAGTTTTTATTGTGGGAGGACTAAAGCTAACTGTCCTGTCACACGTCTTTGTAATCTTAAGATCAGATATATGTCCACCTCTTATATCTGCGTCTCCAGCTCCGTACTTACAACCAAGGTATACTGTTCCAGAAGCGGATCCAAAAGCAGAAGCGTCTGTCCAGGTTCCTGCAAGTACACCTCGCTTAAAGACTCTTATAAGGTTCGAACTATTTCTGCTCACTGCAATGTGCACCCATTGGTTTGCGTCTCTTGTACCGTCCCAAAATCCTGTGATGCCACCACCGGTGTTGCCTGCGTGATAACCAAAGGCAAATCTTGTACCATCACTACCAAAAACAAATTTATTGTCAGAGTCTCCAGCGTGGTGAAGAGCTGTCCACTTATTATCTACATATGATTGTCCATCACTTCTTATATAGACCCAAGCTTCTATGGTAAATTCACCAGTAAGATGAAAATCGTTACTTGCTGGTACTGTTACGTGACAAGGATTAGATGTTGCAGTGTGATCATGAAAATATACAGAACCGTTATGAAGAGAAGGTGCATATTCTTCTGTTGGCAAGAAACAAAAAGATGTCATTTCTGGAAGTGTCTTTCCACTGACAGCTTGTAGATCACCATAAGTTGATGAGTAGTCTTTTAACTCGTTTCCAGCAAATAATAGTAACTTAGTTCCAGAGATACTTGTTAAGTTGTTTATTGTAGGTAAGAACTCATTACTATAAACTGCTGATCCACTTACGACTCTAAAGTTTGAAAGCCAACCGTCCCATTTATTTACATTAGCTGCTGCATTATCAGCTCCACCCATCTGCCACTTTGTTGCTGTTGAACTTGGAATTCCAATATTAGCGAAGGCTGTACTATCTTTATCTGCTAATCCATCAAAATAGATTTTAAGATTTCCTGCATATCTAGTGACTGCTACGTGATGCCAATTATTATCTAACACATCACAATTGCTAGTAACATCAGCACCTGTTCCAGAACCGTCATATCCATAAACAATTATTCTACCCTCATTGGTCAGGCCTATGCTTAAGAGATTGTGTTCGGATACTGCATCACCAGTTCTAAATATTAGACTAGTAGTATAAGTAAGAGTTTTATTGTCTTCCTGTCCACATATCCAAAACTCTATACAAAAGTCGCCGGTTCCCCAACTCAAATGAGTATCAGGGGTCACTGGTTCTAAACAACGGTCACCAATAAAGTTAGCACTGTATCCGCCACTCGGTCTGTAAGGCGTAACTGGAGAAGGATTAGGATTTCCTACTCTCGTCATTGTATGATTTGATGATGAACTATCAACTAAAGTTCTATTATTACCAGTTGATACTGCTTGAATTAGTTTTTCTGTATGCTGACTACCAGAAACATTTAAAACAAAAGTAAGTGTAAACCTACTTACTGCAGGTGTCGTATTAACTCCGTCAGAGGCTGTAAAAGTTAAACTAAAGCTACCTACATCGTTTGGATTAGTTGATGGTGTGATAGTAAACACATTATTTGATTGAGATACAGTAGCAGTATTTCCTAATGAACCTTGTGTTACAGAGTATGCATATGTTAATGGTGATCCTTCTGGGTCAGTAGCATTAATTGTTACTACTGTAGGTGTTCCGTCTTTCGCCAGTATATAAGAAGTAAGAGCACTTCCTCCTGCAATATTTGGAGTTGTATTAGTTACATTGGCTATTGTTTTCCAAGAACTTCCGTCCCATATCATAACGTTATTTGTACTTTGGACAAAGGCCATATCACCAGTTTGATTACCATTTGTCGGAAGGGCAGAAGGATCAGCATGAATATTAGCGGTTGCATCTGCGGCTGATCCTCCTGCAACTGAAGATCCTTGAATCTTTCCGTTTGAACTAACCATAGTCGCTAAATCAAAAGATCTTGTTGTCGCCATATTATGTCCTTAAGTTACAGTTGAAACTTGATACCAACCGGTACCATTCCATATTAAAAATTTATTCAGCGATGTTATTAGTGCCATTCTTCCAGTATGATTTCCAGTTAAAGGAAGATCTGAAGTACTTGCTACTGTTAGACTATTATCTGTCTGAAGATTTTCAAACAGTTCTGCTTCTAAAGTTCCATCTGTTTGTAGAGACTTCGCAAATTCAAATGAACGGCTTATAGGCATATTAAGATGATGGTTTCTTAGTCAACGCTTGACCAGCATAGAATGCTGCTACTATCGCTGCTACAGATACAAAATATGTTGCTGCCATATCACCTAAAATTTTAGCTGCTTGATCTAAACCTCCCCAAACTGCTAACACAACTGCGAAAGGATATAGTAACATTCCGAACAAAGCAAACCAAGCCATCATTCTCTGAGCATCTTGCTTCTTGTCTTCATTTTCCATGTCACTTCGCATGTCTTCTAACTTAATCATTCTTTCTTCCATAGCCATTTCATCATCAGTGATTGTTCCATCACCGTCCCTATCTAAGTGTTCATATTGTGAGTCTTTTTGTAATTTCTTTTGTGCCATTGTTCCTTATCCCCTAAAGTCGTAATACTTACTACTAGATGCAGCAGTAAAACCGTTATTTGACGGACCTATAAAAGTGTACTGTGTTGAATCTAAATTTGTATTGCTTCCTATATACGGTTGAGCATATCCTCCAGTAAAGTAATCATAACCATTAGTCATATCTCCGGAAATAATTATACCAGTTATAGTCCTAGGAGTTGTCCATATTACATCTCTGGTGACGTTGTTCCCCGAATTTGAAACATATATACTGTAGTACGTAGATCCTAAGTCGACACCAAACGTTGCCAAAGCTTCATCTTTCAAATACTTTCCAAAAAATCCTGATAATGCGCTACCGGTAACTTCGTATCTAACACCATAACCCCAACTAGAAGCTGTAATAGATGCTTCCGTAGCGAAAGCCGCGGGTTGGTTTATTGCTCCAGTACCATCTAATATTGTCGCATGCCACACCGTATGAGCGTAACTTGAACTTGTTTGAGCTATTCTAAATCCATAACAGTTTGCAAGTCCAAACGCTAATGTGACATTAGTGCTATTTGTTGACGTGTGTACACCATCAGTAGCGTGTGTTCTCAAAACAAACGATCCAGCATTTGATTCTGATGTACTAGGCGTCATTGTAAAAGTTCCGTTAGATTCAGCAATTGTGCACTGTTGCTGATTTGTTGGGTTTGTATCATACGCGTATGTAATCGGAAATCCGTCTGGATCATCAGCAGCAATTGTAAAAGAAGTGGCATTACCACTTGAGTTTAAGGAGTGTTCAGCCGGGGCGGTTGTGGTAATATCTGGCATTGCGTCTGGACCAGAGTTAATTCTATCCCATTCGGTGCCGTCATATACGTATAGAGATTTGTTTGCTGTGACAAATTTTTGATCACCAACAGATCCTGTTCCAAGAGATGCTAGGTTAGTTATAGCTTCAGTTCCACCTACAGACTGACCTTCTGAAGCTTTTGCTAGTACACCCGTTTTCCCGAATGCTTTTGCAATATCTCGTGATCTTGACATTTCATCTCCTGTTTTTTATCTATTTATATAGATTTGTTTCTAACTTTTTTAGTCTTTTGTCGAGATCATCAATCTTTTTTGTAACATGTGGATACTTTTTTCTCCAAGCGTTTTCATCTGTCTTAAACCAAGTCCAACCCCATCTATCAACAAGATATTTTAAACTATTGTCAAATATTCTATAAGCCCACAGACCTATTCTTGTTCCTTGAAACCACGCTAAGAAAGCAGCACCAAACAGAGATCCAGCAATTGCTGTATAGATCCATAAGCGATCAGTCGCCATTCTTTCAATCATTTCCCACATCATTCTAAGTCTGTTTCTATAATTTTACTAGGTGCAACTGATTTTTCATAGTACAGTATAACATTATTTTGCTGTTCAATAAATCTTTTTATCTGTTCCATATTAAGAGCAAGTGCTTCAAAGCTTTGTGCAGTCATAGCATAAAGTACAAATTCTCCTTGAGTAGTTTTAATTTTCTCAATAACTTCCTGTAAATTTGCTTCAGTAACAATTACAATATCAGCATCTTTCATTTGAACAGGATTGGGTCGAGGAACAACCTGTATGACAGGTGCTTCTATCTTAGGTGTGTCTATTACAGTTGGTACTGTTACTATTTCTTTAGTTGGGATTTGACTGCATGCACTTACCAGTAGCGCAGCCGATATCGCCAAAAAACTTATCAACTTCTTCATTTATTTTATCCTCAGTAGCCTTAGGGTCAGCAAGGGCGTTTTTAATAATATCTGTGTTAGCCAGTAGCTTAGCTATGGCTTCGTTCTTTTCAACAGATTGTTTGAGATTTAAGCTAAGTTCGTCATTAAGCTCTTGTTGCTTCTTTAGTTGAGCCTTAAAGTTTTCTATCTCTTCAGTTACTTTAAGTCTGTACTGTTCAAACTCTGCGGCTGTTTGTTTTTGTGCCGTTTCAAGTTTAGCATTGTTTGCGGTGAGTAAACTAATTCTAGTCTGTGTATCAACATAGTACTTATAACCGAACCAACCTACTCCTCCTATAATTCCTACTATAATAATCGTTAAATATAGCCTAGCCATCTTTGTCGTTTAAAAAAGCTTTAAACCCTCTTCTTACAACAGGTGGTCTATCTTTTCTATATCTCTTATCAGTTACATCAGTTGTTTTAAATCTAGGTCCCATGTTTGGAGCCATATCTACTCCACCGTGACCAATAGCATTTCCTGGTAGATCTTCATGTACATATTTAAAATCTAGAGCATCACTCGGTCTGACAGTCTTAGATTTTCCTTTGTATATAACAAAGGCTTTTCCTTTATGAATAAAGTGCTTGGCGTTCTTTTTTATCCAGTCTTTAGAACTTTGTTCAGTTCCTCTATGTACAATTGACTTGGTTTTCGGTACACCTCTTTGATAAACAAAATGAGTCTTTGGACCTTTTCTGTTTTCGTTAGGATCATATGCTCCTCTCATTCTATTAGCTCCTCCAAAGCGAAATATATCTTTTGATTAGTATTTATATGTGTTCCCTCATAGATATTTAAACCAAAAATATCTCCTACTGGATACGCATTATCACTTACTCTCACTTTATCACCTCTTATAACTAAAGGCTCATACGTACTATTGACTATCTTATCATACTTTACTTTGTACAATCCAGGAGATACTCTTCCATCATTCAACACGTACCATTCATTTTTTTCAGCAAGAAAGTCATAACTTTGAAATCCTGTTTTTTCTAATATCTGTTCTAATTGAGGATCTCTTAAGTTACCGTCTTCTTTTATAAGATACAAAGCTGCACCGTACGAAGCGATAGAAGAACTTCCTCCTGGAACTTTAGCCATGAGTTTCTTTATATTAAATACAAGTTTGTGGAAAGGTGTATAAGCTGACTTATCAGCAGAATCTACGATCTTATATGATTTATTTCTATTACCTTTTGCATCTATGATACCGCGCTTAAAAGCATCTGTCTTTTCAAATGGAGTTACTAATAAAGATATGAATCTAAACGTGTATACTAAATCTCCGGCTCTCTTTAATAATCCAACCATTTTAAATTTTCCTCAGCTTTTCTATGACATGCTTATCCATTTTGACATTTGTGTATTCATTATTTTTTATATGTTTTAGGAACACTAAAAATGGTTTTAGAACTTGCCATTGTTTTTCGTCGAACTTATACTCCATAATTCTTAGCGTTGGTTTCGTGTCAAAAACATTAAAGACAACAATCATGTGATTTAGTATCAATCTTTCTGATACGTTACCAGATTCATGATATTTGTTCACAAGTCTCTTTATATACTTAAACCGATTTAAGTCTTCATAAAACTCTTCGGCGTCCATGCAGATAGGATTGTAATAATGCTTTGCAGCATAGATCACAATATTACTATCATTTAACTCATCAAATAACTTCATAATAATTTAAATTAAAACCTCAGTCCTTAGGACCAACAGCTCCAGCTTTTCCTATTGGTGCAGGATTAACTGGTTTTTTGTCACCAGCAGTGTTATCCGTATGTCTATATTTAGGTCCGTTTACACCAGCAGTATACGCTTTGAATGTTTTTGGAATAACAGAGTTAGTGTCTGCAAACTCTGGCATTTGAGGTTCATGCATTTTTACAAATTCTTCTTCACCCTTACGAGTTGATAGCTGCTTTGAAAATGTATCTCTGGTATCATCACCACCTGCATGAGGTGACTTCTTCATTATATCTTTAGTTGGCTTAGGAACAGGTGCTATCGCATTTTCAGTTATGATAGTCTCCTGCTTCTCTTTTAGTTTCAACAACCAATTTTCTTTATTAATACCTTCAGCTACTCTTTTCTTCACTGGCTCCATTCTTATAACCTCCTTTCCACCGACATTCATTTTAACCGGTCTCTTGTCAGCACTTTTTACTTGTTTGTCTTCATACTTTACGATCTCACTACCTCTTCCAACCTTTTTAGGTTCTTCTTTTTTCTTCTTCATAAAAGGCATACTCGGTAGTGTCACTGCGGCCTTTCCTTTTGCAGAACTCTGCGCTGTCTTAGAAAGTTTTTTCATGAAAGCAGCTTGCTTATTCTCTTTTACATTTTCTTCATGCTCTTCTGGTTTGTCGTGATGTTCATCAACTTTTTTCTTTTTCTTATTAAGTGGCTGACCTGTTGAATAATGATAATCATCAGTTTCCTCTTTACGAGACTTTCTTCCACTTCCACAAGATGCCTCATCTGTTGTTGAAGAGTTAACTGCTTTAGCAGTATCCTTCTTAATTGTAACAGGATGTTTCTTACCACCAAAGTTGAAGTGTGACTTACCAGACTTATGTGCTGCAGCAGCAGCGCCCATGAACGCAGTTCTTTCTTTAGTATCTGTAATTTCTTCTGGAACTACAAACTGAACTGACTCGTCCATCTTTGGTTTTTCATGTACATAACCCATTTTAGCATACTTGTTATGGTCTTCTGGAGTTTTAGCTGTAACTTCTTTTCCAGTCTTAGGGTCATACATCTTATGAGGATACTCAACCTTTTCTTTTACGTCTTTCTCAGCAACGTCTTTTGTAGCAGGTTTTGCCTTGTCGTCCCTCATAGTGAGTTTCTCTTTATTGTTCTTTATGAACTCTAGAGCAGATTCTCTGTCGTCAAAAGATCCGGCTTCTGTATCATTATCAGTCATGACACAAAACTTCCCGTCCTTTGTAACGATTCTTGCTTCTTCGAGTTCTTCTTTTTGGCCTATGCCTAAAACCTTGAGATAGGCCGCTTGCATGTTATCATGATTTATGTCTGAATGATCCATTTTTTACTCCTTTTACATCCATATTTGTGCGGCTATAGCGCCTGACGCCGCTACAATTGCGACCCAAAATAATTTATTAATGACTGCGACAGTTCTTGAGTTTTCCTCAACTTGTAATGTCAGTGCATCCAACTTTTCAGAAAACCTATTCATCCTTTCCCAAGATTCGTCTCTATACTTATTATAAGTATCCATCTTTTCTTCGAAGTACTTTGAATAAGAGATTATCTTCTCTTCAAAACGAGCAAGATTAATGAGAGCGTCTCCCATCTTATCGAGCTTCTCCTCGATTCGATCTAGTCTCTTATTTGTATCTTCTGCCATCAGTTTTCCCATTCAACTAAATATTTAGTTATATTTATATCTTTTTAAGTTCCTATACTGGAATGATTGCAAATCTACCAGGTGCTACTCTTCTCCAGCCAGCAATATCTGTTTCAGGTGCACTACCACTATATGGATTTGCTGTTGTTGAATTATGATCGTAGTTTCCTACTCCAGCGTCATCACCCCATTCTGTCTCAGTTCTTCCCGGAGAAGGACCATCAACATTATAAGCAAGTGCTGTATTCATTCCACTATTCGTTATACTTGCGTCTGACTTTACGTATCCAGATCCACCACCACCTGGGCCACCAGCGTAGTTATTAGGAGCTCCTGATCCACCACCGTAGTATCCACCGCCGCCACCAGATGGTGAGTATACTCCAGTTCTATTAGAAGGAGAGCCACCAAATATTTTATCACCTGCGGACTTAGTTCCAGAACCGTATGATCCTCCTCCTGCGGCACCACCAGCAGACTGTGTCGCGCCACCGCCACCTCTTGATGCGCCAGAGCCTGATCCACTTGTTCCACCACCTGATCCACCACCACCTTGTTGACCGTATCCGCCTCCACCTCCACCAGCGATTAATAGTGATGCAGTATGTGCTGCATGAACGTCAGAAAATTCTTTTCCTAGGAATATACCAGTGAGTCCACCACCAGCTCCACGACCATGTTGATGACCACCATTGTTTGCTCTAGCTGCATGACCTCCGCCGCCGAATGATGCTGGAGCACCATGACTGTTTCCACTTCCGGTGCCGAACGCACCACCTTGTCCTACGATGATAGTGTAGTATTGTCCTGCTGTAAACTCCATTCTTGCGTATGTGTATCCACCAAATCCACTCCAAGCACTTAAACCTGCATCAGTATCAGTACCACTACCAGCTACACCATCTGAACTTGTTGATCCAGCAGCTCCCCACATCTTTAAGTCAGCAGTAAAGGTTGTGCTTGGTAGTAACCAGTACTCTCCAAACTTGTTTAAGATTTGCGTTGTTCCATTATCAACAATCGTATCGCCTATACCTGATTGTCCATCAACACCATAATTGTAGTTAGTGCCATAAGTATCTCCCCAGAATCCAGTTGAAGCAGCACCTTTCTTGAATATAGTAAACTTAGAGTAAGTAATACTAAATATAGTTGAAGCAGTTGCGACACGAGCACCGTCTGAAGCAAGTATTCTAAAACTTACATTAGTGTTCGCGTTACTCTCTCCACTCATAATATTTGGTGTAACTCTAAACACACCTGCAGAGGTTTGAGAAACACTGTCTATTATATTGTTTGATGATGGGTGTTGATCAAAATCATAAGTAATAGGAAAACCATCAGGATCTACTGCGTTCACATTAAGAGTAACTCTTTGAGAGTCTAATGTTGTTAAATTTGCATCGAAACTAATATTCTGAGACAATGCTATTGGTGATGCAACAACACTTCCGCCGCTGTCCCACTGAGGTGGACCATCAATGCCTGACAGTACTCTATCCCAACCAGTTCCGTTGTAGAGATACAAGCTCTTTTGACCAGCAACAAACTTCTGATCAGCCTGTTGTCCAGATCCCAGACCAGTCGTATCGGAAGTTATTTCTTTCTTTTGGACTCCTTCAACGTTGTCTGCAGAAAGTGTAGTCTTTCCACCTAATAAGTTTGATAGGTTTCTAGCATTACTCATCTTGTTCCTCTTCTTCTTTACCTCTTAGTTTTAGTTGCAGTGCTTTTCTTATGTCAGACTTTTGTACTCTTTCTAAACTATTAATCATATCAACTTTTCTTACAATCTTTCGAAGATCACGCTTTAAAGAACCGGGATTGTCTGTTTGCATATACAGTTTAGGTAGACCTTCTATGTCTACTGCGTAGTGTGCTTCTACAAATTCTTTAAATTTTTTCATGTCTTATCCTTTAAATGATTCTGTTGGCGGAGTAAAGTTGGCAGAATATAATGCTTGTCCTTTAACAATTCTAAGATTAGAAATATATCCTCTATATTGGTGACTGATACCAGTATAGTCCCACAATCTTCCTATTACAGTTGGACTATTACCGCTGTATATCGAAGTAAAAGTTCCATTACCTATATAATTACCATTCTTATATAATGTTATGTCATTACCACTTTTTGCAATAGCTATATGAGCCCACTCATTTAATACATTAGTTACTGATACGCTGAAGTATGTTGAACCACTACTACCACCATCTGTACTCCAGTATACTTGAAAATCTGATGCACTAATACTAAAATGATATTCTCTTGCAGAAGCCGTGCCTTTTGAGAGAAATACATTGTTTTGTGAATTAAATGAAGTTGGATATAACCATGCTTCTACAGTGTAATTACCACCATATATTTGATGTTCAGAAGAAGCCGCAACCTGCAAGTAATCATTATCACCATTGGGAAAATAAACTGAGTTCATTCCATACTTAGGAATAATCGTACCAGAAGCAGTAGAACCTACTGAAGTAATAGTATGTCCAGTAGCAGAACCTTCTGTAGTTTTTGAAGAATGATGACATGCAAGAAGTTTAGTATTTGATGCTGTAGCAGTAGGTGTTGTACCGTCTGGTTTTTCCATTCCAGAATTAGTTTGAGTAAGTGTTACTGGTCTTGAAATATACGGATAACGAGCTAAACCTTTACTGATTCTAAAGTCATGCATGTGTCCGCCTAAACTCCAAGTTGTATTATTATTATATCTAGATGCCAATCTTACAGTTGTTGAAGTAATATTTACAGTACTTGTAGAAGTTCCTTGAAGTACACCATTTCTGTAAAGAGAATGAACACCACTCTGTCTTTGCAAAACAACATGGCTCCATTCATTATCTGGCACTACTGGACTAAACGAAACTAAGGGAGGGTCTGAATTTGTAGGCCCTCCTCCCATGTCCTTTGATACGTTGATACCCGAAGTACCATTAGCTGCGATTGAGGACCAGAAACCCTTGTAATTGGCATTGCCGCCAGTAGGATATACCCATGCTTCGTGCGTATGATCTTCAAGGCCGGAAATAGGATTGTTTATATCGACGTAGTCGTTACTTCCGTCAAAATATATTGTGTTCTCTGAAAAGTGTTGTTGACCAGATGAAGCTACTGCTCCGTCTCCTATAGTAAAATTACTGGTCTGTGCCTTGTCTATGATAGAACCGTCTGTACCTTTTATATGAAGTGACGTTCCAGCAGATGAAACAGGAGCAGTCGGAACCGACGGTGATGAGTTTCCGCTTAGTTTTACAGTTAAATCAGATATGTGACCTTCAAGTCCTAACCCCAAAGCAGGATTATAACCAGCGTTACCAATTACGGGTCTGTTCGCGCCAGTTAAGTAATTATTACTGTCAGAATATGTACTACCTGTTTGAGTACCATTTACATACATTTTTGTACTTCCACTTACTCTTGTAAGAGTTAAATACGACCAAGCCTTTGCAGGAATAGCAGAAGAGCCAGTAATTTGAGCACCATTTACGTGCAGTATAGGAACGCCGGTTGCAAGATAAATGTTGACGTAACTACCATTGGTCCCTGCTGGACGCCAGTCTATCAATACATCATCACCAACCAGTGCTGTAGGATACACCCACATAGAAATTTCAAAATCTGAAGTTCCTAGGGTAGGAGATGTTGGTAATGTTAAATAGTCGCTAGAAGGATTAATCAATATAGATCCACCGTGTTCAGTTTCGTCGTATGGCATATTATTATATGGAGCAAAAGGACTTGATTCCATATCACCATAAGGAGTTAATGATAAACTTTGACTAGAGTTATCGGCAAAAGTTAATACGCTGTTACAGGTTAATAATTTAGTATTTGCTATAGCTGTAAGACGTTGACTAGGAACTGCAAAGTTAGCAGAATATACACATGTACCAACTACTATTCTAAAATCTGACACATGGCCCTTCATTTCTTTTGAACTACCATAACCTGCTGGAGGTCGACCTATTTGTATAAATGCACTGCTATATGTGTAAAATTGAGTGCTTCCTGTATTAGTCGCAAGAACATTGCCGTCAACAAAAGCTCTTATTGTTGTGCCATCGCAGGACCATGCTAAATGATACCACCTGCCTACTTCAGGAGTAAAATTCATTGTTATATTTTGACCTCCGCCCCATTCAAATTTTAAGGTACTTGAAGTATTAAAATAACACATGTAGTTAATGTTACTCCAACTAAAAGTGCCATTATCATTCGAAAATAAGTATCTCCCATTTGTACCTGGAGCATCAGTAAAATTATACCACCCTTCTACAGTCCAATTAGTATTATTAGCTAAATTAAGGGTTGAAGTAACTTCTGATTTTATATAATCATCAGTACCGTCAACAAAGTGTGCACTGTATCCGCCGTGACGATATGGAGAAAATGCACCGGCTTTTATATCTCCAGCCGTCGTTATAGTATGATTACTAACAGAAGCATCTGTAATGTCATCATTATCTCCTACACCTGTAGCTGCAGCTAACACTTGTGTACTTTTAGAGTCAGGGATTACTGTTACAAAATCTAAAGTAAAGCTAGATACTTGAGGTAGAATGTTAATACCGTCAGTGGCCCTGAAAGTTATAGATCCAGTATGTGTTCCTGGACCGACCTCTGCCTGAGTCTTAGGAGTAATCGTGAACACGCTTGAGTCTTGACTAATAGTTGCTATACTATCCATTGATCCTCCAATAACGTGGCTATACGTTATAGGTAAACCTTCTGGATCTGTAGCTCTTAAAGTTATAACTGTAGGACTTTGCGGACTGTCTGCATCTAGAGTATATGATGAATTAGGTTGATACCCCGAAGTCCATGTAGGAGTGGTGTTAATAAGAGCGATGTTATACCAACTAGTTCCATTCCAAATGTACAATCGATTATTTCCTGAAACATATGCTTGTTCTCCAATAACAGAACCTACACCTAAAGAATCAACTCCAGAATATTCTTCTGTACCCGCGATAGCAAGTGAAGATGCTGGAATTTGAGAGCTACCGGGTGATAATAGATTAGCTAAGTTTCTGTTGTTTGATGCCATCTCTACGCTCCTATCACTGATGCAAAATCAGCTATAACAGCATCACCACCACCAAAAGATATTGGATATACCGCTACTGCCGCCACATCAATTTTCCAAATACTGTGATTCCCACTTCCACCTGATACACCTGGAATAGTATATACATGTGGTGCGCCTCCAAAGAATGTTATCATGTTATTAGCGTTAGAATAGAACTGAGTTCGTCCTGAACCACTCCAGTTTGGTTTTAATTGAAAAGCCAATCCATTTCCTCCAACTTCTTTACACCAGATAACGGATGCATTGCTAGAGTCTATAGCATAAACAATATACTTATCCTGCATGTAGTTAGTACCTGCTCCTGGATGTCCATATTCACTCAAGTCGGCATATGGGTAATTACCTCTACTATTGGTAAAACTGTTACCGCCATCATTTGAAGTGTACATATTCATTTCATGTATGGTATTGCTTTGAAATCTTTGCATACCGTCAATAAAATTAATTGTAGTTCCATTCTTGTCTCTTATTGACATTCCATAACCTAAACTTAAAGTTGTTGGAAATCTCATAGCCCATACTATAAAGTTTTCTCCAGCACCTGGATCAAAATCAAAATCCGGAAGTCCAGTAAATTGTATGTAATTCCCTCCACCGTCGACTCGAAGTCCAGATCGGGAAATAGTTGAATGAGATTCAGATGTTGTTCCATTAGTAGTTAGTGAAGTACCTGCATATTCTTTAATTGTAGTCCCATCGGCCCATTGTGCCCACACAGCATTGGAGAAACTTAATGTCATAGTTGAGTTTTTTGATATTTTATATAAACCATCACTAGCTATTGTTCTCAAAGTAAAACTTCCTTCATGAGCAGAATTTGTTGATGGAGTGACTGTTGTAACACTTGAGTCTTGACTGATCGTAGCTTGTTGTTGGTTTGACGGAGTTGCGACATATGAGTAGTCAATAGGAAATCCTTCAGGATCTGTAGCAGGATGATTAATAGTAGTAGGTGTTCCGTCACCTGAAAGAGTATACGCTGCATCTGGTTCGGTTGACCAAGTTAAAGTTTCATCAGGACCGGTAAAGAATCTTTCCCACTTCGTTCCGTCCCATATGTATAATGAATTTAAACTTTCTACAATTTTAAGATCACCTACAGCATTTCCACTTGTAGGAAGAGCAGCTTTATTTGCAACTGTACCTGGCGCAGCTCCAGATTGTTGAGAAAGTTGTTTTAAAAAATCAGAAAGTTTATTTGCCATTTATTTCTCCGTTATTATCCAACCGCGTGTAGCGTTATAATAGACTAAAGCAACTATTGACTCATCTATATCTATAATCAAATCTGAATCACTACCTCTAATCTTTTGAGAAGAACTTACTGTAATGTTGTTAGTTGCTGCTGTGCCAGATCCGTCAACTATTTTTATCTTATTTCCAAAAGATCCTGTTGGTAATGCTATTGATTTAGGTGTAGTCGTGTCTACTATTAAAGTCTGTCTGTTAACTGCGGTTATTGGAGTTGAAGAAACTTCTACAAATGTATCTACTCTTTCTTGAATATATGCAGTGTCTACTACAGCTTGGATATTATTAACGTTACCTCCATTTAAGTTGTACTTGAAGTTCTTTATAACGACGTTATCACCTGCAGTTGCACCGGGATTCAGTATGATTGAAGTTCCGTTTGTAGCAGTGAAGTCAGTATCGTCAAGTGCAATACCGTTCAAGAATACCATTACGCCCCCAACACCATACGCAAGTGTAGCTCCACTAGAATCTCCACCAGTAAACGTTGTTTGACCTGCTGTTGCAGTGTACTTAAATGATGGAAGTGACGCTTGTACAGGATAGTTTGCTTCAATCATAGACAGTGTTCTTGCAGAGTCTAACTGTAGAGTATGACTAAATCTCTTATCCCAATCATATACAACAAGTTCAAAGTTAGAGTCAGCTGCTGGAGTAAGAGTAATAGTATCTTTAGCTCCGTTAACTGTAAAGTCTGGACCTTCGTCAAGGTTAACACCGTTAAGAAATACAAGATAGTTAGACGTTCCGAGCGAGAGAGTATTTCCAGCTGAGTCCGTACCAGTAAAGACTGACTGTGGACCAGTTGTTGTAAACTTGTATCTTTCTATTCCTCGAGAATCTGTAAAACTAGGAATTCTTGAGGTGACATAAGACGAGTCGACTATATCTTCAAACCTATGAACAAATCTGCTTCTAAAGTCTTGTATTATTATTTCCGAACCAGCCGGAACAGAGTCTTGTAAAGTTATTCTATTGAGTCCAGCATTTCCTACATAGTCATTTCCAGAGGTTAGTAGTATACCATTAACGTTTACTTGCACACCAGATACGTGATCGTATGAAAGAGTATTTCCATTAGCGTCAGCACCTTCATATATTACTTGTGATGCATTTGATACGTACCTAAAAGTTTCAATGTTTCTATTTCCGGGAAAGACTGTTTTTGTTCTTGATTGGACAAAAGCAGAATCAAAGTATTGTGCCATGTTAAAGGCACTAGTAGGTTCATATGCTTGTATAGTAATTTCATCACCAGCAGCCGCGGCAAACACAAGAGTTATAGAATTAGCAGTAATATTTGACGTATAGTCTTCTGTCTTTCTAAGTATAGCACCGTTTAAGTACACGTTAGGTTCGAAAGCAAACACCATAGTGTTTCCATTCTTGTCATTTCCAGAGAATAATGTCTGTCCTTGTGTAGCATCAAAGTCAAAAGAATTAATTCCTCCACTTGCTATTCCTGCTTGTGATGCTCTATCGTTAACGTAAGCAGAGTCGACTGTATTAGTTATGAGAGAAATAGTTTGTGCAGAATCTACTGTTCCAGATCCTCCGCCTGATCTTGCTAAAACATATGCAGAGTCTATTAGAGAAATCACTGCTGCAGAATCAGTTCCACCACCTCCGCCCTGAGGATCTTTAAATGATAAAGTCTTAGTTGTATCGTTCCAAGTAAGTACTTGATTAGTTTGAGCTGAGTCAGTGTCTAGTTTTAAGCCAGGCAGAAACAGGCGATCTGTAGCTGAATCGCCTAACTGAATGTGATCTGAATCTAAACTCGCTGGTGGTGCAAGTTTTGATAATAAACTGGCCTTTGACATTATTAGTTGCCTTTAATCTTTTGTGTTATCCAAAGTACTGCTGCATAGACGACTAGACCATATATAGTAGCTACACCTATGTCTAATAAATGTTCTCTCATATGATAGATGAACTCTATCCCTGCTTGAACATCACCCATCCCATTGCCACCTTCATTGATAGTGACAACCTTTGTTCCTTCAAAATTTTCTATGGATTGTTCCATCTAGTTATCTACCTTTGATCCGCCTCTCCACTGATAGCATGACCAGTATCTGGCTTTGTGTTTTGGTCCAGGGTTGTCACAGTTATGTCTGGCACGGAAGGAAGCCCTTCTCTTTGGATCGTCTCTTTTGATTTCCATGTTTGGATCACCAAAACGTACAACAACAACGTTGCCAGTAGGACCTTTAACGTAAACTTTAAATTTTTTGTTAGGATTTTCAGAAGTTCGTATCGGATCATTGAGCTTAACTTTTTTACCTTGATACTCCGCTTCTGTAATTTCAAGATCTTCGTATAAGTTGCACTCTTCACAATAGTCATCTATTGCTTTTTCTCTGATACTTTTAAAACTATCCAAACTCATGTCCAGCCACCCTTTTCATTTGTTTATTAAATTCTGATTGAGAAGGTTTTTCTTTATACAGTTTAATTGAAAGGTGAGCTTTGTCTTTACCTTTTATTCTCCAGTTGTATCCCTTCTGCTTATGCTCAGGTTTAGTTGTCTTTACAACTCTTCTCTTATAGCCAGCTTCCCAAGTTTCAGAACCTTCGTATGCTTTACCATAACCTAGTGCTTTTACTGCATCGAAATCTTTTCCTTTAGCATGAGCAGCAGCTCTATCTTTTTTTACCTTCGCCAATTTAGCTTTTCTTTTTTGTAAACTAGCTTGTGTAGACTTAATCATTGCAGTTCTTTCAGGTGAATCACCCGGCTTTGGCTGAAATATTGGTTTTCCTCTACGAGTTGCTATCTCATTAGTCTCTTCGGGTTTAAATCCGTAAGACTTCATAACATCATCGTGAAATTTAGTAGCCTGCTTGTATGATACTTTCATACCCTTCATTATACGCATAATACCGTCTTTTCTGTGTTTTGCAGGACTCATGAGTTCTCTTGCTTTCTTTAAATTCATCGCTGAATATTTACCAGCACCTACAGCTTCTCTGATTTCTCTAAAAGTCTTCATTCTATTTCACCTCTAAGTCTTCTGATTGCACGATTCTTAGCAAGCTTTATACCAGCTTTTCTTTTACGCATCGTATCTAAATCTTTTTCCATACCCGGTTCTTTTCTAAGGTGTCTAGCGAAAGCAGAGTTTCCTGCTTTATCATGAGACTGCTTAGCTTTATCATAATATTTGTTAAGTGCTGAAACTGATATTTCTGTTTTTAAAGCAGCATAAGCTTTTTTAATCTTTGCACCATCACGTTGAATTTGATCTTCACCAAGATTATGAGCAGGTAGTTGTCCCATCATTCTATCGCCTCTACCTTGAGCCATTGGTCTTCTAAGTTTAACAACTCTACCAGATTGCCCTCTGATATTATCTCCTTTGGCCATTCTATCAGCATCTTTTTCACCAGTAGTCATACCCATAACTCTACCGTCTCTATCTAAAACCATAAACTGATATTTTAACTCATCAATCTGAGCTTCTTTAGGAACACAATTAGGAACCATACGATTCCCTTTCTTCTTCATACCGACCATTTTATGAGAATCCCAGCAAGGTCCGTCTTCGTTTATGTGTTCCTTAAACTTTTTCATTTTCCTTTTCCTTCATTTTTTTATAAGCCTCAGCAGTAGAACTATATGTCATTTCTTCTTTTTTCCATACAGTCTTATCTGCAACTCCCTTATAAGCGTTATAGATTTTAGTATTAACTACGTTAGCTTTTTCTTCTGCTTCTTTATCAATCATTTATCACCTCTCTTTGCAGAAAGATATGCGGCTACTGCCATGTCACGTCTTTCTTTTTCTGACTTACCTTTAAATTGAGGAGCATCAGACTTAGAAAAATCTTTTATGTA
>Ga0310343_10000157_pt1 | contig 29726 bp, 24 predicted proteins | sample HC15DNA2025_MG_FD_203519 | JGI IMG/M metagenome (GOLD analysis project Ga0310343, IMG submission 203519) | Marine microbial communities from station ALOHA, North Pacific Subtropical Gyre - HC15-DNA-20-25_MG | ecosystem: Environmental > Aquatic > Marine > Oceanic | place: Pacific Ocean: North...
TATGAAATATTTTTAAATCACTATCATTACCTATAGATATTTTAGCACTATCAACAGCAGAACCTCCATCTGGTACTTGTATACCTGCAGCATTCATAAGTGCGATTGTTGCAGCAGAATCAGTGCCCGGTGCTTGTCTTGCTTGTACGTATGCAGAGTCTACAAAAGTTTGAACTCTAGTGTTTGTATAATATAAGTTACTACCTTCAGTAAGATTACTTGTAGACTTTGTAGCTAATCGGTTATCAAATCTTGTATCTGTATAATATAAGTTTGTGCCTTCAGTTAAGTTTGTTGTTGTAAAACCTGTGAAGTTACGTGTACTAATTTCAACTGCATGGCCCATGTAAGCATGAGATGAACATTGATAATGTAAAACTGGTGGAGTGGATTCTGTTATAGTTATTTCAGTATATGTTGCTGCAGTTGATACGCCTGTTGTAAATTGTGTAGTTCTTGCGGCATCATAATAAAATCTAAACGGATGACTCGACATATCGCTCGAACTTAAATTAAAACGATATGTTCTTCCAAGTTTTAAGTTTACTATTGGTGATTCTGTACCATCAATATAATACGCATTTCCACTACCTTGACCTTGATATACATGACTACCAGATTTTGCTGCAACTGTTACTGCAAAGGTTTTAGTAGTGGCGTCATGAGCATTTCTTTCAACTGCAGAGTTTGCAGAATCTTTGGCAAAGAAATAATCACTATCGAAATTTTCTTTGGTATATACATCTTCAACATCAATGCTAAATTGTCCTGTTCCTGAATTATACGATAAGTCTCCAGCGGCAGAAAACATTCCTCGTACATTTGCTGAATCAATGTTAAATTCACCTGATGTTACTGATAATCCTTTGTTTGCTGTAAAGTAACTTCTTATAAGTGGTCTGTAAAAATTTGTAAGTTCAGATGAATCAATTTTTATATCACCTGAAGAGATTCCAATACCAGTTCCACCAGTAAAATGTGCACGTACTTCTGATGCACTCGGTCCAGTGTATGTCATTACACCTGTGCCAGAATCATAAGTAAATGAACCATCACCTCCAGCGTCTACAGCAAAAAGTGCAGCTTTTGCCGCACTATCGGCTCGAGCTACGGTATAATATAAGTTAGTCCCTTCAGCTAAATTACTTGTAGTTTTTGTGCCAAGTGCTGAGTCAAAGTCAGAATCAAATCCTAAGTACTCACCTTGAAAAGGTTTATTAAAAACAAACTTATCACCTGATGCTGAATATGTAAGTGTCGCTGATGCACCATTTATTGTTATGCCTGCACCGTCTGCGGCAGCTGCATCAGCCGCTGAATCTGCTAGTACTATATTCTTATCGTTTATACTTACGGTAGTTGAGTTTATTACAGTTTGTGTACCTTCAACCTGTAAGTTACCAAGTATCTTAACTGTACCAGTATTATCACCTACAGTTGCAGGATCAATTATAAATTCTGCAGGGCCTCTTACCTGATTAAATGTAACGTTATCAGTGGTTGCAACAGGCTGTCCTATCGCTATGACACCAGTTGATGAATCATAAGTTACACCTGTTCCGGCGAGCAGTGATGCCTTTGCTGCACTGTCAGCTCTCGCGTCTGTATAATATAAATTTGTTGTGCCTTCTGGAACATCATCAGTATTAACTTGATTAGTACCTGTACCAAAGTCTATGTGAGTATCATCAATACCGTCTGCTTTTATACTTACGGCACCTGAAGTTACAGTAAAGTGTTCGGTATTAAATGATGCTATACCTTTGTTAGATGTGGTGGCATCTTCACCAGATATTTCACCTGATGATATGTCGATACCTTCGCCAGCAGAAAAATGTGCTCTTACTTCTGAAGCTGATGGACCAGTATAAGTTAACTTGCCAAGTGCAGAATCATAGGCAAAAGATCCATCACCACCTGCATCAACTGCATTTATAAATCCTCTAATGTGTTGTCTAAAAAAGTTTGTAAGTTCTGACGAGTCAATCTTTATATCACCAGAATTAATTGCAATACCTGAACCACCAGTAAAGTGAGCTCTTACTTCACTTGCACTTGGACCCGTATATGTAAAAGTACCGGTAGTAGCATTGTATGCAAATGATCCGTCACCACCTGCATCAGCTCCAGATATGTAACCTCTTATCGTTTGTCGATATAAGTTTGTTAATTCTGAAGAATCAAGACGTATATCGCCAGTTCCACTATTATACCCGATACCGTCACCACCGGTAAAGTGCGCGCGTACTTCGGCTGCGCTTGGTCCTGTATAAGTATATGCACCGGTTGATGAATCGTATGAGAAAGAACCGTCACCACCAGCATCGACTGCCGCCATGTGTGCTCTTACTTCAGTAGCACTCGGTCCTCTGTATATAAATTTACCAGTCGCCGATTCATAAGAAAAGGCTCCATCTCCACCTGAATCGACTGCAGAAAAATGAGCTCTTACTTCAGATGAGCTAGGTCCTGTATATGTGAAAACACCTGTTGAACTATTGTATGCAAAGCTACCATCGCCACCGGCATCAGTTGCTGAAAGATGAGCTCGTACTTCTGCAGGACTTGGACCTGTATAAGTTATAACACCAGTAGTAGCGTTATAACTAAAAGAACCATCACCTCCAGCGTCTGTTGCTGATATGTAACCTCTTATGTCTTGCCTAAAAAATGCTGATAATTCTGAAGAGTCAATATTAAGAGTATTTGTTGCATTACTATAATTTAAACCTACACCTTCAAGAACAGCACTATCAAGTGTTAAATTAAAATCACTGTCAAAATTTTCTTTAGTATAAACTTGTTCTACATCAAACTCAAATATACCTGTGCTTGCATTGTATGATAAGTCACCGCCACTGGCAAACATGTTTCTAATTTGTTGTATAGAACCTTGTAAATTAAAGTTTACTGGATCACCAGCGCTATCTGTAGCAGCAAACCCTCCACTTGAATCTTTTAAATCTATATTACCAAGATGTATCGTACCACCGCTTAAGTATAAGTCTCTAAATTTTTTAGCACTATCACCTAAGTCAAAAGCACTATCTTGTGTAGGTACAATGTTTCCTTGTGTAGAAATACCTGTAACGACTGGAGTTGAACTTGAATCAATTTGAATTAAAAGTTTATCAGTACCTGGTGTGTAGAATTTTTCAATACCATTATCAGTTAAAAAATCAAAGTTCTTAAATGCATTTTCTGCAGAATCATATACAAGTATTTGACCATCTGATTTAGTGGCAACACTAAAATCGGTAAAATCGTCAATCGATATACCAGTTTGTGCGGTAGCTATCGGTGTACCAACTACAATCTTTTTTACAAAAGTGGTTTGACCTACGGTTACTTTAATTGCCATCTATTCCTCTAAGTAACTTGTGGAGTTACTTGTATACGACCTTCAAGTATTCTCTCAACGATAGTGTTTCCAGAACTATCGTTAAAAGATAATTCGATATCATAAACATGTCTACCAGTTCGTAAAGCAGCAGTTTGTGCATTAGTTAATGATAAAGTGGTTATTCCTGCTGCAGCATTTGTGTTTACTACAGTAAATGCAGTTGCTTCACCGGCGCTGTCTGCATAATTTTTTTTAATTTTTGCTGTTACTGTGTGACCAGATAGATTTTTTGCTGCACCGTTTTTATCGACTAAATGTAGTTCTATAGAGGTATCAGCACCTTGATCAAAGGTGAATTCTTGAAATTGGGCCATGAAATACTCCAGTTGATTTCTTTGTCGGACGTTAACGCCCCTGCCATTTAATCTATTTATACAAAAACGTGTTTATAAATATATTCATGAATAATATTATATTTAGTTTGTATATTGATATTCCTGAAAGTGAATTAGATTATCAGCCTCCACATTATGGCAGTAAGATATCTAAAACACTTCACACTAAACAGCAACTTAAAAAATATTACAATTGGTTAAAAGACATGCAAGTTAAGTATGCTAAAACGATTGGTGTTGAGTATAAACTTTTTGAGTATGATGATGAATATAAAAGTTACCATAAATGGTTTAAAGAAACTTATCCACAAATAACTTCATATAACATAGTAAACTTTTATAAATTAAAAAAATTACATGATTTAGTTGAAATACATGACAATGTTTTATATCTAGACTTTGATGTAGTGCCTATATCAAAAATTAATTTTTTTAATAATAATGATTTATCACAAGGCATTTATATTCTTACTGGTACAGCTGAATCGCAAAAGCCAGTTGTTACTGATGATGGAATAGTTAAAGATGCAAAAAGAAGTCATAGTATAAGATCACCAACAGCAAAGTATTGGAATGCACGTGCACTTTGTTTAAATGAAGATATATTTGGTGACTATACAGTCTACAATACCGGTATAATTGGTGTTAATAAATTTTTCTTAGATAAATTAAATTATTTTAAAAATTTTGATATCATGATTCAAAAAATGGATAATTTAATAAAAAATAATGATATGTTTCCAGAATACATTAGAAACTTGTTTGCTTATGATAACGAAACTATTTGGGCATACAAGACTTTAAAACATAAGGTTGAAACAATAAAGCTAAATTCTGACTGGCATCATTTTATGGACAAGTGGAATTATATACCACACACTGTAAACTTTGTACATGCAATCAATAAAAACTTTGAGTACGTTAAAAATTATTATGAGAAGAATCGTATATAGTATATTTACAAATAAGATAGATGAACACCCATCTGCTGATAATTTTAAAAAAAATCAATTTGTAAAATATAAACACAAAATAATAGAAGCACAAAGTAGGTATGCTAAGATTTGCAATGCAAGTTATAAGCTTTTTGAAACCACTAATACAAACTATAATGAAATACAATTTGAAAAGTTATACCTTTTTGATGAACTTGCAAATGATTATGATGAAGTACTATATTTAGATTTTGATGTAATTCCTGTAAAAAATTCTATTATATTTAATAAATTTAATTTAAATAATATGTGTGCTTGCTCTATAAACAAACATGAAGAGTTTATTCATAAATTAAATGAAGTTAAAAATTTAACTGAAATGCATATGTTCATAAAAACAACTTCAAAAAAAGCTATGCTATCAATCCATGATATAAACGGTAGTGATGATTTAATAAATACGGGTGTGTTATTAGCTAATAAAAAAGTAATAAAATCTATTGATTTGAAAAATACTTTAAAAGAAGCAAGTTTGACATTTAATAAATCGAAAGATGATAATATTTATTATGAAGACATAACAAAACTTTGGATAGAAAATAATGAAGCATTTTTTTCATACATAATAGAAAAATATAATATTCCTTATACAAATATTGGCATATTATGGAACTTTATTTTAAATCATAAAATTAAAAATGTAAATCCAAGCGCTTATTTTTTACATGTTATAAGTAAAGAGTTTGAAAAATGCTTAGAGTTATAGCTGTTAACACAGGTACAAAATATTCTCAATGGTATGTTAATAATTTAAAACATATGATTGATACTTATTCTAATTTAAATTATAATAAATTTGAAGTTATTACTAAAGATGAATATGATGGTGTGTTTAACAAATTACAAATGTTCGATATGTTTAGAGATGGACAAAACATTTACTTTGATTTAGACGTTTGTATTTTAAAAGATTGTAATTTATTATTAAAAAGTGAATTTACACTATGCCATGCATGGTGGAGAGAGCATGAACACACGCCGTTAAATTCTTCTATAATATCTTGGAAAGGTGATCAATCTAAAATATTTAATTTTTTTAATAATGATCCGGAATATTACATGTTAAAATATTCAAGAGGTATCGATCAATTTATTTATGAAAATATAATATATGAAACATATAACTATTCATATGAAGTCAATTCAATTAAATATTTAAATGAAAACAAATTTAATAATTATAACGTAGTGTTATTTAATCAAAGCTATCATCTTATGCATCGACAGGGGTGGTGGTCTTCTTACTTTCTTCCGCTATAGCAACAGCAGCTTTAATCGCTTCTAATAAATTTTTCGATTTTCTTAACTTGCTTTTTAAGTTTCTGCTTTTTGATTTTTTAATAGAATCAAGTTCAAATAGTTCTAACTTAAATAAAAATAATCTTTCTTTATCTTCTTCTTCATTAAAATCTGCAAATATAGCATGCGCAATCATTTTATATAAATTACTTGACCCTTCACTTAAATCATAAATCAACCCTCGTTCTTTACCAATTTTTACCACATCATTTTCAAATGCTTCGTTTTGTGCTCGTATCTGTTTATAAGTTGATTCATGTAAAGTATCGATATCCATGTGAGTAAGTAAGTTTTCCCAACTTGGATCACCTTCTTTTGCTTCAATATATTCAACTCTTGTTTCTTTACCATCAGGAGTTGTCCAATAAGCTTCAACTATTGTCCTGTCATTATTAGAAAAATGTGCTGTTAAAAAATCATGTCCCGGAATAGCCATCGTTAACTCCTTGCTATCTTTAAAAAAAATGTATTTTGTGTTTGTGCAGTACCATTAGGAAACTCTTGAGCTCTATAATCATTTGCATTTACAAATCTTTGTTGATAATTACCACCACCATCAAGTCTCGTATCAACCATACCACTACCTCGATTATTTCCACTACCATTGATGCTATATGTCAATCTAGAACCACTTGTATTTACAGTGTGATGCCTCATTTCTGCAAGCAACATTGCGTCAAACGCTGCAGCTGTGTAAGTTTGTAAGTCATTGTCAGAATTGATTTGAAAAGGAACTGTTATTGATGGTGCTGTTCCTTGATTAGTTCTCATTAAATAATAATTTTGAATAGTAGTTGGTTGATCTAAAGTTTCGTTGATACCACCTGCTGTATAAGCTCCAGTGTTAGCTCTTGTATCGATAAAAACCGGTGTTGAAGATATAAGTGTGTGGTCTGATAGTGAAGTGGCTGTATGTATTCTAAACGTACCGTCTCTATCAGTGCCGTCAACAATTGAAGTCAATGCGCCGTCTATAAACGTATCAAACATATCTGTTGAGTTCATTGCTTGTATATTTGAGCCATCATAATACACCGGATATAATTTATTGTTAGTGTCTGTTGGAGCACTTAGTGACGCATTAACTTGGCTTATTCTATCAAATACTACTGTTACTGTAGTCGGTTCTGCAGTTTCTCCTTCAGTTGGAAACCTGTCTGCTCTAGTTGCCGCGGCACCAGCCTGCAACCTAGTATCTGACATTGAATCTAAAGTTCCACCATTTGAAACTTGTGATAACGTTACACTTGGATTACTGCCATAAACATATATACATCTATTTTGTATAGCAGTTATCATTGATGAAGACATCTCTCTTAGATCGTTTCCATCATTATATAATGGCCTTCTTGCTGCCATGGCTAACTACCCGGTGAACGTATTGTTTTTAAAGTGCTACCTGATGAATCTTTAATTAAAAGTGACACTGGACTACTAAATTTAGTGCTAGTTAACGTATTTATTGGTACAAAAAATCTACCTTGACTTGAATCAAATCCAATACCATTAGCACTATCTTTTTGAAAGTTTGACATAATACTTGTTTCTCCAGAGTCTGCTTTGATTAAAGCTAAAACTTCTGATGAGTCCATAGAATTTGCACTAATTAAAGATAATATAGTTGATGAATCAGTATTATTAGCTTTTACATTTATTGCGTTTATAGCTTGTACAATATCAGAATCAGCGCCTGTTGTGTTTAGTTGCGTTATATCACCAATGTGACTAGATATAGTATTTGTTTTAGTAACGAGTGTACTAATTGGATCTGTTAAATTAATTATTGTTTTAGCCATCTAACTTCTCTATTACTTTAGTTAACATACTTTTAATTTCACTAACTTCATTTTTTAAATTATTTAATTCTTGTTCTTTTTTTATTCTTTCAGCTTTTCTTTTTTTAGCTTGTTCTATTTCACTTCTATTTATATTGATAACAACATTTGTGTCTTTGTCTCTAACTAGATTTTCATGACCTTTTACTTTTAAATAGTTCATTAGACGCTCAATGCTATTATTCTTAAATCAGTGATTCTTGGAACAAATGCGCTGTTTGTACTTCTAAATACTATCTTAACTTGAAACTTTGTAAAAGCAGGTAACACACCGTTTTGACCACCAATTAAATATCTGTACTCTCTAAAAATACTTAGATTTTCATCAGTAGGTAAAGTAGTCTCTGGTTCTTGTAAAGTAAAAGACTTTTCAGTTATAACTTCATCAGCAGTACCTGTTCTAAAGTAAAGCTGAAAATCTGTACCGGTTGGTCTGTTTGCTGACAGTAAAACTTTAAGACCAACGGCATCTGTATCTAGAGTTACAATTCTTGTTAAGTGTTTTGCAGCTGAGCTACCTCCTGTAGCAGAAGTTTCATTTATAAAATTTATTGGTATGTTAAATCCAGTAGAGACAGCTGGATCTTGTTTATCTATTAAGTTATCGATAAGTGTAATAGAACTTCTTTGTAAGTCAATCATTGGCGAAACATTTGAATCATTAGTTGAAAGTAGCATTCTCATATCAAATGATTTAACACCAGAACCTAACTCTGCGGTTTCAGCACTATCGAATGCAATTAAATAAGGTTCTTTTGCTGCATTATTTTGATTTAATTTTATACCGTTAAAGCTAGTTGATTTTTGAAAAGATGTTTCACTTCCAGCATATGACTTACCAGTTGTAGTTTTTATACCGGCACCTAAGCTTGTTCCTCGAGGAACTATCGTAGCACTGTTTGGATATATTAAACTGAAAGGTATATTTTTTGTAGCAAGTACATTTGCACCACCGCCAATCGCATCAGAATCGGCAGCTGAATCTGCTTCGAATGTATATCCGGTAAAATCTACTTTTGTTATTAATCTTCTGCCGTTTATAGATGCTGCACTTATTCCACCAACACCAGTTGAATCCACTCCACTTACTTGAATCGCATTACCTACCTGTAAGCCAGAGTTTATATGTGCCATGGTTACAGTAGCATCACCCGAAGTTACTTTTACTGGATTTGAGATAAGTTTCTTTTGAGGTACAGAAGCATTATGTAAAATTGCTGTGGCACTAGTTTGTTTAAACTTTGCTTGATGTATTACAAAAGACAAGTCTTCATTCATAGATGGTAACCACGTAACACCGTTTTGTGAGTAAAAAAGATTACCTAGATCTGGTTGTTTTGCGGCTCTTCTTTCTGATGAACCAACTTGAAACTTGTCAATTTCAGCAACATAAATCTCATAATCTTTTGAGTCTGCAATAACTACAAGTGCATAATCTTCTGAACCTTTTAAAAAAACTGGTTCATCAAACTTAAATTCTGTTGCTGTTAAAGCTGGACCTACAGTGTCAACATTTACATCACTTCCTGCTTTACTTTTTATAGTTCCTGGAATTATTTTACTTGAAGAAGGAAATCCATTTACCATTGGTCTTAATTGAATTTGTACTGGTAAAGATGCATCTTTTGCCGCAAAGAATAAATCTACCTGTGTGCAGTATATTCCGTTTGGTTCATTAATAAAAAAGGATTGTGCTATTGGTTGTCTATTTACCTGATATCCTAGTGAAGTTACTGCCATTTTAGTTACCTTTTTTCATTGTTAATAATCGCCCTACTATCCTACCTATCGGCCTTAAAATAAATTTAGAGCTTACATCAAACAAACCTTGCGAAATGCTAAGCTTGTTTTTATTTCTTTTTGCTTTATAATAGTTTGTTAAAAATACTCCAGTATATTTATTACCAAGAATTTTAGCAATCTTAGGTCCATACCAATCATAAGCTTTCATAACGTATGGATCCATTTTTCTTAATTTTACGCCATATCTTTTTAGTGAATTAAAGTGATCTTTTGTTATAAATCCATTATTAAATGTTGCCGTACATATGTATGTGCCATTACTATTATCATTACCGTTTGTACCTGATCCATTATCTGAGTTGCCGCTATTAGATTGACCGTTGTCATTACCTCTCTGGCCGCCTCCACCACCTAGATAACTTGTATCTTCATAAACATTGTCAAAATCTCTACTATCAATAGTACTCGACCATGTACCAGGTCCAGTTTGGTTTGGAGCACCTGGAGTGATGTTAATTCCTTCACGATCTGGATCATCATCACCTGAGCTATGATTTTGGTACGTTGCATTGTCTCTTAACCTTACACCTTGTACACCTAACACTCTTGTTGATTCATACGTTCTATCAACTGTATCTAAGTAGCCAGACATTGAATAAACTGCTTTTCCTATAGATGTAGCAAAACTTTCTTTATCAGTGCTTATATCTAAAAGTTTAAACTGTCTTTCTCCTGTTCTAATTTTTATTGCATCATTAAATGGTACAATGAATGATCCAGCAACTGAGCCAGTTGCATCTGTTATTAACTCTGCATTACCGCTAGGGTGCGTGGTAGCATTTATTAAAGTATTTCCAAAATCTGAATCATAATCAGAATAAAACTGAAAGTTTTCTTTGTGAGTTAGTGCAGTTATATTATTTCCATCTAAGAATGCAAACATCTTTGTTGTTGGCCTTAAACCTTCTGCCTTAAAGAAAACTTTTCTTGGTCTTGCAAAAGGAAGTAATGCAGATTGAATAACTCTATCTTCAATAACTTCAAGAATTGTTTCGTCAGTTACTACTTTATTTACTACACCACTTACCTGTCCAGTTGTGCTACCTACTTTTAAATTTTCTAAAGGTATTCCACCCCAATTCCATGACCAGTTATTCCAGTTGTATGCTAGTTTAGTATCTAAACGTATGCCACCTGGTACAGTTTTTTCTGTTCTAATTTCTACAGCTCTCCACTCATCTGATGCGGGTGATAAAGTTAGTACTCCTTCGTAAATAACGACAGAAAAAGGGTTGATTTTTATTGATTTTGTCGCTAGATCTTGATTGATATACGGCGCTTCATCATAATCTATATAAATGTTATCACCTCTTCTTACTGTACCTAATGGTAAAGAAGTATCTGAGTCAAATATTAATCTAATGTTATCTTCAGTAAACGCTGGTCTTACGACATTTTCGATAGGATCAAGTGCAGCTCTATAATTTAAAGTACTTGTATCAGAAAACAATGCAGTGTTAAAATTATCTACAAAAAAACCAGACTTAGTTCTGTCATTACCTGCGGAATCAAGAACTTGAAAGTTTTTTGTATCGAGTTCAAGTGAATTTAAAGATGCAAATTCTTCTAACTTATCAACTCTTCTTTCGAGTTGAGCGATATCTTTCATGGTAAATCTTTTATGATCTATCTTTTTTACAATAACATCTGAGTCATTTAAAGTATTTGCGTTTAATTTAAAATCATAAAGTGCTAATGTTCCACTAGGCTTTATAGGAGTTGATGGATTAAATCCTGAAGTACCAATTTCAACTCTTATAATTCCGTCTTTATCTATTACTAGTTTACCAGCTTTAGGAACAAAATATGCTATATCTGCAGTTACAAGTTGTGTAGGTTGAGGTAGTTCAATATGTCTGCCACCGGTACTTTGATCAGTAAATTCACCTGCAGAATCCATAGTTGATCTAAAATCTAAAAAGTCATATAATCTTATTCTTCTACCATTTGAAAATCTAAACTTTGGTATTTGATCATAAGTAACCTGACCGGTATATGAATTTACTGCAAAGAAGTCTCCAGAAACACTGTGTTCAAAATGTCTATATTTCACAAAAACACCAGGTGTCGAAGCTGGAGCCGACTGTCCAGGTCTTAATAATAATCTTCCTAAGTCATAATGATTATCTCTTTGACCATCGTCTAATGTAAACCTGTTAGCAAAACTTACATTACTATCATCACCTTTTAAAATTTCTTGTACGTCAAATATATCAGCTCTTTGTAGCGGTACAAACTTTTGACCATTGCCATCTGAATCTATTCCTATAGTTATTGATCTTGTAGTTAAAACTTTATTTTTTATAGTTGCTTGACTTTTATTTACATATGCAAGGATCTCTAACGGCGTACTTGCCGGTAAATTAGATATGGTTACTGAAGTTCCAGCTGGAGGAATTGAAAAACTTGCACCAACAAAGATGTCACTGTCTGTGCCAACTATCCAATCATCTGCATTTGTAAATTTTTCACCCGGTGCAGACAGTGAAAGTGAAGCCTGTCCTGATGGGTTTGAAGTAATTGGAAATCTTCGTTGAGCTGCATATGATATATCTGTAACTGATTGTGGTCTTTCTCTAGGTAATTGAAAAAGTGACCTGTTTTTTTCTGTTTCTTTAAGAACAGCCTTACCATTTTCAAGAGTAGGTCTAAAATAACTTGAAGTACTTGTTCCTATACTTTTAACATTTCGAAACGCATTACCGCTATTTAATTTAACATCAAAAAGATGAAATCTTAAATTATTTCCATCTTCATTTATTGCTTTTACTCTGGCCGTACCTATTGTACTACCTAGATAATCAACGCTATCTCTTAAATCTAATTTTTCAAAAGTATTTATGTCTGGCAAGCCAAATGTCGCTGAATCGCCAAACGTACTATTATCAACAAGAACATAATTACCAAAGTCTGTGCTTGTAGCATCATTTTCTATAGTAATAGTATCAGTTGCTTTTTGTAATCTTAAAGTAGTAGGAAAGTCACGTGACGCTCTAAACCCTTCTACTACTGCGGTTCCAGCACTAATTTCTAAATTAAGATGTGTGTCAGCAGAATCAAGGTTAAATTTCATTTTAAAAGGTTTGACTATATAATCACCAGAATTTTCAAATATTCTTTTTGCTACAACCTTATTTGGTATGTTATATGAGTCATTATGACTTACAGCACTATATACAACGCCTTCTTTTACAGTTGCAACGTGTACAAAATTTTCATCAGAGTTAATTTCACTTTCTTCGGCGATAGTAAGATTAATTTTATATCTATCAGCTCCAGGCGCAGTTAAGTTAGGTGTCGCACCCTGATTATCAAATAATGTTGTATCATCCACTGCTGTAACTACAGATTCTATAACTTTAAAACCTACATTTGTATTTACAGAATCACTATACTTTGATATTATTTTTGATTGATCTTGAGTGAATACAAAGTGACCTCTTGCATAATAAATACCTGATAAAAGAGTTATAAGAATACCTACACCTACCGCTGGATTAGAATCCGTGTTTGTAGTTTGTACTGTCAAAACCTCAGAGCCACCTGTTATATTTTCACCAGGTGTCACTCTTACTGCTGTGGTTCCTGAAAGTCCAGTTGGTGCACTTAAATATTGAACATATAGAGTTGCAGGATCTGAACCAGTAGCTGCTACTACTTGTAAAACTTTAAAACTGACAGCAGATGTACTACCACTAAAAGTAATACCAATTAATGTAGAAGTATCTGTAGGTAAAGCATTAGTTGTAGTATCTAACTTAATAAATTCATACTTTTGATTTATACTTGCACCACCAGGTTTGACAACTGCACCTTCTTTAAATACATTATTACCAAACCTTGTTATTTGATTTTGTAAAATAGTTTGAAGTTGTGTTAGTTCTCTAGCTTGAACAGCTCTACCTGAGTTAAAAAGTATTTTATGAAAATTTGCACTATCTGCAAAATCATCTTTAAAACTTGTGTTAAATGTAGTATTTGTAAGTGTTGTCGCCATTTTTAATCCTTAAAGTGTAATTACAACCTTTATATCTTCTGTTTGATTAGCTGCTCTTGTTACTGGTGCTCTATTTTCTATATATACAATCTCTCCAGAAAGTTTTTCAACGTCATCTCTAGTAAATGCATCGCTATCAGCATCTACGCCAGCTGCAACTAGAGTGCCAGATTGACCACCACCAGTTATAGCTTCACCTTCTTGAAAAGGTTTAAAACCAGTTTCTTCAGATTGATGAAAGTATAGCTTGTCATTTTCTACTTCATCAACAAAAGCTTTTGCACCACTAGTTCCCCCAGTTATTGTTGCATCTAAAAATCCGGCATTAGCTGCGGCTTGTAATTTTAGAAATTTTAAAACTTTACCACTTGATGTAGTAAAAGGTGGACCATCGGCTGCACTATCTGATGAATGCAAAGGATTTCTTATAAGAGTAACTTGTCTAAAATCTTGTCCTACAATAAAATTACTATCTTCTATTCCATTTGGTTTTGTGTTAAACATTAATGAGGTTGCTTTTAATTCGTCACGAACATCAGCACCTAATCCAGCATCAGGACCAATTATAGCACGTGCAGTTGCTTGTATGCCGCCTGCACTGTCAGGTGCGCTAATCGAAACACTTGCAAAATTAAATCCTTGTCCCATAGCCATTGTGCTATCTGTGCTTGAATCCATTTCAATCTTGGTTATATTACCTCCAGAAATAGATCCAGTTGCACTTGCTCTTACACCATCACCATCAATCGTTATAGTTGGCGTACTTGTATAACCTGTACCTGCATTTGTTACTTTTATTCCAAGTATTTGACCATGCACGGCAGCATTTTGTACTTGATCTTGTAAAATTTCAAATCCTGCTAAAGGCCTACCAAGTTCTGATGAATCAAGTATTTTTTCGACTGGCACGAAGTTTGATGATAAAAACTTACTTGATCTAGTAGCACTTAAAGAAAATAAATATTTCCAAACATAACCATCAGCAGTTTTTATCGGTTTAGTACCTGTACCTGTAGGTTTTACAGTTGAAGCGTTTACAACTCCTGCAGCTGTCTTACTCTGCTGTAAACAAATATAAACTTGATTGTCTTCTGTTAGTACATAGTAACTATTTGTAGCTGGTATGCTAGCAAAATCATCATCATAAGCATTATAAAAAGCTCCAGATGACCAGTTATATCGTGGTATAACATAACTTACGTCACTTGCTGATTTGATTGACTGTAATCCTGCTCTTACATTTCTTATAGTACGTGGTGTATCTGTTGGCGTAGTCACAGTTTCTGCACTATCATATGGTTCTGATTTTCCGATTCCAATATAATATCTTGCAGAGTCAAGTCTTGATTCATCAAAAATTGTTTGCGTTAATTGTTTTTTAAATGTATCTGTAATTATTGCTGGCATATTCTATTCCTTATGATACCGCTGATGTACTTTGGTTGCCGACTAAAAACCAGTTTGATCCGTCCCATATACAACTAGCACCTTGATTCTGTGTTAAAACAAATTTAGTACCTGCTGAAAAGTTTGTTGGTGTTACATGCATTGCACCTGCACCTTTGTTTGTAAAAATTTTGTATTCACCTACTGTTGTACCATCAGCCAATGAAACATCTAGTTGTGAACCTTTATTACCTATGATTAAAGTTGCAGATGTACTTGCTGCACCATTTGCAGTTAAAGTAGAAGAACTAAAAGCTGCTTTATTTAACTCAACAGAACCTGTACCTTTTGGTGTCATTATTATATTAAGGTTTGCACCACCGCCTGTGGCTGATAATGTAGGTCCAGTCGTTGACGCACCATTTGCTATTGTTAATTCGTTCACTGCACTACCAGTTGCAGTTACTTTTATAAGTTCGTTTCCGTTTACATCATTTAAAGATGTTCCAATCTTTGCAGTATTTAATGTTGGTGATGTTAGTGTTTTATTAGTAAATGTTTGAGTACCACCTATAGTTGCTAAAGTGCCACCACCAGTCGGTACTGTCATTGTACCACTGTTTGATATAGAAGCAATAATTGGTGTAGTTAAAGTTTTATTTGTTAGAGTATCGGTAGAATTCCTTAAAACTATAGTGCCTGTGGCATTAGGTATAGTAACAGTTCTATCTGCAGTAGGCTGATCAACTATTAGTTTTGTTTCATGAGAATCAGCAGATGTGCCTTCATATATTATAGTACCTACTCCACCTGAATCTTTTATTATTACTTGAGTAGTTAAATTAGAACTGTCACCACCAAGTTGTGTATATATTTCCTGAAAGTTTTGATTTATTTTTGTACCAGCAGAACGTAAGGTATCACCTGTACCATCGTTTGCTGCTGAACCTATATTAATGTTTTGTCTTGTCATTTTTTAATCCTAATAAGTCTATTTATACTAGAAAGATGAATCACTTAAATATCTTGTGAACATATCATTATCCATTGTTTCAGTTGCTAATGAGAAGTCTGGTGTTGCTGTTCCAGCACTATCTCTAATATTACTATCATCAAAAGTAAATGAGTTCACTCCAATCAACTCATCGATGCTTGAATAAAACTTTTCTAATTCTACTGTAGTTAAATTTTGATATACATTAACTAATTGATTTAATCCTATTCTAACATCTGTGCCATTCGAATCTATTAATAATGTTTCTTGTACAAATGGAATAGTTAAAGGAACTGAAGCTTCCGAAATTAATGACGGACCGGATAACACTGCTGAATCACTAAAAATTATTGAGTGATTAGAAGAATCACCAATTAAACTTAGTGTAGCTTCAGTATCTGATACAACCTGTCCTTCAAAATAAAAACCTGCAGGGTGTATGAACTTTTTATATAATTCGTTCCACTTACTTACATCAATAGGTGTTTTTAACTGTAAACCAAATGTTTGAAACAACGCATTGTTTTGTATAAATTTTAAAGATTCAGTTCCTATCGTACTTGCTGAATCACCAATATTAAATACAGATTCTTTGCCATAAACTACTTCTGCTTTGTTTTGAAAAAATAATCTAAAAAATTCTTCGGCAGAAAATCTTGAACCTTTCAATCTTAAAAATTGTGCGAGTCTTCGAAGTGCGAATCTTGTGTCAGTAAAGTTACCACCAGTTTCTAAGTTTGCTGCTAACTCAACAACGTAATTATTAAGTAACTCATTAGGCATTTCGCCTATATCTTTTGTTGCAAATATTTGTTTTAAATCGTCGCCGAACGAATGATTAGCATCAGCAGAATCTAAGAAGTCATAATATTTTTCTAAGAACGTTACTAAAGTTGGAAACTCGCTCGTAAAATATTCAGGTAATGTTTCACGTACCTTCCTTACCTGAAAGTTTTTTAACCTTCTTTTACTTTGAAAGTCTATTGCCATTATAAAGTTACCTGTGTATTTTGAAAATCAAGAACAGCAAGTGAATTTGATAAGCTTGTATCAATATCAAGAATAAAATTTCTAAGAGGTCTTACTGTATTTTGATTTGCTGGTGTAATATTAAAACTTAGTTCATTACCTTCAAATCCTGTAGGTTTAAATCCTACTAGAGAAATAGTACCACTGTTTTGATCATATGATCCTATGTTATCCACTTCTACTGTTCCGTCAACTGATATTATTTGTAATTTATTTGAACTTAATAAGTTTCTAATAAAACAAGTTTTATTGTTAAAAGTAAAGTTAGTACTTCTTACTATATAATCAGTTGCATTAGGTGAGGCTATTATAACTGGAAATGTTAAACTATAAGCTAATGATACGTTTAAAGTTGGAACAATTGCCTGTCTTAGTCTTACTTCCATTTTTGAGTTTAATATTGCAGGATCTAATGCATCAACTAAAGTTAATATGTTTGATCTTCTAAAAACTTTATTGAATTTTTTTAGATTAGTATCAAAAAAGTTATTAATAAGGTTTTGAACCTGTGATTGAATTGCTTGTGGTGTTGAACTTGTTAAATCAGGATCTAAGTTGAAAGTAGTTGTAAGGACCATGTTAGTAGTTATTGGATCAACAAAATCCGTATCTATTGACATTATTGCTAGATTGTCTGTTAATTCATTTTTAATACGATCTTTAACGTCTTGTTGACTATCTAAAGTAATATTATCTTTAAATTTAAGACCAATAAAAACTTTTCCGTATATTCTTGGAATGTTATCATTACCACCAAATGAAGTAACATCATCTAAAAATGCACCAAACTTTGTTTGTATCAACGCTTTGTAGTCTTCAGCAGTTACTAATCTTCTTTGAGATGAGAAAGCTATAGGTGCATTTTGTCTGATTGATTCTATACTTTCTTTAAATGCGCCACCTGCAGATGCAGCTTCTGTAATTACAGTAATATTATATTGTACACCATTGACATTAACTATACTATCAGTTGTAAAAGTTGTAGCGCCATTAGCTGCTGTTCCTGCAGTTGATAAATAATCGATTTCTATTTTATTACCTGCCACAGGTGCTTTACCAGTAGAAGTACCATCGCCAAATATGATTTCATAAAAGCCATTTGGTACTTCTTTTATTTGAAAAAAAGTTGAATCGTCTGTTATTCTTATTGCATCAGTAATATTAGTATAAGTATCAAAAGTACTTGATCCACTTGTTGGAAATACCTTTACTCTTATAGTACTAATATCCATAGTAGAATCAGGTATAACGTAAATTTGTGTATCACTTGTATCACCAACAAAAAATGTTTTTAATTTTTCAGTACCTTCAAATACTGGTATTGAAGTGCCATCATCTTTATTTAAAAATTGATATGCGCCATTACCATCATCTGTTCCAATAAAATTTTCTCTTGTTCTAAAAGAATATGTAACGTCATCAACTGATGCAGTAAAAGTAGTTCCTCTCGGAAGTTGAATCGTAGTTGGTCTATTACCACCAGTTACAAGAACAGAAAGATTTAAACCAGCTTGTGAAGAAGTAAATGAACGAGGTACGTATCCTAAACCTTCTGCAAGTGCAACTACAGAACTTCTTAATTGTGCTGTTTTTATAAATGATTCATTTAAAGCAAAGTTTGCTGTTAGTCCATTAAAATGTGTATTATAAGCTAAAACGTCTAATATATTACTAAGGCCTGATGCTTCAAAATCATAATCTTGAAATTCAGTTTGTTGTTTTAAAAAATCTTTTAATCGATTTTTTATTGTATCAAAATCTAGTTGTGTTGATCTTATTGTTGTTGACATTATCTTAACCTCGTGAGATTTAATTCTGTTGTTACAGTTTCATTAGTATTGACAACTTTAAAAGTAACAGTAACTTTAACCTCATGCGAATCATCACGTAATAATGTGGCAACATTTAAAACGTTAGCTCTTGGTTCAAATATTCCAATCGTTTGTATTATTCTTTCTTTTACTTCTTCGTCGTTGAAGTTTGTAGTTAAATTAAATAATAGAGAGTTTAAGTTACCACCATAACGAGGCAAAAATGGTTTTTCAGCAAAGTTTGTCAACAATATATTTTTAACAGCTTGTTTTACGGCTGCAGCGTGCTCTTTTTTAAATATGTCACCAGATGGTCTTTTAGCAAAAGATAAATCTATATCTCTCGAAAACTTAGTTTTCGAAGTTATAACTTGTTGAGAACCTATATTCCCATCTTCTACTGCAAAAGCTCTTGTTGGCATATTTTTCCTTTTTACTATTTATACAAGTTCTAACAATTCTTTATAAAGAGAATTGAGGCAATTCTTCATCTGTTCTAAGTACTTCTACTAATTCATTTGTTGCTTGAGTAATATTATTATATCTCGTTTCAAATTCATTTTTATAAGTTACTTGATATGGTGGTATTATTTCTGGCATTGTTATTATTATTTGTACATTTAACGAATCATCTGGATTAAAGTTATCATAATCTAAAAACATTTTTTCATAATTTAAATTATCTTTAAAGTAAACTGCTAAATCAAAAGTTTTTTCAACAGCCATGTTTCCTTTATTATCAATTAATTCATACACCACTGTTCTTCCTCTTGACATTAAAAAGTTTATGCCATCACTCACATCTAAGTCTTCGCCAGATTCAGGTCTATATAATCCTTCAACAGGCACTAATCTAAAATTTTTAAATTGTGTTGGAGCATCAGATGAATTAATTAATTGTAAAACCCCTGTATGTAACATATATTGTTTCGCTAATCTTAATCTTTCTTCATCTTCAAGTATATGAGTCAAAGTTACAGGATCACCATGAGGAGCTACAAATTTAGCCATAGTTATACCAGGTGCAAGTTTTGTTCTCATTGTTATAGGTAATCCTGCTGCAACTTGATTTACTGGATTAAAAGTTGGTGCTACATAGTAATCAGTTTTAACGTTTGTTATTTTATCCGACTTATATAATTTTGCTGGATTTCTTGATCTGCCAAGTGGAACACTGCCTCTGACTGCTATCTTATCTTTACCAACTGTTCTACCAGTAGCAGCTGGTGTCATTCTTGAAACATGTGGAGATAATACTCCATCAGTTATACATGCACCAATAAATGTTTCATTTCTTGCATTATTAGGATCTCTTAATTTTGATCTTACCTGCATAGTATTTAAATCTGTAGTTGATACACCGCCATAATGTTCTAATCTGTTTAACTTGTTAAATAATGCTCTGTCTTCATCAATCGATAATCTTTTAATTGCAACTGTAGAATTTTCAAGTGCACTATTCATTAATGTTTTAGTAGGTTGTTGAGTATTTTTATTCGTTGCTGTTGTATCAGTTGCGCTATGACCACCAGTACCTGCACCTGATCCTATTGCACCTGCAACCGCAGCTTTTGCAGATTGATTGGCATCAATTGCTTGAGTGGCAGTACCAACTAAATCTCCTCTAAAAGTTGTTGAAGTCATCTCGGTTGAATTAATTCTAGGAATATGAGCCGTCTTACCATACATTACAATTTCTTCACCACCTATTGTTCCACTATCACCAGATACTGCTAAAGAAGAGGCTGCTAAGTTAATACTCTTAGAAGTAAAAGTAACTTCTTTCTCTGCTGTCATGAATAACGTTCCACCTGTATTATTATTCTGGTCTTCGCCTACAAATAAACTTTTTGATTTTTTAATAATATCATTATTATTACCGTGTACAAAATTCATTTTATCGCCACCTACAGTTTGCGATGTACCACCAAGTATTTGTTCTTCTTTGCTACCACCTATATCAAGGATATATCCTCTCTTAACTGTTTGTTCGACATCACCTTCACATTTAACATTAAAGTCTCCACCAACCTCAATATCGAAATCACCAGAAACTTTTAATTTTAAATTACCACAATAAACTAATTCACCATCGCCATCTACAATTACTTTTTCATCTCTTGCTGTTACTCTTACTGTATTGTTTGTAGAACCATAAACAACTGTACCATCTGCACGCATTTCAACGCCTGAGCCAGTCCTATGACGTATCATTATTCTTTCACCATCAGGCGTATCATCTACTTCAATAACATGGCCTGATGCTGTTTCTTTTACTTCACTGTTTGGATATATGCTTGTCGGTTCTTTTTTTAATCCTAAATCTACTCCAGGGCACGAACCACTTACTTCAACATTTTTTCTTAATGTTCCTCTTGCAATGTTATTAACAGATGAAGCTTCTTCATATTCAACTTTAGGAAATATTCCTAAAGGATCACTTTTTCCATTATCTCTTTGTTTAAGAGAGTTTGAAGCAGCTGTAGATAAAGTTTTTAACTCTTCTCTATTTGTCATTTAAATAATCCTTGTCTTATTTTTTTAGCAAGATCTGTGCTATTTGCTTTCAAATTAGATAGAAAATTATTTACCTGTCCACTATTTGTGTCGAAGTCTTTAATTCCAGTTTTTACACCTAAATCTGAAAAGCCTTTACTTGCGGCACCAAATGATTTATTTGCAGCATTTTGTATATCGTTATCTATATTTGATTTATTAGCTTCTAAATCATTCATCACATCTTTAAATTTTGCAATACCGGCATCTATTTCTTCTTGAATTTCTTCACCAGTTTTAGGATCTGTTCTTTCAAATTTTTTAGTAATTCTTGAAGGATTAGTATTATTAATTTTAGTTTCTATCTCAGTAACAACCTTTTTTGGTATTAAATTTTTAGGTGGTTGAATTATTGCAAGTACTTTTCTATCTATAGTAGAATTTTCTTCATCTGATGGATCTTCAATTACTTGAAAATCAATATCAAACTTTTCTCTAACGGCGCCTACATCAAAACCTGGTCCTGTTGACTGTTCCAATATTTCACTATCAGCATAAACATTTATTCCTGGAGTTATTTTTAATATCTTTCTGATAAAAAGTTCAAATGATTTATGTTGTTCAAAATTAACTGGATTATTTGGACCAGCAACAAACATAAACTCTAACCCTGTGTTTGCGTATTGATCACGTTCTGGATGTCTAACTTCATTAACAGGACGTCCTCTTTCAATTCTTCCGTCTGTTAAACACAAATAATGTGATTGAATACCAAACTTTGCAGATTGAAATTTCAATGTAAGCTCTGCTAATTCTCTTGCTTTTACTGGTGTTTCACCAGCAGCAATATTTCTTCGTATTAATTCTTCTTTATCTTCTATTAGCTTCTGCTCATGCAGTTTTTTGGCATTCATTTTATCGGGCGGTCCATATCTATCATCACCTAAATATCCTACTGTTAAAACACTTATTGCATCATCTCTTAAAGAGTTAAGTCTTGGACTATTTGCTAATTCATCAAACAATTCGTCATCTGTATCTATGAACTTAAATTCGTGTTTTGTACTATTTGCTCCATCAAAAGTTGAAGGTGAACCGGTAACAATTTCAGCAGCTTTTGGTTTGATTGTGGACGAAGTAAGTGATCCTTTTGGAAAAAATTTACCAACGTTTGTATCAAGTGATACTCTTCCAGTTACTTCATCTACTCCTTCAACAAGTTTTGGAACAATTTTACCTTTAGGTAGTTTAACACCTTCAACAATACCAGGTATGCTTTGAGTAATACTAGGCAATCTTCCACTAAATATTCCTTTTAACTTTGCTAAACCATTTGCAAGGGCATTTGCACCTGAACGACTTGCACCTGGTATCAATCCATTTATATCAGTACTGAATCCTGCAAAGTTAAACTCAGGAGATTTATCTTTAATTTCTTGTCTTACACTTTTAACAATATTACTTGACGGTGTTTTTCCTTGAGACTTATCTGATATTGCTTCTCTTGCAGTAGTTAAAACTTTTGAAGTTATAGTTGAAGGTAAAACTTTTTCAGTTTCTTTTTTTATTTTTGTTTCTGACATTGTCGTGTGTTTCTTAAGCACATTAAAAAATGAACCAGTACTTGCCATGGCAAAAACTGATTTATTTAAATTACCACTTGATTTCATATTTGTTTTTTGGAATAAACTTGACAATTCATTTTTAAGTGAATCTACTTTATCAGCAGAACCGTCACCAGCACCCGGTAATAATTGCGCTACTGTAGGCCTGTTTCTAAAATCTAAAGTAGGTTTAGCACCACTTTGTAAACTTTGCAATCCGTTTTTTACTTCACCAGAATTATTCATCGAACTCATATTTGAAATAATATTTTTCATCTTTTCACTTTCGGCAGCTCCTTTTAAATCACTACCTATTCCACCTAACATTACGTTTCTAAATTGTATCATTTCAGGCGTTGCTGTTTGTTGAAACTCTTCTTCGCTTATTTCTCTTATAAAATCAACAGCTATAAATTCTTGTCTACCTGTTTGTAGTCTTATTGAAGTACCGTTAAATACAAACTTTGATGGATCGTTAAAAATGTTTTGTGATATAGCACCGGGATCATCAGCATCTTTACGTGTTCTTTTTACTCTAAGACCAGTAAGCTGTGTAACTTTTATGTTTGGTGAAAATACAAATGTTATGCCGTCAAATGTACTTCCAGCGCCATCGTTTCTATCTTTTCTTTTAATTTGTATTGAGCCACTACTCATTCTTCTGCCTCTTGAAATGAACCTATACCTAATTTATTAAATGTTTCTTGTGCAAATGCGATTCTTGTTTTTGTGTGTGCAAGAGCTTTATTTGGCCTTTCATACTTATCCTGAAAAACTATTGTAGCCTCTTCAACGGTTTCAGTATTTCTTAATTGTCCTAAGCCAAGAAAAGATTCTGTTTCTAATTCAAACTTTACAAATCTTAATTGTGCTTCCATTGTATTATAATTTAATCCGATTCTTGAAGAATATTGTACAAGTTTTTTAAATCTTTCACCTGCTGCTTTGGCTGGATTCCATTGTGCTATACCGAATGAATTTTCATCTTTAAATCCAGACCTTGCTAAAGGATTTATGTCACCGCCATTTGAAGTAGCACCAGATTCTACACAAAAATTACCTATCATACCACATGCCTGTTGAGGAGTAAAGAAACCTCCTATTGGTGAAACAAAAAAATTAAAAGCTTTTTCTATGTTTGTATTACCATCTAATTTTAAATTTATATCAGCTGTTGGTTGACTTACATCATTTCTTAAAGTTTCAATCTTAGGTATCGAACCAAGCACTAAAGGTAATTGAGAATCTTTACCATCTAAAAAAATACCGAAAACCTGTGCTCTATTTTTAAGTCTTGAGTTTCCACCTAGACCGGAACTGCCATCTTCTGTTACAGGAATATTTACTTGAGCCCAAGGTAAGTCTTCATCGGGTATATCAACAGTACTTTCACTGTGTACGCCATGAATTCTTACTCTAACTCTATCTAATTTTAAAGGGTCATTGTTGCTTACAACTACTCCAATAAACCATCTAATAGAATCTCCATAATAAGCTTGCATTATATTTTTGTCTCCTGGCCTAAGCTAGCTATTTTACCTAACAATAAAGTTGTTTCTGCTTTCTCATTAAAAAAATGATGAGTAGCACCCATTATAATATAATCACCGGATTTTTTAGTATCAAAAACTGGTCTATTATCGTCAACACTTGAATTAGTATCTAAAAATGCAACTCTAATTGCTTTACCTAACGTATAGTTATTATCACCTGTTAAAAATTCTCTTGCTTTAACTGATATAGAAAGCGGAGACTTTGCTAAAAAATTTTTAAGAGCAGACATTTTAATTTTTTTGTTTTCGTTACCTTTCACTGTTTCATCATTATAACTTCTAAATACTGTAGTTAAATTATTATAAGCACCAGAAGAACTTATAGAAGAAATAACTTTAGAATCATAAGTGCTTATATTTTTATCTTTTACTTTAAATTCATTTGAAAATGCATATCTTTTATTATCACCGCCTAGTAAATTTTTTGATATTACTTCTTGAAATAAATTTTCTACATTAAAATGAATTGATTCGCTTATTCCACTTAACGTATCATAAAAAACATTTTTAGAACCAACATTGCCATTTTCTATTAATCTAATTAAGTTTTCTGATGATTCATAAGCGTAACTATCTATTGTATAGTACTTGAGAATTGATTCACTAATATTTGCGCTTGGTGCATAAATGTAAGGCGTTTCGAGATTTTGTACAGTTTGTGATAGCATTGTATCTAAATCTCTTACTACTATGTTATCAACTCCTAGAGGTGAATACACAAAGAATGGAAAACCAGAATCTGTTGTACATCTTTTTTTAAGCCACATGACAGCTTCTATTGGATGCATGTTTGGAATAATTACTTTCATATCCTTTATTGAATCAATGCCATCAATAAGAACTTTTTTATCTAAGTTCGTATCTATTATTTTTTTAATTATACTTGTTGGTGAACCAGTGAAAGATTTATTGATATTAAGCACTGTTGATTCAAACATATGATATTCTGTGCAGTGTATTACGACATTTTCTCTTCTTTCTTCAATTTTCTCGGTTTTTACTATCTTATCAATAACGAAATCTTTTCTTATCTCATTACCAGTATTAGCTTCTTCTGTTTCTACAAGAACTATTGAAAGTTTTTCACCGCCTTGAAAGTCCATATCTTGAACTATATTTTCTTCATCAGCAAAAGAAAACGTTGCAGTAAGATATGGTTTTTCAATATGTTCATAAATTTTCATCATATTTACAACTCTGGCAATATCAATACCGGTCGTTACTCTATCAGAAGTGATAACGGCTTCGGTTAAATGATATTCAGTTGCTTTTTCAATAGACTGGTTTGCAGTCATCTTAGCCCCTTACAGCTTGTTTAAAACTAGAGGATAGTGTGTTGATTAGTTCTGGGCGAACTACAGTTATTTGTCTTAAGCTTTCATTAACAGCAAAGTATACATCTTCATGAGTTTTTTCAGTTAATAAACCACCAGGTCCTACAGTAAAATCTATGTCAACTATTTTATTATTTCCATCTACATAATGACTTGCTGATTGAAACTCTTTAGTGCTTGAAACAACAATCATTGATTCAACATCGCCTGATGAGTTAGTTGAACTTATCGTTTCACCTGCTTGTCTGAAGTTTACTATCCCTTCAATAATTAATTGTCCTAAATCAATATTTCTTCTTATAATTTTACCACTTGCACCAGATGAGTTTCCTGTTACAGTTTGACCAACTTTAAATTTTGAAACAAGTGCGCTGTCTCTTGTTGTTAGTGTAGTATTTGGAAAAGCTTTCTTTATATATTCTTCAAACTCATGTCGTATTAATGGCCAACCCTGTTCTCTTATATCGTCATTTAGAAGATAAAAAGTCCAGTAATGTAATGGAGTATCATATAAAATTTGTGATACTTGATCGGGTCTAAATCCTTCTTGTATTGTAAATGTATTTAAAAAAGTTACTTCACTTTTTATTTGGTCTATTACTTCTGCATATACTGAAATATTTTGAAAAATAGTTTCATCGACTTCATCACCAAACTTATATCCAACATCTGGAAAATCGTTAAAATACAACATTAGAAACCTGCCTCTATATCTGCTCTATCAAGTGTTTGATTCTCAACAAAGCTTAAAGTTAAATCAATTTCATTTGGTTTACCATCAACTTTAAAGCCACCACCAGTTGGATTAATCGTGTGACTCATATTTCTAAGGTAACATTCTTTATATCTAGGTAAGTTTTGATTTTCTATTCCTTTAAAATTAAATCTTATCTTAAAGGCGTTTGGAAAATTAAAACCAAGCTTTGCATCAACATTTAACTTACCTACTGGAACATCAAAAGCTTTTGGATATAATTCTCTTCTAAAAAATTTTATAATGTCTTGAATAACTCTACCTTCTTGTGGAGAAGTAGCTATCAATTTAAAAGTAAAAGTAAACTCTCTTACATTTACTCCTTGAAATATTGTTCTTATGTTTGGATTAACAGTCATCTTTGTTATATTACTTACAGCAGGTAAACTTCCGGAAGCAAATCTGTTTGCTCCTCTTACCGCAGCAAATCTTGCTAACTCAGTTCCCATCGGTCCTACATTAAAATCTTTATCTAGTACTGCCTTTGTTGCGCTTTTTACATCATCAAACACCGCTTGTGTTGCAGCACTTAAACCACCAGACCCTTGCATTATAGCCTGTTCAGCTGCAGCACCAGTTACACCAATACCTAAAGTTTGATAATTAACACCATCAACAAACGTTTGTGATATAGGAAAAAACATTTGTACTGTTCTTTCACCAAGCTTTGGAAAAAAACCAATAGGTGAAATAGTATTGTCTACTTTTTTTAATTCAGAATTTTCTGCCTTACTATCTTTTTTTTGTTTTACAAACGTTTGAGTAACTGCGGCATCAGAAGGTTGAAAATTGAGATTACCAAATCCTGTGTTAACACCATCAAGTTCTTCTGTTGTAGCCAAGTTTCTTCTTGCAAACTCGTTTTCACCTTCAAAGTCGCTAAACTGTGGATCAAGTTCTTTTTGAGATGCAATATTATCTTCAGCTTGTTTTAAATGAGATTTTTGTGATTTACCAGGTTTTGCTGATCTAAATTCCATAATTTGAAATGATACGCTTGCAGTGTAAGCAGGGTTACCTTCAATGTCTAATGGATAATTAAGTGAATCCCCGCCATCACCAGAAAATATTGATTTTATAAGTGATAATCCTCTTTCTGCCAAATCTTGAAGTTGCGGTGCAGCATTTTCTAAGTTTTTAAATACGCTTCCTGATTGCCCTGCGATCTTTTCACCAAGTGGACCGGCTTTATCGAATATTGACATTATAATTCCTTATACATATATTAAAGTATTATTGTTTTATTTATATGGTTTATTCAGGTCGTTACATAGTTAAAAACAAAACAAAGTATAAAGGTGACTTTAATAACGTTATTTATAGGTCGCTTTGGGAACGTTCTGTGTTTGGTTGGTGTGATAATAACCCTTTAGTTAAATATTGGAGTTCAGAAGAAGTTGTCATTCCATATTACTATGAAGTCGACAAAAAATACCACAGATACTATGTAGATGTAAAAATAATATACGAAGATAAAACACTATTAGTAGAAATTAAACCAGAAAAAGAAACTATGCCACCTACAGGCCAAAAAAGAACTAAACAATACATTGCAGAAGGTTTAAATTATATTAAGAATATGAATAAGTGGGAAGCAGCAAATGAATATGCCAAAGATAGAGGCTGGGAGTTTCAAGTATGGACAGAAAAAACATTACAAGAAATGAAACTTTTATCAAAACCAGTACCGGGTAAATTAAAAAAGTATACACCATTAAAGCCATTTCGTAGAAGAAAACGTAAGAAAAAGTTATAAATAGAAACATGAGTAATTTATTTCAAAAACTTGAACTTGAAGCTTTTCGAAAAGGTATCACACCTAGAACGAGAGAATCAAGAGAATGGTTTCGTAAAAAAGTACAACAGTTAACACGAGTTAATCGTTCACAACTTATTAGAAATCCAGAAGTAAAAGAAACAAATACACAAAGATATGGTTCAATGATAATGTTTACTTATGATCCAAAATTAAAAGATAAGTTACCTTACTATGATACGTTTCCGTTAGTAATACCAGTTGAACCAGCAAAAGGTGGTTTTAGAGGATTAAACCTGCATTATTTACCGCCAGTATTAAGAGCAAAATTTTTAGATAGTTTATTAGAAACAACAAACAATGATAAGTATGATGAAAGCACGCGATTTAGATTAACATATAATTTACTTAAAGGCGCAGCAAGATATAGATATTTTAGACCTTGTATAAAACATTATCTATTAGAACATGTGAAATCAAGATTTGCTGAAGTTGCTTCACCAGAATGGGAGATTGCAACATTCTTACCGATAGCAAGATGGCAAAAACAAAGCGCTAATAGAGTATATTCTGAATCAAGAAGGATAGCTAATGGCTAGTAGTGTAGATGAATTAAAAGCACTGGCAAATACCAAGTTAGGTTTTGCAAGACCAAATCGTTTTTTAGTAACTTTTCCAACTAGTTTTGGAGGAAGTGGTGGAATACTTGGCAGTGTATTAGGGTTACTAAACATAGGTGGAGGCGGAGCTTCCGGAAGAGAATTAAATATATTATGTTCTAATACTACATTACCGGCAAAAGTAACTTTGACAAATGAAAGAAGAATTGGTATGGAGTTTCAAAAAGTTGCTTATGGTTATGCTGTTGATGATATTAGTATGACATTTTATTTAATGAACGATTATGGTGTAAAAGAATATTTTGATGCTTGGAGAAACACCGCAATACCAGAAGAAGGTGGTAATGCATTTACAAGTAATTATAAAAGTACTTATGCTAAGAGTATAACCGTGCATCAATTAAGACAACCATTAAAAGGTTTTAGTAGACAAGTTGGTCCGATTAGATTTGGATTGGGAATTGGAGGAGGAAGTGTATATTCAGTCGAGTTACTCGAAGCATTTCCTGTCGCTACAAGTGCGATTGAATTGAATAATGAACTGGACGGTTTAGTACAACTGACAGTTACTTTTGCGTATACAAACTGGAGAAGGGCATCTAATACGCAAGGGTTTATTAACATGGATATTGATACACCATTAGGTGGAATTGATGTATTATAAGGAGTAAATAATGGCTTTACCACAGTTAAAGAATGATGTGCCAAAGTATGAAATGACT
>Ga0310343_10000162_pt1 | contig 29607 bp, 22 predicted proteins | sample HC15DNA2025_MG_FD_203519 | JGI IMG/M metagenome (GOLD analysis project Ga0310343, IMG submission 203519) | Marine microbial communities from station ALOHA, North Pacific Subtropical Gyre - HC15-DNA-20-25_MG | ecosystem: Environmental > Aquatic > Marine > Oceanic | place: Pacific Ocean: North...
TAGCTAGATGCACCATTTGGTGCAAACAAACGAGAGTTTTAGATCGAGTCCCTCATATCGTATAGGATTCTAATCTATAACATCTGCTACAGCAATTTGCAGAGTTCGAATTCTTCACATTCCCGCGCTGACAATCGGTCCAACAGAAAATTCGCATTAAGGCTCATTGAATTAGCTTTTCAAGCCCTCTCGAGGTGCGTTACCTTTCGAAACGTTTTCAAATCAAACCCCACCTCGATTTTATGGCTACAATAGAACTGAAACCCAAGGTCCAATTCGGAATCGTCCCCACTCACATTAAGTTCGTTGGCGGACTCGTTCCCGATGAGAACGGCAAGCTCCCTCGAGGGGAGGATGGGCGATTACTGGTCAACGCGGAATTGGAACGCGTAAACGAGCAGTCTAAGGTCCGCCCTAATTGCTCGCAGACCGCTTTGTTCCCTGGAGCAGATGAAGATGATCTTAGCGAGATGCTCGCCGGGTTTAAGAACCTCGGTCTCAATCCTCATGTCATCATGATGGTAGCAGGCGGCAATCCCATGGATCCCGCAGACGAGGACAAGATTGCCCCCGGATTACTGGCAGGGCTAGAGGCTGCCAAGAAGCATGGTATCGAACACGTTTCGTCCACTTCTCTCGAGGAATGGATGCAGCCCGACAAACAAGAGCTCACCGGCAAGGATTTCGATGATGCTGTAGCCCAACTCGTGAAATTACACACCCGAGTTTGTCGCGAAGCTGACGTGCTGAATAGCTGCATCAAAGCTTGGCACTTCGAATTCCTGCGCGGCATCGAATTCAAGACTTTCACCGATATTCGCAAAGCTTGGACGGTGACTAAAGCCGCCAACGAGGCGATCGGGCAACCATTCTTTAAAGTGCTCGTCGACGCGGCTCATTGTGGCGACTCCGATTTGAGCATGGAAGAGAACGCCGCTGTCATCGAAGAGATGGGCAGGGAAAACGGATTCAGCATGTTCCACGCTTCTGCGAAAACAACCCGCGGGTGCCTCTCAACTGACGATGGCTGGGTTGGCAACCTGCTCACCGCTTGCGCGGCAACCGGAAAACTGGAGATCGTACTGGTGGAACTATTTCATCATGAAGATCCCGCCCTCGCTGGACTACGCGAAGCCGATCCTCGCCACGGGATCGATACCACCGATGGAAGGAGCTATACGGAAGCGGTTTGTGATGGACTAGAATCCATCGCCCGTCGTCTCAACAACCTCGTGAACCGAGGCATTCTAAAGCAATAGATCGCTCACCATTCGAGCTCCGACATCTGCCATGAAATCGATAAATCGCATCTTAATCCTATTAACAGTGATTGCCGCTTCGACGGCCCTAGCCGATTGGCCCCAATGGCGCGGACCTACGGGAACAGGAATATCGACAGCCGCTACGAATCTTCCCACAACCTGGAGCGAGGACAACAACGTCGCCTGGAAAATAAAGATGCCAGCCTGGAGCGGGTCCACACCGATTGTTGTCGGGGACCACGTGTTCGTCATGTCACCTTCTAAACAGGTCAAGCTGGCAAAGCCAGAACCCGAACAAGTTCAAGCTCCACCTAGACGAGGTCCCGGAAATCGTGGCCAAGATCAGAGCGGACAGCGACCAAGGCGGGGCGGCGGCCAAGCTGCGGTAGAAGGGCCAGGGGGAGATGAGCTTTTGATGCTTTGCCTGTCAAGGGATAGTGGAGCCGAACTTTGGAGGGCCCAAATCGACCGAGGCAACGAGCTAAAGCGCAAGCAAAACAATAGCTCGCCCTCCCCCGTAAGCGATGGAAAGCATGTTTGGGCAGCGACTGGCAATGGCGTCGTTGCCGCTTACACCATTGATGGGCGCAAACTTTGGCAGAAAGATCTACAGGAATCCTACGGTGAATTCGGACTGAATTGGGGCTTTGCCTCATCGCCGCTCCTTTACGAGGGGATGCTCATATTCGGAGTCGTGCGAGGGCAGAATACGGAAGCTCCCGGATACGTCGTCGCTTTCGATGGAGGTACCGGAAGAGAGGTTTGGAGAGTGGATCGACCTACCGACGCGCCATACGAATCGAAAGATGCATATACGACCCCCATTCCGGTAAAGGTAAACGGGAAAACCCAGATCGTAGTGTCTGGAGGGGCCTACGTGACCAGCCATGATCCAAATTCTGGCAAGGAAATCTGGCGCTCGGGCGGCCTGAACCCTCAAAATTCGAGAAACTATCGAATTATAGCTTCGCCGGTCGCCGCGAACGGTATCGTGTATGCTCCATCGAGAAAGACCCCTCTGCTTGCGATTAAAGCTGATGGAAAAGGCGATGTTACGGAGTCTCATTTGGCTTGGAAAATGGAGGACCGAGCAGGTCCCGACGTTCCCACTCCCATTTCTGATGGAACCTACTTTTATGTTCTCAACGATTTCGGCCAGATTTCCTGCTTTAACGCTGAAACCGGAGCGAATATCTGGGGGCCCGAAGAAACCGGAATCGGGCGCGTCAGCTCGTCGCCCCTATTAGCCGATGGAAAACTCTACTTGGTCGGCGAGACAGCAGAGGTGGCCGTAGTGCAAGCCGGCCCCGAATACAAGCTACTAGGAGCTAGTTCTCTCGACAGCAGCTACACGCTTTCATCCCCGGCAGCCGCCGGAGACCAAATCTTCATCCGTACTGGCGAGCATCTCTACTGCCTGAGCAAAAAGTAGAAAGCAGCCCGGCGCTTTAGCTCGTGCAAGGTGGCGCAGGCTTCCAGCCTGTGTCCGCTAGAAATTACACAGGTACAATGCCTGTGCTACTCTGAAATCAAAATTGCTGGCTAACGCGCCGCGCCACGAAAGGAATAATAAACCTTCCGCCTTAATCCTTCAGTCTTAACTAGAACCGCCAATCCAAGCGTACTCCGTAAGCTTCTGGATCGCCAGGCGTACCAGCGAAAATCTGTGGATTAATGAAAGTGTAATAGAACTCGTCATCCAGGTTCTCGCCATAAACGACAACCGTGAATTGCCCGTTTCGGAAACCGATTTGAGCATCGTACACTTCGTAACCACCTTCACGGAACAGGCCGGCATTCGATTCATCGAAGAAGGTTTCGCCCACGCTACGGAAAGTCCCCTGGAGGAAGAAGCCATTTGCGAAGCTATATCGAGCCGATCCGCGAATGGTGTATTCCGGCGTAAACGGCACTTCCAGGCCTCCCAAATCCGCTCCACTAAAGGGATCGGTGTGACGATCGAATGTAACGTCGTTGAAACCAAGCCCTCCCTCGAGCACGAAACTGGGGACGGGACGCCAAACGATTTCCGATTCGATTCCTTGAGATGAAACTTTGTCGGCATTGACTACCAAATAATCCGTGGACTGAGGGACAGAGCGTTCTAGCTGATAATCATCGATACTAATATCGAACCCGGTTATGCGGAGCTCAATCGTTTCATCGATTGCCGCGAAGGCTAAACCGATCTCGTTGGACCAGGAAGACTCCTCCGCGAAGGTAGCCATCGAAGGCATATTGATAAAAGCGCTATATCCTCTCGGCTTGAATCCAGTCGCTGATCGACCAAAAACGGAGACGTACTCGCTCAAACTGAAATCAAACCCCGTGCTAGCCGAGAGATAGGTGTTGGATTGATCATCAATCACTGGAGCAACGCCGACGGGAGACGTTTTTGATCGATCAATCGATGTATCCGTTTCTTGAGCGCGAACGCCAACATCGAGAACGAATTCCTCGGAGATGTTGAAGAAGGCATGCCCATAGGCTGCGATTTCCTGCTCGTCGATGGAGAAAGTCGTATCCTCTTTAAATACCGGGAAAAATGGTGGAGCCGGGAAAACGCGAGTCGTGTCGCCACGGGTGTCCTTATCCATGAAAAAGATTCCCGTTCTCCAATCGAAAGGATTGCCCTGCCTGTCGGATTCCCAGCGAAACTCCTGAGTGATCAAGCTCTGGTCCTGCTGGATCCAAGAAGTCGATATCGGATCGGGACTGAGATCCAGGTCGACCGTAGACGGATCGAGCTCCCAGTCTTGAACCGCGGTAATCGACTTGAATACTCCCGAACCGAGTTTCCGATCGAAGTGTAGCGAGATCTGACCACGCTCGATTTGCGTTTCTCCTTCTAGATCCGAGCCGACTACGAAAGGGTCCGGGTTAAACAAAGAAGATAGGCGCTGGCTACCATCGTTGATGTCCTCCTTGACCAGTTTCAAGCGGGCATTCCATTCACCAGGCGAGAAAAAGAGGCTATAGTGAACGCCGCGAGCTTCTCGCGAATCAGTTTCCCGTCCCAACGAGGCGTTCGTAATGTATCCGTCGCGCTCGTTGTGATAAACCGTTAAACTGTGGGCCAAGTCAGATCCTGAAATGGGCCCAGAAACATTGGCCCTAAACACCCGCTTGTCAAACGACCCTGCTTCCAAGCCAACCTCTACACGCTGTTCTTGCATGGGCTTCAAGCTGTTGATTTCAATCACGCCCGCAGGCCCATTGCGCCCAAAAACCGTTCCTTTTCCGCCTCTATGAACCGTCAACACATTACCAGAGAGTAGCTCTGAAGAGTAGGTGAACACATCCCCTGAGGGCACATCATCGATGTACTGAACCACGCCTGCCGGGCTGAAAAAGAGGGTGTTTCCCATTCCCCTAAGTAAAATGGAATCGCCATAGCCCCGGGTCTCGCTCGAAGCTACAAAAAGATTGGGTACCAATCCGGTCGTCTCCTGGACCGATTGCATTTGGTATAAATCGACCGCTCCCGTAGTTAATGCGCTAGTGACACCCACCCTCTCAGAGAGCGAATCGCCCGCGATCACCCGAATCGGAGATAATTCGTATATTTGCGAATCTCCAGAGCCACTTTGCCCCAAAGCCAGCACGCAGCCACAGGAAAATGCAGCGAGGAACATAATATTTCTATCCATAACAGAAAATAATTTGTAGCAAATCGTGTAGTTGAACGGATTTTAACACTCAAACAACGAAAAAGAAGAATCCGTTACAATTCTCGCCACTTTGTCGGGCCCTTCCGAAGCACTCCCTTATTCACCGAAGGCGCCGCCTACTTACGCACGTACGAGTCTCTTCAAGTGGTAAGCAGTTTATAAGAAATCGTCTCGGACTCGAAATCCCGGAACTTTTGCGTAGCAAAGCTCTCAAACGAATCCTGCTCAGAACGTTAAACGCTATGAATTGCAAAATATTTTCCCTCAGCCTTGTATCTATTGTCACCTTCGGATTGCAGACATCACGGGCAGATTGGCCCCGGTTCCTGGGTCCAAACGGAAATGGAGTCATCGCCCAAGACGATGCTTTCAACTCTGATTGGTCATCGAAGCCGCCAAAGGCACTCTGGAGCCGCCAAATTGGAATAGGCTGCTCGTCCTTCGCCATAGCTGGAGAAAAAGTTCTCACACTCGGAAATCAGGACAGCAAAGACACCGTTTGGTGTTTCGATAGCGAGGGGGGAAGGGTTATCTGGGAATACACGTACGACGAACCCAAAGGAGCGAAGTACTACACGGGCGGTACATCCTCCACGCCTACAATCGATGGCGATCGCGTCTACACGGTGTCCAAGCAAGGCAAACTCTTCTGTTTCGACATCAACTCTGGAGCGGTTCTTTGGCAAAAGGACTATAAGGAAGACTTCGATGGTAAACGCCAAAGTTGGGGTTGGGCCGCGTCGCCTGTCGTCTATGGAGAACTCCTACTAACCGATCCAGGCTCTAAGAAAGGCTCTCTCGTTGCTCTCAATAAACTAACAGGGGAAAAAGTTTGGGCTGCTGGCGATGACGAGCCGGGCTACTCTACACCGGTGATCTATCAGAGTGATGGCACTGACTACGCAGCCGTTTTCCACAAGAAAGCATTGGTTGCCTACGATTTGCAAAACCCAGGCGAACCGGTATTTCGGTTTCCCTGGCGAACAAGCTACGGCGTCAACGCTACCAACCCGCACTACCTAGACGGGAAATTCTATTTAGGCTCCGGCTACGGCCAGGGCTACGCTGTCATCGATATCACTCAACCGAAACCAGAAATTATCCACCGTGATCGCGAGCGAGATCTCAAAGTCCAAACAAGTCTGCGGATCAGCGATCGCGTCATTGCCCAATACGGGGGAGACGGAAAGCCCGATGATCTGGTGGCGATCGATTTCGAATCCGGAAAAACGCATTGGAAACACGATGTGCCTGGCGACCTGGGCAACCCAATTGCGATAGGGGAAAAGATTCTCGTATTCACAGACTCTGGACACGTCATACTGGGCGAAGACACTGGAGACTCATTCAAGGAACTGGGCCGTCATCATGCCTTGCTAGGGACCAGTTGGGCCCCACCCTCCTATTCCGACGGAAAACTCCTTATCCGCAATAATCAAGGCAAAGCCGTCTGCCTAGACGTATCCAAGTAAACAAAAGAGCGGTGTATCGCCGAGTCACCACCCGTAGCACGGTGCTTCAGCTAGTGCCCCCGTTTAGAAGCATCTATATTGCTCAGGCTAAAGTGCTGAGCTACTGACGGCCTGCTCTCAATCTAACCAAGATCCGCCCGCCAAGAATCCGCCATCCACTGCGAAGGTTTGTCCAGTTGTATATGAGGACCCTGGCCCCACCAGAAACAACGCCATACCGGTGAGCTCCTCTGGCGTACCACCTCGCTTCATGGGAATACGTTGATCCAAAAAGGCGACTTTCTTGGGATCGCTGAACAAGCCCGCCTCCGTTAAAGGGGTGCGAATAAATCCCGGAGCCAGGCAATTTACGCAAATATTGTCTTTAGCCCACTCTAACGCCAAGGTCTGAGTCAACTGACCGACCGCCGCTTTGGTCATCCCATATATCGAAATACCTCCTATACCCGTCAGGGTCGTTAACGATCCTATATTCAGAACTTTACCGCAATCTGATTTCTTCAAGTGCGGATAACCCGCTTGGCAGAGCCAGAATAGGCAGTCGAGATTGACTGACATAATGGCTTCGAAATTCTCTTCCGTCACCGCGACAGCTGGCTCTCTTCTATTAGTCCCAGCATTGTTGACGAGTATATCAATTCCACCGAGTTTTTCTACGGCCTGAGCGATCAGGGCTTCCGAATCAGCTTTGCTAGCAAGCGGCTGATTCAGTGGAATCGCAGTTCCACCAAGAGCATTAATCAACTGAACTGTATCGGCTACCTTCTGTTCATTGGTCCCATGCACGCCTACCGTCGCCCCCGCTTCCGCGTAGCAGGTTGCGATAGCCTTGCCAATACCACTGCTGGAGCCAGTTACCAGAGCTCGTTTGCCTTTCAACGAATAGAGACGCTCGAATACATTTTCCGATGACATTTAGTCCGTGTAGAACGGAGCATCGGGAATAGCAATAGCCTATCGTGGAAAGATTGAGGCTAGTTTTAACATCGCTCATCCGCTTTGCGAATCCGCTGGATCACCTCCGGCATAAAGGGTCCCGATATATCGGGAACAAGTTAACTCTAAATTTGAATTATATTATAGTGTATTAATAAATACATATTAACCTTTATCGTTATGCAAAAGGTAGCGGTGAGAATGTCTTTCCCAAGTTTATCAGCCCAATAGGGTGAGAGTGTACAGTGAGCTGAACCGGTTGCTGGATCTTCATCTATCCCGGATTTCGGGGCGAAAAACCGACTGACAAAATCTTTGGATTCCCCATGGGCCGTGACGATTACTCCGTGCAAGTCGAGTGTCTCCAAAACTCTGAAATCAGGAACTAAGCCGGCCACATCAGTTGAGGTTCCGAGCAAAGCAAGGTATTCGCTGGGCCGGTAGCATTCAATGGGCTCAACGCCCAAGCCATCAATCAATGCTTCAGAAGATTCGCATCGAGTTCCGCGCTGAATCGGAAAGTCCAAGGATAGACGATCCTCTTCGCGTAAGACTCTCAATAACCCACTTTTCTACTCAAACGCTTTCTCCGATAGATCCTAACATTCGTCTTCAAGGAGAACATAAGCCACTGCCAGAGTGGCATGCCGCAAAGATCCACTTCCTTAGTTGAAGTGAACCAACGGAGCCGTTAGGCGCCTGCTTTCGCCAAGAAAAAAGCCGTCTCCGCCAAGTTATTCTCTTCCTCTATGGCTTGCAGCATTTCATCTGGGAACCAGACATCCAAAGGACAAACCACCGCGGGATTCCATTGTAAGGGCCTGTACGCAAACGCTTATATTTGGTAGGTGGGAATTTTCAAGATTCGAGAATTGTCCAATTAGGCCTTCAACAGATTGGAAAGCAGTACGGGACACTGGCCCAATTTAGTCCTACGACTCGAAGTCTCGTTGCAGGTCAGCGACGACAGGGGCATTGCCGCGATAGCCTATGTAGGACCAGAATGCGGCGTTGAGCAAAATGGCTATGATCAATAGTGAAAGATTGAACACGGGTGCAACGACTCCTAGATGGCTCAATGAAGGAATGATGGACACGGTTGCTGCACACAGTCCTACGCCGACACCCCAACCAAAGAGCGAGCGTAACTCAAAAAAAACGATTTTCTTCCGAACCGCGTTGGGGATGCCAATCGCGTCGAGTAGGGCGAACTCGTGTCGGCGCTCAGAGAGATTGCGAGCCACTACGACGCCCAATCCCGCGCTGCCTAGAATGACGCCCAATCCTCCCAGAACGTGAAAGATGGCGATGTAGGTATTCTCTACTTCATGAAAGGCCTGCAAACGATCGTAAGCGATCTCGACTTGGCCGCCCCAGGGACTTAGCCAGGATTCCAAACGCGCTCTTCTCTCATCCAAATCCCCTTCCCAATCATCGATCAGAAAGAGTTGGTAACCTTCATGTTGCGGATACTTTTCCAGCAGCGTGCTTTCATCGATGAGGAGGCTGCCCTGGAAAACCGTATCGCTCAACGCCCCTACCAGTTCCACCTCAAAAGGTCGACCCATGCTATCAGTATAAGTGAGTCTGTCTCCAAGCTTCCGCTTCAAAGCCCACTGCATAGTAGCGCTATCGATAAATGCCGGTATTACCTCCGAGTCGGTTTCCGTCTTCAACAGATTCCAATCCTGACTGGCATCCAGACCTTCACGAATAGAATGAAAGGCAAAAGCACCCCGCTTCCGGAAATAGTCTGATGACAAACCCAGCAAGCGCGGGTTGGCGGTTTGATTGAGATTGAAACAACTGGCATCGTCCCCTTCCCCAATACGAATTGGGGCGATCGCTTCGTCGGAAGCAACGTCGAAGAGATTGTCTGAACCTGAATAGTCCGCAGGGTCGCTCAAGGGAATCGACGTTTCTGTCCAAAATGCAAATCCACCGTATCCGTTTTTCGGATCATTACCGCTCGTATCCTTCTCTTTTCGAAAAGCGGCAACCGATACTACAAGAAAAACCCCGCAGGCCAACGTACCGACCACTGTCAAGCTGCGCATGGGACGCCGGCCATTATTGAGTCGGCCCACACGGCGAGCATCGATAGATGACCCTTTTGTATCCCGATCCAGTCCGATCCGCGACGCACAAAATCCGATGCCACCAACTAGCCAAAAGAATCCAGCTAGAAAATATCCCACCTGGATGGGTAGCATCTGGAATAGGGAAAGGATCAGAGTAACACCGCCAAAAACGATACCGCAAATTCCAACAGTGAGAGACAGCCCTCGCTTCCACTCTCTCCCCATAACGGTTTCCTCGGATCCTTGCTGCAATCGGAAACTCACTTGGATTTTGCTTTGTCTGCGGAGTGTGTACCAAATCGTCGATAAGGCCAGCAAGATATTAGACAAGACCCCAATTGCGATGGTTTGAGGAGAGGCCCGGAACGCGAATAAGGATCCAGTTGAGTCCGGGCTCCAGATCGTTTCCAAGAATCTCAAGATTCCCCAAGTGTATCCAGCTGCTAAGGGCAACGCTAGCAGTGTGCCAATGAGAACTATCATGAACGAGCTGAGCAGTCGCCAGCGACCGATCCGCTTAGGCCCAATACCCAAGGATACCAGCAAGGCATTTTCCCGATTCACTTGCTGCATGGAAAAGCTAAAAAGCATCGCCACCAAACTCAGTGAAGCTACGATCAAAAAGAAACTCATGCTGATAAAGAGGCTTCCAATATCCACTGGCGATACCGCCGAATCCAAGGCTGCCTTTCTAAACGGGAGCGTTCGGGCCCCGATCATCCTTGGATCAAGCTGCGAAAGTACTTCGGCACCCAACTCTTCCTTGCTTAGCGATTCAGTCGGGACTCGCAGAGCAGTGTATACCCCCCAGCGGTTAGCCCATTCCCGCTCCCCTGCTTCCAGGGCGACAAACGCTTTCGGAGCCCCCTTATAATCGTCCCAGTAATCTTCGTCCTTCTCTCGAATTCGATCCAAATCCAATGGCATACCGGCATCCCAATCGGCAGAATCTTCCGCATCGGCAACGCCGGGAAAATCTGGCATCCACAGTCGATCCGCCACCAAGCCTTCGTGAGGCAGGACAGATTTTATAGTGTAGGATGTCGTCTCCTCGACTAGTTCGCTAGCATCATCGACTACATAGTAGGATAAATCCAAAGAGTCCCCTACTCCAGCCCCCAGGTCTTCCGCGAGCCAACTCGTTATCGTTGCTTCTCCCGACTGCAGATCGTTACCCAAAAAGGGAGCCGCATTCTCGCCCACGGCAGTCACCATAGAATACGGTGTATCCTTCTCACCAACACGCAGTGTGTTTGCCAAATAAGTGATTACGGGCTGCGTTTCCGGTATGCTCGACTGAATAGCAGCGGCAATATTTTCATCTATAAAAACCCGCTCGCTACGAATCTCGGTAGATTGCGACAACGATATATCAACCACCGACAATCCGTAATCCTCCAAAGTCAAATAGGGCTCAATTTTGGAGAGAAGTTCTTGATCAACCGCCGATTCGAAATCATCAATCGAACCTAGTAGAATCAAATTAGCCCGGTCTTCTCGTTCAACCTGTTCCTGTATCCACTGAATCGGGACGAATAGTGTAAATGGCGATATCTGATTAGCCTGCAAACTGAAACGGCCGTACTGGTCTTCGCTGCGAATATCCACAACAGTCACTCGAATCCCTATGACGTTGTCCTTGCTTCCCGACAGTGGAGCGTCCCTCGAGAGTAATCCCGGCTTTTCGATGCGCAGTACAAACGCATCACCCACCTCAAGCTGCAAGCGGTCCGCTAGTCGCTGATTGACGGCAACCGCATTCTCTTTCTCGAAATCGGGTCCTCCATCGGGCGATGGAGCGAATTCCCAAAATCGCTTATCTACTCCCAAAGCCTGAACATTGGGAGCGAGCAAGCCTCGATCTGACCGGGAGGCGCTCCCTCGAAGCATCAAAGCAGGAGCCGACGGGATTCCCAAGCTGCTTGCTAGGTCGCTAGCGAGGTCTTCTCGAACAAATCCATCCCCAGCAGTCAACAAATACTCTGCTTGCCCAACTCGCAGCGAAGCGAGTCGCTTTAGAGTCCCACTAATTGAATCCCCGGCGAACAAGGCCCCTATTAAGACCGTGGCACCCATAACAGTCCCCGCAAGCACACCTAGGTGCGACTTTCTATAGTACCAGAGGCCGTTAACTAGGAACTTCAGTTGCATGCAATTATGTCAATTTTTTAGGGGCACCGCGAGCGACGACCATGTGAACTTCGGATTTATTCAACACGCTCTTTGCCACTTCCCTAAAGTTTTAGTATTATGCCTGTACCAGCTTCCCCTTGTTCAACTCGTACTTGGCACCCATCCGGCCAGCCAAGGCCTCGTTGTGGGTGACCGTCACCAAAGTTAATTCGTGCTCCCGATTCAGATTAGCAAACAAGTCGGCAACTTGCTCGCCCATGGCAGGATCGAGTGAACCCGTTGGCTCGTCAGCCAGAACGATAGACGGGCGATTGACCAAAGCCCTAGCCACGGCTGCTCGAAGACGCTCGCCTCCAGAAAGCTGATACGGCATATAATCCATTCGATGTTTTAACCCTAATTCGTCAAGTAGCGATGACGCTCGAGACCTTGTGACTTCCTCGCTCTCCTCCCAGCCCCCAGCTAACCGAGGCATTATAGTGTTTTCCATCACCGTGCATTGGGGCAAAAGGAAATGCTGCTGAAAAACGAATCCCAAAGACTGATTTCGAAATCGAATCCGATCGTCATCGTTCATGGTGTCAAGGGCCTGTCCGGCAATGGTAACGCTACCACTCGTAGCTGTATCCAGCGTGCCCAAAATATTGAGCAAGGTAGTCTTTCCGCATCCCGAGGGCCCGACGATGGCTACGGATTCTCCTTTCGCTACCGATAGCTCCAATTCGTCCAATACAATTATATCACCCGTTGGGCCCGGATACCGTTTCATTAGATGCTCTATTTCTATCATCCGCTTAAGTTCCTCAATTTAGAGAGCGTCTCAGATCCAAACGTTCCAACGCCTAGCTTTCATCTCAAAGGTAGGCAGAGTCCCTGACTCTGCAACTTCAACCTGTATCCTCAAACCGAACACATCGCGCATTCGCTTTTGTACCTGATCGACGAGCTCTTCATCACGCGTGGATGACAGGTTCTCTACCCTCACCGCTACCTGAACCATAAAATCCTTTTCATCGATATTAACCTCATACTCTCCTATGCCATCGAACGAACGAATGACCGCATCAATGGCGCTCGGATAGAGGTTAACACCTCGTACTACGACCATATCATCCGCACGGCCAAGAATGCCTCCATCAAAAGCGATCGCTCGCGGATCCTCCCCTTTGGCGGACACCGGCTTCACCAAATCCCCCGTACGATATCGGATCAAAGGACAAGCGGCTCTACCCAAAGTGGTAAGAACAAGCTCGCCAACGCCTCCTATTGCGGTGACCTCCCCGGAGTTCGTGTCCAGCACCTCGATAAAGTAGGTTTCGTGTATGGCCCTAAGTAGTTCTGGGCGATCAGGGTCGGAGTAGGTTACCGGGCCCACTTCGGTCATCCCGTGATGATCGAACAACCTGGCCCCACCCCAGCCCTCCTCTATGCGGGCTTTAACCTCCGGAACGCTGCCCCCTGGCTCACCGCCAACGATAATATTTCTTATTGGACCACCGGTAAGCTCTATTCCTTCTCTCTGAGCGACCGATAAGAGATGCAAGGCATAGGTGGGCGTGCAGCAAAGCCAAGCGGGCTTGTAACGCTTTATCATCTGCAGGCGTTGCAAGCTCGTCTGTCCACCCGCCGGTATACATCGAATACCCATCTGGGCTGCCGCCTCAAAAGCCGACCAAAAGCCAATAAAGGGACCAAAGGAAAACGGAAATATAGCGACATCCCCTTCCCTCGCTCCACAAGCTCTCCAAATGATTTTCCAATTCTCGAGCAACCAGTTCCAGCTTTCTTGGGTGTCGAGCCAGGCAATGGGCTGCCCAGTCGTTCCACTGGTTTGATGGATACGCGTATATTCCTCAATCGGATACGATAGATTGGTTCCGTAAGGCGGATTGCTTTGATGATCCTCCGCTATTTCGGCCCTGGTGGTGAACGGCATTCTTGCCGAGAACTCTTCCAGAGACTCGAAGCCGCCCAATCCTTGGCAAGCTTCTAGCTTGGCTTTATAGAAGGGATTGTTCGACGCGAGGACCTCGATCAAACGGTTGAGAGCCGTCAATTGCTTCTCAGCGACATCCATCTGAAAGCTTCACTTGGCTTTGGCAATCTTCGCAGGCGGCGTATTGGCTTTGGCCGCCGCAGCGGGCGAGGGCTTATACATGGTGACCAAACAACCACCCAAGGCCGCCAAGAGAATTCCTAGAACGAACTGCCAAGGAATAGCGGATGCGCCTCCTTTTGGCGGATGAAGGCCCATAGAAACGATGGCATTAACGACTGGAGCACCGGCGAAAACGATGGACATCACTGCAGCCGGAGTGCCTTTGGCTCCAAAGGCCAGAAGAATGCAAAAAGCCCCCACAGCTCCTAGTAAACCGGCGATGAACGAAAGGCCCATCCCTTTGGCTGGAAAACTAAACGTGGCTCCTTGAACTTTCAATAGTATCAAGGGAACCAATACCGCTATAACGAAATAGGCGACCCCAACAAAGAGAAACGCCTTGTACCGACCAAGCGAAGGATCCTTCATGGAAATTTGGCCGCTGTGCAGGAAGATGCCATATAGGCCAAAGCAAAGTGCCGTCATTAGGGAGAAGATTAACCAGTTCATAAAAGCTTAGGATTTTGTAAATAGGCAGAATTAGTTTTCGGAAAACGAGAGTGAGAGTTTCAAGTATTCTGGGAATCCAAGGCCGCTTGAAGTTTGCTATTCAGTTTCTTGGGAATTTCGACTGATTCGATATCGCCCGTTTGCCGGTTGAATTGCACGCTGGCGGTCACGATTCGACCTGAAGCTACCAATGTCTCCCCTGACTCGTCCTCCTTGAAGATGTAGTAGAGGTATCGGACGGATCGCCGGCGAATTTCCTGTATAGAGAGCCGGATGACGATCTGGTCTTCGAACCGAATCGGTTTGAAAAAATCACATGAGGACTGGACACGGGGCCAACCAACTGATTGACCATCGGCGATCTCGTGCACGCCATGTCCTAAAGAACGGAAGAAAGCATGCTCCGTCGTCTCCATGTAACGGAAGAAATTGGAAAAGTGGACGAGTCCTGCCATATCCGTCTCAACGAATTCCACGCGGCGTCGGTACTCGAAGCAATGGGGTTGCGGTTCCAGTCTACTCATCGCATTCAGGTCCAAATTATCGCATTGATTCCACAATATCCAAAAAGGCGTTCTTCATCGCCTGTATTGAATAGGATCGTTCCACACCAAGTCGACCCCGTTCTCCCATCTTTTTCAAACCCTCGGGATCCTGGAGGAGCTTTTGCCAAGCCTCAGCTAGCAATTCCGGCCCAACGATATCCACGCACACACCTCCACCTGTCGTCTCAATGATTTCCGGGAAGGCGGAGGCATTCGGTTGCACGATCGGCACGGATGCAGCCATAGCCTCGATCCCATAAAGCCCAAAAGCCTCCTCGTACTGAACGGGAACCGAAAACAATGAAAGGCTGCTCAAGAAGGCCAGTTTCTCGTCCCGAGAAATATTCGGCAGCCATTCAACCGAATCCGATAAGTTCGCTCGGTCCAATTTCGATTTTAGCGATTCCACCAAGGCTATATCCCCTTTGGTCATCGCTCCGGCGACCTTCAAGCGGGCGCTATCATTTCCTAACTGGGTTCTCAAATGTATGAAGGCGTCAATCATCAGGGGCAACCCCTTTACCTCGCACAGTCGGGCCAGATAGCCAATCGCAGGATGTTCATCGCTAGCTCCCTCGCTCACTTGAAAACCTTCAAGATTGATCCCGTTTATCTGCAATCGAATCCGTCCCGTATCCATTCCAAGGCGACGCTCCATCATTCGTGCGTAGAATTCGCTCGGAGCCAAGAGTACGTCCGCATCCTGACAGCGATCGGCCATCAGTTGCCAACAGCGATCGCGATAGTCATCGGGAAGTGAATCGAGAAAGGAATCTTCTCCCTGAAAGTAGCAAATCACGGGAATATTCCATTGTTTTTTGACTTCCTTTGCTAGGCCTGCTTGTAATGCCGTCGATAAGCAAAGGGCATCGGGAACCCCATGATCGTTGATCCATGAATACAGCTTATTTAGTTCCTTTTCGAAGACCACTCCATCCAGGCGTAGCATTTCGAAAGTCATCTGCCCATGATCCCGGGCCGAAGTCATATGGCTGTGCTTGGCCGCGGAGCGGAGCAGGTTCGGATTATTAAGCAGTTTATCGAACCATTCGGGTGAATGCCTGAAGACCGCGAATTTCTGCTGCAGGAAAATATTGATGCCTCCAAAAAAGACTGGCGAGTCGGACTCCTGCCCTTCCGAATCCTCGTCCAACATGAGAGGAAGGTACATCGGCAAAAGCTCCGCTTCATGACCGTCCTTTATCAACGCATTCGCCAGGGCATTGTCGCGCATGCAGGCGCCACAATAATAACTCCCTGTACCTGGCGTTAAGAAAGTGATCTTCATTGGTTAGTGGAAATCGGGAAACGCTTCGCTGATCTGCAGCGAGCGGATCGCCGATTCGAAATCCACCATGTTTGAATCCCGCCCAAAAACCAGTAAAAAACTGGATCCGTTCGAGAAGGAAACTGTCCGGCTACGCCTTAGCTTCCATAGCTGCCCGACCATGCGACAGCGGCTCCGGCAAATCAGTTATTTCGCCGATGGCCTTCATCAATGGGTCATAATCCTTATCGACGAGGTCACCAATCAAGCAATCAGTCAAAGTGCCCTGAAGATCGCCGTGCTTCTTGATCAGCTTTCCGAAACTGAAGTCATTATCGTAAAATGCGTAAACCAAGCTGCGCATCGTCTCGATGGCTTGGCACAATCGTTCCCCGTATTCCAGGAACTGACTGGCTGATACATCGCCCGATTCCAGGGCTGCATCGATTGCATCAGCAGCCATCTCACCGCTTTTCAGAGCCAAAAATACTCCTGAAGAAAAGACTGGATCCAAGAAGGCGAAAGCATCCCCGACCAAGACAATGCCTTCATCCGCGCAGTGCTCGGAACGGTACGAATATTCACCCGTCACCCAGTAATCTCCAAACTGCTCCCCGCAAGATAAGTGTTCCCTTATCCAAACATTGTTTTCAATTTCTCGCTCGAATATCTGCTTAGGATCTCGGGTATCTTTATAAAGATAATCGCGTTCAGCGACTACGCCTGAACTGACGATATCGTCCCGCATGGGAATATTCCAAAACCAACCGCGATCTTCCAAGTAAGCCACAGTGGTAGCACCTTCATCCAACCCAGGATCTCGCTTCGCTCCCTTATACATAGTCCAGATCGCTACCTTGTTCAATTTTGGGTCCCGGCGACGCCACTTCTTCTTTGACTGGAAAATCCCATCTCTTCCCGATGCATCGATTGTTATCTGAGAATTCAGTTCGTAGCGTTCCCCGGCTGCGTTTTCGGCGACTACCCCAACAACTCGCCCATCTTCGTAGAGAAAGTCCACAACCTGGGTTTCCTCCCTTACTTCAGCTCCCTTCGCGCGGGCATTGTCGAGCATCAGCTCATCAAACTCCGAACGCTTCACTTGCCAAGTTGTCGCCGCCGGATGGTCTAAGTGCTGGAAAAAGTAGAAAGGTTCAGAGATCTTTCCATCGCTCGTGACAAACTGCACACTATGTTTCTGCGTGTAGGCTCGCTCGTTTAGCTTATCAACGAGTCCGAGACGCTCGAAGGTGAAATAGCAATAGGGCATCAACGATTCTCCTACATGGTACCGCGGGAACTTGCTTTTTTCCAAAATGATAACCTCCCTGCCCTTCTCAGCTAGCAACGCTCCCACGGTTGACCCGGCGGGTCCGCCACCGATCACTATGGCATCGTACGATTTAGTTTTTATGCTTACCATATGATTAATTTAGTGATGATACTATCCGCTCGTTTACCTTCGCATCAGAAACAGCTGAGATCAAGTAATGAGCTCAAATTCACTACCACCTTTCCCGTTCATTATCTATCCAATCCATCTCCATGGGAAGGATTTCAACGATTGAAACGAACTCGTGCCCGTCTTATCTACTGAGAATGTTGTAGAGCCCATAAACAGTAGCGCCTTACGGACATTCAAAGCGTTTTTGACAAATCTCCGGAGCGAATATATATAAACAACCGTATGGGCTGCTGATTTATAGGCAAACCATTTAATCGGAGCTTTTTCCCTGGCCGGAAAAGCATCCAGCCATATCTGCATCGATCCGTACTCCACTGGCTTATCATTACAAGTCGATAAAAGGATCACTTCGCGACAGCACTCGGCAGAATCGCTCTCTTCCACGAGAACCTCGAGCCCGATCTCGGAATCATGAAAATTGGCCAAGGTAGATGTCATGTCAGAATCATGGGCGAGCAATCGCTTGGAAGATTCCCGCCTCGAATCCGGTTCCAACCAGCGAAATACGGAAGCATCGATTTCACGTTCTCTCAGGATCGACTCTAACGAATGGATCAAGTGCACCGAGGCAGATGATCCACTGGCTTCAAACGATCCGAGAAGTCACGTGTTCCGGCAAGAAGAACTTGAAAAGCAAATTGTCCACGCACAGAAGACCCCGTCGCTCGAGCACAATCGAGCTGTCGTCGAACTTCAGCAGACCTTCGTCTTCCAGTTCCCCCAATTCCTCTCCGTAGCGATCGACCAAATCAACCCCAAACTTGTCTTTGAAATAGCCAACTTCTACCTTCCCCAATTTCATCTGCAATAGGAACTCGCGAATCATCTGTTCGTCGGCACTGGTTTTCAGAGCCCTATGGATGGGCAGCTCTCCACGTTCGATTGCCTCGGTGTACTGGCCAATCTCATTGACGTTCTGATAATGAACACCAGCGATGTGAGAAATCGAAGCCACGCCTAAACCAAGTAAATCGGCTCCGGTCCATAGCTCATCGCGGTAAACGAACTTCGTCTTCTCCGGATTGAGGACGGCGGTATATCCACTGCTAATCGTGTAACCATTGCTTTCCAGGGCTTCAAAGGCCTCTTTTACCCAGCGACGCTTGACCTGCCAGTCAGCTACAGGGGCGATGAGAGCTCCCGACGCCTTCATCTCTTTGTAAATGGTCGTATTGTATGGGATCTCCATCTGGTAGATAGTCACGCTATCCGGCCGAAGCTTTAAGGTCTCCTCGATGTTGTGCTGCCAGTTCTCTTCCGTTTCGTCGAGCATACCGGCAATCAAATCAATATTGATTTGGTCGAAGCCTTCGCTGCGGGCAGCATCGTAGGCCTTGTAAACTTCCGGGGCTTTGTGGGCCCGACCATTAATTTCTAGGATACGGTCATTGAAATTCTCGATCCCTAGACTGAGGCGGGTCACGCCAATATCCTTGATGGCCTTAACCTTGCGCGGGTTAAGCGTTCCTGGCTCACCCTCGAACGCGACTTCCTCCGCCTCGTCCCATGGCAAGATGGACTTCATTTTAGTAGTCAGCTCCGTCAACTGCAAGCCCGACAAATAGGAAGGCGTTCCTCCGCCAAAATAGACGAAGTGAGGCTTTCGGCCAGCAATTCTAGGCTGTTTGGCAAAGTGCTCCAGTTCATGGATAGTCGAATCGAGATAGTGCTTTATCTCCGACGCGTTCTTGTCCGTGTAAACCCGGAAATAGCAAAAGTGACAGCGCTTCCGGCAAAAGGGAATATGGTGATAAACTCCTAGTTTCGAGTTGTCGTCGTTGGGCTTCTGAAAAGCCTCCTCAACGTCCTTATTATTATCAGGAGACCAGAAAGAGAAAGGCGGATAATTCGATATGAAATAATTGCCCGCCTCGGTCGGATTCTTTTCCTTCGTCTCCACGGCTTCTGCGCTACTGCTCATACGTACTCCCTACTATGTGTTACTTTCCCCTGATTCCAATGAGAAAAGCGTACCGCCTTGTGTCCCTATAATGATTCGTCCATTTGCGAAAATCGGTGACGCCAGCAACGACTCACCTAATTCCATCTTCCAAAGTTCATGGCCATCCGATTGGCTGACAGCGTACAGCCAACCATCGGTCGACCCAAACACTACTGCATCGCTAAAGGCCAATGGTGAACTGTCCACGCGGCCCGATGTGCGGAAAGACCAAGCAGCGCTGCCCGACTCCCGGTCAATGGCATGGAGCCGCTTGTCTCGGGAGCCTATAAAGACAAACTCCTCGTTTACAGCCGGAGAGCTGAAAAACGGGAATTGCCTATCGGAATAAATCCAAAGCTCACCTCGATCTCCCGGATCGAAAGCCAACACTTCATTAGCATAATTTCCACTGTACCCAATTCCGTCGTACACCGCCACAGAAGAAGGAATATAGGCAGTAGTCTCATACTGCTCTATCGCTTCCCCATTCTCCACGTTAACGATGTGCAAGAAAGCGTCGCAACCGCCGAAAATGATGTGCTGATTGTCGAGCATAGCTGGAGTGCCATTGATGTAGTTGTCAGTCATATACGACCAGACTTCTTGTCCATCTTCGGCCAGCAGACATCTCAGCAATCCATCGTTTCCGGCAACGAGCACCCATCGCCCGTCCCCGTTCGGGCTCTCTATCAAATTCGCTCCTGCCGTTATCTTGTCGTCCAACTGGATTTTCCAACGCTCCTCGCCTGTTGCCCGATCCAAAGCGTAGAATTGACCGTCGCTGGCACCGATAAAAACCAAGTCTTCAGAAATAGCGGGTTCAGCCTCAATGACGTCCTCGCCGGTGTGGCGCCAAATTTCTTGGCCACTTTCGAAATCGATGGCGAAGAAAACGCCGTCGTCAGTGCCCACATAAACAATTCCGTCATAAACGCCCGCATCGCCGGAAATTGGCGAGCCCGCATCAAAGGTCCAAGCTATCCGCGGATTGTCTATAATCTCGTCACGAATGGAGCCGCTCAAACCGGAATTCCCTCTGGGCAGGGCCCAGCTTTTAGTGATGGGTCCCGATTTAACATCGGTAGATTCAGCCGTCCCGGGACCGGTAGGTTGGCATGCAGATAGTAACATTGCCACTATACCTAAAAGAACAGGGCTCCCTTTGATCCCTACCGCAGCCCGGTCCGATAAGAATCGCCTTTGAAAAATCTTCACGATACTCCTGCTCCTACATATCCGAGCGCTGATTGGTAAATCCCTTCGAAATCCTTGTTTGAGACGGGTCGCGGATTGAAGCGCCCCGTCCACTGCTGTTCAGCCGCCTTCGATAGGCCTTCCACGTCCGACACCTTAACTCCAAGATCCGTCAAGCTAAGTAGTCCCGCTTTGGCAAAGATTCGTTCCAACCAAGATTCCATTTTTCGCTCTTCCCCTGGATTCCAGGGGACCAACGACTGATACTTCTCATAGATTTCATTAACCGCTAAATCTACCCGGTTAAAACGGACCACATGCGGGAGCATCAATGCTACCGCGTGACCGTGGGTCACATCGAAACGGGCAGTCAAAGGATTGGCCATAGCGTGGGCAGCACCAAGCATACTGTTCTCTATGGCAAGCCCAGCTAAGGCAGCTCCCAAGTGCATGCTGGCCCGGGCATCATCGTTGACACTTCCATCCACAACCGACTCGATAGCCGAAGCGATCAAGCGGAACGACTCCATTGAATTCATATTGGAAACGGGGTTCCGAGATATACAAACGGCTGTTTCCAATGCGTGGGCCAAGGCATCCAAACCCGTCAGCTGAGCCACGCGAAGCGGCATTGATCGAGTCAGATTCGGATCTAGCAAGGCGATTTTTGCCAGGGCCTTGGCATCGCCACAGGCCATCTTTACGTGTGTCTCATCATCGCTCACTAATGCATAAGATTGGCACTCGCTCCCTGTTCCCGAAGTCGTGGGAATGGCCAAGAAAGGCAAAAAAGGCTCCGTAGCTTTGCCATAGCCATGGTAATCCTTCATCTGCCCGCCATTCGTGAGAAGAAAATTGCAGCCTTTCGCCGTATCCATACTACTACCACCACCTAGACCGATCAATAGGTCGATATTGTGGCGTTCCGCAACTGCCTTACAGGCCAACATACAAGCATTCGTTGGGTTCTCTCTGACCTCGTCAAACACTTTAGCTTCCAAATCGGCTGCGTTTAATATCGACAAAACGTGATCTAGGTGTCCCGCCGATCGTATCCCCTCGTCGGTTACGATCATCGGTCTACGACTACCAAGTTCATCAACGGACTCTGCAAGCCGTTCTATCATCCCGGGACCGAAAGCGATCCTCGGGCTTGGTCTGGTAACGAATTCCACGTTCAGGCAATCTTTAGCGTCTTGGCTTGGATGGCCCGACGCCGGTAAAGGAACTCGAAAAGATTTCCCTCGTGAGGTTGTTCCCACTGTACCCAGTTTGTCGGCACGGAGCCGAGATTAAGTCGATCGATGTCCGGGCTAGCCATCAATTCCGCCATCCATCCCTCGTCTTCGGTCAGTGCGGAAACCACCAAAGTCGAGCCGATGACATTAAGCATTTCCGATTGCGGCATCTCCACCACGCTAACGAAGGGAAACATGTATTCGGTATTAGCCAGCGGATGGGACGGATCACGGCAGGCGATCAAGGTCGGGCATAAAAAAGTCTGTCCGAACTTCTCAACCAGTCGGGGGCCGCTACGATACTTTGCAGTCAGGTCTACTGCCCCCGGCGTTTTGAGGGCATCATCAATCGCTTCGTCCATCATTTTGGCGAACTCCGCGTTAGCGAATCCGCAAAGCAAGGCATTTTCGTCTTCCCGTGAGCAAGGCTCGATGACGGCTAGCTTTTGAGCCAATGCATCCGCTATTTCATCAAAATGGGATGGCACTAAAACTGAGGACGCGTTTATACAGCTTCGGCCACCATTAGCGGACACAGACTCTACCATAACATCGAGATGCTTTCCCCACTCCTCGGCCATATCCTTGCCAATGAGCACTTTGCTTCGGCCTGATCCGTGAACTTGGATATTGCTGTACTTCGCGTACTTTTTAACGGTGGCGTCGCTGCCAAATACGATGCCTCGACCACATGAAAGCAGGATCGCGTCACCTCCATCATGGGTAGTCGGATAGAAACCGAATGCCTCTTTAGGGAATCCCGCTTGAATCATGGCCTGAATAATCCGGTATGGCGTCAATGGATCTTCGCGTCCTGGCTTTAAGAATACGGGCGTTTTCATCACCAAGGCTGGTAGCCACAACGAATTGACACCAGGCGAATTGCTGGGGAGCGTCACTCCCAAACTATCGGCTGTCGGGTAGAAATTCATATCTATATCGCCTAGACGAGCACAACCCTTGTCGAAAAGCTCGGCCGGAAGCCCTCGCGTCAATCCCGCCAATACAGCTCGTATGTTTTTTAAAGCCGCCGCCACTTTAAACATGTTAGATCGGCATAGCGAATGCGGTAGACCGGTCAGACCCGAAAGTGCGGTCACGTAGTCCGCAACCGTTTGCGTTTCCCCATTCATACCGAATGCCAACTCGTCCTCGAGGTAGATCTCGGAAGCCTTTTCCGCATAATCCAGCAATGTTTCGGCGGGAATCTTTCTTAGCGACTCTCTCGCCAGCTCGATCGCCAGCTTATCTCTACGGATAATGCCGGCATTGACAACGCTCACCTCCAAACTGTTGCCTGATTTGAGCACCGTTCCGAGATCGTTCGTATCCATACTCTTGTACGCCTCTCCAAAACGGAGTGCTGGAATGTGCGTAACATTGTCCGTCATAGCTTGTACTTTTCTCTCTAATTTACCCTAATTGAAAATTGTTAATATACCCCTTCGATCACCTTCTTCTTGGTCGATTCGAACGGTCGGACATCGCCTACCCCATCCCATGGGAAGTGCTCACAAGGCCTTCTACGAATGGCTTCGTCGCGTTCGAGAAAGCGAGGCATGAAAAACTCCTTGGTCATCGTCGTCAGCTCGACCCGGCCATACTCGTCATATTCCATGATCTTGGTTGAATCTTTTGGATCCACGATTCTCAAAACGGCTCTCGGTTGCGGAGCATAGTAAGTGAGACTGTAGTTATCTTCCGATGTCAGAGGACGGCTGATAGCCAGTCCCATCAGCGTATTACCGTATGTGGGGGCGAAATTAACTTGGCCTTCCAGCACCTCTTCGGTGAGGAATCGCACGTATTGCGGGGTCATCGTCGTTCCCCCAACGAAAACGCCTTTGATTCCCGCTTGAGGTATGGATATGCGTTCAGCTATGGCCTCCAAAATCGTCGGCGTGGTGAACATGCAACCGATATCTCTTCCTTTTAGGATGGTAATAGCCTGCTCGACAACATGCTCCTTGTACTTTCGAGCCATATCGAAATCTCCATCTCTGATCAGACCCTTAACCCAACGCGGGTCTAGATCTATGAAATAGCAAGCCCCGCCTCGGACGTTGGCTAAGTGCTCGATCGCCAAGCGTAGCCGTCGGGGTCCCGTAGGACCCACCATTAACCAGTTAGCCCCTTTTGGGAAAAAGTCGTCAGAGTAGAAATCGCTGAACTCGGAATAATCGACTTTATAGTCTTCCCAGCCAATCCGTTGCTTGGGCATACCGGTTGTTCCACCGGTTTCGAATACGTTGTAAGGCCGGTCGCCAAAGGCTGCAGGAATAAATCGAGCGGGATCCGTATCACGCAAAACTTCGTCATCGAAGTTCTCGAAGCGCATCATATCCTCGAAGCAAGTGACTTCCGTTAAAGGGTTCCAGTCAGCTTCCTTGGCCCAGTCCAGCCAATATGGGCATCCCGTTTCAGGCGAGAAGTGCCATTGCACCATATCGCGAGTGTACTGGTCGAGAGCTTCTTTCGTTGCGGCAACCGCATCTGTTTGGTTAATTGTCTGAGTCATGGAAATAAAAAATCACTAGTTGTGGTTTTGTTTGTCTGATCAATCAACAAAGAGTAATCCCCTGTCCTAAAACCTTCTTGTTCTAAATTAGCCCAGTCGGGCTAACCGTTCGCCTTCTTTCGAAAGAATTTATCCACTGTTTCCTGCGACGGAGGCTGAGAAACAAGCGAACCTAAGATCATGCAGATTGCGCAGGTTGCGAATACAACGGCAACCGGCATCACCCCGCCTACCATATAGGAAGTGTTCTTGCCGTAGCCAGAAGCCTGAAACAGGAATAACCAAGAAGCCGCTCCACCTATCACCGCGGCGTAAGCGCCCAGCTTTGTGGCCTTCTTCCAATAGATCGCGGCAAAGACGAGAGGGAATAGCCCTGCAAATCCGCTAAAACACCAAATACCCAGCGAGAAAACCTGACGTGGCTCGACCAAGGTAAAAAGGTAGGTCACAAGCACGATCGTGCAGATGAATCCGCGAGCAAGAAGTACCAACTGCGATTCCGAAAACCGCTCCTTGCCGAAGGAATGGACGACGATGTCCTTCGTGAACATCGTACCCACGGCAACAAACTGGGAATCCAACGACGACATGATTGCCGCCATAATACCGGCAGTCACCAAACCGCCAATCACTGGCGTCGCCAACTTGCCTACCATCATGCCCAGCACAGCATTCGGACTCGTGCCTTCGGGAATTACCGGAGTCACGCCATCGGGCATCACAGCGCCGGTCGCCCAAAAGCCAATTAGAATACAAGGAATCCATGTTAGCATGATAGCCAGCGGGTGCCCGACTAAGGTGAGTCGGAAGGATTTAGCCGATTTGGCTGTCAGGCAATTTTGAAACAAGTGAGGGAACATGCCGACCGAAAGCGGGATCAGGCAGTAAGAAAGGAACTGCATCTCGGTAATATTCCCAGAACGGACCGCTTTGGAGTGATCCGCCATTGAAGAGGCTGCTTGCAAACCGCCTAGCTTCGTCGAAATCGTCACGAAGGCAATGAAGCCCATGACTATGAAGACGAAGGTTTGGAAGGTGTTAGCCCAAGCCGCGCTACGAACGCCGCCAGCAAATATGTAGTAGAGGACCACCCCGGAAATCACCAATCCGGTAAGCCAAGGCGGTATGGCGCCTCCTGTAGAAGCAAACAATTCAGGGAAAGCGCCTCTAGTAACTCCCTGCATCACAGAACCAGCGCCCATCAGTCCTACGAGCAAATAAGGAATGATCAGGCCAACCAGGATTGGGAACAAAAGGTAGCCGAGTTTGCTGCTTTCGAATCTGGCTCTGAAAAATTCAATTTGGGTGTGGAACCCATTTCGCTTGCCCAGTCCCCAGAGCGGCAAGCCTACCAAAAAGAAACAAGCTGAGTGGATGAGGGCCGAAGATGAAGCGATCTTTCCGTAAGTGGCGATTCCTACACGGTAGGATTCGCCCGTACTTCCAACCATGGCGAATGCGGTCATGGTTGTGCCGAAAATCGACATGAAGAGGACCAAGGGGCCGATCGAGCGGCTGGCGACGAAATAGTCGTTGGAATTACCGCGGAACAGTCGGCTGCTAAGATAGCCGAGGCTCAGAAGTAATCCCAAGTAGATAACAACGATAACTGTCTGGGTCATTGGTCCCCTCCCTGTTCATCGTCGTCCTCGTGCGAATACGGCCAAGCCAGCCTGACTACAGCAAACCAGAACAAAGCCGCTACCACAGTGAACGCCATATGGTAAACCAACCCTATCGGAACAATTCCCGCCACGAGCGAAGCATCGTTTTTCAACCAAAAGTCCTGATGGAGAACCAGTAGGACTAGGAATATAGTGATTACAACAGGACTGCTCATTCAGAGCCTTTCTTTAGTGCATAGAGATGCGTTTGGGTGGCTACAAAGAGTACATTCCCAGCCACTACAGGACTGCTGTAAATGGGAGTGTAGAATTCAATTTCATTGAGAAGCTTCTTTTCCTTCGAAGCTTCCAGCACGACCAGTTGTCCGTCCTCATTCGGCAAAAATACTTTTCCGTCCGCGACCAACGTAGATCCCCAGATGCGGCTTTCGGTTGGATGCACCCAATGCACTTCGCCCGTGCTAGCATCCAAACAATGGATATCACCATCGTACTCGGCAGCGAAAATCATTCCGTTGTAAATGCTTGGTGTGGAAACCGTCCTGCCAATGTCCTTATAGGTCCAAACAGCTTTGCCGGAAATGTCGCCTTCGAGGGAAGCGTCCACAGCACTGAGCATACCCACTCCATCGCCATGCTCTGGATCTTGCCCTATGAGGACAAACGCCTTATCATCCTGCACTACAACCGTGCTGATCACTTCGCTGGGACCAGGATAGGTTGCGTACTTTATAGGTTTGCCATCCTTTGTGCGATATTCAGGCGGGTTACTATCGTAGCGCCAAACTTCCTTGAGAATCTCGTAACCATCGGGCCCAATCGCAGGCTTCGGTTCGTAAGCGTAGCAGAATCCGTCGCCTCCGCCCCAGATGATCAACGGCTTACCTTTAATTTCGCCGTACGCCGGAGAGCTCCAACTTGCGTGTAGTACGCTTTCGGATACCTGAGAGGCTTCCTCGCCCAACAGCGAACCATCCGTTTTGCTCAAAGCGACCAAAGCAGGCGAAAATGGAGCTGGAATATTATTGTGCGACCAATCGACGCCATTCGACGTAGCCACGTAGAGGATGTCGTCGACAATCAAGGGCGAGCAGCTCGAAACATTGTGAGGGAACACCCCCAATTCTTCACGCATGTCGTAAATCCAGAGTATATCGGCATGCTGATCAGTCATCTCCACGGGGTCGCCATCCGCCGACATGTAATTGGCTTCGTCGGTAAACGGGCCATCGTTACCATCCGCTAGTCCATCGATGTCTAGGCAAACCGCTTCGCCCCGATTTGTAACCACATAGACTTTCCCATCTTCGATCACCGGCGAGGAACAAAGCCCAACATACTCCCAATCGCTCACCTTACCAGCCCCAAGCTTGGGAATGAGTAGCTGCCATTCGAAGCCTCCGGTCTCTTGGTTGAATGCCATCAACACTCCACGGTCACCGAGCTGGTTGCCATCTCGAGGCGATTCATTGTTGGTTCCTACGAATACTTTGCCTCCGCCAACTGTCGGATTGCCATATGCTTGGGAACCAAGCTTAGCTACCCAATGCACGTTCTTGGTGGTGAAGAGGTCAATCTCATCGGTGCCTCGCTTGAAGTCTCCTGGCTCCACATCGACGGGCAGACCCGTCGCATGGCCAACCATGTTGCGATCAACAGTACCGCCCCACATGGGCCAATCCGGCTGAGAGCTCTTGTGCTGGTGTGCCAGCATATTCCCGCCGATAGCAACGGCTAGGATTCCTGTAGCGAACTTATTAATACTCATGGTTCTTTAGTTATTTGGAATGATTTTCAGATTATCGATGTATACCCGTTTTTGGGCTTGCGGAGACAACGCGTAGATAGCAGGCGCTCCTTTCGGATGAAGCTTGTCAACGGGCACTTCTATCGTCCAAGCATCTGGCTCTGGCTGGTCTCTGATCCAAGCTTTGGCTTGCACGACTCCAGTGCCGTCCTCATTGTCCTTAATTCTGGTTTTCAAGCGGTACCAGGTGTTTGGCAATACATTGAAACGCACGGATTCCTTTAGCCGATCGTGATTGCTAGACACCTCCAGTATACGCCAATTGCCTACCAATGCGATCAGGTAACGCTGATTCACCAATCCTATTGAAGACATGATCCTCCGATTTCCATCGGTGAGCACGTCCGCACTAAAAGTATAGTTAGATAGATCGTGGTGGCCGACGAAATTCATGGTCCGCTGCTTGATCACTGAATCCAATACGTTGGTAACAACCTTTTCGCCCTCTCTCTCGATTACGCTCCATTTAACTCGAGCGCCAAGCCAAGGGGACGGCGGAAATGCGACTGTCTCGCCAAGGTGATTCTTTTGGGCAAGTTCAAAGCCGCTAAAATCTTCACTGTAATTTGCTCCAGGAACAATGCGACCTCTAACCGATTTCGTTACGCCACCAGCAGTCACCTTGATCATTCCCGCTGCATAGGCCGCGTCGCCATTAGCCGTCATTGTCGAACCTTTAAAGGACGCTCCCAAAGAACCTGCATCCCAATTCGCTTTATCCAGTTTTTTAATACGCTGCCCCACCGAGTTGAGTCCCCACACATTGAATTCAGTGGAATGGCCCCTCATCAGAGCGAATTCAGCAGGAAGGATCTGCAAGTCCGAGATAGTCTTGTCCTTAATCCGAACATTCGTCTGTTTGACACCAACGAACTTCCCTTTCTCGCTCCCAAAACAATGCAGAGCCTCTTTCGTCTGTATGTAGACTTTGCCATCATACGCCGATGGAGCCGCCAAGCAGACCGCTCCCATATCCGCCTCGTTGAGAATCTCGCCAAGATCATTGTGAGGCTTGACGACAAATGCCTTTCCATCGTGCATTGGAACATAGAGCTTCCCGTCCGCATAGAGCGGCGATGCGTGCAGCTGATCTGGAGCTAGCTTTAGAGACCAAAGAGTCTCGCCCGTCTTGGCATCAACGCATAGAAGCTCACCAGTGGCGATCGTGCTGTAAACGCGATCTTCGTGTAAAACGGGAGAGCTGCTAAATGATACATGCTCGTCGTTACGCCAAACCTCGTCCTTCTCTCCCAAAAGAATCGGCTTATCGCCAGATGGGTATTCAGTGGGGATTCGATAGCAAACCAATCTACCTTTAGAAGTAGTATCGATATTTTCCTTACCGTGAATGGCGATAATCTTATCGTCTTCGTAGTAAAGAATTGAGGCATTGACACCCCCTTGGGAAATCGTCGTCCGCCATATGGGCTCGCCCGTACGGGCGTTTGAGCAAATCACGCTTCCCGAGCCGGTTCCGGCTACAAACACGCGGCGTCCGTCGAGATCGCTGAAGACAGGTGAAGAGTTGGAGCTATCAACTGGTCTGATGTCGGGCGACGAATACCAGGCGAGCTCCCCAGTAATCTTATCGAACCCGTAAAATCGGTCACCTGGAGGGCCTGTCGTTCCCCAATTAGCGGTGATTCCCCGAAAGATGACGTATTCTCCATCGACCACCGGACCACCCGTTCTCCCGTTCGGAAACGTGAGCCTCCAGTACTCTTCCAGCATGGAGTGCTCCCATAATTTGTTACCGTGCCGGTCAAAACCTATGGCTAGACCAGAAGTGGGCATGAAATAAACGTTTCCTGTTTCAGGATCCACGCAGGGCGAGCCGATTCCA
>Ga0310343_10000164_pt1 | contig 29509 bp, 22 predicted proteins | sample HC15DNA2025_MG_FD_203519 | JGI IMG/M metagenome (GOLD analysis project Ga0310343, IMG submission 203519) | Marine microbial communities from station ALOHA, North Pacific Subtropical Gyre - HC15-DNA-20-25_MG | ecosystem: Environmental > Aquatic > Marine > Oceanic | place: Pacific Ocean: North...
CTTTTCCCAGCCCTTACCGACCTCAATGTAGTACATCAGGTAGAGGGCCCAGAGGTAGTAATAGATTTCTTCGAATTTCGGCTCACTGCACCGGAACTGTGGAATCTCTTCGCGCAGCTGCTGGTTCATTCGAGCGGTTTTCGCCGCCAGCATGCGCCGATCTCCGGAGATGATTTCGCGGGCTGCTCGGAGAGCTTTTGCGGGGTCGTCGTCCATGGCCCAGGAGACGGTCGCGCCCTTGTCGTCGCAGGGCACCTCGAACGAATACTCCTGCTGCCCTTTTTCCCCACGGGAGAAAGCGATCGTCTTGGAAAAGTCGCGCGAACAGGACAGGACGGTCGTCATTCCCTGATAGACGATGGGGCCAATCCGCACTGGACCTCCCGGGTCGGGCCTCGAGCGGACCGTGCCTCCTTCAGTGATGAGAATTGAATTTGCAGAGGAGTCGTACGTGGCCCGGGCGGTTGAGGAAACGCTGTGCCGAACGAAAAAGCCCTGTCCTTCGAAGCGCAGGATAATAGGCTTCGAAGAGGTGATGATGGAGGCCGCCGCGTCGTTGGACCCGATGAATTTCTCCTCCCGGATAAGTATGCCTTCGATCTCATATTCGCAGATCATCTTGTCGGGTCTCCAGAACATGCGGGTGGGCGCGGGCTTGGCATGCAGTTTGCCATCGATCAATACGCTTCCGTAAAGCACGCGGGTGTCCTTGTAGAATTCCCAACCTTGGTAGTCGTTGCCCACACCGGTGTGCTCGCTTCCCTCCATCTCGCTCTCAAGCAGACCGACGCCGCGACTGCGGAGGTCATGATGGAAAGGATGGGTCAACCCGATGGTCTCGTCCTCCGACGGTTTCCAGCTGGCATGGAAGCCTCCCACGTAATAGCTCAGGTTGCCGGCCAGAAAACCGTGTTTGCGACCTTGTACGGGTTGCTCGAGGCGGTCGCAGAAGTCTTCAGCAGCCTGCAAACCCTGCAGGCAGGTGAAAAGGACCACTAGGATTGCCCAAGTCCCTCTCAATTGCGCTTCGGGGGCGAACCCGCCCAATGGCTTGAGTTGCGGTTGAGGTCGACCTCCACGCGGTTCCTGGCGAACCGTTCCAAGTCCGCCTGCAGCTTGGCTTTGAGCCGGGCCACTTCCGCAGCGTTCTTCTTGGGATCGAGATCCCTTGTCTTTTTGCGGAAGTTCTCCTTCGCCCTAACCTCGAAAAGGTCGAGCTCCTCGAGGCGGGCTTGGTAGACCTCCCCTAGGCCCTCAGCCCCGATATCCTCGAGGTATTTCTTCATAAGGGCGTCCAATTGGTCTGCCTTGGACGTCATGGAGCGAATGAGGTTCGTTTCTTCCGCCGGATCCTTGACCACGTCGTAGAGCCTCCTCTCGCCCGTAAGGAGGTGCCTCATGAGCTTGTGGTCGCCTAGCCGAATTACGCTTAGAGGGGGAGCGAAATAACAGGGATAGTGAAAAATCAATCCCTCGACGGGCCGGATGACCTTTCCCGCGTTGCCGTTCAGCAGGAGGTCGCGCAGGCTTCCTCCATCTAGGTTCTTGGGAAGCGGAGCCTTGCTTCCCGAAAGGTCGTGCAAAGTCGGGAGCAAGTCCCACTGAACGACCGGGACGTCGCACTGGGCTCCGGATTTAACGCCTGGCCCGGCGACCACCCAGGGCACGCGCAGTCCACCCTCGAAGAGCTGGGCCTTGCCCCAGCTCAAGGGCCCGTTGGGCCCGAGCCCGCCGCCGTTGTCGGAAGTATATATGACGTAGGTGTTCTCGAGCTCACCGCTTTTTTCCAAGACCTCCATCATCTTGCCCATGCCTGCGTCCACCTCATCGATCATGGCGGCGTACTGGAGTCGCCAGGCGGAGGTTTTCCGGGCTTGGGGAATTTGATTGGGCGGGAGGTAGTCGGCGTCGGTGAGGTATTTGCCGCGGGGAAGCTTCCGGTAGCGCTCGATCACCGCCGGAGTAGCCTGATGAGGGACGTGGACGGCGTAGTGGGAGACCATCAAAAGGAAGGGTCTCTTGCCGGCGTGTTTGCCAAGAAAATCAACCGACCGCGCCGTGAGGGAGTAGATGCGCTTGGGGTCATCCGCGGGCAGAGGGCGACGGCTTTTGAGGTCAACGTAGTCACCATGAAAATTTCCATTGGATGCGCGTCCGTCGAACTCATCGTGCGCGTCGTAGCCGATCGTCTTCATTTGCTCCTTGCCCATTCCCTTGCCGAAGTGGGCCGTGACGTAATTCTGGTCCGAGGCCTTGAGGACGTCCGCCAGGGATGCTTCCTCCGACCAACTCAAGCCGCGCTTGATGGCGAGGACGTCGTGTACGAAGGTGTAGCCGAGCCGGGCAGGAGTTTTGCCGAACTGGATGCTTTTGCGGGAAGGCGTGCAGGTAGGGGCGGGGGAGTAGCCATTGGAAAAACGCATCCCTCGCGCCGCCAGCTTCTCAAGGTTCGGAGTGCGGTAGAAGTCGCTTCTTGAGTCGGGTTCGGAATCCATCATGGGGACCGAGGTATCGGCCCAGCCGAGGTCGTCCATGTAGATGACGAGGAAGTTCGGTGGGCCTTCGCGCCCCATCAAGCAGACGGAGAAAACGATAAAGAGGATGAGGATAGTCGCTCGAGTCATGGCCCTTCGTTTCCTAGTCCTCGAACTTGACCTGTACCTCGAGGATGCCCACCGCACTGCCCTCCTTGGGCGTCATGTTTATGCGAATGGCATCGCAAGTCAGGGGAGCGGCGGGATGCACCACGTTATACTGGTTGGCCCGGTTGTCGTAGCGGTCGGTGACGTAGAGCTCGAAGGGTTTCCACTTTCCGTCCCGGCGCACTTCGAGCGACCATTCCTTGGGAAACTTGACGTTCTGTTGGTCCTGCATCCAGTAGACGCCTATGTCCCGGATCTTTCTGGGCTTTGCGAAGTGGCCTTCCACCCATTGCTTGATCCCAAGCTGAGGCCGGCTGGTCCAGCGAGGAACCTTCTTGCCGCTCGACCAGCGGGGTTCCTTGCCGTCTCCAATGGCGCTCACGGTGTCGAGATCGGAGGTATGGGAGGCTTTCAGGTTCGTGAAGATGCTCTCCTTGGGAAGCTTGTGTGGGTCGAACACCGCGAGCTTGGGGTTAGTTGGAAACCAGATGGTCATGGAGCCGGGCATACGGTTGTTCCAGGCGTAGTAGGGAATTAGGGAAAGGCCGCGCTTTTCGGTCTTGCCGTCTTCCTTGAGGGCGTTGGCTCGGGTGAGTACCTTTAAGAAGGAACCGGCGGGATGCTTGACCCTGGACAACTTGGGTTTTTCCACGCTCGGCTGGCCGTCCAGAAAGAAACGCTGGGTGGCGCCATCGTTATCGGTCTCCTCGGCGCAAAGAACGAAGGGACCCCTCGTAAAAGAGAGCCGGTCGTGGTTGTCTTCCACTCGCTCATCGCATTCGTTCAGGCGGGTGGGCATGGGCAGATCGAGAACGACCTTGTCCCCTTTTTCCCATTGCCGGTCGAGTACCGCAAAGCCGAGCTCTGTCTTGGGCTTGACTTTTTTACCATTGACCGAGACCTCCCACTTTTCGGTGGCGGAATCCAGGTAGCGGTAGAGTTTGCCCGGCACGAATTGCTTGCCGGTCCAGGTGGGGATGCGCAGGCGAAGGCTAAAGGAAGCAGGTCTGTCGGGGTTGAGGGAAACTTCGATCCGTCCTTCATTGGGGTAGCCTGTCTTCTGGGAGACCGCCATTTGGGTTCCGGCGATTTTCAGGCTCGTGGAGGTCTCGGCATACATGGCGAGGTAGAGATTCTTCTCGTCATGGGCATAGGCCATTCCCTGGACCTGGGGCAAGAGGCGAGCCATATTGCTGGGGCAGCAGGCGGTTCCGAACCAGGGAGCCCTGCCTGCCGTCCCGTGGTTGAAGGGATATTTCCCGTCCGCCTCCAAGGGGTTGACGTAGAAGAAGCGATTGCCCTCCAAGTTGACGGCGGCCAAGACGTTGTTGAGAAGGGAAACCTCCGCCACGTCGAGGTACTTGGCGTCCCGATGGACGAGAAACATCCGGAAGTTGAAGAGCACGTTGCCGACTGCGGCGCAGGTCTCGTTGAAGGCGTCCGCATTGGGGAGGAGGTAGGGCGGCCCGAAACCCTCGATCCCGTGGACTGCCCCGAGGCCGCCGGTGATATGCATCCTGGTGTCCGTCACGTTGCCCCAGATTCTTTGCAGGGCGCGGGTGTAGGATTTCTTGTTTTTCAAGTGGGCCAAATCCGCCATGGCCGAGTAGAGATAAGTGGCCCGTACGGCATGCCCGACCGCTTCGCTCTGGTCCTCGACGGGGGCATGTTGCTGGGCGTAGGTGGGGGACATCACGCCTTCCCCGTCGGGCACGTAGGTCTTGCCCCGAATGTCGAGAAACTTCTCCGCCATTTCCAAGTAGAGCTTCTTGCCCGTTACCTTGTGGAGCTTAACCAAGGCCAGCTCCATCTCCTGGTGACCGGGGGCCTGCCGGACCGGTTTGCCATCATTGTACTTGGGGTCTCCCTCGAAGAAGACCCGGTTGACGTGGAGGGCGTTTTTCTCCGCCACCTTGAGGAGCTTGTCCTTGCCGGTGGCTTGATAATAGGCGATGGCGGCCTCGTAGAGGTGGCCCATGTTGTAGAGCTCGTGGCTGTGCACGACGAAGGTGTAGGGCGTGTTTCCCATCATGTTCTTGTCCGTGCCCACTCCGGTGGTGTGCGAGGGGTAGAGGTAGCCGTTCGGTTCCTGGGCGGCTGCAATGACGTCGACGATGCGGTCGAACTGGGCTTCGAGTTCGGGGTCATCCTGTAACTGGGCCAGGTAGGCGGCTCCTTCCATGACCTTGTAAAGGTCGGAATCGATGAACCTGTGCGGTCGGTGGCCCTCCACTTTCTTGCCCGCGAGAAAGTCGGCCGCGGCCTGCAGGTGGGCAACGCCCGGTTCGGTTTTCTCGAAGGCAAAGGGAACCAGTACCTTGCGCTGGGTGATGAGGCGGGGTCGCCAAAATTCACTCGTCATCTCAACCTCGTGGAAGGGGACGGGCTCGATGGGGGCCTTGCCGGAGAGGCAAAGAGCGAGCGAGAAAAGAACGAGGACCGGGTAAAGAATGATTTTCATGAGCGGAGAATGTAGCAAAGAAGTTTATGAAATATCAATCATATCCCAAATATCAAAACGCGTTTCCATTGGGACGTTTCCTTGAGGTTTGCGAGACGCTTGGGGGGGAAGGCTCCCTACTTGAACCGCAGGGTCGGGCCAACGGGGATGCGGAAGGAAGCGTGGTCCGCCCGGAGATCCGCAAAGGAGGGAATGGCCATTCCCCGGTTCATTTCCCCATCCCTGAAAAGAAAGCTCCGAATAATCCTGACCTTGGGATGAATGAGCGGAGAGAGCCCGTCGAAGGAGGCGGGGTCGTGAAAGTGATCTCCGTCACCCGCCCGGGTCGTCATGGTGAGAAGGTACTTCTCCCCTTTGGTGAGGAAGGCGGGTTGGTTGAGCTTGAGGTAGCGGAATTCCCCTACCAGTTCGCCGGGATTGCCATCCTGGAGTTCCACGCCCGTTATTCGCTTGAGTGATTTTCCATTCCGTTTCCATAGGGCGATCAAGTGAGGGCTCTTGAGCGTCCTTGGTTTCTTGCCCTCGCGACTGGGTTGGTCGCGTTCCTTTTCGCTGGGAATGCCCCGGGCAGGCCGTAGAGGGCTTTCGCGGTCGTGGTCGTCCCACATGCCCAAGTGGGAGACGGTCCGATCTTCGGAGAGCTCGAAGGAATAACCGATGACGCCGGTCAAGTCGTTCCTCAGGTTATGCCATCCGTCATCAAGGATGAGTTGGTCGCCATCCGGCAAGCCCAGAGGCCGGGAATGTCCCTGGTTGTGAATCCTGAGCAGGTCCTCGAGCATTTGCTTCGCTTCCTCATCCGCCACACCCTCGGAAAAATCCCCTTCCTCCTGAAGGTTTTCGCGGAGGTCGTGAAAGGACGCAATGATGGCTCCGCCCCTTTCCCCGGGGGATGCCCAGGGACGGGCGAGACCTCCGCGAACGATCATTTTTCTGGAGCCTTTCCGGATGGCAAGGGCATCGTTCCCGTAGGGGGGACCGAGGTGGCAAAAGAAATGACGGGGTCTTGGATCGGACTTGTTTGGGTCCTTCCAGTAAGCCAGTGAATCGAGGCTGTCCTGGGCCTCCGTGGGCTCGAGTTCCTCGCCCACGACACGGGCGAGGGTGGCAAACAGATCGGTCAGTGAGAAGAGGTTTCGGTTGATTCGGCCACCCTCGAAATTGCCCTTCCAATAGAGAACGAAGGGGACGCGGTGTCCGCCTTCCCAGATCTTCGCCTTCTTTCCCCTCAACCCACCGCTCTCGGGGTTGGGTCCGTTATTGTCGCCGACGTTGGGCCCATTGTCGCTGGTAAAGAGGATGAGGGTGTTTTCGATCAGTTTGCGGCCCGGGCGACGAGGGTCGTCCGTCTCGCCCAAGGTCTTGAGCAGAGCACCGAAGGCGACGTCGTTTTCCAGCACCATGTCTTCCCGCTCGCCGCCCCTTGAGCCATCGGTGTAGGCGCTTTGCCCCTTGATCCGAACGCCGGCTATGGATTCGGGCACGGCGTAGGGTCCGGTGACGTTTTGCTGGAGGTGGTTGGCATTCGGTACGTAGTAGAGGAAGAAAGGGTCCTTGCCCTTGGCTTGGCGCTTGACGAAGGCGATGGACTCCCGGAGGTAGTCGGGTCCAAGTCGGGCCAAATCCCAGTCGGGGGAGGCCAGGATTCGCCCTTCCCGTCGCTTCATCCCAATCCTTCCCATCCTTGATCGGTCGGAAAAGGTCCAGCGGTCGTTGCGTAGGTAAATTCTGGGCTCGGTATCGAGAGGGTCCTCCGTGTTCCCGGGGACCCCGAAGAATTCGTCGAAGCCATGATGGGTGGGGCCGTCCAGGACGGGCTTGGTGAAGTCGACGTCCTGAAAATCGAATTCATCCGCTGGTTCGCCATGTCCATCGTCGAAATCCATGCCCACGTGCCATTTCCCGATCGCGCAGGTGACGTACCCCTTCCTTTTGAGCATCTCGGGAAGGGTGGTCAGCGCCTGGTGGATCATGGGAGGGTTCGGGCCGTGGGGGAGCCAACCCTGCTTCTTGAGATAGGACCTGTGCGAGAGCCTGCCGGTGAGGAGGGAATAGCGCGTAGAGCTGCACATGGAGGCCGGGGCGTGGGCATCGGTAAAGATCATTCCCTGTTTGGCGAGCTTCTCGAGACTGGGTGTCTTCAAGGTCTTGGGGATGGCCTTGGCGCCGGGCGCCAGACGGATTCCCAAGTAGGCGCTGGTGTCGCCGATTCCCATGTCGTCGGTCATGAAGACGACTACATTCGGCTTCATGGATTGGGCCATCGACGGATCCGCCCAAAGCGTCGAGGCGAGAAAGGCTCCCAAAAGCCGAACGGAGATTTTCATAGAGGTGTTCATAAATAGAAAGAAAGTTCGAGGCGCATGCGAACGATCATTCAGGCTCCGATTTGGGCTACCAGCAAAACGAGGCCGATGATCGCAAAACAAAGGACGAAGCAAGTAAGGAAACCGAATACGTCGTACTTGCTGGGACGCTGGAACTCGAGGCTGGAATTAGGGAAGAGCTTGTTTTTGTCGAACCGGTCGGGGTTGGCGTAGCTTTTTTCCATTTCGGCCGCATCCTTTTCCGGAATCGGATCGACCGGGGTCTTCAGTTTTACGTAGAGGCGATCAAGCGCCTTCTTGTCGTTAGGTTTGGTCAGAAGGCTGGCAATGATCATGACGAGGAATGGAGCGATGATCTTGAAAGGAAGGTCCAGGGTGGCGAGGGTCGCGTTGCGGACTTGGGTCAAATCGTACCCGAGAATCTTGTCGTAGAGCAACATGTCGAAGCGGAACTGCCCTTTTCCACGTTTTTCGCCATGGGTTTCCTCCACCCCCTCCGACCAGTAGATTGATTTTCCTCCTCCGGTTTCCGTTTTCACGTTTGATTGGATGAGGTCGGGGTTGGTGCGCAGGCCGGGAGCAGCGGCTGGGATGAGCCTTGGCAAAACGAAGAAGCTCAGCACGCAGAAGGCGATGGTCATCCAACCCGCCTTGGTTGTGGCCCGGCGCCAATACATACCGATCCAAAAGAGGGCTGCGAAGGTCATGGGCACGATCCAAGTTTGCTTCAGGATGGCAAACATATCGTTGATCATCATTGCTCCCACGACTGCGCCCAGCACCACGATGCCACCAGTTGCGCGGCCCAAGGCCAGGCAGTCGCGCTCGCTGGCCTTGGGGTTGAGGAAGGGGACGTAGATATTTCTTACAACTAGGGCAGAGCAGACGAGCATGTAGCAATCCACGCTGCTCATGAGGGCGGCCAAGAGGCAGGCGAGCATGAGCCCGACGAGACCGATTCCCAGGGGGCCGAGTAATTCCTTGGTGGCCGTTCCCCAAGCCATGTCGGCATCCTTCATGAGGGCGGCGTCGTTTCCGAACAGCGTCAGGACGATAAGAGCGGTTATAACCCATCCAATGGTACAAAAGCGCTTGATGAAGTTCCCCGTTACCAAGCCGATGCGGGCATCTTGTTCGCTCTTGGCGGTTCCGCCTCCGGTGACGATAAAGTGCGGGGTGAGAACGATGCCGATCATGTTCATGATCACGATTACCATAATAGCGTAAAGAGGGAATTCACTGGCTGCGTCTCCTCCCAGAATCGTGAAATTACTGGCTGGCAATTGTTCGTGCATGACGCGAAATCCATCGGTCCAGGAATCTTCGGGAGAACCGAATTTCTTAACGACTGCATGCAAACCGAAGGGAATAAGCAGCACGGAGAGGAGAATGATGCAGAACCCCTGGATTAGATCCGTCCAGTAAGCGGCTGCGATCCCTCCAAGCACGCCATATAAAGTCACTACGATGGCTACGATCGGGACCAGAACGTACTCGGTTTGCATGCCGAAGAGTTCGGGGCCTACCAGTGGAACGGATACCTTTCCGATCGCAGTGAAGAGCATCGCGCCATAGACCATGTAATAGAAGCATCCGAAGATGGCGTAGGCTACTCCCATCTTCTCGGACTGGTAGCGTTCGACGAACCAGTCCCCCAAGGTCAGGCAGCGCATGCGTCGGTACCAGACTGCGCTGATCCAGTAAATCGGAGTGACGAACAACCAATACATCACCCCCCACATGCCGCTCATTCCGTTGGCGAAAGTTCCCCGGGCGGTGTTCACCGGATCGGCGGACCCCGTGCCTGCTCCAAAGGCGGCGAAGGTTTGGAAGAGCTTCCCGAAGCGACGTCCGCCCATGAAGTAATCCTCCTGTCCCTTGATTCGCTTCATGGCCCAAACCCCGATAGCCGCCATGCCGGCGAAATAACCGAAGAGCACAAAGTAATCTATCGCTTCCATTAAGGTATGAAACTGAATTCGTTTCAGAAAGGGCTTGTTTGGCAACGAAAAAGGTTCTGCTTCCATCCCTTTGACCAAGATTAGTTTAGTGTTTACCTCCTTTGCGCGGAAAACGTAACTTGGATTCCAGTCCTCATTGATTTGGACAAACCTCCTAGATTCGACTCGAATAGCGAAATCGTGAACACGCAAATTTTTTCCACCAAGCAGGAGATGGGTGAAGCCGCCGCCGCCCATGGCCTATCCAAATTACAGTCAGCTCTCGAAGCGAAAGGTTTCGCCTCCTTTATCGTAGCCACCGGCGCGTCCCAGTTCGAGACTCTGGCGGAATTGGCCAAGGCGGATTTGCCTTGGAGCAAGATGACTGGTTTTCACCTCGATGAGTACGTCGGGCTCCCGATCTCTCATGACGCTTCCTTTCGGAAGTACTTGTGGGAACGCTTCGTGAGCAAACTTCCGCTCCCTCTTGCGGCCTTTCATTTTCTCGACGGCGAAGTCGATCCAGATGCGGAATGTCGGCGGGTCAGCGCCCTTATTGAGGAAACCGTCATTGACGTTGCGTTCGTGGGAATTGGTGAAAACGGGCACATTGCCTTCAATGACCCGCCTGCCGATTTCGAAACCGAACGCCCTTATATGCCGGTCGATCTGGACGACGCTTGCCGGCAACAGCAATTCGGAGAGGGCTGGTTCCCTGATGTCGACTCAATCCCGAAGAGAGCCATTTCCATGTCCGTTCGTCAAATCATGAAGAGCTCCACAATCGTTTGCACCGTTCCCGACGAGCGCAAGGCCGAGGCCGTTAAAAACGCAACCCAAGGGCCCGTTACCCCGGAGGTGCCGGCTTCCATCCTCCAGGAGCATCCCGACTGCCATCTCTTTCTTGATGCCGCGGCCGCTTCCCTGACGTGAAGCCTTTCGACCTGCAGGTAAACGGTTACGCAGGCACCGATTTCTGCTCCTCGACCCTGAACGCGGAGCAGCTTAACCTTGCTTGTCGGGCTTTGGCCGACGATGGAGTGGATGGCGTTCTCGCCACCCTCATCACCGACGACCTTGACAGCCTTCTTGCCAAGCTATCCAACCTGGTTCGCTTGCGGGAGGAGGATGAGTTGGCGAGACGGGTGATCGCCGGCTTTCACGTCGAGGGACCGTTTCTCAATCCTGCCCCCGGTTACATCGGGGCGCATCAACCCGAGCATGTCCGCTCCGCTTGCGTGGAAGATGCCCAAGCTATTCTCGAAGCCGGGGCGGGGCTTGTGAAACTGCTTACGCTCGCTCCCGAGCAGGATTCCGGCGCCACCGTCACGAAATTTCTCGTTGAGCAGGGGGTGGTCGTTTCCGCAGGGCATTGCGATCCATCCCTCGATCAACTTAAGGCGGCAATTGACGGTGGATTGATCATGGTTACCCACTTCGGCAACGGTTGCCCCGTGGAGCTGCCGCGCCACGACAACGTCCTGCAGCGTTTCCTTTCGCTGCGGAAAGGCCTCTGGTTTTGCTTTATTCCGGATGGGGCGCACGTCGACTTTTATGCCCTTAAGAACTATTTGAACCTGGTAGGAGTGGATCGTTCGATCATGACGACTGATGCCATTTCCGCGGCAACGCTCGGACCTGGCATGCATCGGATCTCGGGACTCCCGGTGGAGGTGGACGTCGACGGCGTCGCCCGTCGACCTGGCTCGGTCAACCTCGCAGGCTCTACCTTAACGGTACCGGTGATGATCCGAAACCTTTCCGAAGAACTTGGGCTGAACGATGGGGAGATTTTCTCCCTCGTGGACCGAAACCCAAGGGTTGCACTGGGCTTCTGATCCGGGCTTACGCTATTTCCTCTTCTGGGCGTAAAGCCAGTTCCACATTTCCTTGGAATTCCATGCGTCGGTCCAGGAATTGTGTCCGCGCCCCCCAATCTCCGAATACTTTGGGTTCCCGCCTGCCTTCTTGATTGCATCAATCATATCCCGGGAACGGCTTGGCTTGATTACGCGATCCTTCTCCCCATGCCATGCCCAAATGGGAAGATCCTTGAGCCTTTTGCCGAAATTCAGGTCACCCCCCCCGCAGATGGGAACGGCGGCGGCAAAGAAACCGGGCCTGCGCTGGATGGCGTCCCAAGTACCGTAGCCTCCCATGGAAAGACCCATCACGTAAATCCGGTTGGGGTCAACTTGGTTCTTCTCGTCGGCGACGTAGGCGTCGAGCGCCTCGAAGGCCATGCGCATGGAATCGGAAACCTTCGGCATTCTATGTCCGAGCAACGCCCAATGAACGTCGACCCATCGCTCTCCCTTGGGCACTTGCCCGGCAAAGACGTGGGAACTCCTCTTTGTTCGCAACCCTGCCTTTTCAAACGCTCCGATTCCACCGGCATCCACAAGCTGTCCTTTGTTGTCGTTTCCGCGCCCTCCGGCTCCGTGGAAGAAGACGAGAAGGGGATACTTGGCTCCCTTTTCCATTTTGGAGGGGGAAGAGTGCCTGTAGAGAAAAGCGCCCGCATGAGGACTTTTCCAAGTTGCTGCAGAGTAGGTAGACAAGAGTTCGTCCATATTCTTGGCGCTGGTGAGTACCGGGGTGATCGAAAGAACGAGACTGAATGCAAGGAGGGGTTTCATAGGACAAGGGTTTGAAGGGCTATGGGCAAGAACTCCTCAAGACTCCGGTTATCGTGGTACGGGTTTTCCGAAAATCTGCATCTCATGGATGGACCAGAAGAGCCCGTTTACGCGACCGGTCTGGGTGATCTTGAGAAACTTCGCCTCCGTTGTCGGGAAGGAGATGTCGGTTACGGGGTGCTTGCCGGACCCGATGGCCAGGGGGTTCGACCACTTCTTGCCGTCGAGGGAGGATTCAACCTGATATCCCCGCGGGTAATCGCGGGAGGATGACCTCGAGTCGAGCCGGATCCGGTTGACCTTGGAAACCGCCGGCAGTTCGACCTGCACCCACATGCCGGGCACTTGGGACGTTCCGGTGTCGTAGCGGCTTTTTCCATTTCCGTCGATGCATCCTCCAAGTTTGTCGCCCCCGTGACTGGCGGTCAGTATCCATTTTTTACGGTCCGGCATGAGGGGGGGCTCAAGTTCCTCCAGTTCGGCTTCGGTCCAGGGCAGCAACCGCTCGCCCGACTCCTTGCGGATGCCGGCCACGAATTCCTTGGTGATCGGACCGCCCTTGTTGCCGAAGTTGTTCCTGACGTAGGTCGAGATGGCGGCAACCCATTCGTCGTCATTGGCGCCTAGGGGGAGCATTTGCCCAGGATAGGTTTTTCCATCGAGCGGACCCTGCAGGCCGTGCAGGATAGTCCGCACGAGGCTTCCTCCCGAGCCCAGTACGCGCGGAGAACGGGGCAGAGGGGGGGCCAGCGTCACACCGGGTTGGCCTGCCATGGGGGTTCCTTTTCCATCGTTGCCGTGGCAGGCGAAGCAAAGCTGCTTGTATACGATGGCCCCCGTTTCCATTTGCTTGGCGAAATGGGCGTCCTTGCTTCGCTGCTTGGCCAACCGTTCCCTCTCCTGGGCCATCTTGATGCGGTTGCCGGCAACGCTCCTCATGACGGGGTGGTCCTTGTAGCGGCTTATAAGCGCTTCCTCCACCTCTAGAAGAGCCTCCCCTTGGGTTCCGCTATAGGCGATGGAGTTGACCATTTGAAGATGGACTTCGGCTTCCTCTTCATCGGCTAGCCCGGCGAACTGTTTAGAAAATCGATCCGGCTCGGAATCCAGGTAGGGCTCGCTTAGCCTGATGGCGCTCATTCGCACGCGGGGATCGGGGTCGGAAAGTTTCTCCAGAACCAGTCCTTGGTCAAGGGCGTCCATTCCCTCCAGAGTCCAGAGGGCGTGGACGCGGCCGATGGCGGCTTTCCCGGATCGAGCCAGCTTTTCCAGTCGGGCAACCGCGGATTTTTCGTCCTTGCGCAGAATAATGAGCTTTTGAGCCGTGTCCCGCCACCAACCGTTGGGGTGGGAGAGGTGGGCGACGAGTTCCTCGGTTGCTTGCGTGAGCATGGCCGGTTGGGGACCGGGTTTATGATCCTTGTGGACGAGGCGGTAGATTCGTCCCTTGCCTATGTTCTTGTCTACGCCCCACTTGTCGATAACGCCCCGTAGGTAGCTTCCTTTTCTTGTCCAGTTGCCCTGCTGGATGATCCCTCGGTGCATGTCTATGAAGAACATGGTGCCATCGGGTGCGGTCTCCGCCCCCAATGGTCTGAAGTTGATGTCTTTGGAGCGCATGAACTCAGTGCCTGGGGTGGCGTTCCTAAGCACCGTCAATCCGTCTTTGCGGTCCACCTTGGCTCGGCGGATCAGTCGTCCGACCGGCTCGGGTATGAAGAGGTCGCCGTAGAGCTCCTTGGGCAACCGGTCGCCCCTGTAGATGCCTTGCCCGGCGCAACCGGTGAAGGCGTTGAGCCCACCATTCTTGCCGACTCTTCTTGGTCCGCCCTGTACGTCCGGTATGGGTGCGATCGGAAAAACCGAGCGGAAGTTGGCTTCCGTCTGTCCCGAGACGTCGAACATGCCGTAGGCTGGGGGTTGCTGAAAGAAAAAGGCCGGATTTTCACCTCCTCCGCTGGAGTAGTAGAGCCTGCCGTCATCGTCCTGGGTCAGCCCCCACTGTCCTCCCCCCCGCGGAAGCTTTTCGGTCTTGAACTCTCCGTCGACGAAACGGTAGCGAACGTTCTGGTAGGTTAGGTAAATCCAGTTGTCGAGGGCCCAGATCAAGCCACTGGGCTGGTGTTCCATGTTTCCTCCGCGATTCCCTCCCTCGAAGACTTTGACTTTTTCGTCAGCGGCACCATCCCCGTTGGTGTCTCGGTAGTTCCACAAGTCCAAGGTGTTGGTGATGCCAACCATTACCCGGTCGTCGAGGGGCAGAACCATGCGAGGCAGAAGCAAATTGTCGATGAAGACGCTGCTTTTGTCATAGGTGCCGTCCCCATTGGTGTCTTCATGGCGGGAGATCCTGCTCCTTGGGGTTTGCTCGTCGGTGGCGTCCGCGGTTTGCATGTAGGTCCTCATTTCCACCACGTAGAGCACGCCGTTACCGTCCCAAGCCATGGCGACCGGTTCCTCGATCTGCGGCTCGCTAAGTACCAGCTCAAGGGAAAAGCCATCCGGGAGCTCGATCGACTTGCGGGCTTCCTCAATGGAAAGGAAGCCCTTCTGGTAAATTTCATTTCCCGGCTTGGCTTTTGAAGGCTCGGGCAACCCGAGGAACAGTGCGAATATGGCGGACAGAATGGGCATTTTCATTTCCCTAGCCTGAACACGGGAGAAGGATTTGACAAAAAAGAAATCAATCAGACCCGAAAATAGTTACCTCGCATCGTATACCCTTTCTAACTTGAAAGGAGTGAAAATGACCTCATTACTTGTAGGATGAGCGATATGGTACAGCAAGCTGTCGACAAACTCCGGTCAAAGGGTTTGCGGGTGACCGATCAGAGAAGGGCCATCCTGAAAGCCTTGTCTCAGTCAGAAGGTCCCAGATCGGCCGATGAAACCCATGCCGCTCTTCCAGCGGATACCTGTGATCCGGTGACGGCTTACCGTTGTCTGGAGCAATTCGAGAAGGCGGGGGTAGTGGAGCGCGGCGTGCGCGAGAACGGGACCAAGGTTTATTGCCTGGGCCACGGTCACGGTCATCACCATCACCTAACGTGCAGGGAGTGCGGCCGTGCTGAGAGGATCGACCAGTGCATGGGCGAGGAACTGGAAAAGGTTGCCGAGGGATTCGGCTTTACCGAAGTCTCGCACGTCATGGAGGTCTTCGGCGTGTGCCCAAGCTGCACCTGAGGTTTCTTGGTTGATTCCTGGAGCCTAAATGAGATTATTCGCGGGATGGATAAAGTAAGAATCGGAATCGTTGGAATGGGGAATATGGGCCGTTTTCATGCCCAAGACCTTCGCGACGGCAAGGTGGAGGGGGCGGAACTCGTTGCAGTTGCCAGCACTTCCCCCGAGAAGTTGAAGGAATTCGGCGAGGAAGGATTGAAGGTTTTCGGCGGCGGGGAGGAAATGATCCGGTCCGGGGAGATTGACGCCATCGTCATTGCAACCCCTCATTACCAGCACGTTTCCCTCGGCATGCAGGCCCTTGAGGCAGGCTTGCACCTGATGGTAGAAAAGCCCATCGCGGCGCACAAGGCGGATGCCGAGCGCCTGATTGCCAAGGCTCGCGAAAAGGAGGAATTGGTTTTTGCAGCCATGTTTCAGCTCCGCGTCGAACCGCGCTACCTCAAAATCAAGCAACTGGTCGAGTCGGGGGAGCTCGGTCAGCTCATGCGGGTAACCTGGATCATGACCGACTGGTTCAGGTCGGATGCCTACTACCAGAGCGGAGGCTGGCGGGCGACCTGGAAAGGGGAGGGCGGTGGCGTGCTTCTCAATCAGTGCCTGCACCAACTCGACGCCATGCAGTGGATGGTGGGAATGCCGAGCTTGGTCAAGAGCGAGGTCGGCATCGGCAAATGGCATGACATTGAGGTGGAGGACGACGTGTCCTGCTATATGGAGTTTCCCCATGGGGCCACGGGCTTTTTTCTTACCTCCACCGGTGAGACTCCGGGCAGCAACCGTTTGGAAATTTCAGGAACCAAGGGCCGTCTCCTGCTGGAGAACGACCGCCTTGTCCTGGCCCGTAACGCCGTCCCGTCGGACGAATGGTGCAAGACTTCGAAGATCGGCTTCAAGCAACCCGAGACCACGGTTGAGGAAATCGAGATTCCCGGGGCGGAAGACCCTCATTCCACCCTTATGACCAACTTCGCGAACGCCATCCTCAAGGGAGAGAGCCTTATTGCCCCCGGGGAAGAGGGCCTTGGGTCCGTTGAACTGGCCAATGCCATGCTTTTCTCGGGTCTTCTCAGGGAACCTCTCGAGTTGCCCATGGACGGATTGGCATGGGAGGAAAAGCTCAACGAGTTGATCTCCACCTCAACCCACGAGAAAAAGGTTGTCGAAGTATCCGGAGACGATTTCTCTTCTTCCTTTCGTCGTTAGCCCTCTCTACTTTTACCAATCCGAAACCCCCGATAGCCATGCCCTTTCGATTCACAGGATTCGCCGACGAGGCGGAGAAGACCCTCACCGGTCAAATTTCAACGCTCCGGGAGGTCGGTTGGTCGGCCATTGAACTGCGTCTTCTCGACGGCAAAAACGTGTGCGACCAGACGGATGACGAATGGAGGGAAACTTGGTCGACCTTGCAGAGGGAAGGTATAGAGGTGGTGGGCTTCGGTGGTCAAATCGGCAACTGGGCCCGGCCTGTCACGACGGACTTTCAGGTCGACCTGGATGAAATCCGCAGGGTCGCTCCTCGGATGAGGGAGGCGAACTGTCGGTTTTTGAGAATCATGTCCTATCCGAACGATGCCGAATCTCCCCTTCCCAAGGAAGCATGGAAAAACGAGGTCGTCGGAAGGTTGAAGGAGTTGTGCGCGATTGCCGAGGGGGAGGGGATCGTGCTGGCCCATGAAAACTGCAACGGCTATGGGGATAACCCGGAAGGGTACCTGGAACTGGTGGAGGCGGTGGGTAGCCCGGCTCTGCAACTGATCCTGGATACGGGGAACAACAGCCTTCACGATAACGACGTGGAGGTCACCTGGAAGTATTACGAAGCTTGTCGCGATCAGATTGCCCACGTCCACGTCAAGTGCGCCAAGCCTTCGCTCGAGGGCGGGGACTACGTTACCTGTCATGTGGACGAGGATCCCGTGCAGGAGAGAATCTTCCGCGACCTGGAGGCCACCGGCTACGACGGATGGCTTTCCATCGAGCCCCATATCAAGGCGGCGATTCATGCCGGCAAGGACGTTGACGACTCGGGTGAGGGACGGATGGTCTGGGTAGAGTTTGCCAGGAGGCTGGAATCCCTTGTCTCGGGGATTTAAATCTTCCCCGTTTGGAATTACTTTCTTGCTTTGCCCTCCCCAACCCCTTCACTTTGTAGCCTTCCCCTATCTCAACCAGACATGAAAATCCTTAGCCTGGCCTTTTTCGCCCTGCATTGCCTGCTCGCTCCCTTTGTCTTGGGGGACGAGGAAGAGAAAAAGATTGCCGAGGCGATGCCCGCCAAACCCACCGTTAAGCCCAAGAAGAGCCACAAGGTTCTGGTTTATTCCAAACCGAGCGGTTTCCGTCATGGGTCCATACCGACGGGCATCAAGGCCCTCCGCATTATGGCTGAGAAGACCAAGGCCTTCGAGGCCGTCTTCACCCTTGAGACTACCGAGTTCACCAAGGAGGGCCTTGCCAAGTACGACATGATCATCTTCAACAACTGTACCCATGTGCAGAAGGCCTTCAAGGAGCAAGCCCAGAGGGATGCCATTCTCGGGTTCATCAAGTCGGGCAAGGCCTTCGCCGGTTTTCATTCCGCTTCCGACGGAGGCATGCCTCAGTGGCAGGAGTACACCGAGATGATCGGCGGTTGCTTTGCCGGGCACCCCTGGAATGCGGGCGGCAAGTGGCCGTTCTTCGTGGAGGACCCCAAGCATCCCGTGAATAAGGCCTTCAAGGACGAGGAATTTACCTTTTCGGACGAGATCTACCAATACAAGGGTTACGACCGTTCCAAGCTCCGCATTCTCATAGGCCTCGACTCGGTCAAGTCGGGCAAGAAAGGGAACTCCCAGGCGAACGACTACCCCGTTTCGTGGGTGCGCTCCTACGGCAAGGGGAAAATCTTCTATTCCAACTTCGGCCACAACAAGGCAACTTGGTGGACGCCTTACTTGCTGCAGCATTTCCTGGACGGAATCCAATGGGCCCTAGGGGACGTCGAGGGCCCCTCCGATTCGATTCCCCAGACCAGGAACGTAAACTAGTTTTTCAACTATCCAACCCAAACTCATTACCATCCTCATGAAAGAACAAGAAATCGTCAGTCGCAGAAGCTTTATCGGTTCCACCGCATTGGTGGGCGCCGCCGCCACTTTTCCCTACGTGGCCAAGGGAGAGAACCTACAAAGCGATACCATTCGCGTGGCCGCTATCGGACTTGGCGGAAGAGGCTCCGGGGCAATTGATCAAATCCTGAGCGCTCCCAAAGACTTGGAGAAAAGCAAGGGAATCAAGTGCAACACCAAACTCGTTGCCGTTGCCGATGCTTTTGCCGAAGGGGCTAGCGTTCAAAGGAGACTCGCAGGTTTCAAGAAGAAATTCGGGGAGGACCGGGTCGACGTGGAGGGCAAGATCTTCAATGGTCTGGACGCTTACAAGCAGGCCATCGACAGTGGAGTGGACATGGTGGTCATCGCTACCCCTCCAGGCTTCAAGCCCCAGCAGTTCGAGTATGCCATCAACCAGGGCAAGAAGGTCTTCATGGAAAAGCCCGTGGCGAGCGACGTCATTGGGGTAAACCGAGTTCTGGCATCAGCCAAGAAGGCGAAGGAAAAGGGTCTATCGGTCGGCATTGGCCTGCAACGCCGTCACGAGGAGCGCTACATCGACTGCGTAAAGCGTCTCCAAGACGGGGCCATCGGCGACATCAACCTTCTGCGCGTATATTGGAACGGCGGAGGAATCTGGCACCGAGCCAAGCAGGAGGGCATGACGGAGATGGAATACCAAGTTAACAATTGGTACCATTTCACTTGGGCATCCGGGGACCAAATCTGCGAACAACACATCCATAATCTCGACGTCGGCTGTTGGATCAAGGGAATGTTTCCGGTCAAGGCCAACGGCATGGGAGGGGGCGAGATGCGCATGGGCGGTGACCGCTCCCTGTCCCAGATTTTCGACCATACCTTCGTCGAGTATACCTTTGAGGACGGCACCAAGATGTACAGTCAGGGCCGCCACCTTAAGGGCGGATGGAGTCACGTGGCGGAGTATGCCCATGGCTCCAAGGGTACTTCCAAGATCGCTTCCCACATCGAGCCTTTCGAGGGCCATGGCGACCCGATGAGAATCCGCGGCGCCGGAGGCGGTCATTACCAGGAGCAGAAGGACTTGATCGAGAACCTTCACAAGGGAGGCTATTACAACGAGGCCGAGTACGGTGCCATGAGTACCTTTACCGCTATCCTTGGGCGCGAGGCGTGCTACTCCGGCAAGGAGATCGATGCGGCCAAACTTCTCAAGGACGGGAGGGACTATGCCCCCGGTATCGACGAATACACCTACAAGACCAAGCCGCCGATCGTTCCCGATGCCAACGGCCTTTACCCGGTACCCATCCCCGGCAAGTACAACCCGTTTGCCTGATAGGTTCCCTCGACGGAAGCAATTCCATTGCCTTCCCCCTGCGGAGGCCCTCGGTGCGTCGCTTCAAGGCGCCGCGGGCTGAGGTCAATGTTCGCTTCCGGCCCGGAATCCACCAATGATTCTTTCCGACACATCCATTCTCTCGGCCATCGACCAAGGCGATATCGTCATTGAACCTTATGACAGGTCCTGCCTCGGCACCAACAGTTACGACGTTCACCTTTCCCCCTTCCTTGCTTGTTATCGGGACGAGGTGATCGATGCGAGGAAACACAACCGAGTCGACCGCTTCGAGATACCTGAAGAGGGCATTGTGCTTCGGCCTGGGAAGACCTACCTTGGTTCGACCCGGGAATATACGGAGACTCGTCGATACGTTCCTTTTCTGGAGGGGAAATCGAGCGTAGGCAGGTTGGGCATAGACATCCATGCCACTGCGGGCAAGGGGGACGTTGGATTCTGCAACCATTGGACCCTTGAAATATCCGTTTCCCAACCAGTCCGAGTCTATTCCGGCATGCCGATCGGCCAATTGATTTATTTCCTGGTCGAGGGTGAGGTGGAGATCGACTATGCCAGCAAGGCATCGGCCAAGTACAACCAGCGTACGCCTAAGCCGGTCGAGTCCATGATGTGGAAAAACAGCTTTTAAGTCCTTGGAAGATCCCCTGCACCGCGAAATTCTGGAGGAACACGCCCGCAACCCTCTCCCATGGGAAAAATTGGAAGGAGTCGTCGAGAAAGGGGTATGGAAAAGTCGCAGAACAGGCAACCAGTGCTCGGTTGAAATTCTTTTCGACAACGAGTCCATTGAGGATATGCGGGCGAAGGTCGATGGTTCGGCTCTCGCCATTGCCTGCGCATCTTTGATGGCATCGGAAATTCGGGGGATCCCCCGTAAGGACGCCCTTGCCTTGGGCCATTCCGTTGTCGCCTACCTTGAGGCGGGGACCGAAACCAATTTGCCGGGAGACCTAGTCGTCTACGAGTCCATTGCGAGGTTCCCGGAGCGCCACGATTGCGCTCTCTTGGGTTGGCGGGCCTTGTTGGAGGCCTTGGCTTCCTGATCAGCGGTACCCTCGGTATCCGCCCCTACCGAAACCACGGCGGTTCCAGCCGCCTTGCCTGGGACGATGGGAGGAGTGAGCGTTATGCAGTTCGTAGCGAGCCTCGGGGAGTTCCTTGAGAAAGCGGCTTTGGACGAGCCGCACTGGTGTTCCCTTCTGGTTGGAAAGGGTGGGGAAGAGCAGGTGGAGGGAGCGCTCCGCCCGGGTGGTCGCGACGTAGAAGAGTCGTCGTTCCTCCTCAAGGTCCCCTTCCCCGTCGATGGCCCGCTTGTTCGGGAAAAGGCCGTCGGCCAGCCCGATGATGAAGACGTGTGGAAACTCCAGCCCTTTGGATTGGTGGATGGTGGACAAGCGGAGGCAGCTCTCGCCGGGACGAACTACCCGATCTCCAGATTCCGAGCTAAGTAGGACGAGCTGAGAAAGCATTTCATGGAGGTTTTCGTGTTTGCCTGCAAAATCAACCAGGCTCTCTAGATCCTCCTCCCTCCTAGGCCAGTTCTCGTAGGTGGCCCGAAGATGATTCTGGTACCAGCCGTGAATGGCTTCGTCCACGACCTTGGCGGGGGTCGCGCTACCAGCCAGCAGATCGATCGAACGGAGGGTTTCCATGAGGTCGACCCAGTCCTCCTTGGCATCCGCGGGAACCTTCGCCACCAGGTCCGACTCCGCCAGAGCCTCGGTCACCCTCATCCCCTTCTCCTTGGTCCGGAGCTCGGCCAATCCCAGTAGCTTGGCCGCGGTTTTCTCGCCTACTTTGGGCAAGAGACAGGCAAAGCGCATGAAGGCAGTCACGTCCTTGGGGTTCGCCACGAATCGAATCTGGGCAACGAGGTCCTTGACGTGGGCCTGCTCGAAAAACCTCAGTCCGCTGGTGATGACGAAAGGCAGGCCCCGGCGGGAAAGTTCCACCTGTAGTTCCATGGCATGGTAGTGGGCCCGGTAGAGGATGGCGACGTCATCGTAGCGGGCGCCTGCATCAACCAGGCTCTCGATTTTCCCCAGCACGAAGTCGGCTTGCTGATAGGCATCCAGGGTAGGCACCAAGACGGGCAGGCTTGCGTGTGGGCGTGAGGGCTTGAGGACCTTGGAGTAACTGCTTTCCTCGTCCCGGCTGTCGAGGATGCCGTTGGCCAGCTTGAGAATTTCGGGGGAGCTGCGGTAATTGGTCTCGATCTTGAAAACCGTCGTCCCGGGATGGCGCTGGGGGAATTCCATGATCTGGTCGATATCGGCCCCTCTCCAAGTGTAGATGCACTGGGCGTCGTCTCCAACGGCCATGATCTGGTGCTTGGCCCCGATCTTGTCGACGATTCCGGCCTGCAGGCTGTTGACGTCCTGGTACTCGTCGACCAGGACATGCGAAAACCTCTCCTGATAGTACCGGGCCGCCTCCTCGTTGTTTTGCAGGACCTCAAGCCAATAGACCAGGAGGTCGTCGTAGTCGGCCAGCCCGCGCTCGAGTTTGGTTTCCTGGTAGGCGCGGGCGAATGAGTCGATTCTGGCAAGAAGCTCTCCATTGGCGGGGTAGCGTCCCTTGGCGATGTCTTCCACCGGCGAACCGATGTTCCTGGCAAAGCTGATCAGTCCCTTGATCGGTTTTGCCTTGGGGTTTTCCTTGGTTTTGAAAAAGCTCGGGTCCAAGTTGCGTATGACTTCGTTGAGGAGGGAGTCGGAGTCTCCATCGTCAAGGATGGTGAAATTTCTTACCAAGCCAACGGAATCTCCGAACAAACGCAGAACTTGTCCTCCCACGCTATGGAAAGTGCCTCCGAGGAAACGGTGGGAACCAACCCCCGTCAATTGCTCGACGCGGTCGAGCATTTGCTTGGCCGCCTTGTTGGTAAAGGTCAGCAGCAGAATGGCTTCCGGACTGACGCCTTGGGACAGAAGATAGGCGACCCGGTAGGTCAGGGTTCGGGTTTTGCCCGAACCGGCCCCGGCAAGCACGAGGGCGGGACCGTCGGGGGCGGTTACGGCCCGGAATTGCTCCTCGTTAAGAGCCGCTTTGAAATCGATTTCGGGCCGGTCCCGAACGGGCGGCGGGGAACCGAACATATCTTCCTCTTCATCCTCGTAGTCGTACACGCCAGCTAGCTTTCTCCCAAAGCGACCAAACGATCAAGCGTTTTCAATCAAGGTTCGCCTGCAGGGGGGCCAGATGATCCCGGTGGACGACTTCCGGCCTGTTCTTACCGGGAAAGGCATCCAGAACCTCGGCGTTGGTCTTTCCTTGGATGAGGAGCAAATCGCTTTTCCCGAAGCGGCTTATTCCCCTTGCGATCGTCTTTCCCGAGGGGTTGACGATCTCGACCACCTCAGCCTTGTCGAAGTCTCCGGTCACTTCGCTCAAACCGCAGGCAAGCAGGCTGCCTCCGTTTAGAAGGATGGCTTCGCAGGCCCCCTCGTCAATATGAAGGCTACCCTTGGGGGAAGGGAAAAAGGCAAGCCATTTCTTCCTCTCGTTGAGCTCCAACCCTGAGGGGGAGAAGAAAGTTCCTTCTGCCTGACCGTTGACGATCTTCCCAAGGTCCTGCGGGTTTTCCCCGCTTCCGATGAATACGGCGCAACCGGATTTGGTGGCGATCTTGGCCGCCTCTATCTTGGTCGTCATGCCGCCGACGGCGGTTTTGCTGGAGGTGCCCTGGGCCATCTCCTCGATGGATGGGGTAATTTCCGCGACGAAGGGTATGAGGCTTCCCGCCTCGGGGTGGGTCATGAGGCCTTTTGCGGTGGAAAGGATGACCAGCATCTCCGACTTGCCAAGCGATGCCAGGAGAGCGGAGAGGACGTCGTTGTCACCAAATTTGATTTCCTCGTCACTGACCGAGTCGTTCTCATTCACGACCGGGACCACTCCTTTGTCCAAGAGGGACGAAAGCGTTTCCTGGACCTTTTGGGATCTTTCCCTGCTCCCGAAATCCTCGCGAGTAAGCAAAACCTGTGAAGCCATGAGCCCGACGCTTTCCATGGCCTCGCTCCAGGCACTCATGAGCTGGCATTGGCCGATCGATGCGCAAGCCCTAAGCAGGGACAAGTCCTTTGGTCTTTCCACCAGAGCCAGCTTCCCCATACCCAGCCCAACGGCTCCTGAACTGACGAGAATGGTTTCGATGCCGGAGGAGCGCAGCCCCTTGATTCCCTCGGCCAATCGAATCATGCGATCCAAGTGAATGCGGCCTTCTCCTGCGGAAAGAATGCCCGTTCCCAGTTTTACGACGATTCGCTTCAATCGACGCTCCTGATTATTTGGGTTGTTCCCGGGAAGGTTCCCGCAGTCGACGGGAGAAGCCCTTGGCTCGTTTTCAAGGTTCGGTCAGACCTGCCTCAGATCCTCTTCCTTGGCCGACAGGGCTTGGTTGATTTGAGCCACGGAATCGTCCGTGCTTTTTTGCACGTCCTTTTCCCCGCGCTTGAAGTCATCCTCGGGCAAACCCTGCTTCTGGGCATCCTTAAGACCGTCCATCGCCTCCTTGCGGGAAGCTCGCACCCCAATCCGTCCCTGTTCCGCAAAGCCTTGGGCCATCTTGCAGAGTTCCTCCCTCCTTTCTCCGCTTAATTCGGGAATGGGCAGACGAATGACTTCTCCCGTGACAACCGGATTGATGCCCAGTTTTGCATCCAGGAGAGCTTTCTCTAAAGGGGCCACCGAAGACTTGTCCCAAGGCTGGATCTGAATGGTGCGGGCATCGGGAGTGGTGATAGCTGCGATGTCCCTGACCTTCATGCTGGACCCGTAAACGTCCACCACCACGTTTTCCACCATCGAACTGTTGGCCTTTCCGGTATGCAGAGTTGAAAACTCATGAAGGACGTGATCCACGGACTTTTGCATGTCCGCATTCATCTTGGAGAAAATTTCCTTGGGTTCCATAATTTGCTTTCTTGGTGGTTTCGGTTTTCCCAGTGATCTCAGGGGATCACGGTTGGAGTGGGATTCAAGTCACGATCGTGCCGATTCCTTGACCGGAGACGGCGGTGCGGATGGAATGCTTTTGCTGGAGATCGAAGACCAGGATCGGCATGCGGTTGTCCATACAGAGTGAAAAGGCGGTTGAATCCATGACGGAAAGTCTTTTTTCAAGGCATTCCATGTAAGTGAGCCGATCGAACTTGACCGCGTCGTCATGCTTGTGCGGATCCTTGTCGTAGATGCCGTCTACCTTGGTGGCCTTGAGGATGATTTCAGCCGAGACCTCGCTAGCCCGCAGGGCGGCCGTGGTATCAGTGGAGAAGTACGGGTTGCCGGTTCCGGCCACGAAGATTACGATGCGTCCTCTTTCCAAGTGGCGCACGGCTCTTCTTTGGATGTAGGGCTCGGCCAGCTTGTCCATGGCTATGGCGCTTTGGACCCGGACGACGGCTCCCATTTTTTCCAACCGATCCATCAGGGCAAGTCCGTTGATGACGGTTGCCAGCATTCCCATGGAATCGCCCGTGGTCCGGTCAATGCCCTTGTCGGCTCCCTGGAGTCCCCGAAAAATATTGCCTCCTCCCACTACCAGTCCAATCTCCACGCCCATGTCGGAGACGGCCTTGATTTCCTCGCAGATGTTCTCGAGGGATTGGGCGTGAATAGGTTCGCCTTCGCTCCGGCTCCCCAAGATCTCGCCACTGATTTTAAGGATTATTCTCTTATATTGGCTAGACATGGGACCAAGTGTGTCGAGGATGCATCATTCTTGACTTTGGGAGGGCGACGTTCATTTTCGTAGGGTGTAGCCTGGTGGTGTAATGGTAGCACAGGAGTTTTTGGTACTCTTAGTTGGGGTTCGAGTCCCTGCCGGGCTGCCACTCAGCTAAAATTGAGTGTTCAAATGCCGCTCGTGGTCCCGAATGCAGGTTCCTTGCGATCGTCATTGTCCGGGTGGCGACTCGAACGGATTGAAGCTGTTTGCCTCGGGAGCGGGTGAAGGGGGAGCGCTGAATACGTCCCCAAGAGGAACCGGCGTGGCGTTTTCATCACCGCCTGCACTTTCCGCGAAGGGATCCACGGCATTGCCGGGCGCACTGCCTTCGAAGGGATCGAAGGTGGGTGGTGGCGGTGGCGGTGGTGGCAGCAAGGATCCGGGTTCCGAGGCCGGAGGCAAGGGTGGTGGCGGGTCGTTGTTGCCGGCATCGAAGGGATCGAAGGTAGGTGGTGGTGGCGGTGGTGGCGGAAGAAGCGATTCGGGTTCCTCTGCGGGTGTGGGCGGCACCGGAGCGGGCGAATTTTCGTTGCCGGCATCGAAGGGATCGAAGGTAGGTGGAGGCGGAGGCGGAGGTGGGACGAAGGTTTCGGGTTCTGGGGCCGGTGGTGGTTCGGGTGATTCGTCGTTACCGTTACCAAAAGGATCAAAGGTCGTGGGTGGCGCAGGTGGAGGAGCCACGGGTTCAGATACGGGAGGCGGAGTTGGCTCGGGAACCGTAGGGGGGGGCGGCGGAGCAACGGGTGACGGGACGGGCGTCAGAACCGTGGGCGGGGCAGGCGCAGGAGCAACGGGTGCCGGGGCAACTGGGGACGGGGGCGTGGGAGATTCCCCGGAGGATGAAGAATCCTTCCATCTCCTGGGTGGTTTTGAAGGGGTGGTCGGTGAGTCAACCTCCTCCTCTTTCGGAAGGGGTGGAAGAATGCCCCCCTGAGGAGCGGGAGGCGGAGTGGGCGGTTGCGGTTGAGCGGGTTGAGCGACGGTTCCGACCCGCTGGCCGGTCATCAAGTCTTGGATGGCTTGGCCTTCAATGAAGCGTATCTCGGCAATCTTGCGACCGGTCTCGTCCCATTCCGTGCAAATGCCGTCTTCCAAGCCGTTCTTGAAATTGTAGTCGAAAGCCTGCTGACCTGTGGAATACCATCCTTTGGAGTTGCCTTGCATCAAGTCTTCGTCGAAATCCGCGATAAGCCGTTTTTGCCCATTCTCGTACCAGGTTGTCTTCAAACCGTGTCTCAGGTCCTTCTGAAAGGAAACCGATAGGCTACGCTGGCCGGAAGGATACCATTCCGAAGAAGGGCCCTCCTTGAGGCCATGACGATAAAAGGTGGAGGACCTCCTGGATCCATCTGAGAACCATTCCAAAGCCTCGCCGTGAGGCTTGCCGTTTCTCATGCCGACCTCGAAGGTCTTCGTGCCATTGGGATGCCATTCGCTTTTCGGACCGTTCAGCTTGTTGTCGGAGTAGGTCTCCATGCGGAGCAATTCTCCGGTAATTCTGTATTCCTCCGATACGCCCTCACGAACCCCATCGGCAAAGCGAATGACCCTCCTTTTGCGACCATTGTAAAAGTACTCGGTTGTCTCGCCGTGTCTCTTGCCGCCCTTCCACCCTGAGACGGATTTCGTGGGGCTTTGCTCGAAGGTTTCTATGGCCTTGCCGGTAAAGGCTTTACCCGCACCGGAGGAGTTGACGTCGTTGTTGCCCAAGTGAACGATTCCGTCCTCGTCCTGGTCGAGCCAGTGCAACATGACCGTATTGTCGGAGGTGGTGCTTACGGATGCGGGACCCAAACAGGAGGAAAAAAGAAAAACCAAGAGCAGATTTGGTACGAGAAGTTTAAACTTTTTCATCACAATCAGTTAATGCCGACAGGGCTACTTCGTTGCAAGAGGTTTTTCGCCGAGCCGAGAGGGGGGCGAGGTTTTCGAAAATGCCCGGGAGAGTTTATGAATCAATGCCTTCCATGGGGTTGCCATGCTACGGATACCACCGAGATCAAACTAGTCCGAGCTCACTCGTAAGCTCGATCCCATCGGACTCAATCCTGCTGCTTGAGAAGAAATTCCTCCAAGTCTCGCCTCTGTTTTTTTGAGGGTCGTCCCTTAGCCGTGGGCAGGGAGCGCCCTAAGTTGATCCTCTTGGACTTCTCTTTCGCCAGCTCATGCTCTTGCTCGGGGGTCATGTCTATGAAGCTCTTAGCGGCAACCACGGCTGAAACTCTTTTATCCAGCAATTCCACCACTTTGACCGTCTTGAGCAACGGGCCCTTTTGAATGTTGAGTACGTCGCCTATCCTAATTGGCTTGGAAGGCTTGGCAGGCCCGTCATTGACCTTTACCCAGTTCCGCTTGCATGCGTCCGTGGCGAGGGATCGGGTCTTGAATTGACGCGAGGACCAAAGCCATCGGTCGAGTCTCATGCTTGACATGGAAAATTTGTCCTCAGTGCGGAGAAAGCCTGATTTCAAGGGAAAACTCCCTGCCCGAATTGAGCTCGATTTTCATTTTCCTGCTCTTCTTGCCGGGCAGACTGATTTTACTTACGTCCCCTGCCTTGATTCCGGTTCTCTGGAGGGCGTAAGGCAGAAAATTGAGGATTTCCGGCGGGTAGTCACTAAAGTCGGGAATGAGAAAGTCCCTCTTGGAGGTCTTCAGACCCTCGAGCACGAGTAGAAAGCGCTCCTCCTCATCGAGTTCGAGTCCTTTGGCTATACGGTTGATGGTCTTGCTTCCCGCAGACCGGATGCCGTTTTCAAGATCGTTGACGATCGAGGTGGCGACGCCACTCGCGCCGGCTAGTTGGGGTTGGGTCATCCCAGTACGCTTGCGCATGGCTTTGAGTTTTCTCCCTAGTGATTTGGATCCTTTGCTCATGCAACCACCTTCAATGGTTGAGGGGCTTGTTGCAAGTAAAACTTAAGGAAGAATTATCTTTCCAGCACCCTGGCCCGAAAAGTTCCGCCGGAGGAGTTGAGGTCGTCGATCCCCGAATCATTTTGGTCCATGGGGATCAACTTGAGAATGAAGCTTGAGTCGGCTGGCCATGAGTCGTTATCGGATCGATCAGTGGGGGCTACAAGGGATGAGTTTCTCTCTAATGGAAGGGGAGGGCGGTCCGTCTTTTCATCCCCGAAAAAAGCGGAGATTTGGTTCAGGACGTTCTGGACCTCCTTACGGTTTTGCATAACCAATCCCGTGGCGGCTACCAGAATCGTCAAGATTACGAGATAGAGCATCCAGCTTGATTTTCCCCGGCTTGGCTTGGGGGGCCTTGGGCCTTGGATTTCCTCGTCCCATTCTTCCCATTCCCTCCTCGCCTTCGATTTTTCTATGACGGCTCCTACGATGATGGACAGTTCGTACAAGACGTAAAGGGGGACCGTTAGGGTCAGAAGGCTTATGGGGTCGCCACCGGGCGTAATGATGGCGGCGGCAATCATGATGATGACCAAGACCAAACGTCGACTTTCCCGCAATTTGGCTACGGAGAGCATGCCTATCTTGATCAACAGGATGAGAATAAGTGGAAATTCAAAGGCCACGCCGACGGCAAAAGTCAGCCAAATGACGAGGCTGTAGTAGTTCCCGGCCTCGGGGCGATAGACGTCGAGTCCCAGGACGTTGAAGGAAAACTCGATGGTAAAGGCTAGGGAAAGGGGCAGGATAAAGAAATAAGCCATCGCCGCACCGGCCAGAAACAGAAGGGTTGCGGCCAGGCAGCCTGGAAAGAAGATGCGTTTCTCCTGAGGCGTCAATCCAGGCACGACGAAGCTGCCGACGAAATAGAAAATAAGAGGAAGCGAAAGGCCGAGTCCACCGAGGAAACAGATCTTCATGGCGATGAAAATAGGCGAAAACGAACGGATTACCTGTAGCAAGTTACGGTTTTTTCCAACCGAGAAGTGGCTCAGTATCCTCGTCTGGTGATGGGGGTCCGTGATCCCCCATGCCTGCAGGTCCTCCTCCCTTGCGTCCCGCAGCATCCTCAGATCCACCTCCTGTTTTTGGAGGGGCTTTGTGTATTCTTCGAGGCCGATGCTCTGGAGGTCGATATCAATTTCCCCGAAATCCTCCACCGCTGAGACCAAGGGCATTTGAAGGAGCTTGATCGAGTCCTGCATGAAAACCGCCACCCCGATGCAT
>Ga0310343_10000166_pt1 | contig 29239 bp, 26 predicted proteins | sample HC15DNA2025_MG_FD_203519 | JGI IMG/M metagenome (GOLD analysis project Ga0310343, IMG submission 203519) | Marine microbial communities from station ALOHA, North Pacific Subtropical Gyre - HC15-DNA-20-25_MG | ecosystem: Environmental > Aquatic > Marine > Oceanic | place: Pacific Ocean: North...
CAAGATAAGGTTTTTCAAATTAATCTGTTCAAAATGATTAAAGCGTTAAATCATTCAGTTGAATTTTTGTCTAAAAAAGGAGGAACAATAATTTACTTATCTTCTGCAGCAGCATATCCCCCAAGGGCTTCCAATCTCCCTTACGCTCTATCTAAAAAATTTATAGATGAAATTCTAAAGGCACAAAAAAATTATTTTCAATTAAAAAATGTTAATACATTATCTGTAAAAATTGGTTTTGTCGACACTCCATTAAATAAAGGAAAAAAGCCTACACCTTTTTCCTCAACCCCAGAAGAAGTAGCTAAGTTAGTTCTAAAAGCTTTTGATTCAAAGAAAAGCAGTGCATATATTCCAAAAGGTATATTTCTTGTCACTGTAATTTTAAGAATTTTAAAACCGATTACGAAGTACTTAGATAGAAAATACTCTTAATCTTCCAAACTTTTTTGTATTGCATCGATTGTGCTCATAAATGAAAAATAATTCCAACTATTATTATTGTTACTCGTTTTTAAATTATATTTCAAGGCATTAAAGTGCCATTTTGATATACCTAATATCGGCAAATTATCAGAGCCTATTTTTGAAATCAAAAAGTCAAGAAATTTATTTCCAATAATTCTCGGGTTGTAGTTTAGATTTTGTGCGATCCGGTTAAAGGAATCTCTTTTTTGTGAAACAATATCATAAGTTTTTCCATTACTTTTATTAATATTTTCACATATGTAAATAAACGCTTTTACAACATCATTTACATGTATAAATGGATGAACAACCTCACCATTTTTTGGAATCCAGATTAGCTTACCTTCCTTAAACCGTTTAAGTAATGCCATAATCCCGCCTTTTCTATCTTTTGAAATAATGGTTCCAATTCTTAAAATTGTAAAAGAATCTACAAAATTTTTTATTAAATTTTCTGAGTCCAGCTTTGATTGCCCATAAATTTCAAATGGATTTTCAGTAGCACTCATAAGATTAGAGTCGTTGCTATAAACTGCAGTAGACGATGCAAAAATAAAATGAGATTCGCATTTAATATTTTTCAAGTATGAAACTGAAGAGATATTTTTATTGTACAAAGTATTTTTAGGAAATACTCCAGGCAATACCCCGATTAAAGATATGATGATATCAAAATTTTCATTTTTTAAATATTTATCAATTTCACCAGAATTTGTTACGTCTAATTTAATTGTTTCATTATCTTTAGGATTTATATCTACGGAGTAAAGTTCAAAATTTTTATTTTTCAATTCTTTTTTTAATTTTGAACCTAAATAGCCGTCCGAACCAAGCAGGAGTATTTTCATTTGTTAGGATTATAATTAAAATACTTACAACTATAAATTTATTTTCAATAAATTTTAATAAAAGAATTGAGTGTAAATAATGGATCTATTGATACCAGCTGCAGGACTCGCTACAAGAATGAGAGGACTTCCAAAGTTTCTTTTGCCTATTGACAATAGTTACACAACAATTTTAGAACATCATATAAAATCGATAATTAAAGAAGGTATTGATATAGAAAATATCTGGATAGCAACTCGACCCGACTTAGTAAGCATATTGAACACAATTAGTTTTGAAGGATCAAATATAAATATAATTCCAATGGAAACAAATACTATGAATGAAACAATTCTAAACTTACATAAAATTTCAAAAGCACAGTACTACATGCTTATCATGCCCGATACTTATTTTTATGGAGAGAATCCATATACTAAATTTGAAAATACACCTGAATATTGTGATTTAGCAATATGGAAAATTAAAGATGAACAAAGAGGAAAACTTGGTGAAGTAAGTTTTAATGATGATGGAATCTTATCCGAGATAATTGATAAGAATCCGAAAGCAAACTTAGAATATTCTTGGGGAGCTTTAGTTTTTTCTGAGAAATTTATAAATTACATAGATAAAAATGATCCACATATAGGCTACTCAGTTGCATCTGCATTAAAAAACAATAAGAAAATTACTACAAAAATTATTAAGGGTGAATATTTTGATTGTGGCACCCCCGAAGAATATATCGAATTAATAAAGAAAGTATTAATTTGAAAAATATATATAACTGTAAAATAGTTGTTCCCTTTTATAATGATTTTGAAAATTTCAAAGAGTTTATCCGAAGAATAAAAGATATAAATGAACCTCTACCAGTATTTTTGGTTATTGATAATGGTTCTGATTCAGATGAAATTAAAAATTATTATATGGAAATAGAAAATAAAGAAAATTTAATTTGGGAATTTAAAAAATTTGAAAATAATAAGGGGTTTGGAGGAGCTATAAAGGCGTCTACAAAATTATTTAGAGAAGATTATATTTCTTGGATGCCAGGAAACATGAAAGTTGACCCTTTAGATTGCTTTGAGATGATTAAATCAAATGATCTTAAATATTCGAAACTTATAAAAGCAAAGAGAGTTGAGCGACCCATTATAGATAAATTAAAGACACTAATTTTTTCTTTAATAATGTCATTATATTTTAAAAAACTTTTACTTGATAATGGAGGGACCCCAAATATTTTAAATAAAAAAATATTGGATAAATTAGATTTTGCACCTAATGACTTTTCTTTTGATTTTTTTATTTTTTACTTTTTTAAATATAAGAATTTTGAAATTTTTAGACCAAAGGTTCCCTATAAAAAAAGAGTTTACGGAGAGTCTCATTGGCAAAAAGGTATCAGATCAGAATTGCGTTTAACAAAAGAAATTCTTTTACAAAAAACAATATGGAATAAAAATATTGAGAAAATAACTATAAATGAACTCAATTAAAAAAAATACGATAATAAATTCATTTATTGCCTTGAATCTTTTGCTTTATTTGCTTTATTTTTTTGTCATTCAAAATAATTATTTATTAAATGCAAAGTTGTTTTATGGAACCCAGGACAGATTTGCAGATTTCATTAAAGTAATATTTTCCTTCAACCACATTTACAGTGAAAAAGAACTTCTTGATTTGAATGTTCCCACAGACTTTATTTACTTCAATCCATATTCTCAAATTCTTGAGTGGGAAACTACAATAATAATGGCAGTCCCTCCATTAATGCTTATGTTTTTTCTTTTAAGTTCCTACTTAGCAAAATTAATTGGATTTAACTATTTAGTTTTATTCGCAATATTTTCATTTTGCATTCTTTTAATTATTTTTTATATATTTAAAAAAGAACTCATTGATAATAAAAAATACATATTAATTCTTTTTAGTTTTCCAACTTTATTTTTATTTGATAGAGGAAACCTTCCCGCTGCAGTGTCTGCTTTGCTTCTTTTTTATCTAATTAAAAAATTTATTTTAAGTAAAAATTATAGTTTTTTTGACATCATAATTTTTGTTTTAATGGCTTCAATAAGACCAAATTATATAATTTTTGGATTAATTTTTATTTTTAACAAAAAATTTAAAGCAACCTTGTTAGAATTTTTTAAAATATTTTTAACGTATATCCTTTTCAACTTAATTTTCCTATTTATTTCAGTAAATTTATATCCTAATTATTCGATAAGAAAATTTGCTTATTCATTCAGAGAATATGCTTTTGTTCACGATAGTCCCTGGAATTCTTCAGCTTATGGTTTTTTGAATAACACCTTTAATTACATTGTTAGCAGAGAGTTTGATTTTGTTAATACTATAAATATTGATTTTTTATCAAAAATATTAAATAGTAGAAAGTTTATTTATTTAATACTGTTTTTTTATTTGTTGATAATTATCTTTGTATATTTATATGTACAAAATAAAAACATAAATAGATTAAATTTTATTTTAATTCTTTTGCCAGCTTCTACATTATTTACGCATCCATTTGCTGAGTATCATTTAATAATTTTTGTATTCACCTTTATATTGGTTTTGAATACTCTGGAAGGCAGGAACTTAAAAATAAATTCTCTTTTAATAGCTTTAGTATTGTTACCTAAATTATATTTTTACTTTCCAAGTTATAATGTTCCAAACACTGTAAATTTCTTTACTTTAAATTTTTTAATTATTTACAACTATTTATATATGAAAAAAGAAGTTAAATGTTAAACTAAATTCATTATGAGAGTTTCAGATAGAATAGCTGAACTTCTTACAGAATCACAAATTAAAGATGTATTTATGGTCACTGGTGGTGGCTCAATGCACTTAAACGATGCCTTAAGTAGGAATAGTAAATTAAATGTAATAAACATGCATCATGAACAAGCATGCAGTATGGCTGCTGAAGGTTACGCAAAGTTAGGTGGAACACCAGCCTGTGTAAATGTAACCACTGGCCCAGGTGGAATCAATGCAATTAATGGAGTTTATGGTGCATGGACAGATTCTATGCCCATGATAATTATCTCTGGTCAGGTTAAAAAAGAAACTTTAAATTTAAAGTCTTCAAAATTAAGACAACTCGGTGATCAGGAAAATGACATTATTTCGATGGTAAAAAAAATAACAAAGTTTTCATACCAGTTAAAAAATCAGGATTATTTAGATGATGTACTTTCCCATGCTATATCACTTTCAACTAGTGGAAGACCTGGCCCTGTATGGATTGATGTGCCTATGGATATCCAAGGATCAATTTATAATCCTAGCAAACAAAAGAAACTTAAAAATTTATCTCAATATAAAAGTCCGAAAGTTAAAAAGGATGACCTTAAATATGTTTTAAATAAAATTAAAACTTCAAAAAATCCAGCAATTATTGTTGGCGGAGGAGTAAGAGCTTCAAATTCACAGGATGAATTTTTAAAGTTTATAAATAAATTAGACATACCAGTTCTTACTGCATGGAATGCTCATGATGTTATTGAAGACTCTCATAGAAATTATGTTGGAAGACCAGGTACAGTTGGAGATCGCACTGGAAATTTTGTCATAGAAACTTGCGATTTATTAATAATCCTCGGTTCAAGACTTAACATTAGGCAAATAGGTTATAATTTTAAATCGTTCTCACCAAATTCATACAAAATAATGGTTGATGTAGATTTAGAAGAGATAAACAAAAAAACTTTAAATATTGATAAAAAATTAAATTATGATTTGAAGGATTTTCTATCTGAACTAAATAAAACTACAACCAATTTAAAAAATAAAAATCATGAAGAATACTTAGAGTGGTCTAAAGGATTGGCAAATCAATTTCCTGTTTATAATGATAAATATTCAAAATCTAAACTTATCAATCCATATTATTTTGGAGAAGTATTATTTAAAGCTTTAAAAAAAGATGATATTGTAATAACTTCAGATGGAACAGCAGTAGTTACTACTTTTCAAGTAGCAAAATTAAAAAAGGGTCAAAGATTATTTAGTAATTCTGGATCTGCATCAATGGGATATGGACTACCTGCAGCTATAGGTGCAAGTTTTTCTTCTAGAAATTCAAATATTGTTTGTATAGAAGGAGATGGAAGTTTACAAATGAACATACAAGAACTTGCTACAGTTAGTTATCATAAATTACCAATAAAAATATTTGTTTTCTCAAATGATGGATACCACTCTATTCGCCAGACTCAGTCAAAGTATTTTCCTGATAATGTAATTGGTTGTGGTGTTGAAAGTGGTCTGACATTTCCCGATTTAAAATTTATAGCAAAGGCTTACGGGATTGAGTATATAAAAATTGCTAATTCAAAAAACATAAAAGATATGATAAATAAAATTTTAAGTAAAAAGCATGCAATTATTTGTGATGTAGTTCTAGATAAATCTCAAGAATTTGAACCAAAAGCTTCATCAAGACTTTATGAGGATGGCAAGATGAAGTCAGCGCCATTATATGACATGTATCCTTTTTTACCTGAAGATGAAATCAATAATATTTTAGATAGCAGAAATTAAAGAAATATTTGCTACTGAAGAACATTCCATCTTTTGTTAAGCATTTCAATTCTTAAATCATCTTCTTTTTCTATGTTTGAGTAGTACTCTTTTTTATTTTTTAACCAAAGAAGTTCAAAGTGAACAGCATTCACTAACCCCTCTTTTATTCCAGTTTCATTAATTGATTTAGATGAAAATACAACCTTCCTAGTTTCAAACCTACTTAGGTAGACATCATTTATTTGCTTTAAAACACTGAGCGAGTCTGAGGAAACTGCACCACCAACAACTAAATCTAGTTTCTTGTCTTTACATAGCTCTGCTACTTCTAAAATTTTGTTTGTTACAACCTCACTATGAATTCCATCTCTTCCAACACCTAAACTTTCTGAAAAATCAACTCTGCCAAAGACAATTCCATCAATATTTCCACTTGCAAGACTAATTATCTCGTTTTTATTTTCGAATGTAGCTTTAGTTTCAAGATTGACTAAAAAATCTGTATACTTTTTTTCATCATCTGAAAATACAGAATTCTTTGCTTCAATATATTTTGAAAGTGCATATTCAGTCTCAACCATAGGAGCTACAATATAGTCAACACCAAATTGTTTTGACTCCATTAAGTCTCTTTTTGCTTCACATCCGCCAATTTTTACTGTTAGTTTTAATCCAGCCTTATTTGTTATATCAATAAGCCTCAGTAATTCATCAACTCGTGTACCTTCTGCTTCAAATTCAGCTTTTACAGAGACATAACCATATTTTTCTTTACCTTTAATGAGTATTTCAACCATTTGGAGTTCATTCGAATTCATAAGTTACCCTTTTAATTCAACAATATTTATATACTAGCAAAAACCCTCTTCTTAAATTAGTTCAATATGGTTAAAATTGAATCAATGAAAAAAATACAAATTATCATACCTTCATACAATGAAGAAGGAAATATTAAAGAGATTTACAGTCAACTTTTAGATAGTTTTGAACTTAATAAAAATTATCAATTCAGCATTCTATTTGTAGAAAATGGAAGCTCAGACAATACATATGGTGAAATTTTAAAATTAACAAAAGCTGATAAAAAAGTCAAAATGCTCAAATTATCAAGAAATTTTAAAATGGACGGAGCAATTGCTGCAGGATTGGAAAGCTTCGAAGGGGACGCGGCAGTAATTATGACTGCTAATCTTCAAGATGACCCAGCTGTTATTTCTCAATTTATTAAAAAATGGGAAGAAGGATATGAACAGGTTTATGGAATTGTTTCACGAAGACCTGGAAAGTCATTTATTAGAAAATTAAATTCCCGTCTTTTTTATAAAATTGTAAATAAATTTTCTGATAGTCTAATCCCGGAAAATGTAAGTGACTTTAGATTGGTTGATAAAAAAGTTGTAAACGCTGTAAAAAGTCTAGATGAGGTTAATAGATTTTATAGAGGTTTTTTTTCTTGGGTTGGTTTTAAGTCAATTGGAATAGAGTTTGAAAGGCAAAAAAGATTTTCTGGAAAATCTCATGCAAAAACTATACCTGTATTAAATTTTGCAATAAGGGGTCTTTTAGCTTTTTCAACCAAGCCTTTAAGAGTTTCAATTGTTTTTACCTTAGTGACGTCAATTTTGTCTATCACTATTCTTATTTATCAAATATTTAACTGGATTAGAAATGGAGTTCCTTTTGATGGCTTTGGTACTTTAGTAGGAGTGTTATTATTATTTTTCTCCTTAATATTCTTAATTTTAAGCATAGTTAGTGAATATCTAGGATTGATATATGAGGAGACAAAAAAAAGACCACACTTTATTGTTAGTGACAAAGTTAATTTTTAAATATATAGGTTTTATAAATTACAAATCTAAGTGCGCTTGATGTTACTGCACTTAACGCGGTGACCTGTATCAAAGATTCTACAAAATTTAACAAATATGAAAAGACAATAAACTCTATCCCACTTAAGGTTAAATTAAATATAATAAACTTCATAAACCTTGTCTTGTCGCTCTCAGTATTAAATATTATTTTTGAATTTATTAAAAAGCTTTGAAAAATAACCAAAAAATAAGCCATAAAAAATATTAAAAAATAGTTGTTTATGAACAAACTTAAAATAAAAGTATAAATTATTCTTGATAAATAACTTAATAATGAATTTGAGTAGTGCTTAAACAGCTTCACAATCCCACCGAAGTAATAATGGTTACTTTTGAAATTTTTAATTGAAATCTACTGAGACCATATATATTTTTTAATTTGTACAAGTTGTTATCCAAAGATCTAATTACTTTCTTGTATCTATTTCTGTACGTATCATCAAATATAATTGCCCCTTTTTTATTTAAATGATTTAGAGCTTTATATAAACAGGCTTCTCGAACCCTTCCGTCAATTATTATAAGATCAAATTTACCAAAATTATCAATACATTTCGCATACTCAAAGTAGTTTTTATTTTTAAAACCTCTTTTTTGTGATCTGAGATAATTATTTTTATCATCAGCAGAGCTTTCTGTAGTATTGATAAAAATTAAGTTTGTTATATCTGGATTAATTTTATTTTTTAGTAATTTAAACCAAAAATCAGACTCCTCAACAGAAGTAATTTTTGACATTTTGCTCTCAAGCCAGAGTGTAGAGCCACCTGAGCCCCACTCAAAGCAAGTTAAATATTTTTTATCATTTATAAGTTTTTCAATATATATTGTTGCTCGTTTACTAATGTAAGGAACTTTTAGATCTAAGAATTGTTTATGGTTTGTTATATAAGATTCTAAAGTTATTGATTTGTAAAAAAACCTAATAAATTTTGCAAAAAAAGATATTAAATTTTTGTATATTTTTATCATATTGATAATCAATTATATAAATTAAATAACTAATGTAGCTGTTTATTTTCAATTAACTAATGTGTGATTGCTATATTTTGATTGATTAGATAAACTATCAATTTTTTTATTTTGTATTTTTTGGTTAATAAGCATATTTATCAAGATTGTAAACAAAATTAGAAATGTACCAAAAATTAATGATTGTACATTCCCTGGATTTTGACCATCTCTGAAGTAAGGAATAAAAAACCTAGACAGTGCTATTAAACTAATAAAAATATTTATAAGATAAAGAAATCTTGTTATGGACTTTTCTTTATATATTAAAAATGAGTTAAAAATAGTTTTTAGGGTTAAGTATAAGTATTGAAAATTGTTCTTGAACAATCTAGAGCTTCTTGTTTTATTAAATGTCTTCAAATCTATTGTTTCAATTTTTAAACCAAGATTTTTAGATTGTAGTATTGAGTCAATAGTGTATGTAAAAGTATCTGTAATAATGATTTTACTCAGAGAATGAAAGTTAAATATTCTAAAGCCAGAAGTAACATCTTTTATTTTTAACCCTGCAATATTACTTATTGAAGCACTACCAATTCTTTGCAACAAATTTTTTGAATATGAGAACACATCATTATTTTTAAAATTTCTACAACCAATTACGATATCGTTATTTTCAGCTTCTTGAATTAATTCCTCTATTTGGGATGTAGGATATTGAGAATCGCAATCATATATTATCATAAAATCAAATTTGTTATTAATGACAAAATTCTGGGCAGAGGAAAATACTTTAGCAAGACCTTGGTTTTGATTGCTCTTTAGTATAAAGTCGACTCTATTATCATTTTTTAATACATTCATTGTATTGTCAGTGCTGCCGTCATCAATCGCTAGTAGAAAAACATCTTCTCTCTCTAAAATTTTATCTAAATTGCCCAATGCATTATCGACAAAATTTTCTTCATTAAAACAAGGCAAAACGATAAGTATTTTATTTTCTATCACCTCTTAAATTTTAAAGGCCAGTATTTATTAAAGCTATTTATTTTTTGGTGATATTTATTAACAATTATATTTAAACTTCATTTATGAAAAAATTGAGCTTAGAAAAAGTAATTTTTTATACAGTTTTTATTTCTACATTATTTGTACTTACTTACAATTACTTTCACTACTCTCCCAAGTTAGGATATGACGCGCCGGCTCACTTTAGTTACGTAGATTATTTTTCTAAATACTTGCCAGACAGCATTAAATTACCATCTGATTCGGATAGTAGAGAATTTTTTAATCCACCAGTTGCCTATATTTTTCCGTCACTTGTTCAAGTTATTTGTAGAAATGTTATTGATAGCAATAATTTTTTATCTGACTGTCAATCTGTCTATGGAAATTTCACAATGATTTTACAGGCTTTAATATATTTATTAACAATATTTATAAATTTAAAGTCTATTCAAAAATTACTAAATCTTGAATCTTATCAAGTTACTATGTACTTTCTCTTGGTCTCAATGTTGGCTGTGAACTACAGAACTATATCGATGATTAGGGGAGAGCCCTATATTTTATTTTTCTTGAGTTTGCTTATATATTTCTTAATTGATACTCATACGTTAAATTTCAAAGTAGAAAGAAAAGTTTATTTAATTGTAGGTTTATTAATTGCATTAATCGCACTTAGTAGACAATGGGGATTTCTACTTTTCCCGGCATTTGGTATATTATTTTTTCATCCGAGCATTAATAGGTCTCGAAATTATTTCAAGTTTTTATTGTTCTCCTTTTCTATTGGGTTTGTTCTATCTAGTTGGTTTTATTTCAGTTTATATTTTGAATACGGAACCTTTACAGCATTTAACAAAGATAGTCTTGGTTTTAACTTTTTAAATAAACCACCCACTTTTTATTTGCCTAATACAGAACATTTTGTATATTTGTTTACTAATCCAATAAGGCCATATTTGAATAATCAGTTTGTGACATCCTTATATGCAGATGTTTGGGGTGACTATTGGGGATACTTTTCTTTTACATCACAATATTTAGATATTGGCAGGAATCAACTTGAGATAGGATCTTATTTTGCAAATGTAAACAAACTTTCAGTTTTTACTACTACGGTAGCTATTACTTGCTTTTTTCTTGCGAATAGAAAATTTAAAAATCATTTCGTAATTAAATATATTAGTTTCTCAGTTCTGTTCAGCTTATTGGGCTATTTATGGTTTACTATTTCTTATCCGGAACCGGCTGGTGATACTGTCAAAGCAACATATATTATTCAAATGTTTCATCTAATAATTTTTTCATCTTCTTTATATCTTGAATCTATAAAAAAGGAAAAGCCGCAACTATACAAGAGTGTACTTGTATTACTCTTCTCTATATATGTTTATAATTTTCAAACATATCTTTCACATTTTCCATCAGACTTTGTTTCTAGCTTATAATTTTTTGGAAAAATTAAAGAAATTAAGAAACTTGCTATATTGAATAATTTTTACCAAAATTGATAAACCATCAATAAAATTAATTTTTTTTCCTTCTGAATACTTTCTGCCAGTATATTTTATTGGCATCTCAATAATTGAATTATTGGATTTATTAAATTGAGAAAGTATTTCTACTTCCACACAAAACTTTTTTTCCTTACCTAATTTTTCTTTATAAAAATTTGATGGCATAAGCATGTAACACGTAGCAATGTCAGTAATTCTCGTTAAATTAAGTATATTAAAGAGATACGTCAGCAATTTGTTAATAAATACTAATGTTTTATATATTTTTTTTCGCTCTATACCCTTTTGAGTTCTTGTTCCAATTATCAAACTATTTGGATTCTGTTTAGAGATTTCAAACATTTTTGTAATATCTGATGGATAATATTCTAGATCAGCATCATGCACTATAACGTGTGTGGTTTTCACATAAGGTTTTGCAAAATAAACAGCACTGCCTTTACCTTCGTTAGTTTCTTTTTTAAGTAACAATAAATTTGGATGTTCTCTAACTAAACTTTCTGCAATTTTTAAAGAATTGTCTGAAGAATAGTCATCTACAAGTATTATAGAATCTGCAACATTCTCAATAATCAAATTTGTTACAGATTTTTTTAAAGTAGTTTCTTCATTATAAAAAGGAACAATAACTGTAAGTGAACTTTTGTCAGACTCCATGTTTTTATTGTACTTTATATAAATTAAACATATTGAAAGCAATGTTCCTTATTTACCCATCTTCTCTTTATTTGTTTGATTAGTTACAATAAACTAATGGATGAAAGTGATAAAAAACTTGAACAAAATATATTAGATTTATCAACAGAATATTTTGAAAAAGTTAATTCCGCAAAACCCTTTGTGCCTCACATCTCTAGCGTACCTGTTGCTGGAAGGGTATTAGACAAAGAAGATCAAGAGTATCTAATAAAATCTAGCTTAGAAATGTGGTTAACAGCAGGTCAGTATACAGAAGAGTTTGAAAAAGGATTAAAACAGTTTACTGGAATAAGACATGCTTTGTTTGTTAACAGTGGTTCGTCTGCAAACCTCCTTGCAATATCAGCACTTAAAATTTTTTATGAACTAAATGATGGCGATGAGGTTATAACTTCTGCCGTTAATTTTCCTACAACACTGAACCCAATTATTCAAAATAATTTAAAACCTGTGCTGGTTGATGCTGAAAAAGGTAGTTTCAATATAGATCCAGATAAAATTGAAGAAAAAATAAATGACAAAACCAAAGGGATTGTTTTAGCTCATACTTTAGGAAACCCTTTTAATTTGAATAAAGTTAAAGAAATTTGCGACAAGCATAATTTATTTTTAATGGAAGATATGTGTGATGCTTTTGGGTCGAAGTACGATGGAAAACTGGTTGGACAATTTGGAGATGTTGCAACATTATCGTTTTATCCAGCTCATCACATAACAACTGGTGAAGGTGGAGCTGTATTAACCAATAAACCTAAACTAAAAAAAATAATTGAGTCATTACGTGACTGGGGAAGAGACTGTTATTGTCCTCCAGGTAAAGACAATACGTGTAAAAAAAGATATGATTGGCAGCTCGGTGGCTTGCCTCAAGGGTACGATCATAAATATATTTATTCTCATGTGGGGTACAATCTCAAATCAACCGACATGCAAGCTGCGTTAGGAGTTTCTCAGTTAAAAAAACTTCCCAAATTTATTGAGATCAGGAAACAAAATTTTGATTATCTTTATGAAGAGTTTTCAAAATTCGAGGAATTTGAATTGACTGTTTGGGATGATAAATCAGACCCAAGTTGGTTTGGTTTTCCGGTATCAGTAAAAGATAATGTTAAATTTGATAGAAACGAATTGTTAAAACATTATGATAAAAACAATATAGGAACTCGGCTTTTGTTCGCAGGAAATATTGTACTGCAACCCGCATATGTAGATATGAACTTAGGTGACAATGAAGATTTTCCCGTTGCGAATTCAGTTGTTAATAGAACATTTTGGCTTGGAGTCTATCCAGGGCTGACAAAAGAACATTTGGATTTTGTTGTGAAAACCACCAAAGAGTTTATTGACTCGAATTAGGTTTATATAATTTTTTTGTTATTAGTAGAAGCAAAAGTAAAAAAATAAGGTAATTTGCATAGTAAAAATCAGTACTGTAATTATAAACTCTCATCACATCCTCATTTAAGTACCCAAGCTGTTCAACTCTTTCCAAAAACAAAGAGTCAATACTAATTAAATTTAAAAACTTGAAAAACAAAACACCCAAATAGGATGTAAAAATTATTTTTAAATAACTATTAATTGAAAATATTGAATAGAAAACTCCAATTACATAATTTGGTGCTGAAAACTCATGAAAAGTACCAAAGCTGTTGATCTGTCCTTGCAATATAGTCATCGAATTTGTTTCGAAAAATAATAAAGAAACTAAACTAAATAAACCAAAAACTTTTAGATAATTTAAAACAAAATTAAAATTTAGTGTTTTATATACAACAAACATTCCTATTGGTAACAAGCAAAATAAGTATCTGAATCCAAAGCTAGAAGCTGTAGTCTGCCATGCTACAACAGTTCCAGTAGGGATTAGTAATATAAAAAATATTAAAAATGCATTTAGAAATTGTTTTTTAAATATAAAGTTTACAAATGAAACATAGACAAGAAAGATAATAGGAGATATAAAAAATAATCCAAATTCAAATGAAAATAGAATCATGAAAAAACTCTTAAAAGAAAATACAGTTAGTGAAATAATATTTGTTAATAATCCTTGTTCTGTATCAAAAGGAATATTATTGATGATTGATTCTGAAGAATATATTTGGCTTGGGTTTAATGTGTAAAATCCATAAATTAACTTGGAATGTATTAAGAATAAAGCCAGTCCTAATGCAAATCCTAAATAATGATATTTATTTTTTAAAAATCTAGTTTTATAGAAAAGAATGTTTTCATTTATAGAAAAATAAAGTATTGGAATCAAAAAAAGAAAATAGTTTGTCCATCGTATCGATAGAAAAACAAATGAAAACATTCCAATCAAAAAAACTAGAAGGTTTTCTATTTTTTTATTTTTACCAGCTTGAATTAAATCACAAAAGTAAAAAATTAGCGATATTGAAAAAACTTCATAAACATGGGTCATAGAAAAACGCTCAAATGCGTAGTAAGAAATTCCAGAACCAAAAAATGATACGATTAATATGAATAAATTGCCCTTTGACTCACTTAATAAAGTTTTACTTAAAAGAAAAAATGAAACAAATAAATAAAAGATTGCTGATAATGAATAAATAAAATATGAAAAATTTTTTAAATTAAATAAGTTTTCTATTATTAAACCAAATGCTAAAAAGGGTGATGCAAACAAACCTGACCCGAACGGATGCCTAGGGACATATGTTCCTAATTCTTCATTTAAGTAGTGAGTATTAATACCCTGATCAATCTGATTAGAATAATCTAAATCAAAATCTTGAGCTATGGTTTTTGAGTGGAAATAATAACTTACATCATCATCTGTACCTGCTGAATTTGGTTCAGATATTCTATAATCAATCTTTATAAACAATAAAAATATTAAAAACAAGAATAGAAAGTATATAGTTTTATTATTTTTGAGCTCAACAAATCTTAATTTCATTACGTATTTTTATTTTAGATACAAAATTTGACTATTTTAAAGCATAGTAATTGTTGTCTTCAGAATTTAAAACAATTGAAATTAGGTAAAGATTGAAAAAACTAATCAAGTATCTATAAGACGAAGCTGTCTCTACGTTTTTCCAGTATGTTGTATATAAAATTATTACAAATAGAAAGTTCAATAAACATATATAAAAAATATAATTTTCTTTTATAGAAAAATTTTTATACATTAATAAGCTTAAAAAATTTAAAATTAAAAATAAAGCTAACACAAAAACAAGTGGTCTATCAATAATTAATTCATTAAGTATGGAATAAATATTTTGTATATTTAAATTTTGAAAAAACACTACATCATAAAATGTTTGTAAATAGTTCAAGTTATCATCATAAGTGACAAATGATATATTTAAGTTGTATATTTTTTTAATTGTGTAATCAATCAATAAAGGAATTAAAGATAACAAAATAAATTTATTTTTTTTAACGTTTGAAATTATGAGATACGCAATTGTAATAACTGAAATTATTGATACAAATTGTTTTGTCAGCACCAAAAGACCAAAACAAATAAAATAGTAAATATTTATAATTTTTTTTCCTTCTGAAAAATCTTTCAAATTTAGTAAACATGCTGACATAAAAAACATAACAACACCTTCAATCATTAAGGAATTAAAAAATAAATAGAAAATCCACTCATTATTTAATACAAATAGGAGGAAAATTCCAACTATATAAAACTTATTATGAATATTGATTTTTAAGTCTATAAAAATCAACACTACAAAGAAGCACAACATGAAACTGTTTATTTGAATAAATTCAAAGTCTTTGGTGGTAAAGTTGATCCTATTTAAAAGTGCCTGAAAGTAACTTGATAACAGACCTTGGTTTTCAATTATGTTATTTGTTATAGCGTGATAATAGCCAAGTTCATAAATTTTTTTAGCTGTAGGATACCACTGAAACATGAAATCACCGTTTAAGTCCGAATAGTTTACATTTTTTGAAATAGCTTTATAAGCAAAAAAATTGTAAAGCTTCATGAAAAACAATGAAACTGTAAAATTCAAAATAATTTTTGTCTCTCTAACCTTAAATAGAAAAAAACACAACCAAGCAATAGTTGTAAAAAAAAATGTAAATGTATTATTTAAGTATTTAAAAAATATAATTATTACATTATCAATTAAAAAATAACTTGAGAAGAAAAATATAAGAGAAATTGCACGAGAGTTTATTTTGAGCGATTTATTTAAAACTGAAGATAAGCTCCAGTAAAAAAAGCATGTGAGTATTAGCGAAAATATTTTTTCAAAATTTACAACAAGGAAATCATATTCACTGAACCCTGAGGTTATAATTTTTACTAATATATTTAATAAAAGTGTGAAAAAAAGAATTTTTACAATATGAATTCTAAAGAATTTCAAATAATTATTTAATACCATCAAAAGATATATTAGTCTTTGAGTTGATGAAATATTATTATCTAAATGTTAAATAATAAAAAATTAAATTTTATTAAGATTTTAAATTTTATATCTATATTTCTTCTTTTGTATTTTTTATTCCAAAATATATTAAGTTTCTTTAATCAGGTTCAATACCGATATTTGCATGTTGATGAAAGGCTAGTAGTTATAAATCCTATAATTAATGTTTATTATCAAATTGATATCTTTGATAGATTTTCTGAAATAACACCAGTATTTTTAAAATCTTTATTAACCATTGCCTCAGAAATGATTCTTGGGGGAACTCTAGATTACGGAAGGATTTATAACAATTTATTTATAGTACTTGCAGGACCATTTATTTTTTATAACTTTGAAACGACAATTATTTTAGCAAGATTAATTCAGTTATTTATACTTATCTATTCACTATTTTTTATTTCTAAGCATTTTCTTAGAAAAGAATTAAGAGTATCGTTTATTTTGTTATCGCTAGGATTGCCGGGTGCATATTACATTTTACAAAATCCTAAACCTGACTCTTTAGCAATTTTATTTTTTATCATTGGAATAAAATATGCATTTATAAATGAGAATTACAGAAAATCTTTTATTTTTATAGGGCTTTCGATAGGAACCAAAGTAATTACATTGTTACCAGGTTTCATACTGGGTTTATATTTAATACTTCCACTTAGGAAAATCAAAACAATTAAAAAAGCAATTGAACTAGTCTTTATGACATTTTTTGGCGTATTAATTGCCCAACCTGCACTTTTTTTGCCCCTACCAAGAATTTATAACCGTGTTTTTTCAGCAATTTCTGGTTCTTCATCCTATGACCAAGAACAATTTTTTTTAATAAACTTTAATAATTACAAATCTTGGATAAACCAACTATCTAAAGAACACAGTGTTTCAAACATTTTTTTTACAATTTTATTTGTAATTGTATTAATTTTATTAATTGATAATTTTTATAAAAATTCAAATTTAGTAAACAGTTATTTTTTACTAGCTTCAATATCAATGATTGTTTTTATTACCTTTAACGTTCAGAGAACATGGAATTATTACTTATATATTCCATTTTTATTTATGTTGATTTATTTATTTAGATTAGAAAACATGAAATTATTAAATATTTTTTTTGGTTTAACCATCCTTGTAATTAGTGTTGGCGGTTTATTTTTACACAATGATAAAGCTGTAAATTCTTATTTCGAAATAGATGAAACAAAAGATTTAAGTTTAGACAAGGCTATAAGCTATATTGATAACCAATACTCAAAAAACGAATTTAGCTTCAAAAAGGTTTACTGGGATCCAGACTATTATTTTCCTGGTAAGAACATAGATTATTATAATGATTTTTTAATTGTAGAAAACTGGGAAGAAGAAAAACAAACATTCCCACTAAATGAAAAAGTAGATTTTATAGTGAGTACAAAAGTTTTCATTACAGAAGATAGCATAAAAATAAGTCAACATGGCGATCTATATGTTTATGAAAAGTAATTATTTTAAGTTTTCAAACAATAATCTGTATTCTTGTAAACCTTCAGGTAAAAAATACTTTTGAACAGATTTATTTGCATACTGTATATTTGGCTTTGCTAATTTATAGTCATCAGAATATATAGAGTCAGTATGCAGAATTATATTAGCAACCCCCACATCAGTTGAGATAATAGGTGTATTTACCGCACTACATTCTAGAATTGACTGAGGTCCGCCCTCAACTCTTGAAGACACAATATATAAATTTAGAATATTATATAGTTGATTCATTTTCTTTTGATCAATCATTTCAAAATACTTATATCTAATATGATGCTGTGTAAACTTTTCAATTAAGTATTGCCTATTTTTACCAGTGAGAACAACAAGTAAATTTTTTTTATCTTTATTAATTTCACTTACAATCTTAAAAAATATATCAGGACCTTTTTCTAATTTAGGTGATTTAAAATCGGCTGACTCAGTATCTCTTTGAAAACTGCCAACAAGATAATCATCTTTGCTAAAGTTAAAATCTTTTCTTATGGCTTCCTTATTTTCTATAGGAAACCATATTTTTTGATTGACCCAAAAAGGCTGTGTAAATATATTTTTATCAGTCAATTCTTTTAATTTTATTTCAGTATTCTTTGAAATAGCATGATAACTATTGACATATTGATCTAAGTCGTAAAAATCTGATTTACTGAATTTAGAGTCAACAAAATGGTGGTAGGTGCACAAAACCTTTTTTCTTTTCAGAAAAAATTTAGGAATTTTTTTCCACATCCAAGGCGCCATAATCCAAATGACATCTGCATTGTGAATACTTTTTGTAGTTGTGTTTCTATTATTTTCATACCACTCACTCCTAAATCGATCTACAATCCAAGATTCATTAATTTTTGGTATAAAAATTTTCATATATTTAATTTTAGAAAACATATTCATAAAAATTAAATAAATACTTATTCAATTTTAAAAATCATTTATATAGATATATTTAAAGAGTATTGTAAAAATATGGTAAAAAGCTACAAAGAAATATTTTCCAAAATACTCTATGTTTCAAAAATTTCAAAGACAATTAATAAAAAGGCTGCAACTTTCATGGTTGTGTTCCTGGCGAATTTATCTGCACTACTAGACATTCTTATTATTCTTTCAATTGCTTATATTTTTTCAGATAATATTTCGCAAAATCAATTAATACTGGACTATCTAACTTTTTATAATTCAAATAAACTACTTTTAGCCTTTATTGTAGTTTTAAGATTTGCTTCGTTACTATTGCAAAAGGTTTATACAAAAAAAATAGAACTTATTGTCGATAATGATATAAAAAATCATTTAGTGAATGAAGTTTTTGAGAAAAATAATTTTTCAATGTCAGATTCACTATTTTTTGTAAATGTTTTATCACAACACATTTCGTTTTTTTATTCATCTTTTGTTAATTTTTTAGTAATAATGACCCAATCACTTGCATACGCAACTTACTTATTAGTTATTAATCCAATTTTTTTGGGATATATGATTCTGATTCTTCTTTTGCTCTTTTTTCCAATTAAATCACTTTTTAATCTTGCTCGAAAATCAATGCATGAATCCTATACTGCATCTAAAGAGGCAAATAATTTCATTCAGAATATTATTGAAAATCTATTTTTAATAAAATTACATGACAAAGGTGATGATGAGATAAATAAAATTAAAAAAAGCTTATCTGAAAGAAGAATTCATTTATACAAAAATGAAATATATGGAAGCCTTACATCAGTATTGCCAAGTTTCTTGGTATTTTTAATTTTTTCTATCATTGTATTAAGTCAAAGAGTATTAAATTTTATAACAATTGATTTTTTGGGAATTATCCTGAGGTTATTCCAGTCTATTTCTAGCTTAGCAAATACCTTTAGTAGAATTGTTAATTCTTATGTCCACATAGAAGAACTTGAAAAAATTGATATTAATAAGCAAAAGATTAACAGCATGAATTTTGTTAACACTTTAGAAGATAATAAAAATATGATTGATATAAATGAAATAGATTTTAGATACTTTAATAATGATGATTGGACTTTTAAAAATTTAACTTTCAGTATTCAAAAAGGGTTGCATTATATTGTTTCTGGTCCTAATGGCTCAGGGAAAAGTACTTTATTAGCGTTGTTTGTTGGAGTGTTAATTCCAGAAAAAGGAACAATAGTTAATAGATCACTTAGAACAGGTTATGTTGGTCCAAATCCTTTAATTATTGAAGGCTCACTTAAAGAAAATTTGCTCTTTGGTAATAATCAAAAAATAAATGATGATAAATTGGTTAGCTTAGTTAAAGAGATAAATTTGTTTGAAGACCAGGTTGATGTAAATCTAGATATGAAAATAAGTAATAAGAATCTATCATCTGGTCAAATGCAAAAAATTTCTTTTTTAAGGGTCTTTGCTTCTGATCCAGACCTCTTAATTCTTGATGAATCAACATCTAATTTAGACGTCGAATCTAAGTTCAAGATAATTCAAAAGATTAAAACCCTAAATAATACAACAATTATAAATAGCACACACGAACCTGAATTATTTGATTTTTATGATATGAGAATTAAGCTAGATATCTTTGAAAAAGAGAGAAGAATAATTATTGAGTAGCTAAGTACCATTTGATCGTTTCTTTCAAGCCCTTTTCAAGATTTGTACTTGGAAACCATCCATAACTTTTAAGTAAAGAAGAATCCAGAAGCTTTCTTGGATTTCCATCTGGCATTTCTGTATTGAATACTAAATCTCCTTTGTAATTAAGAATTTCTGAGATTAACATTGCAAGATCTTTTATAGATATCTCTTCGCCACTACCTACATTGATTAAGTCTTCATCTAGTTTTGATTCAATTATATATTTTATACATTCTGCGAGGTCCAATACGTAAAGAAATTCCCGCAAAGGTTTGCCTGATCCCCATATTTCAAATTCTTTACTGTTAATATTTTTGTTTAATCTATAAATTAAGCCCGGTATTACATGGCTGTCTTTTTCAGTAAAGCTATCTCTTGGACCGTAAAGATTTGTTGGCATAAGGTTGATAACCTTGTTTCCATACTGGTGTTTAATTTCTCTACCTAGCTCAATTGCAGCAATTTTTGCTAAAGCGTATGGGGAGTTAGTCGGTTCTAGTTCACCTGTCATGAAACTAGACTCTTTAATTGGGTTCTCAGCATTTAATGGATATATACAGCTGCTGCCTAAATTAATAATATTGATATTGTTATTTCCAATACACCCCTCAAGAATGTTTAAATTAATTTTTAAATTTTCTATTAAAAATTCAGTTCTATAGGTATTGTTAGCTAATATTCCCCCAACTTTAGCTGCACAGTTTATTATCCAGTCAGGATTTAATTCATTAATATAATCTGAAGTTTCTTTAGCTGAAAATAAATCGACCTGATTTCTTAGTGGTGAAATTACTTCGTAATTATCCTTATCAGACTCAAAAACAAGCTTAACTGATGACCCCACTAGGCCGCCAGAGCCAAAAATTAATATTTTTTTCATGTGACTTTCAATAGTATTTCATACCCATTTTAAAAGTTGAATTTTTAAAATTTTAATTTTTGTTTTCATTGGTATATTAAGTTTCAAAAATTTGAAAATATTAGACCGAAGATCAGTTATATGATACGTAAAAAAGTTTGATTGATGTAAATTTTGATATAATTTCGAATCAAGGTCAAACGCATATTTTATACTCCATGGTTTATTTTTACCCTTATAGTGTATTGCTAGAACATCATCGGGTAAAAAGTTATCAACATTTAAATCAATACCATAATTTATTTTATTTTCTAAAGATAGAAATCTACCGTTTACCACTGAGTTTAGAATATCTTGATCCCAGTATTTAAGTTCAAAATTTACTTCTGAAAGCCTTTGTCTTAATTTCTCAAAAAAGTTTTCTTCAACGCACTTAGCTAAATTAAAAATAATAAAGCCTGCATTAAAGTATGCTTCGTTCCTAAAACCTAATTTATTAAAATATTCAATATTTTGGCTTGTTATAATTTTTTCTTCCACTGCCGCGATAGTTTTATTAGTTTTTTGTAGTTCAACAATAGACTCCTCGATATATTTTGTTGAGTTGTTTAGAAAATATAAATCAGCGTCGAAATAAATCAAAAAACCCTTTTTTAGATTGATTAATTTATCAATATATAGCCTGTAGTAAGTTACTTCAGATAAATGTGAATTTTTGACATTATTTAAAACTTTAAATTCATTTTTAAACTTAATTATCTCAATTTTATTAAATTTTAAATATTTTAGATATTTTTTAAAAGATGAAGGATTTTTGTGAATTATATAAATAGTTGAATCTTTAACTGTTAAATCAAAATTATTTGCAAGAGAATTTATAGAATTTACAAGTTGTAAATTGTAATTTTTGTCTCCAATGAGTAAAAAGTTAATCACTATATAATTATAATTTTAAATTAATTAGATTACTCAATATATAATAAAGAAACATGCTTAAGTTAAGTTCAAACAATTTTTATAAAAACCACAGTAATGAATTAATCAAATTTTATAACACTCAATTTAAAACTTTACACATTATAAATGGCAATGAACAATCCAGACATTTATTTAGTAAAAATACAACATTTTTTGTTAAAGAGGGTGAAGATGTGATAGAAAAATTAGATAAAACAGAAATCTATGATCAATTAATTTTGACAAATTTTATTGAAAATAGTCAAGATTTTGTTAAAACTTTCCCTAAATATGAACAATTATTGTCTGAAAATAATAAAGTAATAATTTCATCAATAAATTCTAAGTGGAACATATTTGTTGTAGTTTTAGCAACCTTAAAAATTATCAAATCAAGAAGGCCAAAAAACTATATTACAAAAAAAACAATTGAAAATACTTTCAAGGGATTTGGATATACATTAACAAAGAATTACACCAGGCAGATATTTCCTTTTAAATTATTTTATATTGGGACTGCTATAAATATTATCTTAGAAATACTATTTTTCCGATTTAATCTAGGTTTGAAATCCTACTATGTATTTGTAAAAAATAATAGTAATAATAAAAAAACAGCCTCAAAAACACTTTTAATTCCTGCAAAAAATGAGGAAGGAAATTTAGATGAGTTAATAAATAGAATTAATTTAGATTCGGACACCCAAATTATTTTTATAATTGCAAAGTCAAAAGACAAAACTTTAGAAAAGGCACAAGAAATATCAAAAAATAACAAAGAATTTAAATTTTTGGTTTTAGAGCAAAATTCTGATGGAAAAAAGAATGCTGTTAATGAAGCATTACCTTATGTTGAGAATGAATTAGTTGCAATTTTAGATTCAGACATATCAGTTGATCCAGAAGAACTTAACAATTTTTTTGAAATAATTGAGAAAGATTTAGGAGATTTTGTAAATGGAACAAGATTAATCTATTCTATGGAGAAAGGAGCTATGAGGCTCTTAAATAATTTTGGTAATAGAATATTTCAAAAATTTGTATCTTTTGTTATAAAAGAAAATATCACTGATACCTTATGTGGTACAAAAGTATTTAAAAAAGAACTAATTGAAACTATTCTTTTGTGGGATAAGAACACGTTTTATAAAGACCCATTTGGTGATTTCAATTTTATTTTTGCTGCTTCAAGTATTGGAGAAAGAATTGTTGACTATCCTATTCATTATCGAAGTAGAACATATGGTTCTCCTCAAATTAGTAGATTTAGAGATGGATATAAACTATTTCTTAACTTCTTAAACTCAATTGTTAAATTAAATGCTTCAAAATATTAAAAAAATCAATTTAGATCAAATATTAACATTACTGATTGTTGTTAGTTTTGTATACACAAGTTTTTATAATTTATTATTTTTTGAATTAATCAATAGTCCTGATTACGAATATTATTTTTCATACATTGAAACATTTTTTAAAATAAATGAACAGTCAAATTTAGAACAAGGCCTCATTTACCATTTTTTAATTGCCTTGGTTTTAGTTTTATCTGAAAGCTCTATAAACGGACCAAATGTAGATATATACGTTTCTAATGCCATTCATCTTGTAAACAATTTGTTATTTCTTATTGGCTTATTAGGTACAAATAAATTATTAAAGTTTTATAGTGTAAAATCAACTGATCGAAAATTATTTATCTTATTATCTATTTTCCTTCCTTTTATAATGCAAGCTAGGTTTCATTACAAACCTGAGATATTTGCAATAGCATTTATTCCTTGGCTATTTTTTAATATATTAAAATATTTGAAAGAAAAAAAATTTGAAAACTTAATTATTTCAATAATTATATTTGTTGGTTCAGCCTTCTTAAAGGGGAATATTTTCACTATGTTGAGTATTCTAATTTTCCTAGTTGTTGTAAAAGATTTAAAAAAAATTCCATTAATTCATACATTTAAAGCATTATTTTATTTAATAATTATTTCAGTGCCTTTGCTGTATGAGAACCAAAGGTTTAACGGTACTAATTTGTTTAGCAATACACAAAAAAGAATAGATTCCGAAGTGTATCAAAATACTGTTACTGTAGACTTTTTTACAAATTTTAGTTTTTATAAGTTTATTAGAAAGCCTAATTTTGACCCAGAAAATGTTAACTTTTTCTCTACTATATTTGTTGATACTTTTAACGACTTTTTTGGAGTTTCTTGGAACATCGATCATTTTCCGATGATTAAAGAGTACAGTTTATTCGAGAATTGGATATTGAATGGTCTGTTTAATTATGCTGAGTATTATTTAGCTTTTATTCTTTCAATATTTTTTTACACAACGTTGATTATTTTCATGATTAAAAGTAAAAATGAAATAGAAAGAGTATTTTATGCAGCACCCTTTATTGGAATTTTCGTATTATTAATAAACTCACTAGGTATACCATTTAATAATTTTGACCCAGAAAAAGGCGATACATTTAAAACTATATATTTTTCATTTTTGTTGTTTATCACATTTATTTATTTATTTAAAAATATTACTTTAAACAAAAGGAAGACATTCAAATTTTTAGGCATACTGTTTTTAATTATTTTCAGTATATTTTCAATGGGAATAAACACTGAAATATTTAAAAATCAAAAGTTTGTTGAGCAAAAAAGTTTTGTTTTACAACACACTCCAGCCTGTAATATAGGAGACTTCATTGACTTTGGCATTTTTAGTGTAAATTGCAATCCACCATCTGATGAATGTTCAGAGCCTAAATTAAAAGATAATTACACAAAAAAAGAGATCAAAGAAGATGGAAAAATTATTTTTTATGAAGATGGTGCATTTAAGCAAATTTACTTAATTAATGATGACAATTTTGATACGAAATTAGTAAAAGGTTTTGATGAATGCTATCACTATCAAGAATTAGGGTATTCACATCCTTTCAATCTAAAAAACTTGAGAATTCCATTTTTAAATTTATTTTTATTTTTGTTAATGATGGCATCAATTTTTAGGAGTCTTTTTTTTAATAATTTAAATTTAAGAAAAACTAATTAACAAAAATTCTATAATAATTTTTAAGATTCAAAAATTTTTTTATGTAATAAATAATTATTTTCTTTTGACTTTTAATTTTTATCTTTAACTTAAAATATCTAATTTTCAAATTTAGAGAATTTACAAAATTTATTATTTTAAAATTTGTTTTTTCAATATTCTCTGATTTAATCATTTTGAACCAATAATTAATATCTAATATTTGAATATCACTTGGTTTAAAATTTTGACTCTGTTTTTCCAAATTATCTATAGTTAGTTCTGAATAATTATTTAAAAATATTGCGGGAAGTTTTGAGAATTTTTCATAATGTGTATGCTTTAGTGTTATTGGAATTGAACCTAGATATATGGCTTCCCAAAATCTGTGCGTATCTATTCCATTTCCCCATGGTGCAAGCGTAAATTTACTTTTTGAAATATTTTCAAAATATTTGATGGAATCTTTGTTTAAATCTATAAACTTATTTTGTTCAGGAAGTAGTTTTGCAAATTCTAATGCTTTTTTTCTGTGCTTAGGATTAGTATCTAAAGTAAAATTCACATAAACGACCTCATTTTTTTCTTCGTTTCTTTTATTTAGAAAAAAATTATTCTGGATTTTTTTGTTAAAAAAATTTTCGTTATAAAAATTATTAACTCCGATTGGTATGGAAAATAATTCATCTGCTTTGAAATTAATATTCGGAGAGTACCAGCTTGATATATTTTTTGGCTTTTTATTAAATAGTTTCTGATCAACAGTTCTGTCCGATTGGTGAGTAATTAATTTTAAGTTTTTGAATTCTGAAAATTTTTTTAGTAATTTAAATAAAATATCTACTACTTCTGTATGTGAGAATATAACATCATTATCCTCTAACTCAATAATTGGATTTATATACCAAATTGCATTTAATTTTAAATAATTATACTCCCTAACAATTATCAGGTTATTATTTTTTTCTTTTAAAGAATCAAATTCTTCCTTTGAGACTATCTCGGAAAATACAAAATCTGAGTATCTTGCAAAGTTTGAACCGTTTACTAAATTCTTCATATAGATATTTCTTTAATCTCTTTTATTTCTTTTAATACAAAGTTATTTAATGAATAGCTATTCTCTATTGTTTCGCGAGCATTACTAGATATCATATTAAGTTGCTCAATATGTTGAGTAAAAATAGAATCAAAATTGTTCATACTTTCTAAATCGTATAAAAAACCATTAAATTCATTTTTTATAATTTCGACGTTATTCTCATTTTTTGGTGCAATAACAATACAACCAGCTCCCATTGCTTCAAGAATAGATTTAGGATTTCCCTCAAAAAGAGATGTTGTAATATAGAATTTGTATTTACACATGAGATTGATTAATTCCGTATTTTGAACAGGATCTCTTATTTCAATCTCAACACCTTCTTTTTTTGCATATTCTAAAATTAATTTTTTTTCAGAACCCTCCCCATAAATTAATAATTTCTTTGAACTACCCTTGAGTAAATCAATTAACTTTAAATAATTTTTTTGCTTTTCCAATCTTCCAACTGATAACACGCAATCTTGATTTCTAACATTTAATTCAGTTTTTTTGTTGGCGTATTGAACCCAATTCGTTCTTACTTGAATAGTGTTTTTTCTTACTAAAAAATAATTTTCCAAAAATTTTTTATCACTAATACTTGTAACTGTATAAATATTTGAAAATGAGATTGATAACTGAGTTAATAAATAGAATAACAATCTTTTATAGTATGATTTTTTTTCCTTGATACTGAATAAAAAAACATCGTAACCTGTCCTAATTATTAACTTTTTTCCTGTAATAATTTTTAAAATTATTGGAATCCAAGATCCCTGAAGTTGATTTTGTTTCACTAAATCAAAATCAATATTTTTTTTAATAAAAAATGGAAACGCGAATGATTTTAAAATTCTAAAAATTTTGTAACGAGGCCTCTTTATGTATTTGTAGATTGGATAAACATTGAAATTACATTCCTTAAGCAAATCTTCATCCGACTCATCTCCAAAAGTAAAAATAGTTAGTTCAATATTTTCATTCCCTAATCTATTGAAATATTCTATTTCTCTATCTAATATCCCTGTTTCTTTCCAAATTTTAAAACTATAATCAAATGTAAATATATATAAAATTTTCATATTTATTCTTAAAGTATATAGTATCAAAATGTAATGAATATTAAAGTCTCGGTATTAATGAGCGTTAAAGATGGAGGACAGTATTTAAAAGAATCCATAGAATCAATACTCAACCAAAGCTACAAAAATTTAGAATTTTTAATTTGTGATGATGGATCAACAGACAATTCTCATCAAATCTGTTGTGAGTATTCAAATTTAGATAATAGGGTAAAAATTATTAGTAACAAAGAATCAATAGGTTTAACCAAATCTTTAAATAAATTAATTGATATTTCAACAGGAAGTGTCGTAGCAAGACAAGATGCAGATGACTTTAGTGATATAAATAGGATTTCAAAACAAATTGAACTATATAAAAAGGGTAATGAAATTATTACCTCTAGAGCTTTTGTAATAGGAGAAAATAAAATAAAACCAAGGTTTTCCTATTTAGTACCAAAAAAAATAATGATTCGTAAAAAAAACAACTTTGTTCATGGAACTCTCTTTATTAAGAAAAAAATTCTACTGGATATAGGATGTTACGATGAGAGTTTTTATTATGCTCAAGACTATAAGCTTTTCTCTGATTTACTAAGGCAGGGTTATAAAATTAAAACAATATTAAACCCATTGTATTATGTCAGAAATGAAGGCAATATATCAACAACAAAACTTAAAGAGCAAAATCATTTTTCTGATTTAGTTAGAAAAAGTCAAAAAAAATGATAATAAGCATTCAGTCAAAAGTAATAGCGGGACCTTGGGGCGGGGGCAATCTCTTTGCTAAAAATTTAATTGAATACTTAACGAAAAACAATTTTGATGTAATAAATGATCTTTATAATGAAAATATTGATGTTATTTTAATGACAGATCCATTAAAAAATTCTATTTCAACAAACTATTCATTCAGAGACATCAAAAACTATAAAAAATTTATTAATCCTAATGTAAAAATAATTCATAGAATTAACGAATGTGATGAAAGAAAAGGTACAAAAAATGTAAATAAAGAAATATTACATTGCAATTCTATCGCAGACTCTACAGTATTTGTGAGTAAGTGGTTAAAAAAAATATATGAAAATATTGGACTAGATAACAATAATAGGGTTATTATTTCTGGCTCTGATAGAGAAATATTTAACAATTATGGAAAACAAATATGGAACGGTACTTCAAATATTAAAATTGTCACTCACCACTGGGGTGCTAATGAAAATAAAGGATTCGATATATATAAACTACTTGATGAAAAAATACTTGAAGGGAAGTTAAAAGGTGTAGAGTTTACTTACATAGGTAATCTTCCAAAAAATTTTGAATTTAAAAGTGCTCAATATATAAGGCCTCTTCAAGGTCTTGAGTTAGCTGAAGAGTTAAAAAAACATCACATTTATTTAACAGCTTCAAAAAACGAGCCCTCAGGAAATCATCATATTGAAGGTGCCCAATGCGGACTTCCACTTCTTTATATTAATTCTGGTGGTGTTGTGGAATACTGTGATGGCTATGGAATTTCGTTTGAAAATAATAATGATTTTTTTAATTCTTTACAAAATATAATTAAAAATTTTGATCAGTATTATGAAAAAATTTTGAAATATCCAAATAGTAGTGAAGTCATGTGTAATGAATATCTAAAGCTTATTCAAAACATTAGTAATGATCAATCTAATAATACTTATGCGGTCAACAATAGAATAAATTTTTATCAAATTATTTATAAGCTAAATAAACTAAAAAATATACTTATATAAATGAATAACAAAA
>Ga0310343_10000167_pt1 | contig 29224 bp, 18 predicted proteins | sample HC15DNA2025_MG_FD_203519 | JGI IMG/M metagenome (GOLD analysis project Ga0310343, IMG submission 203519) | Marine microbial communities from station ALOHA, North Pacific Subtropical Gyre - HC15-DNA-20-25_MG | ecosystem: Environmental > Aquatic > Marine > Oceanic | place: Pacific Ocean: North...
GGCGTTAACGTCGAAACGAGCTCAAGAGCTGACCGTTCGAATGGATGCGGGAGGTCTCATAGTTGTTACTCAAGAGCTTAGAAAGCCTTGGTTTAATATCGGAGATCCTGTAAAAGTGGATACGAGCTTGAGCGGGGCCGGGAGAGTTTATCACGCTGCCGAGGATCCGTATATCGATCCTGATACGGGCGCTTATTTGCCGGAGGGATTTGAAATACCAGATCAATGATTATACTATCCGCTTGATAGATGTTGAATCCAACTTAAGGGAATTAGCGAATCAGAGAGCGAAACTATCAACAAAACATGAATAAATCAGCCCGAATTACTTTACTCGTTCCCCTAATGATATTGGTAGCCCTGCTTTACGGCTGCGCTTCGGGCGGCTACGAGACGGTACCGCGTAATTCGGCGGGCACGACGCAGACGCTTGATTTAGGGACGGTGGTCGCCACAAGGAATGTAATGATCGATGGCGAGAGTTCACAACTGGGACTTTATGGCGGCGGTATTATGGGCAGTGCGGTTGGCTCTACCATTGGCAGCGGTGACGGCGCTGTACTGGCGAGCGCTGGAGGAGCGGTTGCGGGAGCAATCGTAGGTCAGCAGGTAGAGAAATCGCTCACTAAGAAACTTGCTCAGGAAATTACGATAGAGATGGATGACGGCAGCACGGTGGTGGTGGTCCAGGAAATGAAAGAACCGCTATTCAATACCGGGGATCGGGTTAGCGTGTTGGAATCCCGCGGTGGCTATGCCAGGTTACGGCACGAAGACCACACAATTTCGCAATATTAAAGACAGACGCCTCAAGACTTTTGCTGGGGGGATAATAAAAGGGGAAGACAAGATTCGCCTCTCCCTTTTTACGTTGCCTTGGTGGACTTTGGAACGCTCACTCCGAAGCGATCCGCAAGCGATTTTATGAAGTCTCCAAACCAGCTCGCTAACAGTCGCTCGCCCTATCTGCTGCAGCACGCCGATAATCCAGTCCGCTGGAAGTCTTGGAGCGAATCAGCGTTTAGCGAGGCTCGGGAACGCGATGTTCCCATCTTTCTATCGATAGGTTATTCGACTTGCCATTGGTGCCATGTGATGGCCCATGAGAGCTTCGAGAACGAGAAGATAGCGGCGGAGATGAATGACCGCTTCGTCAATATCAAAGTCGACCGCGAGGAGCGCCCGGATGTGGACCGGATATATATGGCTTATGTACAGTCCCTAACAGGCAGTGGTGGTTGGCCCATGAGCGTCTGGCTGACGCCGGATCGAAAGCCTTTTTATGGAGGAACCTATTTCCCCCCAGAAAATCGCTACGGTCGGATAGGTTTTTTGCAGTTGATATCGCGAATTAGCGAACTTTGGGCTGCTCGAAGAGGGGAGCTGTTAAAGCAGGCGAGTGAATATGTGGATACACTGACCCTGAATCTCGAGAGAACCGGTTCGCCAGACTCGTCTCTAAACTGGGAGGCAATGGAGCTATGCTACGAACAGCTTTCGAGAGAGTTTGACGAGGGATTAGGTGGCTTTGGAAGTGCGCCTAAGTTCCCAATGCCTGGCTATATCGAGTTTCTTTTGGAATACGCGGAAGCGAAAGGAAGTAGCGATCGATTGGAATTCATGATTGGTAAGACGCTGGATGAAATGACGATGGGCGGTATCCATGACCATATAGCTGGAGGTTTCCACCGGTATTCAGTCGATAAGTACTGGCATGTGCCCCATTTCGAAAAGATGCTCTATGACCAGGGGCAATTGGCGAGCGTCTATGCGGATGCGTTCAAACTCCTTGCCAAAATGGACTATCTTAAGGTCGCTCAAAGGATTGTCGGCTACGTTGAAGAACAGTTGACCGCGGAAGAAGGGGGCTTCTTGTCGGCTGAAGACGCGGATAGTCCACTAGAAGAAGATCCGTCGACTAGCCGAGAAGGAGCCTTCTATGTTTGGAAGTCAGGTGAGGTAAAGTATAGGTTGGGCGAACAGAAATACGAGATGTTAAAAGAAGCCTTCGGAATCCGGGAGGAAGGGAACGTGAGGCAGGAATCGGATCCCCATGGCGAATTTAGAGGAGCCAATGTTCTTTTCCAGTCTGTCGATTTGGAAACGCTTTCAACTGAGGGAGGGTTTGAGCCATCTGAGGTTGGACTGCTATTGGATCAATGCATTCAGACTTTGAAGACCGCTAGAGATAAGCGCCCGAGGCCTCATCTGGATGACAAAGTTCTGGCGTCCTGGAATGGGCTTATGATCTCTGGAGCTTGTCGCCTGTATCATTCAAGTGGGGATCAGTCCGGCCTAGAACTTGCGGTTCGAGCCGCTGAATTTGTTTGGAATCGAATGTTCGACACCGCTACCTCGACACTATTCAGAGCTTTTCGCGAGAGCTTGGGTGAGACCCAAGGGTTCGCGGAAGACTATGCTTGCTTAGGGCTGGCCTACCTGGACTTATATGAATCTACAGGATGCCTTCAATGGCTGCAACGATCTGAAATACTTATAGAACGATTGATTAGCCGATTTTGGGATGAAGATGGGGGCGGCTTCTTTAGTAGCAGCGATGGAGACGAGAGTTTGATCGCTCGCCTCAAAGACGATTACGACGGGGCGGAACCGTCCGCCAATTCGCTAGCGGTGATAGCGCTTGTAAAGATCTCAAGCATTTTAGGGGAAGATCGATTCGCTAAATATGCTCGCGAGACGATTGAGGCTTTCCGAAGCCGCTGGTCGACGCACCCGCGGTCCATGCCTGCCATGCTCCTAGCAGCGATGCGAATGTTTCGACCTATCCAGCAGATCGTTATCACCGGAGATTGGGGCTCGCGAACAGGTCAGCAATTGCTCCAAACGGTATTTTCCAATCGGAAACGCCATTCTTCTGTCGCGTATTTGGACATTGAATCAGACTGGCTCATATCCCGCAATGGACGATATGGCGATTTCCCCCAAGACGATGCATCACCGACAGTGTATCTTTGCGATAACTTCGCTTGTAAAGCCCCCACGTCCGATCCGGAGGCATTGAAAGCCCAGTTGCTGGTTTAGATGAGCCAAAAGCGGTGAGAGGGCCTGCCTGATTCGAGTCATATCACTAGTAGGGGTTCGTTCGCGAATCGCCGATTCGATGGAGGTATTGGAACGGCAATGCGGCATGGCGGAAGCGCCAGCCCTACGATGTTCTTTTTTATCGGAGTCTTCCTACGCCTTTTCTAAGTAGGCTGCGCTCTCATTCAAGCCTCCTGGGCGATTTCGGGAAAGCCAAAGTGATTTGTACTGACCAATAAGCCTTTCCTTTCCCTCCTGTAAATCCCAGTCCACTTTAGAGAAAGCTTTCAAGCCCTTTAGAGCTGCGAATTTTAGAAGTTCGCTGGTGAAAACGAGTTCTCTCGAAACGAGGTCGGTGGCTGCCCAAAACGGTTTCTCTGTTTCCGTCAACGAGATAAACTCGCATAAACGCTCGTGACTACGTTTGAGTTCTCGGGCGTTCGTGTGGTCCAGTTGATCTTTCAGTTTTCGATCATTGGACATTAGCAGATCGTTGAGTAGGGTTCGGTTATCCGGCTTGTATTGAAAGGAACTAACGATCTTGCTAAGTTTGAATATCGCTTTTGCGGTAGCTGAGGATGTGCCGCGAAGAAAGGTGGAGTCGACGGCATCGTCGAGATTGTATTCGCCGTTTGAAGTTTGATTCCATGAAAGGGCTGAGGCTCCAATTATAGCGTGGTAGCTCGTGAAGGGGAACTGGTGATGACCGAAGTCTCCCCAGTCTGTAAGGAGCATTCCTTTAGCCCCATGGTTGACTGCTTGACGACAGGCTTCTTCAATATTAAGTAATGAATTCTGGATACGTCCCCCAATACTATTCCAAGCGGAAGTTCCGGGGGCGACATAAAATGGGATTCCAGAGCTCTCGAAGACCTGGCATTGTTCGTCGAAGGGGTGATTCGCCTCGTACCCCCAGATAATTCCTAGGCAGTTTTTCGGCAATTCACGGGCCAATTCGGGATTTTCGAGGACGATGTCTCCCCACAATTGCATCGTCTTTCCCCTTCTATCCACGAGGTCATGTATTCGCAAGAGGTGATTTATATAGACACGATGTTTTCCGTGCTTTTTGACAAGCTTTTCGCTCCAGCCTTGACCTAGTTCCCAAGGCTCGTCGCCGCCGACGTTAACCCGATTGCTGCAAAAATTGGGAAGCAGTTCGTCGTAAAGCTCGCGGATGAAGGCGATTGATTCCTCGTTGGGTTTCAATGTACCACCCCATTGGAGTGGACCCAGCAATGGATGCGTGTAGCCGTTCGGGCACTCCGCTAAATCCCTGTAGGCATTGTGCCGCAGCCAACGATCCATATGGCCGAACGAGTTTTGATTGGGAACTAGTTCGATGTAGCGATTGTAGCAATGCGCATCGAGAGATTGTATTTCTTCGGCTGTTAATGGAGAGGCGTTCTCCCAAACTGTTTGGTGATTTCGATAGGCGAATGTGTGTTCGGTATAGAGTTGCAGTTGATTGTATTTGAGAGCCGATAGTGTATCGATTAACTCGTAGAGGGCTTCCTGAGTGGGGACCTTGCAGCGGCTGATATCCAGCATGTAGCCTCTTTCGCTAAGGTCAGGACCGTCTTCGATTAAAAGACAAGGAAGGGCATAGCGACATCCCCTAACGATTTGGCCGAGAGTAGTGAGTCCTCGGAACAATCCGGTTTCGGTCTTCGCGTTCAGAGCGATTCCCTCAGACGAGATTTTCAGTTGATAACTTTCGTCGGAAAAATCTTCGTAATCGATCAACTCACATTCGATTCGCCACTCAGATTGGGCAATTGGTACATCTTGCTCCTCCAAAAAAGGAACGGCCTTGATCGCCGACTGAAACCGGGGACTAGGATTTGCGCCGGCTTGAATTGCTAATGGAAGTTCAAACGGGAGCGCTCCCTCTCCTGGGACTAGCGATTTGGGAGAAGGAAAGAGATTGAGCCTATCCATTGGCGGGAACGATGGAGTCGATTAGTCCGGGAAGTTGGGCAATGGACTCGAGCTCGTAGAAATTCTGGTGGTCGGTCGGTGGCGAATGCACGCGCTCGTGGGCCCAAGTGATACGGTAGGGAATATGGACGCCGTGGCCTCCCAGATTCAGCACCGGAAGAATGTCTGATTTGAGTGAGTTGCCGATCATCAGAAACTGATCGATTGGCACTTGGCTTCTCTCGAGAACACGGGCGTAGGATTCGACGTGTTTGTCGGAAACAACCTCCGTGTGATCAAAGTACTGGGCTAGTCCGGATTTTGCGATTTTGCGTTCCTGATCACGGAGATCGCCTTTAGTAATGAGGATAAGCCTGTACTTGGGTGAAAGCGTTTTGAGAACCGATTCGACGCCGTCGAAGACTTCGACGGGATGCTCGAGCATATATCGGCAATGATCAATTATGCGGCGAATCTCCTCGGCCTTGATCGCCCCATTTGTAAGATGGATAGCGGTCTCTATGCAGGAGAGCGTGAATCCTTTGATCCCGTAGCCAAATAGCTCGAGATTTTTCATTTCCGTCTCGTACAGCACCTTTTCGACAGTGCTGGAGTCGTAGTATTCAGAAAGGAGCTCGCAATACTTTTCGTGATGGTCCTCGAAGAGATTCTCGTTGTGCCAAAGTGTGTCGTCAGCGTCGAATCCTATGGTTGTTATCGGCCAGCTCATGAGAGGGGTTAAAGGCTAAGACAATTGGCGATTGGTCTGATTGCAAAACGAATGTCCTTCATTCCAGCCCACATGCTTTGATAGCGTCCCGAAAATCAGATGGGATCGGGGCCTGAATAGATAAAGGCTCATCGGTGAAGGGGTGGGTGAAACCGAGATCAGAGGCGTGCAGAAAAAGGCGAAGAAAGCCATTCCGTTCTCGGAAGGAAGTGTTTTGGCGAGAATCTCCATGCGTCGTATCGCCGATGATGGGATGGTTGATTCCGGCTAAATGTCTTCTTAGCTGATGCCGACGACCGGTACGAGGCGAGAGGGAGACGAGAGAATAGCGCGTGGTGGGGTAGCGTCCAGTGGGATACTTGAGTTCGCTGTACTTGAGGGAGCTGAAGAGCGTCTTCGAAAGCTGAGTATCCTCGCATTTCGACTTGCGATTGCCATCCCGCAGCTTCCGCAAAGGGCGATTGATGACTCCGGACTCCGGTGTAAATCCTCTGACGATCGCTAGATACTTTTTGATTATCCGATTATCGACGAACATCGCCGTGGCTCGAGTTAAGGCTTCCTCATCCAAAGCGAAAAGGAGCGCTCCGGATGTGGGTTTATCGATGCGATGAACGGGGAACACCCGGCGGCCCAGTTGATCTCGTAGTAACTGAACTGCAAAGCGAGTTTCCCTAGCGGCTAGATTCGATCGATGGACAAGCAGGGATGAAGGCTTGTTTACCACAACGTAACGAGCATCTTGATACAGGATATCGAATGGGGTTTCCGGCTCTTCTGAGCACGATTCTGGTTTGTAGATCTCGGTCAACGTTTCCCTATGTCGGAGTTTAAGCGATCAACTGTGGAATGTGCCTGCCATCGTCTCAATGGTTTCCAGTATTCGCAGGTCCACCCTCGCGAATCCGGTCTCCATCGATTGAAGTCCAAGTGAGAAGCGAGCCGCATTTGTTTTTCTTAATTGTTTTCCAAAGGGCGGGATTGTCCCGTTTTTGCAACTGGTACAAGTTGAGGCCGTTCCGATCGCAGGATAGAAGGTTGGTGTATCCCTTGTGTTGCCTAGTTCGTCCGATCACACGGGATGAGCTCCGATTGTCTGGTTCGGAGTCCAGGCTGATTGAATCGAGAGCTAAATAACTATAAGGAAGGCTACGAATGTCGATTTCAAGCTCACGGCTGAATCGGCTCCAGTCTGAGCTGGTGAACGCTTCTACAGGCGGCTTTGCAAAAAAGTGGCACCAATGATGAGCGTTGACCTCCAGTTTCATTGGGCAGGCTAGGTTACAAACGCAGGGAGCAATAGGACGAAACTGGTCGATCAGGCCCTCGCGTTGTTCGATAAGCAAATGGCTGCACTTGTGATTTCCAGGTTCCACAAAAAACAATTGCCGAGCCTGAATCAGTTGCTTCTTGAGCTCTGAACGAACTCCAGCAGATAGCTCGTTGAGGGTGTGGCTTACGAGAACGATCGAGTCGCCCAATTCCTTGAGCTCGGATTCCTCCGCTATCTTCACTGTCAAGTTGGGGAAACGAGTTTTTAAAGCGTCTTTGGCGAAGGAAGCGGCTAATCGGGAGTGGTCCCAGAGTGTGACCGATTCAATCCCTCGGGATTCGATCTCCTCTAAAAGGGTCAGCGATGCGATTCCCGTGCCACAGCCCCAGTCAACGACACGGGTGGATCGAAGACGCCAGCCTGCTTGTTTTGCTTGTCTGATGGCATCCTTCCATTTCCAGCCGATGCGCTGGCCGAAAAACCGATGATACTGGGCCAGGTCTTCAGCGGAATCCCAATAGACACCAGGATCCTCTTCTATTTCCAGGAATCGTTTCCTAAGTCGGGCGAGCCGATCCCAGTCTATTTTTTCCTCTGACATTAGTAAGCAAGGTCATCTTAGGTATCCTCGTGGGAGTCAAACCTGCGTCTATAGGCTTGTCATCATAAGGGCCTCCGAGCAGGTATGGGAAGAGATGAAGACGATATGGAGAGTTTCGGGCTATTTGTTTCGCTACAAGCCCCTGTTTTGGCTCACCTTGTCGTTGGCAGTGGCCAGTACGCTTTTCATGCTATTCGTGCCATTGGTCACGCGATATGTCGTTAATGAGGTGCTGCCGAAAGGGGAATTGACGAACCTCTGGTGGGCCGTTTTGGCAATAGCCGGATGCTTCTTATTTCGGGAAATCTTCAACTCAATGCGTATTCGAGCAAACAATACGCTAGAACAGAAAGTGTTAGTGGATTTAAGAATGGATCTTCATGACAAGCTTATGGAGCTCCCGATCGGTTATTTCGATAGTCGGAAATCAGGTGATATCGCCTCAAGAGTGATTGAGGATGTACAAGACGTAGAACGGGTGATACTCGATGGCACCGAGCAGGGTAGCACAGCGCTCTTGACGGTGTTGGGAACGGCGGTGGTTCTGTTCTATTTCGAGCCCGTATTGGCGACCCTCATGATTCTGCCCATACCGATTATGCTGATTATGGCCCGCACGCATTTCAAGGCTCAGGCAAAGAATTGGAGAAAAGTTCGCACGGCCGCGGGAGAGCTGAATTCCTTGTTGATTGAGGATATCCAAGGAAATCGCCTCATAAACTCCTTCGCCTTAAAGGGGCAAGAGAAGGCTCGTTTTGACGAACGTTCCCAGGAGCTAAGGGCATTTACACTAAAGTCCATGTTTCGCTGGTCAATCCATGGCCCGTCCACCAATTTCGTGGTTAGCTTGGGAACGGTAGCCGTGGTTGGTTATGGGGGCTACCTTTTCGCGACGCAACCAGATCGGTTTGAAGCCGGGGACTTTCTCATGTTCTTCCAGTATTGCGCCATGCTTTACATGCCCTTGAGCCAATTGAATGGACTGAACAATTTGATAGCTACGGGCAAAGCATCGGGAGAGCGGGTATTCGAAATGCTGGATTATCCGGTAGAAATTCAAAGTCCAGAACGCCCCACCAAGTTTCCGATCGGATTACTCGAAATCGAATTCGGCGAAGTAAATTTTGGATACGAGGGCAGGGAAACGTTGCTGTCGAACTTTTCTCTGAAACTCGAACGCGGTGGAGTGACTGCCTTGGTTGGGCATACAGGGGCTGGGAAATCGACCGTAGCCAACCTGCTGCAACGCTATTACGATGTAGGGTCGGGGTCGGTGACAATAAATGGGGTTGATGTTCGGGAGTTCGACTTGATTGACCTTCGCAGGAGAATTGGAGTGGTGGCCCAGGATCCGTTTCTTTTTGATGGCACTGTGCGGGACAATCTCAAACTCGCCAAACAGGAAGCTACGGAAGAGGAACTGGTTGCCGCATTGGAGGGAGCGAGCGCTTGGGAGTTCGTGTCCCAACTTCCTGATCAGATGGATACACGCATCGGGGAAAGAGGTATTCGGCTGAGTATGGGAGAAAAGCAGCGGATTACGATTGCTCGAGTGATTCTCCGGAATCCCCCATTGGTCATTCTCGATGAGGCGACCTCTAGTGTCGATACCTTGACTGAGGCCAAGATCCAGATTGCGGTCGACAATCTGGTCAAGAAAAGGACGACGCTGGTTATCGCTCACCGGCTGTCCACGATAAGAAGGGCAGATCAGATCGTTGTGCTAGACAAAGGGAGAATCATAGAAAAAGGGATGCACGAGGAGCTCATTCTTCAAGGAGGTCATTATGCCCGCCTTTGGGAAACGCAAACGGACTTGATCGAAGAAAACGCATTCGAGTAGCGAAACCTGGAAGTCGAAATTGAGAACGCGTATTCGTTTCCTTTCAGAATGTGGAAATTTTGGATAGATACTGGAGGCACCTTTACCGACTGCCTGGCTGAAACGCCCGAGGGAGATGAGCTGAGATTAAAGACGCTATCCAATTCTTCAATACGCGGACGTTTAATTGAACAATTTAGCCCTAGAGAATTGCGGATCGATTTGCCGGTTGGTGTAGGAGACCACTTCTTTGATGGCTACCGCTTGGATTTTCACGACGAAACTATCGAGCCAATCCTGATCGAATCATGGAGAGGTAGGGACTCTCTTGCTATCCTAATTGATGATGCTCCCGAATTGCCGGATAAAGCTCTTTGTTCCTTGCAGTCTCCGGAAGAAGCAGCGCTTTTAGCCATTCGCCTGTTGACCAAGCGGCGGCTAAATGAGGCTCTGCCATCATTAGAAATTAGGCTTGCGACGACGCGGGGGACGAACGCCTTGCTCGAGGAGAAAGGGGCAAAGATAGCTTTTTTCGTGACGAAGGGTTTTAGAGATTTATTGCGAATTGGCGATCAGCGGCGACCAGATTTGTTCGAGTTAGGTATTCGAAAGAGGCGGCCGCTCCATAAATCCGTATTCGAAGTGGAAGAACGGTTGAACGCTGAAGGAAAGGTTTTAGCCGAGTTGGATGAAGCAGCTTTATTTGAGCAGGCTTCTAGTTGTATAGAAGAAGGAATTACGACGGGAGCCATAGGGTTTCTCCATAGCTATCGAAATCCTGATCACGAACATCGGGCGGCAGAGATCTTGCGGGAAGCCGGATTTGAGCGTGTATCCACCTCGAGTGAACTGGCTCCTAAGATCAAGCTGCTGCCGCGGGCAGAGACGGCAGTGGTAGACGCCTATTTGGCTCCGATAATGGAAGATTACCTGGATGCGGTTGAGTCAGCTGTTGGCAGGTCCGGACTCTCAATCATGACCAGTTCTGGCGGATTGGTTTCTCGGGCCCGCTATCGTCCCAAGGACAGTTTGCTAAGTGGACCGGCTGGGGGCGTAGTTGGGGCCAGCCGAGTTGGTAGCGTGGCCGGAACCCATCGCGTCATCGCATTCGATATGGGAGGTACGAGCACGGACGTATCTCGCTATGACGGACGCCTCGACTACCAGTTTCAGCAAATCATAGGGAATGCACGTGTCTTCGCTCCTTCGTTGCGTATTGAGACGGTAGCAGCTGGAGGAGGATCAATCTGCTGGTACGATGGCTCGGCCTTGCGGGTAGGCCCAGAAAGTGCGGGAGCCTCTCCTGGACCGGCTTGCTATGGAGCAGGTGGGCCCTTGACTCTGACGGATGTCAACCTGCTGCTGGGCAGGCTTGATCCATCCAAATTTAGTATACCCGTTGTCCCGAAAGCGTCTGCAGATCGACTTAGTGAGATTATGGCGAAGATCACTCGCCAGAGTGGGGAACAGCTTGCGGAAGAGGCGGTATTGAAGGGGTTTTTGGAAATCGCCGACGAGAGAATGGCGGATACGATTCGTGGCATTTCGCTTAGGGATGGCTATTCTCCGGCAGAATATGCCTTAGTCGCATTCGGAGGGGCGGGCGGCTTGCATGCTTGTGCCATAGCAGATATACTAGGTATGGATACAATCCTATTACCTTCCGAAGCGGGCTTGCTTAGCGCCCTGGGGCTGAAATTCTCAAGAATGGAGGAATTCGCTGAACGGCAGATCCTGGAACCATTGTCCGTCTGCGAAAAGTCGATACCGAAGGGTATTAAAGAATTGGAGTCCGATGCGAAGAACTGGTTGATAAGCCAGGGTATCGCTCCAAGCGATCTTGAACGCGAAACTGCCCGGGTCGAATTGCGATTCGTAGGCCAGGAAGCGGCTTTGCTTGTCGATTGGGACTCCTCCCGATCATTGAAAAACGCGTTTCAGAATGATTTTCGCAAACAGTATGGCTTCCTGCCCGAGCAGCCGATTGAAGTCGTTTCCCTCAAGGTGTCAGTGGCCACTAGAAAGTCAGTTGAACCAAGAGAGCTTTTTCCGGAATACCTAGGCTCCCAGTTGACTAGCCAGGGATTCGCTCCAAGAGAGTCATTGGGCGGCAGTTGGGCAATGGGCCCGTTGTCGGTTCAGGACGAATACAGTACGATTTACGTAGGTGAAGGATGGAAAGCTGTTTTAGGAGATCGGGGAACTGTAAAGCTGATAAAAGGGAAAGAAGAAACCAAGAGGAAGTCGGCTGATATCGAAGCGGCTCAATTGGAGCTATTCACAAATCGATACCTCTCTTTGGTGGAAGAGATGGGGAGTTTGCTAGAGAGGTCAGCCTTTTCGACGAATGTAAAAGAGCGGATGGATTTCAGTTGCGCTTTGCTGGACAGGGAGGGCTTCCTCATAGCCAACGCTCCTCATATTCCGGTGCATTTGGGGGCGCTGGGCGTTTGCGTTAGGAGCGTTCGCGAATCACTCGATTTAGGACCTGGGGATATCGTCGTAACCAATCATCCACGGTTCGGAGGATCGCATTTACCGGACATTACCTTAATCGCTTCCGCGTTTTCTGAAGATGGGCAGAGAATGGGATATATCGCCAACCGGGCTCATCATGCAGAGATTGGGGGCATTGCCCCCGGGTCAATGCCCCCTAGGGCGCAATCATTAGTTGAAGAGGGCGTAGTTATCGAACCAATGTATCTTGCTAGAGGAGGAATCGTAGATTGGGAGCCGGTCAGGTCGGCGTTGACTAAGGCTCCTTTTCCAACGAGGAACTTGGAGGAGAATCTATCGGATTTGGCAGCACAGCTGGCGTCCGTGAGATTCGGAGTCAGCGAGCTAGAGAAGCTGGTTTCCAACGAAGGCTTCGATCGATCAGTTGGCTATATGCGAGGCATGCGGGAACGGGCAAGACTAGCAATAGCTGATGTTTTCGATCAAATTCCGGATACAGAGCTAAAGGTCGTTGAGCAGCTTGATAATGGGGCAAGAATATCGGTCAGCATCAGAAAATCTGGGAAATCACGCATTATCGATTTCTCTGGAAGTGCGGATAGGCAGAGCAGCAACTACAATGCGACTTCTGCCATAGTTACGAGCGCAGTTGTCTATGTGTTGCGCTTGCTGGCGGGCGATACGATCCCGTTGAATGAAGGCCTCTTAGAGGATATCGACTTACGGATTCCCGAAGGGATGCTAAATCCCCGGTTTCCGTCGGATCTAGCGAATTGTCCACCAGTGGTTGCTGGCAATGTCGAGGTGAGTCAGCGTATTGTGGATACGCTACTGAAGGCCTTCAAAGTGGTAGCCTGCAGCCAGGGAACGATGAACAACCTGATTTTCGGAAATGACAATGTTAGTTACTACGAGACCATAGCAGGAGGCGAGGGAGCTACTCGCCATAGAGATGGGGCGAGTGGCGTGCATACTCACATGACGAATACATCGATTACAGATCCGGAAATTCTAGAGTGGAGATATCCAGCCCTGGTAGAGCTATTTTCGCTTCGAGATGGTTCAGGGGGCAAAGGCGTCCATAGTGGAGGGGATGGAGTACGCCGACGTATCCGCTTCACCGAAACCGTAGAAGTATCGCTATTGACCCAGCATAGAGTGCAAGCTCCCTTCGGCGTTGAGGGTGGAGAAGAAGGGGGTGTTGGAAAACAGTGGAAGGTGTCGCCGGATGGAACGCGCCGCCCTTTTTCGGGGAACGAAACACAAAAATTCGACGCTGGCGATGCCATTGAAATTCACACTCCGGGAGGCGGGGGTTTCGGCCCCCCGTGAAATCTAGATACTCAGTTGGAAGCTAAGAAGGTATCAGTGGAAGAGCGATTTCAAGCTTTGTAGATCCGCGTCCGTAGGCTTGTCGATGATTTTACTGACCTGTTCGCTTTGGTGGTAAACGCTGGGTTGCTGGGAAATCGATTCACTTGCAATTCGAAACTTTGCTTCAATTCGTTTGGCGGATACGGGGAAGGCAGTGCCCAGTTTCTGAGCGAATACTGAAAGGGCATATTCTTCGATGGTCCAGGCGAGGTCTTCTTTGATTTCCGGTTGAGCCTGCAACTTTTCCAGCCGTTTGCGAAAGGCATCGATTTCGGATTGCCGCTTTTCGTCGCGTTGCGGGTCTTTGTCTCTGGACGTTTGACGAATCGTGATCGTTTCCAAGTAGAGTGGAAGGCGATTGAAAGCCCAATAAGGAGTTCGTTCGAGCAAATCCGGAGGCGCAATGCGAACGACTTCGTTGCTCAAATATTTGGGGAGTCGTTTGTTTACGATCAGCGATTGCCGTAGATCCAGGATTTCTTTCAATCGGCCGATGAGCTTGTAAGCGAGGCCTCTGGAAAGGGATTTCGCTTTGGATATCGCTTCTTGAACCCGATTGGGATCAATTGTGACTATATTATGTGTACAGAGAAATCGTTTTAGATGGTTGTAGGCCTGGCGCTTAACTTCCTCGATGGGGGCAAAGGCGGCAATCACAGGACCGATCTTTGCTAGATCCCGGAGGTCTTCTTGGATCCAGGCTAGCTCTCTCCGCAGTTCGATTTCGATAAGTCGTTCGATCCCCTTTTTGATATGGGCACGGGCCTCGTCCAGATTGTCTATCAGCGTCAAACGGAGCTCACCTGAGCTGATTCTTAGAGTGAAGAATGCTATCACGGGAATTCCATTGCGTTCGTCGATAGCTACCTTTTCTTCACATGGCTTCAAATCGGATAGTTCCCTGATAGGTCTATCCCACTGTTTTCGGGCCTTCTTCCAAATTTCTACAATGGCCGTTTCATCTGACGAGTATACCGTCTTTTGGCTATCAATTATCTCATGGATACGTCTAGCAGATCGCTCTTCTATTACAGTTGTGCCCTCGGAATCATGGACCTGCACTCGAACCTGTAGGTGGCGAGGAATCGCGTTGTCGACCCAATCGCTATCATAGGTCTCGATCTTGTAATCAGATTCTAGGTGCTTTTTCAATGATTCTTTGAGAGACAGTCCTTCGGAATCGAGTTTGGAAGCGATGGTTGCGGCAGTCTGGGATAGCGGCTGCAGTTTTCGGCGATGCTCTTTTGGCAATGATTTCAGAAGGTGAAGGATTTTTGATTCCAAGTGTCCTGGCACAAGCCAATCGAGAGTAGGGTCATCTACAAACTCCGCCTTCTCATAGGGAACACGCAGGGTAACGCCGTCGTCATTTTCTCCGGGCTTGTATTGGTAGTCTATAGGCAAGGCCATATTATCCAAAGACACGCTCTCCGGGAAGGCGGCCAGGGACAGCGGCTCATCGGGATTTGGTGAGAGGTCCTTTTCGGACATGATTAGAGTATCTTTCGAAGGGGAGGCTGCTTTTTTGAGCCATCTATTTAGATCAGCCAGAGAACCTATGTTTTCCAGTCGCCTTTCATAGTACCTGTAGGCAGCCTCTTCGATTCCAATCCAGCTTTGCATTTGCAAGGTGGTTTGAGCATTTTGAATTCGGTTCTTCAGCTTCCTGTTGGCTTCCACGAATTCGCAAGGTGCTGGGTAATCCTCGTTTAACAGAGCTTCACGGATGAAAATTTCGGTGGCTTCCTCAGAGTTGATCTTAACGTGGGAAACCGTTTTGCGTTGCAACTCCAGTCCGTGGATACGGATGCTTTCTATGCAGGTGACGCGACCTTGTTGGGTATCAAACCCAGGTTGACTGTAAGAGTTTTTTAGAGCGGATCCCCCTATCTGTACGAGCCAAGTGGGATCGATGGCAGCAACGGTTCTGGCATATAGGCGCCTCGTTTCTACGATTTCTCCGGCGAGAATCCAGCTAGGACTAGAAGATTTGGTTTCCGCCTCTCTTTTCTGGCTCTTACTTTTCGCGTACAAGGCTTTCCGGTTGAAGAGCCCGGAACCGGGGAAAATCATGGCTTTCCGATTCCCGGTTGATAGATAGATATTTGGCTCTTCCTTCCTGCCGGGATTGGCTAGCAGCCCGGTAGCTAGTGAGATGTGAATGGAACGATATTCGAGCCCGCCAAATTTACGAAGCTCCGACTTTTCTAAAGGATTCTTGTATTCAGGAATCCGGTGCGAAATTTTATGACGCGTTTCAAACTCGGCAAGGGACCGACTAAGCTGATCCTTTACATCAATCCACTCGCGTACCCGCAAATAAGAAAGGAAATGTTTCTTGCAGAACTTTCGGAGCTTGTTTTGCGTTAGCCGTTCAAATTCTTCGTGAGCGGATTCCCAAATGTTAAGTAGCGTAAGGAAATCGGATTCACGATGGACAAATCGCTTGTGTGCCGTTCGTGCTGCTTCCTCTTTTCCCATAGGTCGTTCCCGAGGATCCTGTATTGAAAGAGCAGATGCGATTACGAGAACCTGTTCTACGACGCCCTCTCTTTCTGCCTGTAGGAGCATGCGTCCCGCGGTGGGGTCGATGGGAAGTTTCGCTAGCTTTCTTCCGATGGGTGTTAGTTTCCGTTTACCATCTATGGCCCCCAGCTCTTGAAGCAGAGCGTAGCCTGATTTGATAGCTGCTGTAGAGGGAGGGTCGATGAACGGAAAGGTTTCGATGTCTCCTAACTTGGCCGCTTCCATACGGAGAATCACCTCTGCCAGATTCGATCTTTGTATTTCGGGGACCGAGAATTCGACTCGCTTTTCGAAATCGGATTCTGAATACAAGCGTATGCAAATACCATCTTGCACGCGCCCGCAACGGCCCTTGCGTTGATTGGCGCTGCTCTGGGAAATCTTTTCGATTGGCAAGCGCTTCGTTCGGGCCTTTGGATTGTATCGACTGGTCCGAGCAAGTCCGGAGTCGACAACGAAACGGATCCCGGGAATCGTGAGCGATGTTTCAGCGATATTCGTGGCTAGAACAATCTTCCGATATTTAGACGGAGCGAAAATACGCTGCTGCTCTCCACTGGAGAGACGGCCAAAGCAGGGCAGAATATCGAAGCGATTGCCTAGGCGTCCCTCAAGAAGATCTCTTGTCTCTGAAATATCCTTTTCAGTTGGCAGGAAGACGAGGATATCCCCTTGTTTGAAATCATTAATAATGCGTTCTATAGACTCCGCGACGCCGTCAATCACGGTAAATTCACCGCTGTCTTCCAAGAGCTCATCAAGTGGCGCGTAGACGACCTTAACCGGATGGACTCTTCCAGATACTTCGATAATCGGAGCGCTATCGAAGGCGTTAGAAAATTTTTCGATATCGATGGTTGCTGATGTGACAATGACCTTAAGGTCAGGCCGGCGTTTGCGGAGCTGATTGAGATACCCAAGGAGAAAGTCGATATTAAGGCTTCGTTCGTGGGCTTCATCAATGATGATGGTGTCGTATTCTGACATCGAGGGATCTGACTGGATTTCCGCTAGAAGCATACCATCGGTCAGGAATTTTATCCGAGTCTCTTGGCTAGTTTCGTCGGAAAAACGGATTTTTGAGCCGACTTCTCGCCCGTATTTGATCCTCAATTCTTCCGAGACTCGCTTGGCTATGGAGAGGGCGGCGACTCGACGAGGTTGCGTACAAGCTATTCGCATTTTTCGTCCTCTTCCGGCATCGAGGCACATTTTGGGAATCTGGGTGGTCTTTCCTGAGCCCGTTTCTCCGGAGAGGATAATCACAGGATGACGACGAATCGCTTCGATGATTTCGTCGCACCTCTTTGAGATGGGCAATTTCTGCGGATACTGAATTGGGATGGGAACCCACTTGCGACGTTGGCCGACCCCCCTTTTAATGCAGGTGCTATCACTCATCGAGTCAGTCAGTGCCCTTATACTGAGATTTTTGCCATGGGGTTTTGGACAAGCGACTCCAGATGGCCCGTGCCCATTCTTCTTCGTCCGGAAACGATTCACAGCTCCAGTGGACCTCGCCGCTTGGTTCGATCAAAGCCATGCGGGCAGCGGTTTCGTGCTCGGGGCTCAATACGGTGGATCGGGTTCTCATGAAGTCCTCCTTTAGTAGGTTGGAGGCGATCCGCCGCTTGATCTCGGATGATTGCTTCCAGGCTAAGTTGACCACCCAGAAAGCACCTTGTTGAGCGTTCACCAAGGTTGCGCATCTCATCGCTTCGTTTAGATCATTTGCAGAATGCGATGAAATTATGAATAGGGGTTGCCGGTCTACAGAGACGGTTTCGCCTGAAAATGATTCGAAGCGGAATGGCGCTTCCGTGCAAAATCCTGCGTCGAGGACTGGGCTAAATAGAAAGAGCCACAGCAGAGTCCTTTTCCCCAACGAATCGGTCGAGAAAGATTTGGATCGCGTTATAGTCATTCGCGATTCTGCCGGCTTAGCAAAAAGCCTTTGGCACTTAAACCTAAGGATTCCAATTTTTTGGATATAGCTTCTGAATCAATCTTGACACCTCCGATCAAGGCTCGGCCCGAATTGAGATCGACATCCACCCGGGAGATGAAAGGAAGGCTCTTCAAGCCTTCGGTAGCGGAATCCCGGCAATGGCTGCAAGTCATCCCCTTAATGGTGAGCGTGGCCAGCTCTGGTTCGGTATGCTCCGTATCACAGTTATGTGACATCGAATTGCCCGAACGATTCACCTTCCAGTAGCCGAAGGCGAGTATTGCTATCAACACGGCTCCCGATAAGTGGCTCCAGAATGTCAAACCGTGAAAGTGCAAATGTCCGTTATGAAAACTTCCCGTATCCAGAAACTGATGAAAAAACAGAGCTGCAATCCAAGAAAAGACGATAATGCTTACAACATAGATGAAAGTTTCCCTATTTCCCAGTGTCCTTCGCATTGTCGTGATGGTGGCGATATTCGTTGCGGGACCAGCAATGAGCAATACCAGTGCCGCACTAACGGGGAGGCCGCTTTCGATTAGGGCGAGAGCCATGGGGATCGAGCCGGTGGAGCAAATGTAGAAGGGGATAGCTATCAGGGTGGTGAGCAGGATGCTAGAATAGACGCCGCCGGGCAAATTTGCCAGTAGGTTGTCCGGAGCTATGGCGCTGATTAGTCCAGCGAGAAGAAATCCGATAGTCAGCGAGCCGGCGATATCCCCCGGCAATGTTAAAAACCCGTACTGTGCACTTTCCTTCCAATTGGGAACGCTTTCCGAATCTTCACTCTCTGCCCGCCTGCGATGATGGCCACCCTTGCTCCCGAATCGTTCGACGGTGGCTCCGATGGCGAATCCCGATAAAAATGCGATGATGACTCGATAGACGGCGAATAGGGGCCCAAGCATGCCCCAAGTGGCCAGAATACTGTCGACTCCCGTTTGCGGTGTAGAGGTTAAGAAGGAGGTAGCGGCTCCTTTGCTTGCCCCTTTCTCACGAAGGCTGGCAGTAACGGGAATGACTCCGCAGGAGCAAAGGGGCATGGGCACTCCGAAGAGAGAGGCGAAGGCAATGGATTTCCAGCCAGGAGATCCGAGGCGTTGCTCTATCCATTTTTGGCGAAACCAGCGATGCAGCAAACCGGCCACCAGAAATCCTAGGAGCAGATAGGGCCCCATCTCCGCTATGAGTGCCCAAGTTTCGGTCAAATATTGCTGAATCAGCGCCATTGTCTCGTCTCATTGCTGTCAAGGTAGTGATTTGATGTCGAGAGATCCTCGATTGTGGAATTGATCTCAATATTTGAAGAATAATTCCCAAAATCGTAAGCTACGGATTGACTGTGCAATTTCCTACCACTAAAGGTCCGGAATAAAATGTCTACAGAGACTTCTGCATCCCCACCTCCATCGGAGGAACTCATCAATGACGCGGTCATCAGACTAGCAGGGAATTCCCAAGACGGTATTCAATCTATAGGCGGCTTTCTCGCCAGATTGGCTGGCCGGAGTGCCCAGGAAGTCATGACTTACATGACGATCCCGGCAACGATTTCAGGCGGGCCATCAATCTTCCAGGTTCGAATGGGCACGGGAGAAGTTCTATCGGCTGGGGATGAAGCCGATTTCCTAGTGGCCTTTTATCAGCACAGTTATGATGACCATATCTCCCATTTGAAAGACGGTGGTGTTCTCCTCTACGACTCGGACCACGTCGAACTGAACGAAGATGAGAATCGATTTCTCAAGGTTGGAGTTCCCATCGCGGCCCTGACGGTCGAGGCTTTGGGTGGTTCTGCAAGAGAGAAGGGGAAAAATATTTTCACATTGGGTCTGCTTGCCAGGATCTTCAAGTTGGACGTCGACAAGCTGCGGGGAATCTTCAAGGAGCGGTTCGGGTCCAAATCCGAGGACATCCTGCGCAATGCCAATCTAGCATTCGATGCCGGCTATTCGTATCCGATCGATAATGTTATGGATCGCTACTACGCCTTCTTGGCGCCCGATGAATCCGGCCCTCCGCAAGTAACGATGGATGGCAACACGGCCATCGTATTGGGTCTCTTGACAGGAGGTGTCCGTCATGGGGCGGGCTATCCAATTACGCCGTGGTCTACCATCATGGAGATGCTGCGATCGCAACTGCCAAAGTATGGCGGAACGTTCGTGCAAGCGGAAGATGAAATTGCGGCTGCGTCGATAGCGATTGGATTTTCTTATGCGGGCCGTCTCGCGGTAACTGGAAGTTCCGGACCAGGAATTTCTTTAAAGCTAGAATCACTGGGCTGGGCCTCGATGGCGGAGATCCCGCTGATTGTGATTAACATTCAGAGAGGTGGGCCGAGTACGGGATTACCGACCAATGTGGAGCAAAGCGACTTGCTTCAGGCGATTTATGGGAGCCATGGAGATTGCCCGAGAATTGTTCTAGCTGCTCAAAACGTTGAGGACTGTTTCTACACCGCTTTGGAAGCCACCAAGATTGCCCGTGCGTACAGCGTCCCTGTATTTGTCCTTTCGGACATGTCCATGGCGTCCCGCATTGAGGCTTTCGATGAGCCGGACTTGGATAGCTTGATTATCGAGCCTGAGCTAGCCACGGAAAATCGGCCAGTCGACTTCAAGCCATATGACTTAAATCGCATTACGCGTCATGCCCCTCCAGGAAGCTGGATCGAAGGGGGCAAGTTCCCTCAAGTGACGGGATTGGAGCATGACGAAACGGGACACCCGTCTGCTAATCCGGAAATGCACGTCAAGATGATGGCGAAGCGTCGGGACAAGATTAAGGCCTTTGCTGATTCTTTGGACGCCTCTGAAGTATTCGGAGATCAGGAGGGCGATACATTGGTCGTTGGCTGGGGCAGCACCTGGGGTCCGATCCGGGAAACGGTTATCCGCCAAAGGAGCGCTGGAAAGAAGATGGGTCATTTGCACCTTCGTTATGTGAACCCGTTGCCGAATGACTTGGACGAGATTTTCAATCGATTTAAGGATATCATCGTTGTAGAGATGAATGATCAAGGCCTGTACGGTTGCGGCCAGCTAGCGTCGCTCTTACGGGCAAAGACCTGCAATTCTGCAATCCGCAGCATGGCAAAAACGGATGGCCTGACTTTCAAGATCCGCGAAATAATTAAAGGAATCGAATCCCTTTAGCGACAGATTCCAATAAAGTACACCCAACGAACCATTTTAAAACGAAAGCCCGTATCAAATGAGTGCATCCACAGTCCCAGCTACCGTCGAGCGCGGTAAGATAACCAAAAAAGGCATTGCCGCCGATCACCCGACCTGGTGCCCTGGTTGCGGTGACTTCGCCGTTTTGGCAGCGTTCTTCAAGACGCTGGAGAAACTGCAGTTTCCTCAGGAGAACATTGTCACCATTGCCGGGATTGGTTGTTCATCGCGTTTCCCTTATTTCGTGAACACTCATGGCGCACATTTCATTCATGGAAGAGCGTTGCCATTCGCGACGGGCGTTAGCTTGGGACGCGATGATTTGCATGTATTCGTTTTTGGTGGCGACGGCGACGGGTTCTCTATTGGTGGTAATCACCTGGATCATGCTGGGAGAAAAAACATCCGCCTCACGTATGTGATAATGGATAATTTCGTCTACGGTCTCACCAAGAAGCAAACATCGCCAACATCACCCCAAGGTTTTCGCTCGAAGACGGATCCCACCGGAGCCATCGACCGGCCAACCAATCCGATGCGGAAGCTGCTTTCAAGCGGGGCGACCTTCGTGGCTCGCACGCATGCGACGCAAATCAAGCACATGATGGAAATTTATGAGCGAGCGATCCACCACGATGGATTTTCGGTCGTCGAGTGCCTGAGCGAATGCGTCGAATTCTACAAGGGAGCCTTCGACGCCGCTTTACCTCGCAAGGGTGGCGTGTTTAATGTGATCGATGAAGAAGAGCACGACGTAACGAATATGGCCGGCGCCCTTGCCCTGGCGGAAGAGAATTGGCCAGGTAAGTTTGGCGTTTATTACCAGAAGAAAGAGCCCACCAAAAACGAAAATGAGCAGAAGCTTATCGGATCTGCCCGGGCTAAGACGAAGGGGGCTAGCGATCTGGATCTTCTCAAAAAGACTTTTGCCCAAATGAAGTAGCGTAGCTCGCTCCTCAAGCGTCACTTAAGGCGCTTATCTACCTTAAGAAGAAGAAAGCCCGGTTCGAAAACCGGGTTTTCTTAGTTAACCAAACAACTAAAAAATTAAGTTGATAGGGTGTGGCGAGTGAAGATGACAAAGTCTTTAGATTCATGGGGGTCTTATTCTTTTACCTTCATTCAATCGGCAAGTGTGGAGGTGCTTAATAGCATTTACCTAAAAATCAGGATGTTAGAGGAAATCCGACATTCGAAAATATGGGCAATTACTCATCGGACACGACAGCGATTCGGAAATAGATTTCGTGGTCGAGTCGCCCCTCTCCCGATGACGGCTGCTTTGTTGCCGAAATAGTAGCGGTTGGTCTCTGCCCTCCCACATTCAAAAATATGCAACCGGCGTTCGGAGATCGCCCTCTCTCTTGCGTGTCTCGGAGATCTTTTTCAGCTCTTCCCGGGATCCTCGGGTTTGCTTGCCATGTCGCAAGCATTAGGCACGATCCCGCGTTGTTCGAAAGGGGATACTTCCATGATTGAGAGGAGACAGCCAGGTTCAAAATTGCTGCGAAGTTGGTTTGCAGTGTGGACCCTGACCCTGAGTCTAAGCGTTTTTCTGCCAATGGTGCTGCTTGGGCAATCCCCGGAACCAGTTAAGCTTGAGGATCAGTCTGAAAACCCTAATCCGGGTGCAGAAGGCTCGGAGGCGAAGAAGCTTATTAAGAAAGAGAAGCCGATTCAGAGAAAAGGGATCAGAATTCCTCTGGAGGGGGATGATCGATTTACTAAGAATGGCGTGGAATACCGCAAGCAGTGGGGATTCAGAGCAGGCACCGCTAGGCTCTATCCACCGCTTTACATCGGTTGGGAAAACGGAATGGAGGTCAAAGGGCTTTACGAGGAATACGCGGCAAAAGGGGAAGCTGGATACACTCTTTCCAGCATTTTCTACAACACGCGATATTTCAAGGATACCGGCTCCGAGTTTGTGAATAACTTCGTTCTCCTATGGGTGCCGGAACGCTACGCATATTCGCTTTACGATGAGAGCAGTTTCCAGGGATTTAAGGATTCGGTTAAGGAAAATATAATCAAGGCCCGGAAACAGTACGCGGATCGGGAAAAGTTCGAGTCTTTCGACGACTACATCGCGTTTAAGTTTGGCCGAGACGAGGAAATGGAAGACTTCGTAGATGGCTACTGGATTGTCGCGGACGAAAACGATTATCGTCTAACCTACTTTTACACTTCGGAATTCGTCGGGACAGAAAAGCGAAATAAGCAAGCTTTCAAACGTCCTCTTATTGCCACTACAAGCTATATGCTGGTTCGCAACAAAGTGCTGAAAATGGATATCGTCAAAGAATTTGATGGACGTGACGATATACCCGTCCTGCTCCAGTTTACGGCCAACTTGCATCGAGATTTGGTTTTGATTAATCGCTATGAACCGTCCCGTTCCCGCTAGAGCCTGTGCCATTTTATCAAACCTCTTCGCCTCTGTTATTTGGACTGATCGTATTTGGCGACCACAAGCTGTAAGCCTATGCTACTATTTGGGGCCGCATGGAAGCTACGGGCGACCTTAAATGGCTCGTGGATCTTTACTTTCCCGATTTGATTAATAGGGATCTAGCCGATGAGCTTGAACCGGTACGAAAGCATTCTGATGGACTATTTGGAAAGCCATGCCGAGGAGAAGCGTTATTGGGAGGCTCGCGTCTTGGAAATCGATCGGAGGGGAGGGCACCGCGAATCCAAGGTACTCGATTTGAACAGCTTGCTCTGGGAATATTTCGAAGAACGATCGCGTTTCGAGTCCCCGTTCAGGGAGCTGGTCATCCATGAAGGAGTCAAGAAGATCAGCATGCTAAACCTTTCTGAATACCTGCTTCGCATGTGGACTCCAGTTCCCAAGAAACGGGCTCTCAGATAGGAATATTGTTCGGAACGGCTGTCTGATTGGTTAAACCTGACTCGGTTTATAGGACACTCTTTCATGTCTTGTACATCAATGACATGGCGGTCCAGGCTAGTTTGGAGGAGCCCATTAGGATTAAATGGTAACGTTGCCATTTTCGGTGTCATACAAATCGCCTCGAGTCATGAGATAATCTCATTCATTGGCATGTGAGGTCACGAGTTACTAGAGACCTCTTTTTGGGCGTCGCTTTTCCAGTTTCTCTTCTCGCCAGGCGGCCCGTTCGTCAGCGGTCATGCCGATATGCTTTCGGTGAAGCTTTTGGCTGATTTCAATTTGCTTTTGCCTTTGGGCGGCCCGTTTGCACTGCTCGTCGCTTAGCGATTCGAAGCAATGGGGGCAGCTGATGCCCTCTATGTATTGCGGTGATCGTTTATCTTTTTCGGAAATTGCGTGTCGGCAAGCGTAGCACATATCGAAACTACCCGGCTCGAGGTGATGGTTCACAGTAACCCGATTGTCGAATACGAAGCAATCGCCTTGCCAGAGGCTATCGGCGGGATCGACCTTCTCTAGATAATTCAAGATGCCTCCATTTAATTGATACACTTTTTTGAAACCCTTTTTTAGGAGTAGCGACGTTGACTTTTCGCAGCGAATGCCGCCTGTGCAGAACATAGCGACTGGTTGGTCCTTTTTATCGGCGAGCTTAGAGTCGACATATCGAGGGAAATCACGAAAATTTTTGGTGTGCGGGTTGGCTGCCCCTTGGAAAGTGCCTAAATCGCATTCGTAGTCGTTGCGGGTATCGATGAGGGTGACTTTGGGATCAGAAATGAGATCATTCCAATCCTCGGGATCGACATATTCGCCTACTTGGTCACTGGGATTAACATCTGGCCGTCCCAGACGGACAATCTCCTTTTTTAGCCTAACCTTCATCCGGTAAAACGGAATTTCCGGAGCTTTGGAATATTTGATTTTCAATTTTCCAATGGCGGGATCGGACTGAATATATTCCAGGACTTTTTCCAAACCGTTATTTGGGCCGGCGATGGTGGAATTGATCCCCTCTTCAGCGAGAAGAATAGTTCCCTTTACGCCTTGGGCTTCGCTGAAGGCCCTCAGTGGCTCTCTACGCTCCCGGTAGTCGGGCAATGGAGCGAATTTGTAGAAGGCTGCGATTTTGTAGGTCTGACTACTCATGGAACTAAGCTTTTTGCCGGGGCGGCGTATTGAAATCAACGTTTTTGGGCCTACAAACAGGTTGGATTTGAGCGGCCTTCGGTTGACGGAGCTAGTGGAATAGGGCAAGGAAGAACGCAATGACTGCACTTTCGAGTAAAAAAAAGGCGGCGTTGAGAAGTGCTGCCCAGCGATTGAAACCAGCGATATTTGTAGGGAAGAACGGTTTGACCGCTCACTTCCTAAAGGAGCTGTGTCAGGCTCTTGATTCCGAGAAACTGGTTAAAATTGCTTTCAAAGAGGGCAGAGATTCAATGGAGGTCTTGGTGAAGGAGATAGAGGCGGAAACGGCTGCGGTTTGCGTGGGAGGCGTAGGAAAAAAGCGCAGCTTTTACCGCGAGAGTTCCGGAGATTAGGGACGATCTCAGCTTTCGCATCGCTTGCAAGAGAGCTTTCTGCAATAAATGGGCTGTACCTAGACCACTTCCAGGGCCAGCAGGGTTTTGTCGTCCTAAGAAGCGCCTCCTCGGAATGTTGCGAAACTTGCTGGAGGCCGTCGCTGTGTCTGCTCAGTAGGCCGCGAGTTCCGAATCCGAGTCTTAAGCCCTTTTCCCTTTTCGTTTGTCCAAGCCCGAGAAGAGATCTAGGCTTGCAAGCAAGCAACGGATAGGTGTGATCGCAGCGTCGCATTCTTCATGCCAGAAGCTGCTTTCAACGATTCTGCTAATAACGTGCCCGTTCCCCTCCAGCCGTATGAGGATTTCTTGGAATCGGGCGAGACGATATGTTTGCCGCGTTCAGCAAACCCCAATGTATCCATAATCATACCGTTTAGAAATCCTCCCGAACATCTGTTGAACGGACTGCGCGGTTTGGCCTTTGGCGAAGCTGAAAGTTTTGAGACCATTGTTGTTGCAGAAAAGGGCTGCCTTCAGAGCTACCCGGAATTGGAGTCTCGATTGGATGGGATACACTTTCATCGAGTGGATGAAATGGAGTCATTCGCTCAGGCGTGGAATGAAGGAGCGAGCCTAGCCCTAGCTCCATCGCTGCTTTTTATGAAAGACGACGCCCGATTGATGGAGAGATCTTTGGCCGATCTTGGGAGGCGGTTAGAAACGCTTCGGCACGCAGGGGCGGTTGGTGGTATGTTCACGGATCTTGGAGGTAGTTTGATTGAAGCCGGTGGGTTGCTATTCGAATCGGGATATTGCAGCTCCTTTGGCCGTGGCTGGAACCCTTGTGACTATCGAGTTCAGTATAAGCGAGCGGTAGCCTACTGTTCTGGAGCCGCGTTGCTGTTTCGTCGAGACCTGTTTGACGAAATAGGGGGATTCGATCCGTCTTATTTAGATGAATACTACGAGGATGTGGACCTTTGTCTCCGTATCGCCGCGTCGGGCAACCAGATTTTATACGACCCGGAGTTTCAGGTTCAGCGTAGCTTAGAGCATAGGTATCCCTGGGAGCATTGCGCCCAATTGCTAGAGACGAATCGCCAGATACTTTTGAATCGACATGAAAGGGCTCTAGCATTGCTGCCCACGCAAAGTGCCTACCCGACCGAAGTGTTTTTTGAAAAGGCCTCGGGTAAGAGGATTCTCTGGATTGAGGATGCTCCGCCATTTTCGCATATGGGGGCAGGCTTTCCTCGAACACGGGCTATGCTCAATGCGCTTATAGAGCTGGGACATTCGGTAACGCTATTACCAACCTTTTGGACGGTCAGCGATTTTGAAGATGTCTATAAAGACACGCCAAGAGAAGTGGAAGTGGCATTGGGTGTAGGCGAATCTGGGTTCCTCGATTTCTGGAAATGCCGAGAAGAACGCTATGATGTGGTGATCCTTTCCCGCCCAAATAATTTGAAGTCTTTAGGGCCAGTGGTTTTCGAGTCCAAACGTTTGCGACCCGATTTAAAGGTCATTTATGATGCGGAAGCGGTTTTCGTGAATCGGGAATTAAGCGAAAACCGCTTGCGGGGAACGCCATTTTCCCAAGAAGAGGAGAGGGCACTTTTACAGCAAGAACTGGGAGCAGCGATGGAAGCGGATTGCGTTTTTGCCATATCGGAGACGGAGAGAAAGCAGTTCCAAGCCTTGGGCTTTCCTCAAATACGCATGTTGCGACATCATTCGGAAACAAAGGTGTCGTTGAATAGTTTCGATGAACGCAGCGGTATCCTATTTGTGGGGGCTGTGCACTCTGACAATGCCCCGAATGCTTTGGGGCTGATCGACTTTATCGAAAATGCTCTTCCTTTGATTCGCCAAAGATTGAATGAAGATGTCATCTTGTACTGTATCGGTAAATACAACTCGAACAGGCTGTTGAAATATGAGACCGAATCAGAGAGGTTTTTAGGCTTCGTTGAAGATTTAGACGAATGGTATAATCGCTGCAGGATATTCGTGGCCCCGGCCCAGTTTGCCGCGGGAATCCCCCTGAAGATCGTGGAAGCGGCCGCCAGAGGAATTCCGGTGGTCGGGTCTCGACTAGCGCAAGAGCAGTTTGGCTGGAAATCGGACGAGATTTTGTCAGGAAGTTCTGGTGACGAGTTCGCAGTGGCCTGTGAAAGACTATATAAAGATAAGGAACTTTGGAGTCGCTTACGTTCCAGGGCTTTAGCTAGAGTTGAGAGAGACTACAGCCACCACAGCATCGTCGAAGCTCTCAGGGTCGCTTTGGATTGAACCGTGCTTTTCGCGAGTGTCCGGCGAGTCTCGTTTTACGAGAAACGTGTCGCTACATGAGATACTGCGTGTATCGGCACAGCCTGGTTTCACAACTAGGATTACTGAGCTATCAATTTTAAAGTGGAACAGGTATCCTGCTTTTGTATGGAGATAGACTAAAAGTCTCGAAGCCTTTTCTATGATTCGTGAGCGCGGGCATAAATGCTTTGGGAGCTTCCTCATATAGATATATCGAGCGGATCGTAATCAGCGATAGAACAAAAGACCGATAAAGAGAACATACGTAGCATACGTGCCGGTTTAACGTTAATTTGATCAGTAACATCACGTTTCCGGGCGTCTTATTCAGTTGGCGTTCTTGGCCGGCGTCCCGACCCTCAACGCTTAAGAAAGTCGGCGGTCCAATCTGAAATGCATCTAGCCAGCTGGGTTTTGCTCATGCGATCTAACGCCTCGACTCCTGAGGCGGATACGAAGCTCGCCCGGTTCGTATCCTGACCGAACACGGCCGCTCCTCCTACGTCGTTGGCGACGACAAGATCACATCCTTTGGCGATCCGTTTCGACTTGGCATTGTCTATCAAATTCTCGGTTTCCGCGGCGAAGCCGACCACCACAGTTGGACGCTCATTGCTCGGCAAATTCCCGATTGAAGCGACTATATCCGGGTTTTCAGCGAACTCCAAGTTGAGGCCTTCACTCTTCTTGATCTTCCGATCATTGCGATTGACGACCTTGAAGTCGCAAACCGCTGCACAGCCTACAAATATGTCAGCAGGCAGCAATTTGATGACCGCCTGGCTCATTTCCTCAGCGGATTCAACAACGATGGTTTCCAGATTGGGATGCGATTCGATCGTTGAGTAATTGCCCCCCGCGACCAGAGAGACTTTGGCTCCCGCTTTGGCTAGGGCAAAGGCAATGGCCTTGCCTTGCTTACCTGAGGAGAAGTTGCTTAGGTACCTGACGGGGTCGATCCGCTCAATGGTGCCTCCAGTGGTTACGATCGCACGTTTGCCATCGAGTGCGTGAGCCGTTTCGAAATGCTCGATAATGGACTCGAATATGGTTTCTGGCTCAGCCATTTTTCCAATTCCCAATTCTCCGCATGCGAGTTCATCCACCAGCGGTGGAACGATTATCGCTCCATCTGCTCGAGCCGTTTCCAGATTGCGTTGAAAAGCGGGGTTTTCCCACATTTCCACGTTCATGCTAGGGGCTAAAATAACGGGCTTGTTTTTGGCTAGCATCACGGTCGTAGCCAAATCGTCTCCTTCGCCTCGGATCATTTTCGCGATAAAGTCAGCGGAGGCAGGAACTGCGACGATGAGATCCGAGTTTCGGGAAAGCTCGATATGACTCATCTGGTAGGCGTCTTCATCCCACATTTCCAAGTGGGCTTTTCGGCCAGTCAGGGTCTCGACGGATAGCTGTGTGACGAATTCTTTGCCCCCTTTGGTTAGAGCAGCTTCGACTTCCGCACCGCCTTTGGTTAATAGCCGTATCAATTCCAGAGATTTATACGCGGCTATACTGCCAGTGATGATTAAGAGTATGCGTTTACCCGAGAGCATTGGAATCAAGAGGGCCATGTTTATAGAATTCCTG
>Ga0310343_10000168_pt1 | contig 29218 bp, 23 predicted proteins | sample HC15DNA2025_MG_FD_203519 | JGI IMG/M metagenome (GOLD analysis project Ga0310343, IMG submission 203519) | Marine microbial communities from station ALOHA, North Pacific Subtropical Gyre - HC15-DNA-20-25_MG | ecosystem: Environmental > Aquatic > Marine > Oceanic | place: Pacific Ocean: North...
AGCTGCTGGGGCAATGGTTATTTTCGGGATAGTTTTAGGATCTGCCGTAGCTCCAGCATGGTATGCTCTATCAGGCTTTATCGGGGCTGGCTTAGTCTTTGCAGGAGTGACTGATACTTGCGGAATGGGCATGGCTCTCGCCAAAATGCCCTGGAATCAGGGCGGCAAATAATGGCCCGTTAATTTGCGTCAGGCATCATGGCTAGCAGCTTTATTTAAGTCATTAATGGCTATTGATTTTGGGAATCTCATTACTAGAGTTTTCCCATATGCGCGTATTCATTCCCTGTGAATCGTTAGCCACGGAAACTCGAGTGGCACTTATACCAGAGTCGGTCCAAAAGCTTGCTAAGATGGGAGTGTCGGTCGTCGTCGAACGCGAAGCCGGACTGAAGAGCAACTTTCTCGATACCGATTACGAAACGGCTGGAGCCGATATTTCGGATGATCGGATCGGAGAATTGAGCAAAGCCGATCTAGTCGCTCGAGTCCGCAAGCCGCCGCAAGATGAGATTTCCGCCTTAAAGCGTGGCGCATTACACGTTAGCTTTTTGGATCCTTTTAATGAAACTGAGCTTATCGATTCGATGGCTGCTGCTGGTGTGACTGCGGTCAGTATGGAAATGATTCCCCGAACGACGCTTGCCCAGAAAATGGATGCCCTTAGTTCTCAAGCGAATTTGGCTGGCTATTTCGCGGTTATCGAAGGGGCAGACCGATTGAATCGAATTCTGCCTATGATGATGACCCCAGCTGGGACCATATCGCCTTCGCGGGTATTCGTTATCGGGGTGGGTGTTGCCGGTTTGCAGGCCATCGCTACGGCGAAGCGATTGGGGGCACGAGTAGAAGCATTCGATACACGCCCTGTAGTTGAAGAGCAGGTCAAGTCGCTGGGAGCCAAGTTCGTTAAGATTGATTTGGGCGATACCGGGCAAACGGATCAAGGCTATGCCAAGGAGCTGAATCCCGAACAAATCAAAAAACAGCAGGAAGGCATGGCGAAAATTTGCGCTCAGTCCGACATTGTGATCACGACGGCTAAACTATTTGGTCGGCCAGCCCCGAAAATTGTTACCCAAGAAATGGTACAGGGGATGAGATTCGGATCGGTTCTTGTGGATTTGGCTGTGGAATCTGGAGGCAATGTTGCCGGTTCGAAATTGAATGAGGAAGTTCAGATCGAGAACGGCCCTAAAATCATTGGCATTGGCGCCTTGGAGGATCGGGTTGCCGTGCATGCCAGCCAAATGTTCTCTGCCAATATCTTCAATTTCGTTGAGCATTTTTGGGACGAAGAACAAAAGACGATCAATTGCGACTTGGATGACGAGATTCTTGGCGGATGCGTCATCACGCATGGAGGATCGATCGTACACGAGAGATTTAAGAAGAGCTGAGCTTTTTTAGCTCCGAATAATCGATGAAGCCCTAAATAGATAATTTATGGATTTAATACTCTTATTTTTCATTTTCTTGCTCGCCGCTTTCTTGGGCTTGGAGCTCATTTCCAAAGTGCCGTCGCAGTTGCACACGCCTTTGATGTCGGGGTCGAACGCGATATCGGGCATTACTGTCGTTGGGGCGATCGTGGCGACGGGAGCTAATGAAGATGGAACCACGGGAATGATTCTTGGCCTTTTGGCTCTGATCTTCGCTACGATAAATGTAGTTGGCGGTTATCTGGTGACGGATCGGATGCTCCAGATGTTCAAAAAGAAAGGCAAATAGAGCGCTATGGAATTGGATAACATCATCAATTTAGCGTACGTAATCGCCGCAACCCTTTTCGTCTTCGGCATAAAAATGCTCGGCTCTGCCGAGACTGCCAGACGCGGCAACATGATATCCGGAATCGGGATGCTCATCGCAGTGGTTGTCACCTTGCTGGATCGCGAAATTTTGGACTATAAGTGGATCGTGGCCGGTTTGATCATTGGCGCATCGATAGGCGGTATCGCTGCCCGTGTCGTTAAAATGACATCCATGCCGGAGCTCGTAGCTTTATTCAATGGATTTGGCGGCTTCGCGAGTCTTTTGGTTGCCTGGGCTGAGCTCGAAAAGATCGGATTGCTTGGTTGGCAGCTTTATATGGGGCAAATGGGGACTCCAGCTCAATTCAGTTCCTTTGTTATCTACTTGGCCATGCTTATTGGCGGTGTGACTTTTACGGGTAGCTTGTACGCTTATGGAAAGCTTTCAGGGAGGGTCTCAGGACGAGCATTGGTCTTCGGCGGACAAAAGTTTCTGAATATATTACTGCTTGTCGCCATTCTCGGAATAGGGGTTGTATTTACTTGGACCGAGAATCTGGATACGGCCTCATCGCTATTTGTTGTAGGCGTTTCTTTGGCATTGGTATTCGGCATAATGGGAGTGATGCCAATCGGAGGCGGCGATATGCCAGTAGTCATATCCATGCTGAATAGCTGCTCCGGTTTAGCAGCGTCTGCCGCCGGATTCGTCATCGGAAACAATGTCTTGATTGTCGCGGGATGTCTAGTTGGAGCGAGCGGTCTCATACTGACTGTGATCATGTGTAAGGCGATGAATCGCTCGCTCGGGAATGTGCTATTCAGCGGATTTGGAGCGGCAAACCAAAGTTCGGGTGACGATGATGATCGGGAGCCGAAAGCGATTAACGTCGAGGATGCTTACTATGTTTTGGAGGCTGCTAGTTCCGTAGTATTTATTCCCGGATACGGGATGGCAGTCGCCCAAGCGCAGCATGTCGTCAAGGAGTTGGCAGAGCTTTTGGAGGAAAATGGAGCCGAGGTTAATTTCGCAATCCACCCCGTAGCTGGAAGAATGCCAGGACACATGAATGTGCTGTTGGCAGAGGCAGACGTTCCTTATGAGCAGCTTGTGGAGATGGATAATATAAATCCCATCATGCCGACCGTGGATGTGGCTGTCGTAATTGGGGCTAATGATGTAGTGAATCCATCTGCCGTGAACGATGAAAGCAGCCCGATTTACGGTATGCCGATCATCGAAGCCCACAATGCCAAAACCGTATTTATTCTCAAGCGAGGACAGGGAAAAGGGTTCTCCGGGCTAGTGAACAAGCTCTTCGTTATGAATAACTCCCGAATGGTCTACGGTGACGCTAAAGCCACTATTTCGGCTATGGTTAACGAGCTTAAGGGTTAATGATTTCGTGGCCTTTTATTTCGGAATAATGGGGATTTCCAGGCCCTATTTGAAGACTCAATTAATTGGAATCCTGGGGGGTTCTTGACATTCGATTACAATCGTAGTCAACGGTGGTTGCCATCTCTCCTGTGATGAATACCCCTAGAATATCAGACTCCGAATGGGAAGTTATGAAGGCTGTTTGGGACCACGAGCCCCTGACTGCGGTTGAGGTATTGAAGCACTTGCCACATGACCAATGGAAGCAAAAGACGGTAAACACCTTCATGAACCGATTGGAGACAAAGGGAGTGATTCGGGCTGAAAGAGTTGGGAGGCCGTATGTATACCGTTCTCTCATCAGCGAAAAGCAGTGTCGAGGAATGGAGGGGAGCCAGTTTCTGAAAAAGGTATTTAGAGGAGAGGTGGCTCCACTAATGCTGCATTTTATCGAAAACGGGGACCTGTCGAAGAACGATATCGCGGAATTGAAGCAAATGCTCGAAAAGAGGTACCGTCCCGATGGCTGATATTTTCTGGGCACACTGGAGCCAATCATCGAGGTCGAGTATTCAATTCCATGAACTTCTCGGCAACGGACATGGAATAGACGAATTCCCATAACGAGCTAATTGCCTTGTCGATGGTCTTTCGACCCTCGGAATCGGCGGGGGCCACGATAATCTGATCGAATGGTCTGGGAATCGCGTCGATATGCATCATCGCTGATCGAAACTGCGTTTCCATGCGACCAGCGAGTTCCTTGTCGGCAGAGGAGATGATATCGATAATCCCTTTCCCATCGATAACGACCTTGCCTGACTTGTTAATAAATTTCCCGAACAAGATTGATTCTAGCCCCTCCATATTGGCGACCAGATCATTGTGAGTTGTGTCGCTAAAACAGGAGTATTCATTTTCTTGGGATCCGCTTCGAATCGCTGCCGCTAGTCGTTCGTCCGCGATTTCCCTTCCAGCCATTGAGCCGATTCCGGTCATGATCGAACGAATGATTCGAGAAGGATGCCGGATGAAGAATTCCCCACTTTCTCCATCATAGTTCGCTGGATTCCACTCCTCCGAAACGGTCACGAGGTGACTCCGTAGCACTTCTGTAGCGGTAACCAGATAGGTCATTCGCCGGTCGGCATTTTTCGCTGTCGTAAAATCAGTCCATGGACGGTTACCGGGTCCATCTGTATCGAAATCCTGCCCCCATAGAAGGAATTCTATAGTGTGCCAGCCAGTCGAGACATTCGCTTCGCCTCCTTGTTCATTCAGCTTTGGAAGGTAGACGCTATTTATTTTTGGATAGCGATCAGGCTGATTGATTATTCCAGAATCACGATCATCGCGAGTGTAGTCGATGTAGCTTTCGTCAACCGGCCAGGCATTTATCAGTATTTCTAGCCCAAGCTCGTCAATTGGTGTTTCCGAAAATCGGAAACACTCCGTCTTCCCATAGGTCTTACGGGCATCGATCCACAGGTCCTTGGCGTTTTGCAAAGTCTCAGGTCCGGGATCTTTGCGGAAATGGTACACTGCCATATTGAATCGGACGACATCGCGAACGGCGTCCGCATACATCGCCCAAGCTATATCGGTGTAGTTCGAGAGAACCTGAAACGCCACCTCATTGGAGTATTTTTGCCCTTCCGGAGTCGGCGGAAAAGGTTCAAAGTCCGATCGCGCAGAGAAAATAAAAGCTGCGATAAGGACAATGGTGCAAATGTTCCGTAAACGCATGACTGTTTGAAAAAGCTATCCCAGATGGTGACTTATAATGCGAAGCAATGAATGTTGGTTAATATAACAAATCTGCTTCATGCAAATGGAGAATGCTGGGAGTTGGATGAATTGGCAATCATGAAATCCAAACAGAAGGACCGCTCTAGTACGCTTTGCCTAAGCCGAGATTCGAACTTTCTTTACCTCGAAGCAAATAATTGATGTCGATTAGAAATCGACAACCCTCATTGAGTCTACGTAATTAAGAAAAGAGCTCGCAAAAGGCAAATGTCTAACCGGTAAAACCTATATTAAGTAGTTTATAAATGAATACAAAAAATAGATTTATTCAAGTTTAAATATCCATATTCTCGGCCCTAATGTCCTCAACTAGTTAAACGTCATGAAGTTTCTGCAGCTCTAAAACGAACTCAGGAAGAGTATGAGGGGATACTAGCTAAGGCTAAGGAGAGGATGGGCGAGCTAGGTTCTAGAAATAATTAGTTCTTCTCAAATGGAGCTATGGAGCCGATAAATTCCTCTGCCTCATCCATGTTTTGCCTTAAAAATTCCTCTAAGTTTGATATGCGCGTCACTCTCCAGTGATTCTCAATCTTATTGAGCTTAAATTCTATTTTTAGCAACTCTCCTGAATCAGGATTTTTCCCTTCTAGTCCTAGTTCTGCTATCTTTCCAGATCGGTTAAGATAGGATATTCGGAAAGATTCTACGGTACTGTTAAGATCCGATTCTGTTTCCTTGTTTTCTATTGTTTCAACTTCATCCTTCCAGAAATCATCAAAACTTTCTTCAATCAGGTTTTCTATTACTGGTTTGAATAATGAGACGAGGCCTAAGGCAAAATTCTTTGAATCAAAGAAAGAGCTTTCAGAACTTTCTTCAGCATCCATTTCTTCAATAAAGAAATTTGATAAGTCATCAACTAGCTCTTCAATGATTCCATCTGTATCAACATACTTATCAAACAATAACCTATCTTTTTCATGAACAGATTTTTGTATCTGAATTAGACTATATTGGGGCGTGTTTATCCAATAGTTGTATCCAACCCCCCCTGATAATAAGAGAGCTGCTAAAATGATGGATGGTATCGATATTCTTTTCATAGTTGAGTGGCTTCTTTTGGAATCACTCCATGTTTGCTTCCAAGTACTTGAGGATGAAATCGTCTAAGCATTCTTCAACAAATTCCAGTAAAGACGATTTTGTAGACCCCCTAAATATGACCCTATAATTATTATAAATTTCTTTATGGCAGTAGTTTATATAATTTAAGACGAGATCTTTGTCTAATGTAATCTATTCATCGCTATCAAATTCACCGCAGCAAGAACCGTAAATTGAATAGTAATCGTCGCAGTACTCGGGAAAGTCCGAATTCTTCAGAATAGGCGCTTGGCAGCACTGACAGCAAGATTGCCGATCAGCAAACTGAGCCTGGTAAGCGTTCTGTGAAGATTGAGGGTGGTTTTTTGATTCGGGTATCATGATCGGTCTTTCTTCAGAAAGACGATAGCTGACGGCTGGCGATTTCGATGGGCCTATCGCTGTACAAGCTTGAAAGCGTCTCTGAATTGATCAGCGTTGCATATCGCCTCATTCAAATCACGCATGTCACTACTTTCTATTAAGGGCCTTGTAAAACGATATCCGAGCGATTCAGGCGCTCAGATAGACGTGGTGCGAATTCCCTCTTTACTGGTGGAGCCTGGCGAGCAAATTTTGCTGAAAGGAGAGAGTGGTTCGGGAAAATCCACTCTGTTGAACCTGATTGCGGGAATCGTAGTCGCGGACGAAGGGGAGATCGTTCTAAGTGGCGAGAATATTTGTGCACTGTCCGAGTCGGCTAGAGATGCTCATCGGGCTCGTTCCCTCGGTTATGTATTTCAGAATTTCAATCTCCTTAATGGATATACGAGCTTGGAGAATGTGGAATTGGGGATGAGCTTCGGCTCTGGCGTAGACCGCTCTTATGCGAAAAACTTGTTGGATAGGGTCGGGCTGGGCAATCGCCAAGACTATAGACCTGAAAGATTGTCGCAGGGGCAAAAGCAGCGCGTAGCCGTGGCCCGGGCTTTAGCCAATCGCCCCAAACTCGTGCTTGCCGATGAGCCAACCGGTAATCTGGATCCTAAAAATGCAAACCTCTCACTAGATTTGATCCAGTCGCTTTGCAGTGAAAATGGGGCTGCTCTGATTTTGGTCAGTCATGACTCTGATCTGGATGAAAGATTCGGGAGGACGGTAGAGCTGGCGGAATTTAACCAAGCCAGAATGGCTAGAGTGGAAGGCGGGAGCTCATGAGAGCGTACGAGATAGCTTTCCGGGGCATTCACCAGCACCGTGTATCGAGCCTGATAACGATTGGGGCCGTGGCGTTGGCCTGTAGCATGTTAATGCTCGTTTGGGCTTTCAAGAAAGAGGCAGAGAGCTCGTTCGTCGGGGCGAATGGAGGATTCGATGCCGTCCTGGGCCCAAGAGGTTCGAAACTTCAAATCGTGCTCAATGGGCTTTACCATTTGGATGAGTCACCAGGTTTGATGAAATGGGAGGACTATGAGCAGATCGCCAAATTTCCGGCTATTGAAGCAGCCTATCCTATCGCCGTGGGGGATAATTATCGTGGATATCGCTTGGTGGGTACTGTCCCAGAGTATTTGCAGAATCATTACTATACTGAAGGTAAGCCGTTTGAATTGGGGCGAGGAGGTACACTGTTTTCAGATGAATCCATGCTAGCGGTAGCCGGCAGCTTGGCGGCTAGACGGCTTGGTCTCGGTGTTGGCGATACATTTCAGCCTTACCATGGGCTGATTTTCAACGAGGACGCGATACATGAGGAAGTCTACACGGTTTCTGGGGTTTTGGAGCCTACAGGAACGCCCGCTGACCGAGTTATTTGGATACCGCTCAAGGGGATTCAAACCATGAGTGGGCACAATCCGGCCGCGGCGACGGACATCAGCGCGGTTCTGCTCAAGTTCAAGCAGGGAGCGAATATGGCCGGCTTTCAATTGGATATGCTGTACAATAAACAGGGCAACCGACTGACCTTGGCTTGGCCAGCGAATCGAACGATCATCCAGTTTTTTGACAAGATTAGCTGGATCGACAAAGCCTTGCAGGCTATGGCCGCATTGGTTGCCATTATTGCTGGTGGATCGATCTTGGCCATCTTATATAATGCCATGAATGAACGAAGTCGAGATATCGCGGTCTTAAGAGCATTGGGAGCCAAGAAGATGACCGTATTTTCAATATCATTGCTGGAAGCCTTAGGAATGACCTTCGCGGGAGTGGTTGCCGGTTTCGCAGTTTATGCATTGTTCGGCTTCGCTATTGGGGAAGTCGTGCAACGGGAGACTGGGGTTGCTCTTAATCCATTCAGCGGAAATGCCTCCATGATTTGGGCACCAGTAGGCATGCTAGGGATAGGGTTTTTGTCGGGATTGGTCCCATCGGTTAAAGCTTACAGGACGGAGGTAGTGAGAAACTTATGATAGAACGTTCGGACATGATTCGGAAATTGGGAATCTTTTTCATCGGCCTTCTGGCGAGCGGCGTTTGGCTAGGTTGTTCAGGTGATCACACCGATTCCGAGGGATCGGGACATGGCCATTACCACGCTGCCCCACATGGCGGTTCATTGGCCATGTTGGGCGATCATTTGGCCCAATTGGAATTGGTTGCAGGACTAAATCCTGGAGAATGGAGTATCTATGTTCTCGATGGGGGAGCGGAGCGCTTCGTTCGAGTCGAGCAAAGCCAGATTTCGGTTACGATGGATGGCCAGAAAGTTGTTTTTCAAGCGGTAGCCAACTCGGCAACCGGCGAGTCAGTAGGTGATACTTCCCAGTTTACGGGCTCTGTGAAAGGGTTGAGCAAAGAAGATCAGTTCGCGGTTCGAATCGGTGAAATTGTTGTGTATCGCCAGTCGTTTAAGAATATTGAGTTCGATTACCCAGAAGGTAAACATTGAGTTTGCGGGAAACTTTGCTACGGTCACAAGATCGTTTGGTTATATCCGCCGTGAAAAAACTGATTATTTCAATAGCCGCTATGGGACTCCTACTTGTGGGAAACAGCAGACTGTCTGCCGAAGAACTCACGATCAGTTTGGCCGATTTGAGCACCTTCGACTACCAGCCAGAAGTACCGGATTCTGGCGACCGCGTTGTGCGAGCTAAAAAAGACTATCTGAGCGGCTTCATGCCCCAAGAGATTCTCAAGCTAGATAAGAAGAGCATATCGATAACTGGCTATATGATGCCGATCAAATCAGACGGTCAAGTGGTCCAAGAGTTTCTCCTCGTTGCCAGCACCATGGCTTGCTGCTACGGTGTCATGCCGTCTTACAACGAGTTCATTTATGTGAAAATGTCGGGCCCGGGCGCTTTAGCGGTTGATAATGTTCCCATCACCCTCTACGGAAAGCTCTCCATTGAAGAAACGTGGGAGAACGGGTTTTTCAGCCACCTTTACTTTATTCGCGGTCAAAAGGTGGAGATCGGCACTTTTTAGGTATATGATTGAGCTAAACAAGGAAAGATGAACTCATTTAATCGACCGTCTCTATACTTTGACTCAGGCACTAGAATTGGTAACGGATCGTACCCATCTGCCGTGCCGTCGACTGCAGGGGAGTTTCGATAGAAATCAGATCGCTTTTTCGTCCAAAAAATGACATCCCGAGAAATGCTAGCATAATTCCCAGCTTCGCTTGCCCTTTATGAATTCATCTTTCAATAGACGCCGCTTCCTCAAGGCGATTGGCATGTCGCTCGCCCTGCCGGCCCTGGAGTCGATTCCGGTGGCATCCGCATCGCGACTTGCGAAGGCTCCAGTCAAAGCCAAACGCTTGGTATGCGTGGGAGCGAACCTCGGGTTACATGGACCGTCCTTGTTTCCGAGCGAGACTGGGACTAATTGGAGCCTGACCCCGCTTACGTGCCCTTTGGCTCAGCACCGCGAATCATTCTCGTTGTTTTCCGGTTTGGATCACCGCGCCAACAACGGGCACAACGAATGGGACAATTACCTCTGCGGACGTGAGGTAGGTGCTATAAGCTTGGACCAGATAGCTGCTGAAGCGATTGGCGAGGAGACAAGATATGGCTCGCTTCAATTGAGCGCGGGTAAGGGGAGTTTCCGTCAAAAAATGGTCTACAACCAAGCTGGCGTGCCTCTGCCTATGATCGAGCGGCCTAGTGTGGTCTACCAAGCGCTCTTCGGTATGCCGGACAATTTGGAGCGGACCGAATACCTGATAAAGAGCGGTCAAAGCTCCTTGGACAAGTTAACTGATGAAGCTAAAGACCTGCATGGTTGGGTAAGTGCAGGGGACCGGGAAAAGCTGGACGAGTACTTCAGTTCGATTCGCGATCTAGAACAACGTATGCAACGTCAATTGAAGGGGCTCTACGAACCCCGACCTGAGGTTGACTACAAGTTGCCAGCTTTCGACCCCATTGCTCCTACCCTCATGCTGGAAAATCAGTCTTTGATGTACGACTTGATGGCTTTAGCCCTGGAGACTGATTCCACACGTGTCATCACGATGTTCCTGCCAGGGCTTGGGGAGGTTTTTACGATCAATGGCGAGACGCTCTCCGCGGGCTATCACGCGCTGTCGCACCATGGCAACAATGAAGGAATGATCGAAGACCTACTGAAAGTGGAGACACAGCACATGCTCCTATTGTCCGGTTTCCTGGATCAGTTGAAGCGCAAGCGTGATATCGAGGGGCAGCCTTTGCTGGACTCGACGATCGTGATGTGGGGAGCCGGCATGGGAGATGCCAGTCGCCATTCTAATACTAATTTGCCGATCATTCTTGCGGGCGGAGGCTTCCAGCATGGTAAGCATCACGCATTCGATCGAAATGAGCCGGGGGCTCCATTGCTAGGGGACCTGTACATTACCATGTTGCAGCAGCTCGGTCTAGAGCAGGATCGCTTCTCAAATGCGAGCCGCAATATGAATCAATACCTGGCGTAATCGATATGAAGTCGAAGGTAGGGCTGTTTTTCCACGAGCAGCCTAGGTGGAGGTTGCGACATTGGTCTACTTATTGTAGGGCCTTCACTTTGGAAGTGCCGTATAAGCAAATTAGGATCCTCAAACGCGGTGCTTCGCAAGCGAAGGCACTACAGAATTTTGGGTTTATAGCGAGTATCTTTTGGGTCCAGTTGGTGCATGGCAGCGACATAGACCCCATTCCCTCACCCTATTACGATTTTCTCGAGACCTATTGCCTCGATTGCCATGACGATTTCGAGCGCAAGGCGGAGATTAGTCTAGAAGAGCGGGAAATCGATTGGAGCGATCACGAATCTGTGGAGCTGTGGGAGCGGGTTATCAATGTTTTAAATAAGGGCGAGATGCCGCCAAAAAAAGAGCGACAGCCATCAGCCAGCGAACGAACGGCGATGACGGAGTGGCTAGACGATCGTCTACTCGAGCATTCGCCGATTGGCGGGACATCCCTACGCCGGCTCAATAAACGGGAATATCGAAGTAGTCTGAACGAACTGTTCGAAATCGACTACATATTGCCGGACAGTTTCCCTGATGATAATCGAGCGCACGGTTTCGACAATCAAGGAAAGGCGTTGACGCTTTCGGGTCCCCTACTCGACTCATATCGGAAAGTCGCGAACGAGCTTGCGGAAAAGCTCTTTCCACCCGATCGCAAGCCAGTTGAAGCGAGCTCGTTCGAAGTCCCCGGTGAAGACTTCACTTATTCCTATTCTTCTGGCGCGTTGGTTGATGGCGCAATGCGTTCGGTTTCCAGCACCGACTCGATTGCCATGAGCGCGACCTGGCCCAGTCGCCACGAAGCACCGGCCACAGGACGATACAGGATCGAACTTGAAATGTCGGCCTTTAATCCGCCAGAGGGGGAAGATGTTCTGTGTCGGGTTTACGCGGTCGATTCTGTACAAGCTCCTTCGCAGAATTCGAAAGAGTTACGCCAACTAGGCGAGTTCGCCATCCGTCACGACCAGCCTGAGCGCTACGTCTTCGAGGACTTACTCGAAAAGGGCGAGACCATTGCCTTGCGCTATGCCAACGCATCGTTAAAAGAAGATCGAGATCAGCTACCAGAGCACTTACGGAAGCTATTCTCGGAGGAACCAAAGCTTGCGGCGGCGTTTAAGGCGGCGGATGATATTGAAGTAGGGGACCGACGACGAGGGACGGTCGAGCGCGGACGATTGGGTTGGGAGCGTTTGAAAGGCCTGATGGAATCCGATATGTTGCCGGATGCCCCGCAGGGCGAGGTCTTGGATCGCCTCATCCCGGTTGTCGTCAAGAATCTAAGGGCGACCACGGAAACGCTGGCGTATAAGCACTTTGAAGAAGGTCCTGCCTTACAGACGCACGCCGCCTTGATCTACGGTCCAATCGAATTGGCAGATAGCAAACAGGATCGCTATTGGAAAGGGCGCTCGGTGCAATTGATCGGCGAACGGGCGGGACGAACGGAAGCGGAGGTTGTCGCGGACTTTGTTGATCGCTTTCTGCCCAAGGTGTTTCGTCGCTCCGTTCCAGAAGGCCTCAAGGCGGAATATCGGGCCTTGGCCGAAGCGGAGATTGAGCGTTCAGGCCGCTTGAATGACGGTTTGCATTTGGTGCTTCGAACAGCGCTGGCATCGCCGCATTTTCTGTATCGAGGGTTTCGCGACGGAGAATTGGATGGATACGACCTTGCGACGCGCTTATCTTTTTTTCTCGCTAATCGGCCTCCTGATAGCCAGCTGGTTCGAGTGGCTCGAGATGGGTCAATTCTATTGTCTGAGGTCTTGCGGGGCCAGGCCAATCGCCTAATCGATTCGCGGAACGCTCAGGACTTCGTAAGCAGCTTTTTGGATCAGTGGCTGGACTTGGCAGCTCTGGAGGATCTCGTGCCGGACCGGACCCTATTCGAAAATCCGAGGCAATTCAACTACAGGGATGATGAACGGAAGGCCTACATCGAAGAGCCTAAGCTTTTCTTTAAGGAAATACTGGATACGAATCGTCAATTAGAGGACTTTATAGATCCGGATTTCACCTACACGATCGATTCGGTGTCCCAGTACGTGTATGAATTGCCGGTCGAAATGGGCGGTGAAAAGGGGAAGATGCGTCGCGTCATATTCGAGCGAGGAGGCCGCTTTGGCGGCGTGCTGGGTATGGCAGGCGTGATGACCGCGACTGCCAATGGAGTGGATACGCAGCCGGTGCTTCGAGGGGTTTGGGCTTTGGAGAACATATTGGGCAGTCCTCCGCCGGAGCCGCCGGATGCCGTTCCCGCATTGACTCCCGATACCAGCAAAGCGGTGACGCCACGTGAAATGCTGGCTGCCCACATGGCCGAGGAAAGCTGCTCAGCTTGCCACAAGAGAATCGACCCCGTTGGATTTGTATTGGAATCCTTCGATCCTATTGGCCGCTGGAGGGAAACCTACCCCGTTCCGGGGGGAAAGAACAAGAACAGCGGGCGAGATCCGCTACCGGTCGAGACGGATGGCGTTTTGCCAGACGGAACAGAACTGCTGGATGTGCGTGATTTGAAGGCCTATCTTGTGGACGACATTCGTCCTTTTGCAGAATGCCTAAGCGAGAAGCTACTCACTTATGCCACAGGTCGAGAAATGGGCTACAGCGATCGTCAACTCATCACAGAAATCGTGGAGGAAAACGAAGCGAATGAGGGCGGTTTTAGAGATTTACTATTAGCCTTGATCGATTCGGAGAGTTTTAGAACGAAGTAGGCGGCGTACGGCCTAGTGGCGAATAGCGAATGTTGAGTAGTGAAGGCGCGAATCGGAAGAGTGCTCAAATGGATGTTTCTCCGGTTCGGTGTAGGTCCCTTATTGGTTATGGGTTTCGGAGCGATGGAGGCTACACCGATTGAAGCGTTGCTTAATACATCAGTAGGTGAAATTCGGTTTGAACTGTATCCAGAAAATGCCCCGAAGACAGTCGCGAATTTTCTGAAGTATGTCGATGGTGGGCATTTCGAAGGCGGGAGTTTCTATCGAGTTGTACGAATGGATAACCAGATCCAAAACAAGGTGAAGATCGAAGTGATTCAGGGGGGCCTAAGCGGTAAGACAGATATCGTATCCTACGAACCGACACAATTAGAGCGAACGAGTGTGACTGGCTTGAGACACCGGCACGCTTTCAATGGCCAGGAGCGATCCTGACTCGGCTACATCGGAGTTCTTTATCTGCATTAACGATCAGCCCAGTTTAGACTTCGGTGGAAAACGCAATCCTGATGGACAACGCTTCGCCGCTTTTGGGAGAGTTATAGAGGGGATGGATATCGTGAGAAAAATCCAAAGAATGAAAACCATTCCACGGGATCCGGATGAGCTCGAATACACCAGCGGTCAGTACCTTGAAAAACCGGTCTGCTTTCTATTCTTCAGACGATTATAGCCCGGTTAACGTGTTTCTGACTAGGCCAGCCACATAAATGTATTAGTTTATCATTTAAATGGCCTCGGGTGTTGAGTTATCGAGAGTGGGCGTATTAAGGGCGGGTCTTGGGAGTCGCTTGGATTGTGGCGAGTCGTCTTTTCAGGCGGTCTGCGATTTCCGGGCTCTGCTCGATTACGTTGGCTGCCTGGTAGGGATCGATCTTCAGATTATACAATTGTGCCTGCGGGGCATCCGGCTTGACCCGACCGTGGGCCATGTCGCTATTTGTCTGCCCTGCAAAATGCAAGGCAGGGTAGCCGCCGAAGCCATGGGTACCCACTTTGGGGCTACTGAAGCCGCCTCCTGATTGAGCGGGAATGTACATCCAATCGCCATCCCGTAGCGAGAGATGGGATTTTCGGAAGGCTGCCAGGACGAGATGATCCCGAATTTGTTCATCAGTCTCCCCGGTCAACGCTGGCATGATGTCATAGCTATCGGGGCCTTCATCGTCATTTAGTTCCTGGTCGGTTAAAGCTGCCACTGTGGCTAGCAAGTCGATATTGGATACGAGTTGATCGGAAACAGTTCCGGCAGGAATCTTTCCTGGCCAGCGGGCTATAAAGGGCACGCGGTGTCCGCCTTCCCACGCATCGAACTTAAAGCCCAATAGCTCACCGTTTTGCTTGTGCCCGTGTCGCCAAGCTTCTTGGCCCCCCATGTTGATCATCCCGCCATTATCACTGGTGAAGATGATTAGAGTGTTTTCATCGAGCCCTTCTTCATCGAGCGTTCGAGTTACTTCGCCGACTATCCAGTCAAGCTCATGAATGAAATCACCGTATTTGCCGGCGTCGCTGGTACCTTGGAATCGAGGATGAGATGTGAAGGGGTGGTGAATATTGGTAGTGGCGAAATAGAGGAAAAATGGATCGTCCTTATTTTCCTTGATCCATGAAACAGCTTTGCTGGCCAAAGTGGTACCCACGTAGGTATCGTCATACAAGGCATGGGCGGCTTCAGCTCCGCCGATCTGGTCGATGCCCATTTTTTCTTCGTGTAACGGGGTCTTGGCTACAGTATCGAAGACGAAGGGATCGCCGGGATCGAGTCCGAATACGTAATGATTTTCGACGTAGACGAATGGTGGGTGGCTGTTTACAACCGGCATCCCGAAATAGTAGTCGAAACCGAGCTCTAATGGCCCTGGTTTAAGAGCGCCATTCCAGTTAGGCGAACCTTCACCAAAGCCGAGGTGCCATTTGCCAATACATGCTGTGGCGTAGCCCGATCGTTTCATGATGTCGGCAACGGTAGTTGTGTTTGGATCGACGATGAGCCCTACCTTAAGGAAAACCGGGGCCCAGTTGTCTCCGCGAAACGCATATTCCCCAGTCAATAGACAATAGCGCGAAGGAGTACAAACGGCAGAAGCTGAATGGGCATCGGTAAAGCGACGGCCTTCCGCCGCAAGCTTATCGATATGGGGAGTGCGTACTTTGGTAGCGCCATAGCAACCGGTGTCGCCGTAACCAAGATCGTCAGCAAAGATGACGATGACGTTTGGCGGAGCTGCTGCTGTGTTTAGGACAAATAAGTAGGAAGCAAGAAGGAGAAAGAGAGTTTTAGGGTGAATCTTCATGATGGCTTGGTTTAGGGTGGGGAGGACCGAGCCGTTCCTCCCTGCCTTCGATTTGAGGGAATTAGTTGCGGGATGGTGCGGTTCGTGGGTTAGTGATACTCTTTTGTAAAAGCGCTTTCAGCTCTCTTACGACTTTGGGGCGTTGGCGATAGAGGTTTGTGGTTTGGGAAAGGTCGGCTTCCAAATCATAGAGTTGGGCTGGAGGAGCGTCCGCTTTGAGCTTTCCGTTTTCGATATCGCTGTTGACATGCTTGGTGAGAAGATGGGCTCCGGGACCTCCGCGTTCATAGCCGGTTCCCAGTTTACCGCGAAATCCGCCACTGCCTTGTCCATCGATGTAGACCCACTTGCCTTTGCGAATCGTCAAATTGGTCTTTCGAAGGGGGCTTAGGACGATGTGGTCGCGTATTTGCTTTGTGGGGCTGCCGGTAATAGCAGGTAGAATGTTGAAGCTATCAGGGCCCTCGTCATCTCCAAGTTCTTGTTCGGTCAGAGCTGCCATGGTCGCAAGTAGATCGACGTTACTGACGAGTTGATCGGACACCGACCCGGCGGGAGTCTTGCCGGGCCAGCGGACGATGTAGGGCACGCGATGTCCGCCTTCCCAAGCGCCGAATTTAAAGCCCAATAGGTCGCCGTTCATCCGGTGTCCATCTTTCCAAGAATCCTGTCCGCCTACGTTGAACATGCCACCGTTGTCGCTGGTAAAGATGACGATTGTGTTGTCAGCGATGCCTTCTTCTTCCAGAGCATCCATCACTTCGCCTACAATCCAATCCAGCTCGTGGATGAAGTCGCCATAGCGTCCGGCCTGACTTGTGCCTTGGAAGCGTGGCGCGGGCGTGAAGGGGTGGTGGATATTGGTGGTAGAGAGATAGAGGAAGAATGGGTTGTGTTTGTTCTTACGTATCCATTCGACGGATTTCTCGGTTAGTCTCGTGCCGACTTCATCATCTTTGTAAAGGGCGTGAGCGACGTCGGCGCCCCCAATGTCGTCGAACTTTCGCTTCTCAGGGTAAAATGGCGTATTGGCTCTTTGGCCGTATACCAAGGGGTCTTCGGCAGCGAGCCCGACAACGCGGTGGTTCTCGACATAGACAAAGGGCGGGTGGCTATTGACAACGGGAACGCCGAAGTAGTAGTCGAAGCCGAGTTCGAGAGGTCCGGGCTTGAGATCGCCATTCCAGTTGGGGCTCCCTTCGCCGAAACCCAAATGCCACTTGCCGATACAAGCGGTTGCGTAGCCTGCCCGTTTCATGACATCGGCGATTGTCGTTTGGTCGGGGTCGATAATCAGGCCTACCCTGAGAAATACAGGCGACCAATGGTCACCCCTGAAGGCGTATTCACCGGTGATGAGATTGTAGCGCGAAGGCGTGCATACCGCGGAGGCGGAATGTCCATCCGTGAAACGCCGTCCCTCTGCGGCAAGACGATCTATGTTAGGGGTTTTGACGTGAGTGGCCCCGTAGCAGCCAACGTCACCGTAGCCAAGATCATCGGCGAAAATGATAACGACGTTCGGCTTCGCCGCTGAGTCGGCGAAGAGCGAGCAAAGAAGTAAGAATGATGAAGCAAGAAATAGGAATCGTATCATTGGGGTATAGTCGGGGCCTCCCTGTTTCCATGGTTAAGCTGTATTTGATCTGGTTCGGGTAACCAGTTTCCAAATCTCGAAACGATCAACAAGAACTCCACCGAGAATAACCAGAGCAGTGATGACTTTGCTGAAGGAACTATCGTACCCTAGGAGATTGACCATGTTTTGGAGGACAAGCAATACTGTGGTGCCTAGTATGATGCCAATAACGGTGCCTTCGCCGCCTCTCAAACTGCAACCGCCAAGTACGGCTCCAGCAATTGCGTATAGCTCGTAAAAATTCCCATGAATCGAGGGAACGACATCGGCGGTATACAAAGCGAAGAAAAGAGCCGATATCGCTGCCAGAATACTGCAGATTACATAGGCGAGCCCCATAATCACCCTTGTGTTGATTCCCGAATAGCTGGCGGCTTGTTCGTTGCGACCCAAAGCTATTAAGTAGCGCCCAAAAACTGATAGGTGGAGCAGATAGTAAACGACTGCCGATACAAAGAGAAATGCGATGAATGCAGCTGGCAGGCCGAGGATCTCGCCCGTCAAGAGTTTCTCCAATCCTACAATACCGAATTTAGCATCGTAATAGCCAATAGCTGTATCGTGAGTCATTGTTTGGGCCAGTCCTCGGTATCCAAGAAGGCCGCACAAAGTAACGACAAAAGCTGGCATGCGAATCCTGGCAATGAGCCAGCCATGAAATACGCCGACGATTGCTGAAAAAGCCAGGAGAACAATTATAGCAGGCACCCAAGGTATTCCGGGGATCCAGGCATGGGAACCAGTTAGAAGAAAGAAAAAGACCGTACCGAACAGAGCCATTAGGGAACCGACCGACAGATCGATTCCACCAGAAATAATGACGAGCCCCATTCCCAGACTGAAAATCCCATACATGCCAACTTGGCGAGAAAGATTCTCAAGATTGCGAAGCGACAGGAAACGAGACTCAATCAAGCTTTGCAGAAAGCCGCTGGCCTCGGTGTTTCGAGAGAACAGAATTGTCCAAAAAGCGACGAAGAGGAGGACGAGAGCGAGGCAGCCTTCCTTGCGGTATCGATTCAAATAGTGTGATAGTTTCGATTCCATGAAATTTGTCTTATAGCCTAAGCGCTGGTAGCGAGGTCTTCGCGTACCGCCAACTGCATGATAGCTTCTTCCGAAAACGCTTCTTTGTCCAGAATTCCGGCGATGCCTCCTTCGCGCATGACCGCGATTCGATGACTCATACCCAACAACTCTTCCATGTCGCTTGAAATCATCAGAATCGCGCAGCCCGACTCTGTTAGTTTCGCGATCGCCTTATATATCTCCTCTCGAGCCCCCATGTCGATTCCGCGAGTAGGTTCATCGAAAATCATAACTTTGGGCTTCAGCGTCATCCATTTGGCGAGAACGACCTTTTGCTGATTGCCGCCACTGAGGTTTCCCACAACCTGTTCGGAACTAGGGGCTTTAATGCCAAATTCGCGGAGCCAAACCTCCGCATTTTCCCTTTCGGAAGCGAAATCGATGCTTAGATAGCGAGTGAACCGCTTCATCGAATTCAAGGTCATGTTTTCCCTTATTGTCATCTCGAGGACTAGCCCGCTTGACTTGCGGTCTTCTGGAGCGAGGAATACTCTATTGGCGATGCATCGGCCTACATCGCCGCGAGGAATCGATTGGCCCTCGATTTCCACGAGCCCTGCAGGAGAGTCGTCGACGCCAAAAAGCCCCTGGGCCAGTTCGGAGCGTCCGGCTCCGACGAGACCCGCCATTCCGAGGATCTCTCCCGATTTGATTTCGAATGTGGCTCTTCCGTTAGGCCATCGTCGAGTACTGAAATCCCTCACCGATAGAACGACGTCTTCAACGGGAGGCTTGGTTTTTGGATACACCTCGTCGAGTTCCCGTCCGATCATTATAGAAATCATGGCGTTGCGGTTGATTTCCTCGTGTCGGAGCCATCCAGCGTTTTTTCCATCTCGAAGAGCGATTACGCGGTCGGCTATTGCTTCGATTTCTGCAAGTCTGTGAGAGATAAAAATGATAGCCATCCCTTGTTGGTGCAGCTTTTGCGCTAGCTTTAGTAGCGTATCCGTTTCTTGGAGTGTCAGACTTGAGGTCGGCTCGTCTAGGATGAGTATTTTGGCATCCATGGATAGAGCCTTGGCTATTTCCACGAGTTGCTTTTGCCCGTTGGTGAGGAGGGCTACTGAAGTGAACGGATCTATGGATAATCCAAGAGTTTCGAGCAACGGTCGAGACAGGTCGTGTAGACGCTTTTGGTCGATACAGCCGAAACGCTTGGGCTCGCGTCCCAAAAAGATGTTTCCGGCTATATCAATATTATCTAATAAATTGAGTTCTTGGTGGACGAAACTGATTCCAAGGCGTTCCGCCGCCTTGGCGTCGTGAATTGAAACACTTGAGCCATCAAGCAGAATCTGCCCTGCGCTTGGGGCAAACATGCCGCCAAGAATATTCATGAGAGTCGATTTGCCCGCTCCATTCTCTCCGATTAGGCCCAAGACTTCTCCTTTTTCCACTTCTAGCTCGACTTGGTCGAGCGCTTGGACGGGTCCGAACGACTTGGAAATCTTCTTTAGATGAAGCAGGGGCACGTTCTTGAAGGAAGAAGTAAGAAGGAGGAATTAGGAAGTTTGGGCTATTGGGGCGACGCGTATGGTAAGCGTTTTACCATTTCTTAATTCTGTATTATTACTTCTTAGTTTATCGACGCTTTCCAAGCGTCGCATTGAGCCTTGTAGGCGAGGCCTTCTCCTTTTCGGAGTACACGAGTAGGAACGTGGATAATTCCGCTTTCCGGAATGCCGGCTTCACTTGCCGATTTTCCTTCGACGGTCAAATCGCGGAGCAAGGCCATAGAATCGTATCCAAAGGTGTAGGGATCCTGTATCACCGTTCCGTAGATTTCGCCGGCGTCAATACCCTCGAGCGTTTTGGGGGATTCGTCGAACGCTACGATTTTCACTTTTCCGATGAGTCCCGCTGCCCTGACTGCCTCTAGACAGGCTGGCGGATTGTAGCCCCACAAACCAACGAGGGCAGCGACGTCAGGGTGAGCAGTCAGCGTATCTTCCGCATTAGCTCTAGCCTTGGATACGTCGCCACCGTCGGTTCTGAGATCGATCACTTCAATCCCGTGGCCAGCGACGGCTTCTTTCAGGCCCTGAAACCGTTCGATGGCGTTTTGCATGTCCTTTATACCTACGAAGACCATGATCTTTCCGCCGTTGGGAAGCGCTTCGACGACGAGTTCTCCGCACTTGCGACCCGCTTCGATATTGTCCGTACCAAGATAGCACATACGATCGCTATCGGGCGAATCGCTATCGACGCAAATCAAAGTGGAGTCATTAGACCATTCGTTGATCATACGAATCTGGTTCTTGGCACTAGCCGGGCTAATGGCGATGCCCTTGGCACCGGCGACCAGCAAGTCATCCACGATTTGCTTTTGTTTGGCTGTCGATCCATCGCCAGTGCGGAAGAGCACTTCGATATCTCCAAATTCACGCTCTGCTGCCCGGGCACCCGCTTCCGCATAAGCCCAAAAATCGGCGGAAACATTGGTGATAAATGAAAGTTTCGCTTTTCTGTTTTCAGATTCGGTACCGGTAGGTCCACTACAGGAAACGAACAAGATGCTGATTAGGAATGGGATAGATTTCAATATACGCATGGAAAGAGAAAATTAGTACAGATACCTAGTCACTGAGGGAATTGCACTAGGATCGCAATCATTCAGGCAAGAATTTCGGGAATAATTTCGCCATGGACATCTGTCAGCCGGATGTCCCGACCGCTGAAGCGGTAAGTCAGTTTCTTATGATCGACGCCGAGAAGGTGCAGCATATTCGCGTGAAGGTCATGAACAGTCAGCTTATTTTCCACGACGCGATAGCCGTATTCGTCAGTGGCGCCATAGATCGTGCCACCTTTGATTCCTCCCCCCGCCATCCAAAGGCTAAATCCTTGTGGATTGTGATCGCGGCCGTTGGTCCCCTGGGCGAATGGAGTCCTGCCAAATTCTCCGCTAAACACGAGAAGGGTGGTATCGAGTAAACCCCGTGACTTCAGATCCTTGATCAAGGCGGCGATGGGTTGATCCACGGCCATGGCGTTTTTCTGGTGGCCATCGATGAGGTCTTTATGCTGATCCCAACGGTCACCGTTTCCCGGATTGATGGTTAGCTCGACGAATCGCACACCCCGCTCGACTAAACGGCGGGCCATTAAGCACTGGGCTGCATAGGCTCGAGTATTCTTGTAGGGGGCATCGATCCCGTAGAGTTTTTTTGTAGCCTCGCTCTCTTTTGAAAGATCCGTGACGTCGGGCACCTCCATTTGCATTCGGTAGGCTAGCTCGTAGTTCAAAATCGCTGACTCGATAGCTTCTGCGTGCGATAGTCGGGCTTCGAACTCGCCGTCCATCTCATGCAGGAACTCTAGCTTCCTTTTTTGGATGGCTGCCGTAGTCTCTTGGTGGGAGGTGTTGTTGAGAGCTGGATTGCTGGAAAGGAAAATCGATCCTTGATGATTGGCCGGTAGAAACCCACTACCAAAGCACTGCATCCCTCCTGATGGCACTTGCCCTCCGTGGATGACTACATAGCTTGGCAGGTCTTGACTGAGCGTGCCCAGCCCGTAAGAAGCCCAGGCCCCCATGCTTGGCCGGCCGGAAAGAACGTGGCCGCTATGAAGAGCGTAGTTAGCATTGGGATGATTAGGAGAAAAAGCTGTCATGGAACGAATGATACAAATATCATCTGCACACGATCCGATATTAGGAAACAAATCGCTTATCGGAATACCGCTTTCTCCATATCTTTTAAATTCCCATGGGCTTTTTAGAAGATTGCCATTCTTGTTGAATACAGTTGCGTCTACCTGGAAGCGAGGAGGTTGCCCGTTTTCTTTAGCCAGTTGAGGTTTGGGGTCAAAACTGTCCACTTGAGACACGCCTCCGTCCATGTAAAGGAAGATGACGCTTTGAGCTTTGGGGGCAAAGTGGGGCGTTCTTGGATACAAGGGCGATTTTTTAGCAAGCAGATCCTGTTGCATCAGACCCGACAGGGCCAGCGTTCCAAAGCCCATGGAGCTCTTTTGGAGAAATTCTCGACGCGAAATCATAAGACAACGAAGGTGGCGGCAAGTCTCCTAACTGCCATCAACAAGGGAAATGCATGTCCGCTCCTAAAACACATAAATGAATTCCTTGCGGTTGTAGATCGTATGGCAGAGATCTGTCCAAACAGCTAAATCGTCTAGGGATGAGCCGTATTCATCGGCAAGCGTATCGAGAAACCGCTTTGCCCACTCGATTTCCGACGCGCTAGCGGGACGGCTAAATGCGGTCTGGTGAATCTCATGAATTCGCTGTTCCAGATTAAGCTCCGAATAGAGCACTCGCTTCGCCCATGCCTTGGCCTGTTCGTGTACGAAAGGGTCGTTCATTAATGCTAAGGACTGGGCGGGAACGTTGGTTACTTGGCGTCGGCCTATGGACTCGGTCGCGTTGGGCATGTCGAAAGCCCTCAAAAATGTGGGAAGAAAATTGCGCCGCATCTCGATGTATATGGATCTTCTTCCGGCTCCATCCAGTGGACCAGAGGCGGGTTTCGCGCGGCTGTTTGGCAGGTCCTTAACATAAGCTGAGACACTTGGGCCATACATGCTCGTATCGATTTCACCGCTACACGCGAGCATGTGATCTCGGATCGCCTCTGCCTCAAGACGTTTTACGGGCATGTGTTGCAATAGCTTGTTGCCCGGATCCTCGTCCATCGCTTGCTGGCTGGGAGTAGACGACATACGGTAGGCTTGCGATAGAACTATTTTGCGGATCATGTACTTCAGGGACCATCCGTTCTCCATCAAGTCACTGGCCAGATAGTCTAGAAGCCCTGGGTGGGTGGGTTTGGTTCCCATCATGCCGAAGTCGTTGGTGGTGGCGACGATTCCATTGCCGAACAGGTGTTTCCATAGTCGGTTGGCTCGTACTCGGGCTGTGAGTGGATTGGTTGGGTCGGCAACCTGCTGGGCCCATTCTAGTCGCCCGCTACCTGGCCCCGCAAAGGTGCTTCCGCCAAGCCCATCGAGGAAACGCCGTGGATTGTCGTCTTTGCTGGGGTTTTTGTGGCTCCCGCGAATGTAAACGGGTTCGTCGTGTTGATCGCCATCGACCAGGCTCCTAACGTAGCTAGGAGCCGGAATTTCGAGGGCGATTGACCGGTATTCCGCCATCGCCTTTTGGAGGGGAAGGCCCCTACCAGTATCCGCCTTAATAAACCCAGCCGAGAATAATGCGCCTAGAACTTCAGTATCGTCATCATCGCTCGGCATGGATTTCACATTCCCGATAATCGATTTTAATCTAGTTGCTATGGCGGAGTCCCGATCTTCCTGATTCGGTATATCTAGTTGCGGTTGCCAGTAGGCTTTCCAATCAGCATCTTGTTCAAATCGAACTGCGACATAGGCATTGTCGCAAGGCGGCGGCGGTTGACCCTCTCTGGGGTGGAGCGAGTGCGTGGCTACGCCATTTTGCTGCACCTCAAGGTAGGCGGGTTCCCCCTCCCACAGGTAAGTCTCAAAATGGACGCTCTGCCAATGGTCGCTATCGATCGCTTTATAGGTCCCGCTCGTTGTCGGGCCTCTTCCTGTAAGTTCATAGTTGCGAACGACGAGGCGCACTGCTCCGTTTCGGCCTTTGGCTTGGAACTCGATAGGTCTCCCATCGAGTATGAAGTCGGGCGAGCGAATAGCTCCGTCGATACGAGGGGCAAATTGTCCGCCAATGACTGCGTCGCCTATAATCGTTTGGATCGCTTTGGGTCCTTCCATGTTCAGGATGATCCCGCCTTGCGAATTTTCAGGCTCAGCGAAGGCTCCGCCTTGCCGTTTCCACTTATCGAGCGAGCGGGCCACTGAAGCGAACGACTTGCTAAGGTTTCCGTTTTCTGAAGCTTTATCTCGAGCCGGGTTAATACTCGGAATAATCGGTTCTAGTTCGGGCCACTGGTCGCCCGATTCTGGGATGAGGGCTAGGCGAACCCAATTCACTAGGAGATCCGCTTCCAAGCCTAGCTCCATTGCTTCGGGCCTTACGAGCTTACCGAGAGAAGCTTCCAAGTTCTCCACAGCTCTGCCTTCCTGCTTCTTGTTTTCCTTCTCTTTTGATGTTATGAAATCCTGAAGAGCTTCCTGAACAGACGGATCGTCCAATAGCTTTCTCGTAGCGCTTAGATAGTCGGGAATGCGTTCGATGTCTTGAAGGCTGTCTTCGAGCGCGAGGTTGAAGATACGCGGCTTCAATTGAATAAGCCTTTTTTCTGGGCCATTCTGTTGATGCATGGGCACTGTATTCGCATAGCTTAGACGTGAGCTGCGAAGCATGCCGTAAAAGGAATAGTAGTCCCCTGTAGTTATGGCGTCGAACTTATGATCATGACAACGGGCACAAGCCAAAGTCGACCCAAGAAAGGCCTTGCTGGTCGCGTCGATCATTCCATCGAAAATTCTAGCTTCATCTTCGTGGATGTCGGGCGGACCGTGCTGGCCGTCAGTGAGGTAGATATATCCTGGCCCCTTGACGGATTCGTTTTCTCCTGTTTCTGGGTTGAATCTAGGATGGGGAAGGAGATCGCCGGCCAAAGACTCCAAGACGAATTGGTCGTAGGGCACATCGTCATTCAAGGCTCGTATCACGTAGTCGCGATACCGATACGCGTAGGGCATTGTGTAATCGGCCTCGAATGATTTCGTTTCAGCGTAGCGCACCAGGTCGAGCCAGTGGCGAGCCCATTTTTCGCCGAAATGAGGGGAAGAGAGGAGTCGGTCTACTTGCTTGGCATAGGCCTCTTCTGATTTGTCGTAAAGAAAAGCTTCAACTTCATTTGAGGTGGGAGCCAATCCAATTAGGTCAAAACTCAACCGGCGAATCAGTTCTCGGTGTTCGGCGGGCACGGCCGGGGCCCAGCCTTTCTCTTCTAGTTTCGCGAGTAAAAAGTGATCATATTCGTTCGTTGGCCACAATTGGTTTTCAACTCGGGGAATAGGAGGCTTTTTGACTGGCTGCAGGGACCACCATTGCTTGCGTTCCTCTAGATTGAAATCCGAGAGAGAATTAGCGGCAACCGTTTCTTCCAGGCGGGGATCAGGCGCTCCTCGGTCAATCCACGTTATCAAGCTGGCGATCTCACTTTTGCTGAGCTTGGACTTTGGAGGCATCGCCTCGAAATCGGGATGCCGTTCGACCATTTGGATTAGTCGACTATTTCTGGCGTCTCCGGGGATGATGGCTGGTCCGCTTTCGCCCCCTTTGAGTAGTCCCGGTTTTGAATCGATTAGGAATCCGCCTTTTATCCGATCGGAATCAACCGAATGGCACTTATAGCAATTCTCCACCAGCAACGGCCTGATTTTCGACTCGAAATACTCCAGCGATTTGGGATCTAAACCGGACGCGCTAATCGATAGCGGAACATTTAGAAGGACCAGAAAAGCGTAGTAACTGGGATATCTTAGGAACATGCTTAGGGCGATTTTTCTCAGAATCGCTCAATCGAATTTGATGTTGAAAACTGGTTTGGCGTATACTGAAGCGTGTTTCGAATCAGGTAGCAATAGTTTGTCGAAGCTTCTTTCATTCCCCGAAGAGATCAACGGTTACCGTTTTCGAATCCCGCTCTCTCCGCCATTTTACTCATTACCCACAAACTAACAGCGCTTGCTAAAGTGACTGAGCGGGTACGAAAAAGGGCTGAGGTTTCTCGAATGCCAAGGATTCTGACGTAAGGGAATTCTATCTTATAGCGGATTGGCTGAGAGAAGTAGATCTCGGTCTGACTCAGACGGTTGAGCCAGCGATACAAAAAATCTGTACCGCTGAAAACATAAATGCTTTTTCAGGATCGTGCAATCGACCATCAGCTTGAGCAATATGTTAACCTAAAAGGTGGCGGTGGTATATGATTTTCTAAAGATCAAAATAAGCCATCTCTACTTGGGAGGTCTCCTCCACTCTTGTCCAGGCCAAGTACACGCGCTGTCCCTCGCTCGCTATAACCGGAATGCCGCTGCTTCGAGAAGGATCGATAGACGTCACTAGTTGCTTAGCCAAAAGCTCCCCTTTCTTTGAGCTGGGTAGAACGGTAAAGTTCCAAGCCTTTAAAAGAGTCGGTAAGGAAAACCAAGTCCAGGCCTGTTGGTGTTTTATGTGTCTTCTAGGCAATAACTGATTTCGATTATCTCACGCTAGAGACTGGGCGATGAGCTCGAGAAGCTTTTCGGCGCAAGTTTTGGCGAAAGTGGGACTATTAATGGGCTCGTCCAGGTCGACGACTTCCACTTTTGCCTTGGAGCGAATGGCTTCGAAGAGGGCCTTGTCGGCTTCGGGATCGTAAAAGGCTTGGCCTTCGCCATTGATTTCACTAACGGCTTTTAGCGGGTTGAGAATAGCGACTGGGGCAGAGTTGGCATTGGCTTTGGCGGCGATGACCTTCCCGATTTCCGTGCACTCCTCCGCGTTTGTTCGCATCAAGGTAACCTGTGGATTGTGAATATAGAAAGTACGCCCCTCAAATTCAGTTGGCACAGTTTCGCGGGCCCCGAAGTTTGCCATGTCTACACAACCGGGAGCCACCACCGCTGGCACCTTGGCTTTGGCCATGGCATCCATGCGAGTGTGTCCTGCGGACAAGGTCGCTCCTACTATCTCGTCTGCCCATTCCGTGGTCGTCACATCGAGCACGCCTGATACCATGCCGCTTTCGATAAGACTTTCCATGGCCTTGCCCCCGGACCCCGTTGCGTGAAACACGAGGACTTCGTAGCCGGCCTCTTCGAGAACGGCTTTGGCCTCATTGACGCAGGTAGTCGTGTTGCCGAACATGCTGGCGACTATGAGTGGCTTGCCCCCCTCGGTGTCGATCTTGGCTTCGACCATGCCGGAGATAGCGCCGGCGGCCCGGGTGAAGATTGTTCGCGAGATACGATTCAGCCCGCTCACGTCGACAATGCTGGGCATCATAACAATGTCTTTGGTGCCCATGTAGTGGGCAGTGTTTCCGCTGGCGACCGTTGAGACCATTAGTTTGGGAAATCCGATAGGAAGAGCCCTCATAGCTGCCGTGCCGATGGCTGTTCCTCCGCCTCCACCGAGGGAAATGACTCCGTCGACTTTTCCGTCGCCAACTAGCTGAGCCAAGAAGGCGGGAGCGGCTTCAGACATAGCCACGACACATTCTCCTCGGTCGTGCCGTTGCATGAGAGCGTCCAGATCGAGACCGATCGACGCAGCAACGTCGTATCTAGAGTAATCAGGTTCGACCTTAGGGTTGTCGCCTGTTCCTACATCGATGAATACGGTTTTATGTCCGTGTTCTTGGATACGTTCTGCTAGGAAGGAGTGTTCTTCGGATTTTGAATCGAGGGTTCCCAGTATTGCGATTGAGGCCATAGGGGTTGGGCGAGGAGGTGATTGGTACTATAGATTAGAGGAGACAACGGCTTTCATTTTTTCGATGCCCAGCTTTGCGACTTCTAGCGGATCCTGTTTCCAGTAGTCGCGATTGAACAGCTCTAGGGAAAAGACCATCTCGGGATTAATTGCGTGCAGTTGCCTTATGATCTTGTCGAATGGGGCGATGCCATCGCCGGGCATGACACGGTGGCTGTCGTTCATTTCAGTACGCTCTGGACTAGCCGGGAAATCGTTCATGTGCAGGACCGGCATGGCTTTCGGCCCCAGGAGCGAGAGGCCATCGTATTGGGAGCCTCCTTTGTAAATATGGTAGATGTCGAGCAGCATGCAGGCTTCGGGGTGCGAGCTTTCCGCTGCCGCGAATAGCGTTTGTCCGAGCCTGTGCAAATTCTGGGAATGTCCCCAGACTTCGAGCATGGGGACGACACCGGTTTCCCGTCCCACTTCCAGGAGGGCGTGGTAGCGTTCGGCCACAGTTTCCAGATCTATCAATGGCCTGTTTTGAGCGCCAGCCGGGGGAGCCGCGATTCGGCTCCCTCCGAGAGCGTGAACCATCTCCATATCGCTCTTGGCTTCCTCGAGAGCATTGGCTCGCTCCGTCGGGTCGTCTACGATCCATTTGGCGAATCCGATGGCACTTTCAACCTGAATTCCTTGGTCATCGAGTCGATTGCGAAGGTCGGTTAGTTTACCCCCGTTTTCCATGTAAGCTCTGATCGTTCGGATCCAAGGTTCGATTCCCGAGTAGCCAGCGTTGGCGGCTACATCGATCTCCGCCTCGATCCCGATGTTCTTTTCTCTAATTGTGCTGGTATTTAGGCAGTAGCGGAACGATTTCATATTCAGGGACTTAGTAGGATTTTTGGAGCAACCAGCAATTATTGCGGTTGTGGCAAGAGCTCCCGTAGTTGCGATGAATTGGCGTCTGGATGGGGAAGCATTCATTGTGATAGCAGGGTTGAGGGCGGAAATCTGCGGCCAAAGTCGCGATTAAACTTTGAAGGAGCGAGACCCCTTGGGGCAACAGCAAACAAAGGATAGGTCGGACGCCTTGGAGTCGTAACCCGTCTACCTAGGCTTTGGATTTGTATCGCGGCCAGATTGTCGTTTAAAACCTCTGACATATGTTCGGCGTATTGAACATTGTGGAAGCTTTCCACGGCTACATACCTCTAACCGTGACAC
>Ga0310343_10000169_pt1 | contig 29195 bp, 25 predicted proteins | sample HC15DNA2025_MG_FD_203519 | JGI IMG/M metagenome (GOLD analysis project Ga0310343, IMG submission 203519) | Marine microbial communities from station ALOHA, North Pacific Subtropical Gyre - HC15-DNA-20-25_MG | ecosystem: Environmental > Aquatic > Marine > Oceanic | place: Pacific Ocean: North...
TCGTGCGACTAGCGCCGCAACCCAGCGCTTTCGCCGCGCCTTCATGTTTGGCTTCGCCGAACGGGTGAGCGAACTGCTGCTTGACGCACATTCGGTTACTGCCTCCGAGCAAGAAGATGCTCAGTCACTGCTCCCGATTCTGCTCGAACAACGTGAACGGGTGCATCGGTTCGCTGCGGAGCAGTTGGGTCCAATCCGAGCGGCAGCTGCTCCAGCACCCGTAGTTGCAAACGGTGCATCCGCCGGACGTCAGGCGGCTGCCGATACCGATATCGGGAGAATCCGTGTTGCGAGCCAATATGCGATCGGTCAACGATCGTGACTGCTGATGTCGGGCGTGAGAGTGTCTACGCTGCCGAACTCGCCGCGTTTGGAGGAACCCTTGCCGATTGTGAGGTTGGCTTTGATGAGTTGCTGTGGATTCGAAATGCGATTTGTGCATCGGCCTGGTGGCCTGCAGGTGACATCGATGTAGCGCAGGCCCGGTCAGATGCGAGATCCTCGACGACACGTGAAGGAGATAATGGGCGGGCTCGCATTCGTATCGCTGCACCGCAACGCACCCCGCTGACGCTCGCTCACGAGTTCGCCCACGTGCTCGCAGGCGTCGATGCGGGCCATGGGCCGAGGTATCGGAGGGCTGAGCTCGATCTGGTTTTCGCCATGTTTGGATCGACAGAAATGCAATGGCTGCTCGACGCATTTGAGGCCATGAACCTAGAGGTTGCAGACCGCAGTTGGCCTGTGCCGACCGAAGGTCCTCTGAAGCGGCTGATCGATCTTGCGTAAGTCGGGAAGGCGGGATTCGAACCCGCGACCCCCTGCTCCCAAAGCAGGTGCGCTAGCCAAGCTGCGCCACTTCCCGTGTGTAAGAGCGTACCTGCCAAACCATTACGCTCATCCGCTGATGATGAATTCCCTACGGCGTCGGGTCACGGTGTCTGTGATTTGCGGAAGTTCATGGGTCGTGGCCGCGGGGTGTGCAGCGCCAGCATCGATCGAATCAGAGAGTGAAGCGACCCCTGCAGTAGTGACGTCCTTGAAGGAAACGACGACCACGTCGGCTGCTGAAGTGCCCGCCAGTACCGCAGTAGTCACCTCGGTGGCCTCTCCGCCGTCGTCGACGACAACATCGACCGTCGCAGGTCCGCCTGATGATGGTGTTCGGTCCGATGAGCGCCGTCTCGTCGAGTTGTTTTCAGTCACTCACAGCGATCTCAAACCGAAAAGCGTTGTGATCGGGCCGGGTGGCCTCGTCTTCGCGCAGAACATGATGTATCGGCACAACATCTTGGTGTTTGACGGCGAGGGTGATGTAGTCGCGAAAATTGATGACTCGGTCGATCTCAAAGATTTTGGATTGAGCGATGAATCTATGCAGGTTGCCGGCTCCCCGGTCGAGGCAGCGGTTTCGCCTGACGGGCACCACCTGTGGGTAAGCAACTACAAGATGTATGGCGACGAGTACCGCTCAGATGCCGACGACGAATGCGACCGTGGGAATTGGGAAGACAGCTACGTGTATCGCATCGATCTCAAACGTTTTGAGATCGACGGGGTGGTCCCCACAGGAGCAGTGCCAAAGTTCTTGCAGGTCTCGCCAGATGGCCGGCGCCTAGTCGTGGCCAATTGGTGTGGCTTTGACGTTTCAGTGATCGACACCGAAACTCTGACCGAGATCGGAAGGATCGACCTTGGCCGTCACCCTCGAGGAGTCGCGATCACCGGTGACTCCTCGAGGGCATATGTAACGGTGATGGGAGCCGAGCGCATCGATCTCATCGACCTTGAAACGCTGACAGTGGTTTCGTCGCTTGCGAGTTCGGGCATTACGCCGCGCCACATCGTGTTGTCTTCCGACGATGCAACCCTGTTTTCTTCCAATCACCTGATGGATACTGTCCGCATGATCGATGTGAGGGCCGACACCCTCATTGACACGGTTCGGACGGGCACGCAGACGAGGAGCCTTGCACTGGCAGATGACGAAGCGAGTTTGTACGTGGTCAATTATCTCGACGGAACGATCTCGAAGGTGAAGACCGCCGACATGTCGATAGTGCAGACGATTGACGTTGGTGGACGCCCAATTGGAATTGCCTATGACGCACTGACGAGGCGTCTCTGGGTTGCCGACTACGACGGACGCCTCATCGTCTTTGAAGACCGAGCGGTTAACGATAACTAGCGGGAGATCGACAGCGTGTCAGGAGCGGCGTTTGGCAGCTCGACGAGCAGCACGCCCAATCGGAGCAATATGCCGATGATCGAGGTCTCCGAGTTCGATGCCATTGTCGAACAGAACGCGGTACCGCTGCCAGTTGAAACCATTTGCAAGCAAGATGTGACCCTCTGTTCCATCGGGCACGACTCCGATCGCTGGGCGATCGATTTCACCCGTTGCGCGGACGCGGTCCCCAAGCTTCAGATCGATCTGATCGGCATGTGGCTGAGACAACGAGTGAGGCTTCCAAATCGGCACGCCTCTATTCTGCACCAAATGGGGGGTGTTCCGCACGTACCACCGGGCATGGGGGCAGAACCACCGGTACACTCCTCGGCCTGTGAAGAGTTCTGTAGAGACCCTCGAGGGCAACAAAGTAAAGGTCTACGTCGAGATTGACGAGACAGAGTTTGAGACCGATATCGAGTCGGCCTTCCGCACCATTGCGCGTGAAGTAAAACTTCCTGGTTTCCGAAACGGAAAGGCACCAAGGAAATTGCTGGAGGCTCGCATCGGCTTGGGGCCAGCACGCGAACAGGCGCTGCGAGATTCGATTCCGTCGTATCTCACGAGAGCTGTGCAAGAGCATGATGTCGATCTCATTGCAACCCCTTCCATTGAAATCACCAGTGGTGAAGAGGCGGGCGCAGTCGAATTTGAGGCTGAATGTGAAGTCCGGCCAGAGATCACCGTGCCCGGCTATGGCGGGCTTCGTGTCGAGATCGACCCGATCGACATCGACGATGGTGCCTTTGATGCGGCCGTTGCAGACCAGTTGAAAGGTCACGGAACGCTTGAAGATGTTGATCGCGCCGCAGAGTCAGGTGACTACGTGACGCTCGACATGACTGCTACCCGTGATGGCGAAGAGCTCGCCGGGCTCAATATCGAAGACTGGTCGTATGAGATCGGCCAAGGCTGGGTCACCGAGGATTTTGACGAAAAGCTCATCGGCGCCAAGGTTGGCGAAGAGTTGTCGTTCTTGAGCACTCCCAAGGGAACCGAAGAAGAAGCCGATTTCACCGTGAAGTTGTTGGCGGTGAAAAGTCTCGCCCTGCCTGATGTCGATGACACCTGGGTGGAAGAAAACATCGGCGAGTACACCGATGTTGCGAGTTGGCATGAGGCGATCAAGGAGCAGCTCTCTGAATCAAACCTCAACGCAGTTCGACAGACGCTCGGGCAAAAAGTCACCGACGCCCTGGTGGATCTCGTCGACATCGACGCGCCTGAGTCGATGGTCGAACAAGAATTGCAAGGACGTCTGCAAAATCTTGTCCGCCAGTTTGAGGCACAGGGCATGGATCTTGGAGCCTGGCTGTCGGCAACCGGGCAGTCGACCGAGGACCTCATCGCCAACTTCCGCGAGCAAGCAGAAAGTTCGGTCAAAGCAGACCTTGCGTTGCGTGCGATTGCAGTTGCGGAAAATATCGCAGTTGAGGGTGAAGATCTTGAGCTCGAATACACCCGCCTTGCAATGCAATTCAACGACTCATCTGACAACGTCCGACGTGCGTACGAGCAGAACGGGGCCGTTGGAGAACTGACCGCTTCGGTGAAGAAGTCGAAAGCATTTGACTGGTTGCTGCGCAACGTCGAATTTGTGGACTCAAATGGCGCGCAAATAGATGGCGACACAGTTCTAGGTCGCGACCATGATCAAGACCATGATGGGGAGATCGAAGAGGGCGAAGGAGAAGATGCATGAACCTCGAGGCAATGAACTATCTGGTCCCGAACGTCGTCGAACAGACGAGTAAAGGTGAGAGGGCTTACGACCTCTATAGCCGCCTGCTGAAAGACAACATCATCTTTTTGCAGACGCCGGTAGATGATCAGATTGCGTCACTGATCTGCGCGCAACTCATCCACCTCGAATCAGAGAATCCTGACAAGGACATCAATATCTACATCAACTCGCCTGGTGGAGATATCACCGCTCTGTTTGCGATCTACGACACGATGCAGTTCATTCGAAATGATATTGCGACAATCTGCCTTGGTCAGGCGGCGTCAGCGGCTGCGGTGTTGCTTGCGGCAGGTACTAAAGGCAAGCGTCTTGCCCTCCCTCACAGCCGGGTATTGCTGCACCAACCATTCGGTCAAGTCGGTTACGGGCAGGTCACTGACCTGGAGTTGGCGGCGAAAGAAATTCTTCGTATGCGAGACCTTCTTGAAGAAATTCTGGCGAATCACACCGGACAGTCTCGTGAAAGAATCCATGCTGATACCGACCGTGATTACGTAATGGAAGCCTCTGAGGCCCTCGAATATGGCATCATCGATCAGGTGATTTCTTCCCGTTCGGTCATCGACCGTGCGGGTGCAATACGCTGAGGGTGACCTCGGCGTACAAAAAACGCTTGAGGAGGTGAAGCGATGGCAAAATTCGGCGACAGCGGGGAACTGCTGAAATGTTCATTCTGTGGCAAGTCGCAGAAGCAAGTGAAGAAGCTCATCGCTGGTCCAGGTGTGTACGTCTGCGACGAATGCATTGACCTTTGCAACGAAATCATCGAAGAAGAACTCAGCGAATCCACTGAGATTTCCTTCGACAATCTTCCAAGCCCACGAGAAATTTCGGAGTTTCTCGATGAGTATGTGGTTGGCCAAGACCACGCAAAGAAGATTTTGTCGGTCGCGGTGTACAACCATTACCGGCGTGTTCAATACCAGCAGTCGTCGTCTGGCATCGGGCGCCGTGACGAGGTCGAACTGACGAAGTCGAATGTGTTGCTCCTCGGGCCTACCGGATGCGGCAAAACTCATCTTGCTCAAACTCTTGCTCGCATGCTCAATGTGCCGTTTGCGGTTGCAGATGCGACAGCGCTCACCGAGGCGGGTTACGTGGGCGAAGATGTCGAGAACATTTTGCTAAAACTGCTACAAGCCGCAGACTTTGATACGAAGCGTGCAGAGACGGGCATCATTTACATCGACGAGATTGACAAGGTCGCTCGCAAAAGCGAGAATCCATCGATTACCCGAGATGTTTCGGGTGAAGGTGTGCAGCAGGCGCTGTTGAAGATTCTTGAGGGAACTCAAGCCTCGGTGCCACCTCAGGGTGGACGCAAGCATCCCCATCAGGAGTTCATCCAGATCGACACGACAAATGTGTTGTTCATTCTTGGCGGCGCCTTCGCCGGCCTTGAAGAGATCATCGAGCGCCGTGTTGGCGAACAAGGTGTCGGCTTCCATGGAACTGTTCGGTCTCGTCAAGAACGAGACCCAGGAGAACTCTTTGCTCAGGTTCTCCCTGAGGATCTTGTGAAATTCGGGATGATCCCAGAGTTCATCGGGCGTCTGCCAATGGTCGGTGTGGTGCGTTCGCTGAACCGAGATGCGCTGATGGCGATCTTGACCGAACCCAAGAATTCTCTCGTCCGACAATTCACCAAGGTGTTTGAGTTCGAAGATGTTGAACTTGAGTTCACCGACGATGGGCTCGGAGCAGTGGCTGATCAGGCGTTGATGCGAGGTACCGGTGCGCGAGGCCTTCGAGCGATCATGGAAGAGGTGCTTCTCAACACGATGTTCGATTTGCCGGGCCGCGGCGATATTGCGAAGGTTGTCATCGACGCAGACACAGTTCTGGAGCGGGTGAACCCAACTTTGGTGCCTCGTAAAGGCGCATCTCGTCAGCGCCGCGCTGCAAGCTGAACATCGGCCGCAATGAACTTTGATGAAGCTCTGAGGTACCTTGACGACCACACGTCCTACGACGTGACCGGAAGAATCGACTCCCCAACTACCGAGCGAATTGGCCGGTTGTGCGCTGCCATGGGTGACCCGCAACACGCGGCGCCGGTCATTCATGTCACTGGGACGAATGGCAAGGGTTCAACCGTCCAGATGATTTCTCGCTTGCTGATGACATCGGGTTTGACGGTAGGTACGTACACCAGTCCGCATCTCGAGCGCATTAACGAACGGATTCAGCGCAATGGTGAGCCGATTTCTGATGAGGAATTTGCCGAACAGATCGCAGCCATCGCTCAGCTGGAGGCAATCACCGGGGTGCGTCCGAGTTTCTTTGAGGCGATCACTGCTGCTGCGTTCCGTTGGTTTGCTGATGTCGCAGTGGACGTCATGGTGATTGAGGTGGGGTTGTTGGGTCGATGGGATGCAACAAATGTTGTCGATGCCACGGTCGCAGTCATTACGAACATCGGGCTCGATCACACCGAATTTGCAGGTCCAACGCTCGCCGACATCGCGAGTGAGAAAGCCGGAATCATTACCGAGCACGGAGCCGTTGTTGCCGGCGCGACCGACCCGAACCTCGTCAAGGTGTTCTCCCAAGAGCCTCACGCCTCAATGTTGGTGCGTGATGAGGACTTCGCGGTCGTTGATAACACGTTGGCTATTGGTGGCCGGTTGCTCGACTTGCGTACGCCGACCACCGTCTATAGCGAGGTGTATTTGCCTGTTCATGGCGCCCATCAAGCTGACAATGCATCGGCAGCACTGTGCGCGGTTGAGACATTCTTTGCAGCGCCACTCGCAGATGAGGTTGTTCGGGAGGGCTTTGGGGCTGTCGAACTTCCGGGACGTTTCGAAGTTGTAGGTGTGCAACCACTTGTCATCGTTGATGGAGCTCACAATCCTCCAGGTGCAGATAGTTCGGTCGGCGTGTTTTTCGATGATTTTCGGCCCGAGGAGCGCCGAATCCTCGTCGTGGGCACCCTTCGCGATGCTGATGAAATGATCTCGGCACTGCGCGCCGACGATTTCGATGTTGTGATTGCCTGTACCGCTGCGACTCCCCGTGGTGTTGAAGCGGCCGTTATCGGTGCTGCTGCTCGTCGAGCAGGATGTGTCGAGGTGCTGGTGATCGACGACCCAATTGCCGCATGCGAGGAAGCGCTTCGTCAAGCTGGCGCTGATGACGCGATTTTGGTGGCGGGATCGATCTACGTTGTCGGTGCGGTGCGCTCAACCCTTCTGCGTCACAGTGGGAGATGACCGATAGCGTCATCTTCTATGTCAGACCGCACCCTCGTCCTGTTGAAACCAGATGCTGTCGAGCGCAAGCTCGTTGGATCGATTCTTGACCGTTTCGAGTCAAAAAATCTTGACATTATTGCGATGGAACTTCGCCAGCTCGACGCGGCAACGCTGGAGCGTCACTACGAGGAGCACGTTGGCAAGCCGTTTTATGCCGACCTCGTAGCCTTCATGAGCCGCGGCCCAGTCGTTGCCATGGTGGTGGAAGGCCCAGAAGATACGTGGGAAGTTGTTCGAATGATGATGGGCGCAACAAACCCCCGGACTGCGGCACCTGGGACGATTCGTGGTGATCTAGGCATTCTGTTAACCGAAAATCTTGTTCACGGCAGCGATTCGCTCGAAAGCGCACAGCGCGAAATCGGCATTTTCTTCCCGAATCTGTAACATTTCGCCCGCAGGCACACATTGTCTGCGGTGGCCTATACGACGAGTTATGCGCGCGGGAAGGAGGAAGTTGTGCGAAGTAACCCACTCGGTTTAGGACGTGACCTCGCCATCGACCTCGGGACGGCGAATACCTTGATTTATGCCCGTGGTCTCGGTGTCGTGCTTGACGAGCCTTCGGTCGTGGCGATCAACGTAAACGATGGGCGGCCGGTTGCGGTTGGCGTCGAGGCGAAGAAAATGATGGGTCGCACGCCCAACCACATCAAAGCAATACGCCCGCTCAAAGACGGTGTGATTGCAGACTTTGAGGTCTGCGAGAAGATGCTGCGGTACTTCATTCAAAAGGTGCACGCGTCGAAGTGGTCGAAACCGAGAATGATCATCTGTGTTCCTTCAGGAATTACTGGTGTTGAGCAACGTGCGGTGCAAGATGCGGCTGAATACGCAGGGGCACGAAAGCCAGTTCACATCATCGAAGAACCGATGGCGGCAGCGATTGGTGCTGACCTTCCCGTGCATACAGCAGCAGGAAACATGATTGTTGACATCGGTGGCGGAACAACCGAGGTTGCGGTGATCTCGCTCGGTGGAATCGTTACCGCTCAGTCGGTGCGGGTTGCCGGCGATGAACTTGACGATGCTGTCATTCAGTACATGAAGAAAGAGTTCTCCCTTGCAATTGGAGATCGAACCGCTGAAGAAATCAAGATTCAGATGGGGTCGGCCTGGCCGCTTGGAGACGAACTCACTGCAGACATCCGCGGTCGTGATCTCATCAGTGGACTTCCTCGAACAATCCAAGTGACAACGGAGCATGTACGTGAAGCCTTGGCTGAGCCGGTGAGCTCTATTGTCGATGCGGTGAAGACCGCTCTTGACCGCACGCCGCCTGAACTTGCGGCAGACATCATGACCGACGGCATCACGTTGACCGGCGGGGGAGCACTGTTGAGCGGACTTCCTGATCGCCTGTCACATGAAACTGGGATGCCGGTCAACATCACTGACGAGCCGCTCTACAGTGTGGTGGTTGGATCCGGGCGTGCGTTGGAGAACATCAATGAGCTGCGGGGCCTGATGTCTCTCGGCGGTGACCTCTGAGGAGGGCCCGATCGTGGCGACATACTCTCCTGGACGTCGACGGGTAGTCATTGCCCTCGCGTTGACCTCACTTTTTTTGCTTACCTTGGACCTTCGAGGGAATCAGGTGCTCGATGGAGTTCGCTCAGGCTTCGGCGTTGTCTACCGGCCGATTAATCGGGCGGGGGAAGTGGTGTCGGCTCCAGTCGTCAGGCTGTGGCGCTCATTTCAGGAGTTTGACGAGCTCGAGGAAGAGAATCGACAATTGCGGGCCGAAATCGATGCTCAACGTTCAGCGGAGATCTCTGCCCAGAACGCAATTATAGAGAACCAAGATCTGTTAGCTCTCGCCGGCCTTGAGAGCCTCGCATCGTATGGCTCGGTTACTGGTCGCCTCGTCGGCCAGTCGCCAAGCAACTTCGACCAGCAGGTTGAAATCGACCGCGGAGCCCTTCACGGAATTCGCGTCGGAATGGCGGCGATCAACGAAGCAGGTCTTGTTGGCAAGGTGACGAGCGTCGCGCCCCAGTCGAGCATCATCATGCTGGTGACCGACCCTTCATATGCGGTCCCAGTGAAGATTTTGGCGCCAAAAGAGGAAGCTCCGGTCGCTGCAACCTCAACGACTGTCATCCCGGGCGCTGATTCCGATAGCACGGCCGTCGCCGCAATCGAAGTCAGTGATGAAGAAGCAACCGAGAGCATTGCGGCAACAACGACGACCGTGGTGGAGATCATCCGTGAGACCGGTGTGCTTCGCGGGCAGGGAAGCGATCGCCTGCCGAAAGTCTCGTTTATCGCCCCCGCTACGGCTTTCGGACAGATCGAGGTCGGTGACACCGTGTTCACTGCCGGTGGAAGTACCTCTCTAGCGCCTCCCAACATCCCGCTCGGTCGAGTATTGAACGTCATCACAAGAGCAGGCACTGCAGGCCAAGAACTCGAAATTGAGCCGACTGCCGATCTTGATCGCCTGCAGTTTGTGCGGGTGGTCTTGTACCAGCCTGCGAGTGAGGTCGGACAGTGAACGATGTGCGGGCTCGGGTATGGGTCACTCGAACTGTCTTGGTTGGTTTCATCGTGCTGTCATTACAGATGACGATCGCAACTGAGATTCGCGTACTCGGCGTTGTCATTCAAATCGTTCTCGCATTTGCGGTCGCTGCGGGGGCGGCAAGCGGCCCGGGTGAGGGAGCGAAAGCCGGATTTGTTCTAGGTCTGATGTACGACCTTGCGTCAGGGTTGCCGATGGGATCGACTGCGATGTCGATGACCTTTGGGGGCTACGCAGCTGGCTGGGGTCGGCGATACCGGCTTGAGCCAACCTGGTGGATGCTTGCAGCTCTCGCTGCCATCGGAGCTGCCGTTGGCGAGGTCTTCGTTCCGATTATCAGAGTGCTGACCGGTGAGACCGGTGTGTTCGAGGCGCGCATCGCAATCGTGCTTCCAGTAGTCGCGCTCTCCGCTGCGATATTCTCTCCGGTGTTGATCCCGATTGCGCGATGGGCGTTGGCCATCCGTCCGGCCGAGGTGCGAGTTGCCGATGCTGACACCTAACGCGCAAGGAAAGACGCGAGACTTATCGCATGGCAGTTGACCGACGTTCTGTGCGTCTCGGAATTCTCGCCTCGGTCGCTTTCATTCTTGTTGGTTTGCTAGGCGTCAGGCTCTGGTTCCTTCAGACGGTGCGTGCAGATGAACTTCAAGCACGAGTCGACCGATCCAAAACTCGGGTCATTCAGCTTGCACCCGAGCGTGGTCGGATCTTCGATGCAGACGGCCGAATTCTTGCCGATAACGAGCGCATTTTGACCCTCGCAGTCGATTGGAAATACTTGCAACGCTCAAGCGATCGAACAGCACTTTTCACCAAAATCGCAGAATGGGTCGAGACCGAGGTTAGCGAGATGGAAGACCGTTATCTGTCGGGTTTCTACTCGCCGTTCCTTCCGTTGCCTCTCGTGGAAGACATTGACGAGCCGACTGCGATCGCAATACTCGAACGGGTCGAGCAGATGCCCGGAGTCGAGATTTTGAACGAATGGAAGCGGGTATATCCGTACGCGCCTCACGCCGCCCATGTCGTTGGCTACATGGGAGCGATAACCGCTGAGCAACTCGACGTTTACCTCGTCCGTGGGTATCTGCGAAACGAGCGCGTCGGCCAGTTCGGAGTTGAACGCTCCCTCGAAGACCTCCTACACGGGCAATGGGGATATCAGGTACTTGAGGTCGATGCGACGAATCGCCCCGTCAACATCGTTGAGGAGGTGCCACCGATCAACGGCTATGACGTTCAGTTGACTATCGATCTCGATGCGCAGGTCTACGTCGAACAGGCACTTGAAACGGCAATCGTGTCTCGGCGTTATCAATACGCGCCAAACCCGTTAGTTCGTCAGCCAGATGGCACCTACGACCTCCTTGACCCTGCGCTACCAGAGCAGGTCCCATTCAAATCTCCGGCAGGCTCGGCAATTATTCGGCGATATGACACCGGCGAGGTGATGGCAATGGCGAGCTACCCGACCTTCGATAATCGCTGGTTTGAGGCTGACCTAACCGGCACAAAGTTCAGAGAGATTTTTCCCTCGACGAAACCAGACGGCTCACCGATTGACCCTGACGAGTCGATTCTTGTCAACCGAGCGGTGCAGGGTCGATACAACCTTGGATCGACCTTCAAACCGTTCACTGCGTACGCAGCGTTGAACACCGGCCTTATCACCCCCGAAGACACCTACGTTGATACGGGTTACTACGACATCTATAGCGTCAACCAAGACCGGTGTGCGCGTGGGCTGATCCGCTGCACTTTCAAGAATGCGTTGTGTGGCACTGGGAGGCCGTGTGTCTACGGCGAGGTTGACGTTGAGGCGGCGCTTGCGGTCTCGTCAGACGCGTTCTTTTACAAACTTGGTGAAGATCTTCTGATTCAAAACGAGGGAGAGCCGGTCTTCCAAGAGGAAGTTGAGGCATTCGGCTTTGGCGCTGACACGGGAATCGAACTGCCCTTTGAGTACGACGGCACCGTTCCCGACCAAGAACTCAAGCGTCTCTACGCCGAACGAGGAGTGATTAGCGAAGACGAGGGACGAGGGTTTTATGTGGGAGACAGCATTCAGATGTCGATTGGCCAGGGTCTGCTGTCGGCGACTCCGCTTCAGTTGAACCAGGGGTACAGCGTTCTTGCGAACGGTGGTCTTGTCATTCAGCCCACTCTCATTTCGACGGTGTTTGAGCCGGGCACACCGGACGGCCGACCCGGATACGCAAACATCTACGGTGGGACTGTGCACCAGTCGAGTCAGGCCCCCGTCATTCAGCGCAATCTCGATATTGACGATGAGTTACTGACCCCGATCATCACAGGTCTCACGCGCGTGGTGACGACTGGTGCGGGAACACTGGGAACTGACATTCCTTATCACTCGACGACCGGAGAAAAACTCTTCTTCGATTACCCCGATGACGCAATCCCGGTTGCTGGCAAGACAGGAACGGCACAGGGCAAAGGAAACTACCCGTGGAATGACTCCTCTGCATTCACTGCGTTTTCGCTCGACGACAACGACCCGTACGTGGTCACTGCGTACTTGGAGAAGGCAGGTTACGGATCTCAAGCCGCGGCGCCCGTGGTGAAATGTGCGTTCATGATGCTGTCAGGGTCGATCCGAAGCGCTCCGGTTCGTGTGTCAGAGCCGCTCGACGAGTCGTCTACCGTTGCAGCCGGGCCCCAGCGCCTTGATGAGGTGAGTTGTTTTAACCGCCGCGGAGGAGCAACAGTCGGGTTGATCGAGTAGGTGTGAGATGGCGAGAACACTGATCTCACGCCGCCCGAGCAGTGGTCTCGGCAATATCAGGCGATCGCCGGGCGACCCGAGCAGAAATGTGGACTGGGTACTTCTCATCACCCAGTTTCTTTTGATGGTGATCGGGTGTTTTGTTGTGTATTCAGCCTCACGAACGCGAATCGAAGGAGAGCCTTTCGCCTTTGCGACCCGGCAGGTGGTGTTCGGAATTATCGGACTCGTCGCAATGGTTGTTGTGATGTCAATTGATTACGAGACGTTGAAGGATCGTGCGGTATCGATCTATATCGCGACGATCGCAATGTTGGTGCTGCTGCTTCTGGTCGGGTTAGCACAAGGAGCCGATCGGATCTCTTTTGACTTCGGCCCGTTCAACCTTCAGCCTGCAGAACTTGCCAAGTTTTCCACCATGCTTCTGCTTGCTGCGTTTCTCGCCGAAGAACGCACCGACGAAGTGAGTTACCCGCGGTTTGTCGGAGGCCTCATTCTTGTTGGGTTTCCGGCGGTGCTGGTGATCATTCAGCCCGACTTGGGCTCAGCGTCGGTGCTCGTTGCGCTTGCGATGGGGACACTGCTGATCGCAGGTGCACGGCCAAAATACATCGTCGCGGTCTCTGTACTTGCGGTTATGACGGTGCTCGCAGCGTTCATTGCCCGCCTCGTTAACGAATACCAGGTGCAACGACTCAAAGTGTTTCTTGACCAAGAGACCACCGATCCGGGGCTCCAGGATGCTGTGTACCAGGTGCGAAACGCTATCCGCGCAGTTGGCACTGGGGGTCTCTGGGGTAAGGGGTGGCTCGAAGGGCCTCTGACGAATGGGCGCGACATCCCGGTGATGTGGGCCGACTTTCCGTTCGCAGCGGTTGCTGAACAATTTGGCTTGGTCGGATGTCTGATCCTTATCTCGTTGTTTATGGTCGTCCTTGCGCGAATTTGGCGGGTTGCAAGCCTCTCTAAAGACGCGTTAGGTACGTACATTTGTGCCGGAGTATTCACGATGGTGCTGTGGCAGATGTTCCAGAACATCGGTATGACCCTCGGAATCACGCCCGTAACCGGTTTGCCGATGCCATTTATTTCCTATGGCGGCTCGAGTTTGATCGTGTACTGCGCAATGTTTGGGCTTGTGCAGAGTGTGTATATGCGGCGCATGCGCTGACCCGCTATTCAGGTTTCCCAACATGTGGTCAGGTAAACTAAGGAAGTTATGTCCATTCTTTTCACCCCGGTTGTCTTGACGGTGTTCTCTGTGGCCATTGCAACTATTCGTTTGCAGAACGTGGGCGAGTTTCACGAAGCCGGTTTCTGCTCATCTGTGCGCATCGATTGCGCAAACTCTCGTAAGGAATTTCCTCATGGAACAGTCACCCCCTCGCGGTGGGTCCGAAGATCATTCGGACACCTCCGAACACTCCTCTTCGACAAACGATCGCAGTTCTAACGCTACAAACGCGCCTTCATCCACATCATCAAATCAGCCGCGGCGACGGGGCTCGCGGGGTGGTCAAGGCCGCAGCAAGTCTGTGGCTGATGGGTCGTCATCGGCGACAAGAAATCCTGAGGAATTGCCAGAACCAATGCGAGAAGGCCAGTTGGGTTCTCCTGAGGCACGCGAAGAAGCATTGGTGAAGAAGCCACAAATTGGCGACACCATGCCGGTTCCAAATGTGCCACCACCCGGCCCGGCAAACGGCCCCTCTGAAGAGGCAGAGAGTTCACCGTCGTCGAATCGGAGTGGCCAAAAGCGACGCCGCAAGAGCGGTGGACAAAAAGGGCAACAGCAGAAGAAACAGGACTCCGAGTCGGCAAGTGGGAAGGGTGCGCCGTCAGGTTCCTCGTCTAAAGGTCGTTCGTCGTCGCGCCGTCGCCGGCGCGGCGGTGAGCTCTCTGCTGAAGCGCGAGATCAGCGGCGCGGCCGTGAACGCAACGGGAAGCCGATTGGGCGTTATTTCATGTGCGTTCAGGTGCGTGAGGGTATTACCCAGGTTGCAGTTCTTGAGGGCCGGAACCTCATTGAGCACTACGTGAGTCGGCCGGCTGACGATGTCAGCCAGATTCACGGCAACATCTACCTCGGACGAGTACAGAATGTGCTGCCGGGCATGGAAGCAGCATTTGTCGATATTGCAACGCCAAAGAATGCAGTGCTCTATCGGGGTGACGTTCAATACGACTCTGAAGATATTGAGAGTGATGGGAACGACCCTCGTATCGAGCAAATTCTGAAGAATCGACAGTCAATCCTATGTCAGGTCACAAAGAACCCGATTGGAGCGAAAGGTGCTCGCCTCACCCAGGAAGTTTCGCTTCCCGGGCGATTTGTTGTGCTGATTCCAAATTCAACGACGTACGGTATTTCAAAGCGCCTACCTGACCAGGTTCGCCGCCGTTTGCGAGGCATTCTCGACAAGGTGAAGCCAGAGGGCCATGGTCTCATCGTGCGTACGGCTGCAGAACACGCGACAGAGGCAGAACTCACTGCTGATATGCGGATCCTGATAGAGCAATGGGATCGTATTGAGGCTCAAGCAAAGGGACTGAAAAAGCCAACATTGCTGCACCGCGAACCCGAACTCGCAGTGCGTGTGATCCGTGAGGAGTTTAACTCTGACTATCGCGGAGTGGTCATCGACGATCGCCGTTTGTACGAAGAGGTTCGTGAGTATGTGGCGGCATTTAACCCTGAGCTCGCCGACCGTGTTGAGTACTACGACGCCGAAGCTGAGGGGTTAGCGCTGTTTGAGCGTCACCACGTTCACGAACAAGTACACAAGGCGCTCGATCGCAAGGTCTGGTTGCCATCTGGTGGTTCGCTCATCATCGAGCACACCGAAGCGCTTTCGGTGATCGACGTGAACACCGGCAAGAACGTAGGAACGTCTAACCTTGAAGAAACCGTGTTTAGCAACAACCTTGAGGCTGCCGAAGAAATCGCCAAGCAGCTTCGGTTGAGAGATATCGGCGGCATTATCGTCATCGACTTCATTGACATGGAAGTAAAGGCGAACCGCACGAAAGTGATTGAGACGTTCCGCGACGCGTTGGCCCGAGATAAGACACGAACCCAGGTCTTCGATATCTCTGAATTGGGCCTTGTCGAGATGACGCGTAAGCGCATCGGCGAAGGATTGCTGACCGAATTTTCTGAACAGTGTCCCGATTGCACCGGGCGGGGAGTGGTTGTTGATCACTCCTTGCTCGACTGATGGAAATGGCAGTTGGTACTGATGTCTGCACCCGTTAGCATCCGTGAGGCTATGTACGCAGTAATTGCCACGGGCGGTAAGCAAGAAAAGGTCGCTGAAGGCCAGCAGGTCACCATCGAATTGATCGATGGTGACGAAGGCTCTGAGGTGTCATTTGTCCCGGTTCTCGTCGTCGATGGAGACCGTGTGCTCGCAGGGTCTTCTCTCGAGAAGGCGGCGGTAAAGGGGCGTATCCTCGGCACGATGAAGGGGCCGAAGGTGAACGGCTTTACCTATAAGCGCCGCACGAATCAGCGCCGTCGCTACGGGCATCGCCAGAACTACAGCGTCGTCGAGATCACCTCGATCACTGCGTGAGATTGAGCGGAGGTTAGGACATGTCAAAGACAAAAGGTGGCGGCTCAACCCGCAACGGACGTGACTCAAATGCTCAGCGTCTCGGTGTCAAGGTGTTCGATGGCACCAAGATCACTGCAGGAACGATCATTATTCGTCAGCGTGGCACACGCGTGCACCCCGGCAAAAATGTGGGCATCGGTGGTGACGATACGTTGTTCTCACTCGTTGACGGCTCAGTGAAGTTTGGCGAGCGCAAGGGCCGCAAGGTCGTTGACGTCAACCCCGTCTCGTAATCTTTGCTACACGTCAATGCCGGCTGGCAACTGATCTTGTTGCCAACCAAGAATTTCAATCGCTTGACCACACGCATAGCGATCGGTCATTCCACTGACCCAACTCACCGCCGCAAAGAGTGATTCATCGTCGTTGCCGGTCGGCCCGGAATTGAGAAGCACTTCGACTGGAATCAGATGAGTATGAGCAGTGAAATGCTCAACCAGCGCCTGCAGCATCGAGATAACGCTTTGAGCCTGACGAGTTGATTCTGGTCGCAGATAGATGTTGTCGTAGTTAAACCTTCGGAACTCCGAGAGCGCTTCGGCGATATCAGCGGTCATTCCGATGCGCCCCGATTGCTCGGTAGCGCTCAGCATGGCTCTCACAAAGGTGCCGAGCTGTTGGCTTCTTGCGGTGCCACACCGAGAAGAGACGATGTCGGGAAGCATCGAGGGAGTGACGATGCCTGCGGCGACCGCATCTTCGAAGTCGTGGCATACGTAGGCAATACGGTCAGCCCACGACACAACCTCACCTTCGGGGGTGGTTGGTGCTGGCCGGCTCCATGAGTGGTTGCGGATGCCGTCAAGAGTCTCGGCACAAAGGTTGAGCGGTACGAGGGTGACATCTGCTCCCCACACCGCGTGGTCGTACCCATCGTTGAGATATGGGCTGAACGCGTCTTCACTCGCATGGCCTCCGGGGCCGTGCCCGCAGTCGTGACCAATCGCGATCGCCTCAGCGAGGTCGACGTTGAGGCCAAGCGGCCCCGCTATCGAACGAGCAATCTGGGCTACTTCGAGCGCGTGGGTGAGGCGCGTACGTTGATGATCATCAGGAAAGACGAAGACTTGGGTTTTGCCAGCAAGACGACGAAATGCTGACGCATGCAGGATGCGGTCACGGTCACGTTGGAAGCACGTACGAAAGGGATCAGGTGATTCTTCGACAATTCGCGAACCGGCGCCGTGTGGGCGGGTTGCGAGACGTGCGAGCGAGCGGTCTTGTCGGTCTTCGCGCTCTTGGCGGGAAACGACTGCTGGATCACCCGGCCCGGCCCATGAGTCTTCGTGGGCGAAAGCGACTCCATCATGGTGGTGACCGCGCATTGTCGACGCCCACTTTTCTGCACGCTCACCAAGTTCACCCTCGGAGGTAAATCTGCCGTTGACAGCCATGTCCTCACGATAGGGCAGGGGTGTCGCTAGCGTGCTTGTTGTGTCACAGTTTGTCGATGAGTGCCAACTCAATATTCGAGGGGGTGACGGCGGCGCAGGGTGCGTGTCGTTTAGACGTGAGGGCCCGGTCGTTGATGGAGGCCCCAACGGTGGCGATGGCGGAAACGGTGGGGATGTGTGGCTCGTGGCCGACCACAACGTGGCGTCGCTACTGCCATTTCGTGACCATCCACATCGGCGAGCGACAAACGGTGTGCATGGCAAAGGCAAAGATCTGCACGGAAAGCGCGGCACCACCCTCGAAGTAAAGGTCCCAGAAGGCACCGTCGTGAAAGACCTCTACACGAATGAAGTGCTCGCAGAACTGTTTCGACATGGTGACCGCTGGCTTGGTGCAGCTGGCGGCCGAGGTGGACGCGGAAATGCACGGTTTCTCTCAAATAAGCGTCGCGCCCCGACGTTTGCCGAGCAGGGCGAACACGGCGATGAACGCTGGTTGAAGCTTGAACTTCAACTCATGGCCGACGTTGCACTCGTCGGGTTTCCAAATGCCGGCAAAAGCACATTGATCAGCGTGATTTCCGCTGCTAAGCCGAAGATTGCAAACTACCCGTTCACCACTCTCGAACCAAATCTCGGTGTCGTTGCTCTTGACGACGACACCAACTTTGTCGTGGCAGATATCCCGGGTCTCATCGAAGGGGCAAGCGAAGGAAGGGGATTGGGCCATCGTTTTCTTCGTCATGTCGAACGAGCGCGGGTGTTGTGCCTGCTGATCGATCTAGCGCCGATGGATGAGATGAGCGCTCAGCAACAAGAAGAAACGTTGCTCAACGAGCTTGGCCAGTACCGCCCCGACCTTCTGGAGCGCCCGCGCATCGTGGTTGGAACGAAAGCTGATATGGCCTCACTCGAAGATGTGGAAAACTTTGGCGACCGTTTAGTGATTTCATCGATCACCCACTCGGGAGTGCGCGAACTCGTTGGACAAATGGCATCAGTTGTTCACGAATCTCGCTCGGTCGAACCACATCACGAGGGGGTCGTCGTGATGCGCCCCGAGGTCACCGGGGCGTTAGTGGAGAGGCTCGATGACAACGAATTCAGGTTGGTCGGACGGGAAGTTGAGCGTGTTGTTGCGCTCAATGACGTTACGACGCCTGAAGCTCTTGACTGGATCGATTCCCGTCTTGAGCGGCTGGGGATTTCGAAAATGTTGGCCCGAGCGGGCGTTGCTGATGGTGACATCGTGTGGATCGGCGAGTTCAGCTTTGAATACCAGGCCGATGTGTGAGCCCGTTTGTTCGATTTGAACCGGTAGTTGTGTGGGTATGAAAGTTGTCGTCAAAATCGGCTCCTCGTCGCTGACAGGCGTGGATGGGGGAATTGATCATGAGGCAATTTCGCGTCTTTGCCGTGATGTTGCCTCACTCACATCACTTGGCCATCAGCCCATCGTGGTGTCATCTGGAGCGGTAGCGGCCGGCGTCCGCGCGGTCGGACTGGGTGAACGGCCCACCGATGTTGAGACACTTCAAGCGGTATCAGCCGTCGGGCAGAGCCGGTTGATGGGGGTCTATGACGACGAGTTGGCTTCGCATGGCCTCGTAGGTGCACAGGTGCTGCTCGATCCGCTCGATTTTGTACACAGAAGCCAATATCTCCACGCTCGACAGACGTTAGAGCGGCTGCTGTCACTGAAATGTGTGCCGGTCGTCAATGAGAATGATGCGATTGCAAGTAGCGAACTTCGGTACGGCGATAACGATCGAATCGCAGCATTGCTTGCGCACAGTGTGAGCGCCGACCTGCTCGTGCTGCTGACCGATCTTGACGGGTTATACACCGCTGATCCCCGTTTAAGTGGCGACGCAAAGTTGGTTGATCGCGTGTCGGCTGACGACCCGCTGCTGTCAATTCAGGCATCGACCTCAAAAAGTGACGTTGGGTCTGGCGGCATGGCATCGAAACTTGTTGCTGCCCGAATTGCGTCGTGGTCTGGGGTGAGGACAGTGATCGCAAATGCTGAGCATGAAGGTGTTGTTGCAGCGATTGTTGCGGGCGAAACCGCCGGCACCACATTTGAGGCGCATCAACGAACACTGACCGCAAGAAAACTGTGGATCGCGTTCGCTGCGGAAACCGCCGGCCGCATCACCGTCGACGACGGGGCCCAAGCAGCTCTCACCACGAAAAACACGAGCCTCCTCCCGGCGGGCGTCACCGAAGTTGATGGAGCATTTACTTCTGGAGCGACGGTCGAGATTGTTGATGCAAGCGGCGTTGTCTTTGCCCGAGGGATGACCGGCCTATCGGCTGCCGAGCTACGTGATGTAATGGGGCTGCAGACTTCTGCGCTTCCTCAAGGCATGCATCATGAGGCTGTCCATCGCGATGATCTCGTCGTGCTTCCACGGTGAGCTACTCTGCGAATGCTTTCAGGCTCTTCCAGTCGACCTTGAATACTTTTGTACAAGTGATGTAGACCGCGAAGAGCACGGCTGACAGTGCAATTGCACCGAAGATGCCTCCGATTCCTCGCCAAGAAGACGCACTAAGTGCGGACATCAGGAGCCAGGTAGAGCAGCCGCCGATGCCTGCCGACACCGAGAGCACGGCGATGTCGCGGGTAACTGCAATGGCGTGAAGAGTATGCGCGTGTCGCTGGCGGAGAATGATCAGGCTGACGGCCGCTGCAACGAGATAGGCAATGCCAAGCGACAGGCCGAGACCGAAGACGCCGAACGGACCCACGAGAATCACTGCGAGTACAACGTTGAGGCCGTTCTCTCCGACGTTGAGGAAGAACGGCGTTCGGGTATCGCCGTGAGCGTAGAACCCACGGAGGATGAACAGATATGTCGAGAAGCCGATGAGGCCGATCGCAAGCCCAGAAAGTGCATCGCTGGTGTTTTGTGCTGAGGTCGCATCAAATTGACCCCGCTGCATGAGGCTTGTAATCGCAAGTGGTCCGACGACGAGTAACGCGGCTGATGCGGGAGCGGTAAGAGCGACGATCGCTCTGATGCCACCGGTGAGTAATCGTGTGAAGCGTTCGCCTTGTTCCTGGGCAACCGCTCTTACGAGTTCGGGTTGCATGGTTGTTGCGATAGAGACGGCGAGCAGGCCATGTGGAAGCACGAAGAAGATGAATGCGTCGAAATAGGCGGATGCGAGCGACGAGCCCGGGTTGGCGAGGTTACGTATGACAACCAACGCAACTTGATTCGCAAGAACGAATCCGAGTGTCCATCCGCTCATCTTTGCGACGCGGGCAACAGATGGGTGTCGAAGATCGACGTGCCATTTCAGCCCGACCTTGGTGCGGAACACCGCGACGGTGGTGATGAGCGCCATGAGCGCAATCCCTCCGGTTGCTCCCAAGCCGAGAGTGAGGAAAAAGCGCGTATCGGTGGTGACATCTGAGAGGCGCCACGTTGTTGAGCCGGCACCAGGAAGCGTGAGCAAGGTGCCGATGATGATGACATTTGATGCGACAGGAGCCCATGCAGCCGCAAGAAATCGACGTAACGAATGGAGAATTGCGGTCATCACTCCGGTGATGCCATAAAACAGCACTTGGATGACGAAGAGCCGGGTGAGCATCGTTCCGACCGATCGAAAGGTATCTCCATCAACCGTGTCGGCGGTGGAGAAGGAGTACAACCGGAAGATCAGCGGGGCGAGCGCCACCGCGAGAACTGCGAGCACAGTTGACGCCAGAATGGCAGCGCTAACGACAGCATGAAATCCGCGCTCGTCTTCGTCGGAGCGTCGCTCCTGAACGATGAGCGAGGTGAACACCGGGACCAGGGTTGCGGAGAGCACTCCACCGATAACGAGGTCGTACACAATGTTTGGCGTTTCATTCGACAATTTGTAGGCATCAGAAAGCGCATTCTGGCCGACAACATATGCGAGGACGATGACACGAAGAAGCCCTGTTGCCCTTGAGCATGCGGTTCCGGAGGCGACGATGAGATTAGACCGCACAAAGTTCGCCACGACTGAACACTAGCCCTCGTCGTATCACGAGTTGAGGCGTCCGATGTGATGATTGCCCTGACAAACTGTCCACGTGAGAAACATTGCGTACGTGCGGAAACCGAGCCCACACCTTGGTGAGGGATTGGTTACGCATATCGAACGCACCGAAATTGACGTTGAACGCGCTTTTGAGCAATGGCGCAACTACTGCGATGCTCTCGTACGTTGCGGATGGAGCCTTGTCGAGGTTCCTGCTGTCGACGAGCACCCCGACGGTGTATTTATCGAAGATACTGCGGTGATGTTTGGGGAACTCGCAGTCATTACTCGCCCGGGAGCCCCCAAACGTCGGGGGGAAACCACTGGGCTCGCTGACGTGTTCGCTAACGCAGGTCTTGCGGTAGAAGAGCTGGCAGCCGGTGATCTCGATGGCGGAGACGTGCTAAAGATCGGGTCGACCGCCTATGTCGGAATGGGTGGGCGAACTAGTGCGGCAGGTGTTGAGGCGCTTGCATCGGTCATTGGGCCACGGGGGTGGGAAGTGCGTCCAATTCCGGTGACAAAGGTCCTTCACCTTAAGTCGGCGGTGACTGCGTTACCTGATGGAACAGTAATCGGCTATCCGCCGCTGATTGATGACCAGACGCTGTTCCCCGGCTTTTTTGAGGTTCCGGAGGAACATGGCGGACATGTGGTTCTTGTAGCCAATGACACGGTGCTCATGTCGACCTCGGCGCCTCGCACAGCGGAGATGTTGCAAGCGCGCGGCCTTACGACCGTATGCGTCGACATCTCGGAATTCGAGCGCCTCGAAGGCTGTGTGACATGCCTCTCCGTTCGGGTGCGAGCCAGTTAGCCTCATCTCGTGGCACTCGCCGATCCGCTTGCTCCGCCCATGACTCGTCGTACGGTGATGAGCCTCGGCGTGATAATGGCGGTGATGGCCTCCGGCTATGGCGTCATGTTCACCGTGCTCGATGATTATCGAGACCGGTTCGGCATTTCGGAGAGTCGACTCGGCATGATCGTCGGAATCGGGTTTCTGTCGTCGTTTCTCGCGCAGATCTTCCTCGCGCCCCTTGCAGATCGGGGACACGCCAAATCAATCGTCGTCGTCGGGCTTCTGCTGAATTTCGTCGGCTTGGTCATGCTTGCGTTCGGGCAAACCACTGTCGTCCTACTCATTGGCCGCTTTGTTATGGGAATCGGTCTCGGTGTTGCATTTCCTGCGATCCGTCGGATTGTCATCCTTGGCGATGCTGATCGCCTCGGCGACAACCTCGGTCTTCTTCTTGCCGCAGATGTGGCAGGTTTCGCGGTTGGCCCTCTGCTGTCGGCACTGGTGGTCGAACCGTTAGGGCTCCCGGCCCCGTTTTTGATGATCGCTACAGCATCGCTGTTGAGCGTCTTCATCATCGTGCGCATCAATGTTGAAGAGCGCGCCGACGCTGAGTCAAGCAAGCTGGCCTTTGATCTGCTGAAGATTAAGCCTTATGCCGCCGCCGTGTGTATGGGTGTTGCAGTCTTTGTGATGATCGGCACTTTTGATGCGTTGTGGGTCGTCATGCTTGACGATCTTGAGGCCTCTGAATGGATTGCGAATGTAGGAATCACCTTGTTTGTGCTCCCGATGATCTTCTTGGCAGAGCGGGGCGGCCGTTTGGCGCAGAGGATTGGACCGTTTCGTGTTGGTCCAGTGGGCTTGATCATCGGTGCCATTTACATGCTCATGTATGGGCTGCTTCCATCTGCGCTTGTGATGTTGGGAGTCGGGGTTCTTCACGGCGTTACCGATTCATTGACGGTGTCGAGTTCTGCTGTTGCCGTCGGAATGGTGACACCCGAAGATCGTCACGCCGGCGGGCAGGGCTTGCTGGGGGGAGTTCAGACTCTCTCGGCCGGTGCGATCGCAGTTGTGGCAGGGTTTCTTTATGAGAGCTACGGCCGGTTCCCGGCATACGCCGTGTGCGCGATCATCATGGTCGCCCTTGCGGTGACCGCATTTATCTTGAGTGGAAGTCAGCGTTCAGCAACACCTGATGGCCCGATTGACGTGAATGATCCCGCAAACGCAGTTACCGGTCACGCTTAAGACACCTTAAACGTGAGGTGGTTGCTGAGGACGCCAGTGGAATGGTCCTGGCTAGCGCGCCTCGAGCGTCTTTGTCATGGGAAGCGTGCTTCGCTCACCGTCACCTTCAGTGATGACGCTATGTGAACGCTGGACCTGCTGGTCACGAGCCATCAGCCCGATGAAGAGACCGACGACAGCGATCGCGCCGTAACCAGCACCCGAGGTCTGTGGGCGTCATCACCACAATGTCGGTGCTTCTCGCCTCGTAACTCAACCCTGTTGTAGGGATAGCGTGGGGTTGTGCCTGAGAGCGACTCCCAAGATGAAGTCGGGCGCCCCTACGGCGGTGCCGAGAATCCCGACGCGCCGAAGCGTGTTCGGATTCGTCACTTTGCGCGGGCGAAAGAGCAAGGAATTCGAATTACTGGCCTCACGAGCTATGACGTGCTCACGGCTCAGATTTTTGACGAATCAGGAATCGATTTTCTTCTCGTTGGCGACTCTGCGGGTAACACCGTGTTCGGATATGACACGACCCTTCCGGTGACTGTGGATGCGCTCATTCCACTGACCAGAGCAGTTGCGCGGGCAGCGAAGCGGGCACTGGTCATTGCTGACTTGCCGTTCGGCTCATACGAACTTGGGCCTGATGAGGCTCTGCGCACGGCGATTCGCTTCATGAAAGAAACTGAAGCCCATGCGGTGAAGCTAGAGGGCGGCGAGCGATCGGCCGAACAGATCAGCAAAATTGTGACTGCGGGAATCCCTGTGATGGGCCACATTGGATTCACCCCTCAAAGTGAGCACGGCCTTGGCGGTCACCTCATTCAAGGCCGTGGCGAGGGGTCCGAGCAGCTGCTTGCCGACGCACGGGCTGTCGAAGCTGCGGGCGCATTCGCAGTGGTCCTTGAGATGGTGCCATCCGCTGTTGCGCAGCGGGTGACAGAGGCGGTCTCAATTCCGACAATCAGTGTTGGAGCTGGACCGCATTGCGACGGTCAGCTGCTGGTGTGGACCGATTGGGCTGGGTTGACGACCGGTCGCATTCCGAGGTTTGTCAAGCAGTACGCAAACCTTGCCGGTGTGCTTCGTGAGGCAGCCGAGCAGTTCTGCGCCGATGTGTCCTCCGGCGAGTACCCGTCGGCAGAACACGAATATCAGGAGTAACTTCGCTCAGGCTCGAAGGCGTGAATCGGGGGCCTGCTACTTCGTGACTCTGTGATTTGGAGCTTGGTGGCTTCTACTGTTGGGATAAGCGGTGTCAGAATGTCCGAATGGAATTGCTCGAGGGCCTTGTCCGGCGCGCTGGAAACACCGGCGATGGTGAAATGGTGGTCGTTGGCGACGACCGCATGTCGGCCGAGGCATTACTTTCTACGGCCGATGCGACGGCAGCCCGTATCCGTGGGGCCCGCGCAATCGCGGTGTGTGCGACCCCGTCGATGTCGACGGTGATTGGCATCGTCTCTGCGCTTCGAGCAGGGGTTGCGATCGTGCCAGTTGCCTCTGATTCAGGCCCTGCAGAGCGAGACCACATTCTGGGTGACTCAGGTGCGGTCGCGATCCTCGGTGATCACGTATGGGATGAGACGTCGCTTCCCGTCATCCCTCTTGGTGGTGATAGCAGCTCGCTATCAGGTGGCGAGAGCGGCGATCTCAATGATGCTGCTCTCATCATGTACACCTCGGGAACGACAGGCGCGCCGAAAGGTGTACTCATGCCGACAAGTCCGATTGCGGCGTGCCTCGACGGATTGGCAGACGCCTGGCAGTGGACCGAAGATGACCACCTCGTTCACGGGCTCCCGCTGTTTCACGTTCACGGACTGGTACTTGGAATGCTCGGGTCATTGAGGCGCGGCAACCGGGTGACGCATACCGTTCGCCCCGCTCCCGAGGCCTACGCCGCCAAGATGGCGGACGGAGCAACGATGTTCTTCGGTGTTCCCACCGTCTGGACGCGTATGGTCTCTGACACATCGTCAGCCCAAACCTTGAGTGGAGCGCGAGCGATCGTTTCGGGAAGTGCGGCATTGCCGGTCGCAGTCTTCGAACAACTCCAACAGCTCACCGGAGTGACCCCGCTCGAACGTTACGGAATGACCGAGACAATGATCACTATCTCAACCCGAATCGACGGCGATCGCCGCCCGGGCCATGTGGGACTACCGCTCAACGGTGTGGAAACAAGACTCCGGGGTGACGATGGTGAACTCCTCACCCATGACGGGCAATCGATCGGAACGCTTGAGGTCCGGGGTGCAACCGTTGGCGCTGGCTATCTCAATCGCCCCGATGCAACCGCCGAGTCAACCACGACCGATGGGTGGTTTGTGACTGGGGACTCTGCCGTAATTGGTGCTGATGGGATGCATCGAATCGTTGGCCGAACGTCGGTCGATATCATCAAATCTGGCGGCTACAAAGTTGGTGCTGGTGAGGTTGAAGCCTCCGTTGCTGAGCTCACTGGAGTGGCAGAGGTCGCAGTTGTGGGCGTCGCCGACGATGACCTCGGCCAGCGAATCGAAGCCGTGGTTGTGCCGGTTGCGGGTGCGTCAGTGCACCCAGACGAGGTGATTGCACATGTTGCCGGTCAACTGTCTGTTCATAAGCGCCCACGACAGGTGCATATCGTCGAGAGTTTGCCTCGCAACGCTCTCGGAAAAGTCCAGAAGGCGCATCTACGCGCCTCACTTGAGGAGATGTCATGACGACACCGAAACCGGCAACCGTTCACACCCAACAAGCGAACGCACCACGCGACCTCGGAATGGATGATCGTGATATCGACCGAGCTCGACAAGGTCTCATCGCCCAGCATCCCACTGGTGTTCTTGAAGGCCCGCTCGGGGTCGCTTGGGATGCAAGCCGCCACGACTACGTAGTCGACGGTGCGCAACCTGACACGGTGCATCCCAGCCTGTGGCGCCAAGCCCAACTCAATGCGGAACATGGATTGTTTAGCGTTGCGGACAGGGTCTGGCAGGTGCGCGGTTACGACATCTCGAATATCACCTTTATCGAAGGGCAGACCGGATGGATCGTGATCGATCCGCTCACCGTTGAACCCGCGGCGAGAGCGGCACTCGAATTAGCCAACACTCACCTCGGAGAACGCCCCGTTGTCGCAGTGATCTACACCCATTCTCACACCGACCACTTCGGTGGCGTGCTCGGCGTCACCAGCCAGGAAGAAGTTGACGCCGGACGATGCCGGATCATTGCTCCTGAGGGATTTCTTTACGAAGCGATCGCAGAAAATGTGATTGCCGGCTTTGCGATGGGCAGGCGCGCCGCATATCAATTCGGACCGCTATTGCCGCCGGGGCCTACGGGACACGTCGATTGCGGCCTCGGTAAGGGGCTTGCGATTGCGGCTCCGAGTCTCATTGCGCCAACCGAGGAGATCACCTTCACCAGTGAAGAGCTCGACATCGACGGGGTTCGGGTTGTGTTTCAGTTGACCCCCGAAGCTGAGGCCCCCGCCGAAATGAACTTTTTCTTCCCAGATTTTGGTTGGCTGTGTATGGCAGAAAACTGCACTCACACGATGCATAACCTCGTGCCCATCAGGGGTGCTTTGGTGCGTGACGCACTTGCATGGTCGAAATACATTGATGAGGCGATCAGCCTCTTTGGAGACGAGACCGAGGTGTTCTTTGCCTCCCACCATTGGCCACGCTGGGGTCACGATGACATCGTTGACTATCTGCGCAAGCAGCGAGATATGTACCGCTGGATTCACGACCAAACAATGCGGCTTGCGAATCACGGATACACGGCTCTCGAGATTGCTGAAGAACTTGAACTCCCTGAAGAGTTTTCATCGCAAGGGCATACCACCGGGTACTACGGCCATCTCGTTCACAATGTGAAAGCGGTGTACCAGAGGTATTTGTCGTGGTACGACGGAAATCCCGCGAACCTTTGGCGCCTGCCTCCGACCGAGGTGGGCTCTCGCTATGTCGCCCTAGCGGGCGGGGCCGACGAAATGGTTGCAGGTGCGCAGAAATCGTTCGACGAGGGCGATTATCGGTGGGTGGTGGAGATGCTCAACCACCTCGTCTTTGCTGAGCCTGACCATGCCGCAGGGCGAGCGCTCCAAGCTGATGCTCTTGAACAGCTTGGCTACCAAAGTGAGTCGGCGACATTCAGGAACGCGTATTTGACCGGAGCTCAAGAATTGCGAAATGGTGCGCCACCAAGGAGAGAAGCCATGCGTCGCGGATTTCTTGATGCAATGACGGTTAGCCAACTGCTTGACACGATTGCCGTGCGGTTGCCGTCTGATCTGGTCGGCGGGCGGCATGTCACCATCCACTTGACGATCAGCGACCGTCCGACTGAGGCAGACTGGACGATAGAAATTTCGAATCGTGCGATGTCGTCGATTGCGGGGTTGAGAGGTAGTTCAGATCTGGCACTCACTCTGCCGGCGGAGTGCCTCATTGCGCTTGCTGCTAACGAGATGACGGTCGATGACGTACTCGCCGCATCACGTTGTGAAGGTGATCGCACTGCGTTCGAATTCGCGTTCGGTCATCTCGAGTTGTTCTACTCGGGGTTCCCGATCGTCGAACCGTAAAGACGTCAACCTGTCACTACGTGGCCTGCTGCGACCGCACAGCGAACGAGCGCGCAATGACCCCAGCGATGATGACGATGACTCCTGACACCATTGCTTGCCATGGAAGCGCGAGCGCCAGCACACTGCATCCAACAAGACCGAGGCGTGCACGCCACTGAGTCCACAGGCGTTCTGATGGCTGTAGACGCAGCGCAGAAGCGTTCGTGATTGCGTAGTAGGTGAGCACCGCCACTCCAGACAGCGAGAGGGCCGAGGTGAGGGAAACGGTGTTGATGAGAGCGACGACGACCGCAACGACGCTGAGTTCAGCACGCAGGGGGAGTGAACGCTGCGACGAGACTTGGGCGAACCATGCAGGAAGATCAGCGCGTCGACCCAGCGCCAAGATCGTTCGGGCGACCCCTGGAATGAGATTAAGCAATACCCCAAAACATGCGAGGCCTGCACCAACTGAAATGCCAGGAGCAAGGCGAGAGAGCGAACTGAATTCGACGATGGTGCTCAGCGGGGCGGAGGTTGCCGAGATGTGCTCGGGCGTTAGCGATGAACGCACGACGACTGCAACTGTGAGATAGATCAGAAGAACGGCTCCGAGTGCTCGCGGAATGGCCCAGGGAATCGTTCGCTCGGGGTTGATGACTTCTTCGCCGAAGGTTGCGATACGCGCGTAACCTGCGAACGCGAAAAAGATGAGCCCGGCGGCTTGCAGAACTCCATAGGGGTTCGTGCTGATGGCGCTCAGTTGTTCGACAGGGCGTGGCCTCGTCTGCACCCAGCCACTGGTGACCACAATGATGAGGGTGAGGCCGGTGGCACCAAGAATGGCTCGGGTGACAAACGCTGTTCTCGCTAAACCACCCAAATTGATCGCAGCGATGAGCACCACCGCTGCTGTTGCGACGAGGCGAGCCTGAGACGGCCAGATGTAGAGGCCAGCAGTTAGGCCCATCGCCGCGCAACTTGCGGTCTTACCGACAATAAAGCCCCATCCAGCAACATGGCCCCAAAATGGTGACAGACGCTCTCGTGCG
>Ga0310343_10000170_pt1 | contig 29186 bp, 31 predicted proteins | sample HC15DNA2025_MG_FD_203519 | JGI IMG/M metagenome (GOLD analysis project Ga0310343, IMG submission 203519) | Marine microbial communities from station ALOHA, North Pacific Subtropical Gyre - HC15-DNA-20-25_MG | ecosystem: Environmental > Aquatic > Marine > Oceanic | place: Pacific Ocean: North...
CATATCATATTTATTATTTTAGCTTTAGAGAAATGCCTCAGTAGCTCAATGGTAGAGCAGTGGCCTCTTAAGCCATTGGTTGTAGGTTCGAGTCCTTCCTGGGGTACAAAAATCATATGAACATTCATAATAAAAATATCGTTATTACTGGCGCAGCAAATGGCATCGGTTATGCGCTTGCTAAGCGAATTGTTCAAGAATCTCCAAAATCAACATCATTGATTGATATTAGTAGTTCAGTGAATGAAGTTGCCAGATCCATGGACGCAGATAGTTACGTAGTTGATGTTTCAAATGAAAATGATTTTCAATCTGTTTTAAATCGTATCATTGATAAAAATAATTCGATTGATTTATTCTGTTCAAATGCTGGCATACAGCAATTTGGAACATTAGAAACTTCAACAAGTGAGTGGCAGAAGAATTGGGATGTTAATGTTATGTCCCACATTCATGCAGCTAAGGTACTGATTCCCCACATGCAAAAAAAAGGTTCAGGATACATTATGTTAACTGTATCTGCTGCTGGTTTATTAAATATGCCTGGAGCTATAGCTTATGCAACTACAAAGCATGCTGCAATGGGTCTTGCTGAAAATCTTTCAATTATGTTTGGAAACGAAGGTATTAAAGTTTCTGCTTTATGTCCTCAGTTAGTTGATACTGATATGGTCAGATCATTTGGAAAACTACCAAAAAGTCATCCATTATTAAAAGATGGGTTATTATCAGCTGATGTAGTCGCGGAAGAAGCTATAAAAGGCATTAACAAAGAGAAGTTTTTAATTTTACCCCATAAAGAAGTAGCAAAATACATACAGGGTAAAGCATTAGATTACGATGCTTGGATTGAAGCAGTAAGAAAGTTGGTTCCATGAAATTTTTAAAAAATAAGTTTGTAAAGTGGTTAATTTTTTTGAGATTTTTTTTACCAGAGCTATCGAGAAAAAATCAAATACTCTTTTGTCTTCAATTCATTTTTTTTGTTGCTAGCATCACTTTATTCTTTCTCCATATTGATAAAATAAATATAGCAGTTTACCACCTTATAGCTTCGATTGTGTTTTCTTTAAGCATGGGGAATATGATATCAAATAGTTTTAAGATTTAATTTAGCAATCTATTAATATCATCAATTAAATAACTCATCTCAAGTTCAGAGGTACCGTTATAAACTCCTCTAATTCTTTGTTGACTATCAACCAGTACAATATTTTCAGTATGAATTAAACTATTTTCAACGTGGTTATCAACGGATGCTATGGCAAAATAACCCAATTGGGCCATTTTAATGATTTCATTTATATCTCCCCTTAATAAATACCAATTATTTCCATCTATTTCATTGATTTCTTGGTATTTCATTAATCTTTCAACAGTATCTATTTTTGGATCTACTGAGTGTGATAGTATTATGATTTCATCATCAAAAGCATTTTGAACTATTTTTAAGTTATTAGTTAAATCAATACATATTGATGGACAGGAAGTGAAAAAAAAGTTCGCTACATATAACTTATTTTTAACATCCTCATTACTCACTTCATCTCCAAATTGATTTGTAAAAGAAAAATTTGGTATTACATGAGTTGTTTTTCCAACGAGACTTGGATGGACAAGCGTTGGTCTTAAGTCTGCAGGAGTAAAAATGGGTAGTTCAAATTTATCTTCTACTTTAGTTAATTGATACCAAAGAAGAAGAGTAGTGGTTAGCATAAATAGAATTAATTTTTTTTTCATCTATAGTATTTAAATTAATAGATAATAATTCAAAATGAAAAAAACTTATACAATATTCGGAATGACATGTAATAGTTGTAAGTCAACTGTATATCAAAATTTAAATGAAATACCAGAAATTGAATCTGTTGAAGTGAATCTCGAAAAAGCTGAAGCAATCATTTTTATGAAAAGCAATATTGAAATATCAAAACTTCAAAATGTTTTACCACCAAAGTTTAACATAAAAGAAAAGGTAGTTAATGATTCCGATGCACTCATAAATGAAGCAAAAATCAAAAGTGATCAAGAAAAATCTAAGTTACAGCAACTTAAACCTTTGCTAATAATACTTATTTATATATCTGTTGCAAGTGTATTAATGAATTTTAAAAATTGGAATTCTTCTGAAGCTATGTTGGATTTCATGGGATTGTTTTACATAGTTTTTAGTTTTTTTAAAATGTTAGATCTTAAAGGCTTTCCTGAATCTTTCAAAATGTATGATCCATTAGCAAAAAGATTACCAATATATGGATGGATTTACCCATTTATTGAGACAGGATTAGGGTTAATGTTGTTGATGCGATTCGAGATTAAAATTGCTTTAATTATTACTCTAATTGTTTTAGGAATCACAACGATTGGGGTAACAAAAACATTATTAGACAAGAAATCAATAAGGTGTGCTTGTTTAGGTACAGCTTTAAAACTTCCTATGACTGAAGCCACATTTATTGAGAATATTATTATGATCTCAATGGCTATATCAATGTTGACTAACTATACTGTTGTTTAGATGTCATTTATTTTTCTATTTAATCTTGTATTATCATTTTTTGCTGTAGGTTTAATTTGGACTATACAGTTGGTACACTATCCATCAATGAGGTACATTTCTAAAGATAAGTTTCCAGCATATCATAATTTTCATTCTATCAGAATTTCTATTTTGGCAATGCCATTAATGTTTGGTGAGCTTGTTACTTCGATAATGCTTTGGTACCAAAATTTCAATAATGCCATTCAAACTGTATTTCTTATAAACTTAATTATAGTTGTATTGATTTGGTTGTCCACATTTTTAATTCAAGTGCCTTTACATAATGCATTATCTAAAGAAAAAAATACAGAAAAATTATCTAAGTTAATTTGTACAAACTGGATTAGAACCATATTATGGACATCAAGATCAATTTTGATGATTTTGTTTCTAGCATTTGCAATGGACTTGATTTAATTGCATGAAAATTTAATTATTTTATTTAGATTCACTTCATGACGTCAAACGAATTCATATTATTTGGTTCAACTCATTTGCTAACTCTATTTATAATCTTTGGAGCTTCATTTGCTTTCTCTTTTTATGTTAAAAATGATTACGATGAAATTAGATATGCTATTTTTGAAAAGATTTTGGCTTACCTTTTAATTTTTAATGAATTGTTAAAACCATTTTATTTGAATTATTTTAGTCCGGAAGATTATAATTGGACGAACACTATTCCTTTACATGCGTGCCATTTTTCATCTTATGCTACAGGACTTTTTTTATTGACACGAAATCAAAAGTTTTTCGATTTTGCATACTTCTGGGGTCTTGGAGGAGGAACAATGGCTCTTTTCACTCCAGATATTGAGTTTACTTTTCCTGACTTAGATTTCATTACATTATTTTCTGGACATGGTTTATTATTTTTTGCACTACTATACATTGCAATTGGAATTAAGCAGAATATCACATTTGAATCTTATAAAAATGCTATAAAATTTTCTCTTTATATACTTCCAGTAGTATACATAATAAATGTATTAGTTGGAGGCGAACCTGGCTTTGAAGCTAATTTATGGTATTTGATGAAAGCGCCTACTGGTGAATCTTTAATGAGTTTTTTCCCAAGTCCACCTTTACATGTTATACCACTTTTTCCAATCGTAATGTTTGTTTTTTACCTTTTATATTTACCATACAAATTGGAGGAGAAAAATAATGATTAAAGCAATAATAGTCTTTTCATTGTTTTTCAATGTTTTGAATGCAAGCGATAATTTTTTAGAAAAAAAATTTCCAACTATTGAGGGAATATCTCTTTCAGGTAATGATGTCAGGTTTCCAGATGTTTTAATTGGAAAACCATCTTTTTTGGCAGTTGCATTTAAACAAAAAGCTCAATTATGTATTAACTCTTGGGCAGATGAATTTTTTCATAAATATGGTATTAATAAGGATGTGCATTATTACGAAATTCCAATGTTAGGAGGCCAGTGGACTATGGCAAGAAATTGGATTGATGGTGGAATGCGCGGCGGAGTTCCCAAACCTTTGCACGATTATACCGTAACTTATTATGGTCCTTTACGATCTTACTATAAATCATTGGGAATATCATCAAAAGGGGATTGCTACATGTATGTTCTTGATAAAGATGGAATCGTAAAAAGTCGTTTTAATGGCTTTGCTACTAAAGAGAGTTTAGAAAAAATGTTTAATCTAATCGATTCATTAAATGAGTAAGGTAACTGAAAATTTCGAGCTTTATTTAAAGGCAACAGAATCTGCTGCCATAGCTGCTGCAAAACTTAGGGGAAATGGTGATGGAAAAGCTGCAGATAAAGTTGCAACTGAAGCTATGAGAAAAGTTCTTCAAAATTCAGAAGTACACACAAGAGTAGTGATTGGTGAAGGGGAAAGAGATGATGCACCAATGCTTTATATTGGTGAAGAGATGGGTAATTTTGAAAGTGATTTAAAAATTGATATTGCAGTTGATCCTTTAGAGTGTACCAATCATTGTGCTAAAGATTTACCTGATGCATTATCTGTTTTAGCTGCTGCACCAAGAGGAGCTTTATTAAATGCTCCTGATACTTATATGAGTAAGTTATGTGGCTCATCAAAATTAATAGGTCATATTGCTCTTAATAATTCAGTTGAAGACAATTTAACTCTAGCAGCAAAAGCATTACAAAAAAATATTTCTGAATTAAAAATTATAGTAATGGATAGAGATAGACATAATGATTTAATATCTAACTTGAAAGATTTAGGTGTACAACCAATCCTGATTGGAGATGGTGATGTATCAGGGGGATTAAAAGCAGCTGAAGGATCAGTTGATTTGTTGTATGGAATTGGTGCAGCTCCAGAAGGAGTAATTACTGCTACTGCTGTAAAAGCTATGGGAGGTTTTTTTGAAGGAAGACTTCATTTTACGGATGACTCTTTTAAGGAAAGGGCCTTGAAAATGTTAGGAAGTGATATAAATAATTTATGGTCAGCTGATGATCTTTGTAGATCCAGCGACTCTTTTTTTATTGCAAGTGGAGTTTGCTCAGGATGGATCCCTGGAGTTAAATTTGATGGCAATAAGGCTGAAGTAACCTCAAAAATTATTTTTGGTGATTCAAGTGAAACACAAATAATAACAAATGAATATATTTTAGGAGAATAAAATGTCAGAATTGCACGCTGTTGCTCATAAAATGGTTAAAAAAGGTAAAGGAATTTTAGCTGCTGATGAAAGCACACCAACCTGTACTAAACGCTTTGAAAGCATCAATATAAATTCAACAACAGAAAGCAGAAATTTTTATAGAAATATGCTTTTTACGACTGAAGATATTGAAAAATACATAAGCGGTGTAATTTTATTTGATGAAACTTTTCATCAATCAGAATTATCATCAGGAATGAAATTTCCAGAATATTTAATATCCAAAAATATATTACCTGGTATTAAAGTAGATCAGGGTTTGGAAGATTTTAGTCCTTATGAGAAACTAACTAAAGGCTTAGATGGTTTGTCAGAAAGGCTTGGGAAATACTATGCACAAGGAGCACGATTTGCTAAATGGAGGGCTGTAATAACTCCTGGAGATAGTATACCAACTGATGATTGTATATTAGCAAATTCAAAAAATCTTGCTAAGTATGCGAAGAAATGTCAACAAGCTAATCTTGTTCCTATTGTAGAACCAGAAGTGCTCATGGATGGAGTTCATACTATTGATGAGTCTTTTGATATTACTTCACGCACACTAAATATGGTTTTTGATCAGCTTGATCAACATAATGTTAGTTTGCAAGGCATTGTTTTAAAGCCAAATATGATTCTATCTGGTTATGAGTGTTCTTATCAGGCAAGTATTGAAGAAGTTGCTGAAAAAACTGTTAATTGCTTATCTGCACATGTGCCATCAGAAGTTCCTGGAATAGCTTTTCTATCAGGGGGTCAATCTGATAAAGATGCAATATTACATTTAAATGAAATGAACAAATATGATACAGATTGGAATTTAACTTTTTCATATGGTAGAGCTCTCCAGCAGTCAGCATTAAAAGCTTGGTCAGGTAAAAAAGAAAATGTTACAGATGCTCAAGAAGTATTTATTGAAAAGGCCAAAGCTAACAGCCTAGCTACAGTTGCAGGATTGTAATTTACCTACTTTGAAAGACAAGAATAATAGCTGTTGAATCAATTGTAAAATGATCTTCAAGTGATAAATTTCTAACTGCATCATCTGAAGGTTTTAAATGATAAGATTGTAAAGGATATTCCAAATTTTCTGAATTTATAGTTGAGCTTCCTTTCATACAGAAAAGACTCACTTTTTGACCTTTAAATGACTCAAATTTTTTATTTCCTACACAAGGGCTAATTACTGAAAAATCTGTAAAAGCTTTCCAAGAAATTTTCTCGCCAAAATCACTTAATGTATAATAGTTTCCAAGAAAATGATCTTCACTTTCTCCAGATATTCCATAAATAGAAATATTTAAAATATTTTTTTCAATACACCATTCCAAGGTTTTGCGAAAGTCAGTTTTGTTTTGATCTGGGGTTTTAACTAACTCTATATCTTTGTTTTTAATATTCTGTAACGAATCAAGGTCTCCAATAATTACATCTGGAATAATATCTAAATCAAAAAGCTTATTTGCTGATCCATCTACAGCGATGACATAATCGGAATTAGTTATTTGATTAATTATAGTATTATCAGTGGGCATTTGACCATTAAGAATTACTGATACATTTTTTTTATCATTCATATGAAAGTTTACGAAAAGAATTGTAAATATTGTCCTTGATTAATATTATTGACAACTAAAAATGAAAAAATTTTATTTATTAATTTTATTACTTGGCATTTCTTTTTCTCAAGATATCAAATTTTTGGGAACGATTTTAGATACCGAAACAAAAGAACCTATAATCGATGCTAATGTAGTTTTCATTGGAAGCGATTTCGGATCTGCGTCTGATTCAAATGGAAATTTCTCTGTTACAAATCTTGAAAAGCAAGAATATGAAATTTTAATATCTGCAATTGGATACAAAGACATCATAGCTTCAGTTAATTTGATTAATCAGGATAGCTATATTTTTGAATTAATTCCTGAACCAGTACTATCAAGTGCCCTTAATGTTGTTGGAAGATTTCCTTCAAAACATCTTCCTTATTTTACTCAAAATATATCTAATGAAAAAATTTCGGACTATAATTATCAAACTATGTCTGAACTATTTAAAAATATTGGAGGAGTAGACGTTCAAACTGCACATGATAATGGTAGAAATGCAAATTTTTCTATTCGTGGATCATCTGATTATAAGCCCGGAGGATATAATAATAGAGTTTTAGTTCTTCTTGATGGATTTCAAATAAGTATGCCATACTCCGGGTCTATAGATTGGAATGCAATGCCGCTTGATTTTTTAGAACGTGTTGAAGTTGTCAAAGGTCCAGTTTCTTCTCTTTATGGTCAAAATTCAATGGGTGGAATAATTAATTTAGTTACTAAAAACTATTTAGATGAATTTTACAATGTCAAAGCTACTGTTGGAAGCTATGATTCTAAAGATGTAAACCTTACCATGAGCAATATTACTGATAATATTTCTTACACAGCACTGCTGCAGCATAAAAAAGGAAACGGTCATAGATTTAATGCTCAATATGAACAAAACAATTTTTATACAAAAATATTTAATAAGAAACAGGATTTATCGGTATCATTAATAGCAAATAAATCTGTAAATGGTCAACCTGGTTTTTACATTGAAGACAGACCTAGCTTGACTTCTTATAGGATTTCCAATAGAGATTCAGTTTATTTACAATTGTTTAAAAAACAAATATTGGATGCTAGCAATAATATTGTTTATTCACTTAGTATGAATCATTTCTACACTAATTATTTTGACAGAGACGATACTCCCATACAAGAAATTCAAGAACAAACATTTTACAAAGATACAAGCTTAAATCTTAGAGCAGAATACCAAAAATTAATTAATAATAAATCATATTTAATCTTTGGTTCTGATCTTATTTTTGAACAATCTGATATCTCAATTTATAAAAATATTTACGATGACTTGAAACAAGTTACAGGCGGATTTTTTGCTCAAAATAGAATTCAATTAAACGAAAGATTGCTTTTGGGATTAGGATTAAGATTTGATTATAGGAATGTTGATAGGGGAAATGAATTTAGCTACAAGTCATTTAGCGATGTTTCACCAAAAATTAATTTAACTTTTAAAAGAGATAATTTTTCAACATGGAATTTTGCATTAAGTAAGGGCTTTAGATCCCCTTCTTTATCTGAACTATTTTTACAATATGAATCTGATTATGGATTAAATACACAAGGAAACCCAAATCTTGAACCTGAACAACTTTATGGGCTGGATATATCATTTGATCGTTCAAATAAATCTAATCTTACCTATTCCGTAAGTACATTTTATTATAAATATGAGAATATGATTGATTTTGTCTATGGTTTGCCTGTAATAGCACTTAATAGATCTGATATAAGTTCTTGTGGCCTAGAATCTAATATATCGTATCAACTAAATTCAAATTTTAATATAGATTTTGGTTATACATATCTTAGAGTGAATGATATAAATGATATTGATCCTATTCTTTATAGACCTAATCACAAGTTTATATCAAGTATAAAGTATAAGTCAAATAATGTTAGACATATCATTTCTATGAGATATCAGTCAGATCAAGATTATCAAGATTTCTTAAGTGATGAAAGGGAGTATGAAGGGAGTGAAATTAAATTTCCAATTGAACAACTTGATTCCCTAATTTTATTTAACTACATAGGTAGCTATGAGTTGAATAATAGAGATAAGATATCTCTTAAAATATCCAACTTGTTTGATAAGCAATATGAATTAATTCAAGATTTTCCAATGCCGAGTCGAACAATTAGCTTGATGTATGATAAAACATTTTGAATTTTGAGATTAAATCTCAATAATAAATGATTTCACTTGTCAGATAATTTTTTCATTATTAGTATTTGCACAAATAATATTAAAATTTACTATTAATATAAAAAGGGGAAAAAATGAATATCGTAAAAAAACTATCATTATTTTCGATTGTTTTTTCAATGTTTTTTTTAGTTTCTTGCGAGGATGATTCTAACGATCCTGCTACTTCAGGAACATTGAATATTACAATTAATGTTACAAATCCTGATTCATGGCCTGCTGAGGGAACAGTATTTTGTTCTTTAGATAAGACATGGCCTCCATCCGGTGCACCATATAAATCTGTTGTTTTGCAGAGCGCTCAGGTGCAAAATGGACAAATTTCTTTAGTATTTGAAGATTTAGACTTTGATACTTATAAATTATTATCTGTATCATGGTTAGATCCAAATAACCCTAATCCTGCTTGCAATCAGGCAGTATGGGGAACACACAGTGGAAGCATTCAAGCTTTTTATGCTGACGCAGTACCTTTTACTTTTAGTGCAGAAAATTCTGAATTAAGTCTAGTAGTAGGTGCGGTTGCTAATACTGTAACACCTAATTGTCCTCCAGGATAAGGAATTGATAATTAAAAAAAAGGCGAATAAAATATTCGCCTTTTTTTTACTTTAATTGATCAGATACAAAACTCCAATTTATCGAATTGTCTAGAATTGCTTTAACATAATCAGGGCGAACATTCTTATAATCTAAATAGTAAGCATGTTCCCAAACATCAATCCCCATCAAAGCATATTTTTCATGCGCTAGAGGATTCTCACCATTTGGTGTTCCCATGATTTCCAAAGATGAATCATTTTGAACTAACCAGCACCAACCACTTCCAAAAACCCCGACTGATTGTTGAACAAATTGATCTTTGAAAGAATCAAAATCTCCAAATGAATTTTCAATCATTGTATGAAGCCTACCGCTAGGAGTAGTTTCACCTCCTGGTTTCATTTGATCCCAGTAAAGGATATGATTCCATGCTTGTCCAGCATTATTGAAAATCTTGTGTTCTTTATCCTTAAAGCTTTCAACCACTACATCTTCTAGGCTCATATCATTATATTTGGTTCCTTCAGCTAAGGTATTCAACATATTAAAGTATGCTTGATGATGTTTACCATAATGTAACTGAATGGTATCAGATGATATAACTGGAGACAAGTCATTTTCTCCAAAAGGTAATGGAGGAAGATTAAATTTTTTTGCGTTATTCATAAAAAACTCCTTTTAATCAATTTTTAATTCATAAATTTAACTCCAATTTAATTGATATATTATAAACATTAATAGGGAAAAATATGGCAAAAGTAAAATTAGGTGACTTTGAAGTAACGTTAAATGGTCAATTACCAGAGGTAGGAAGTTCATTACCAAACTTTTTGTTAGCTGATGGTGATTTAAATAATGTTGATTTAGAGCAATTTAAGGGAAAAAGATTAGTACTAAATATTTTTCCAAGTATGAATACTCCAGTATGTTCCGCATCAGTTGTACGATTTAATAACTTAGCAAGTAATTTCGATAATACAGTAGTTCTATGCATATCAAGAGATTTGGCTTTTGGAAATAAACAATTTTGTATCAATCATAATCTAAATGATATAATCTTTTTATCAGACATGAGAAATGAAGATTTTGCTAATAATTTTGGGATTCTTCATACAAACGGAAAATTTCAAGGACTACTTGCTAGATCAGTAATAGTTACAGACTTTAATCATGAGATTGTTTATACACAGCTTGTTGAACAGACAGGTATTGAGCCTGATTATGATAAAGTGGTTGAATTACTTACTTAGTAATAAGAACGGGACAATTACATTTTTGTGCAATGCTTAATGGCTTACTGCCAAAAAAGTATTTCATTATTGGATTTTTTGGAGAAACTCCAAGAATTACAATACTATCATCTTTTGCGTAATTGACAATTGAATTTACCGCAGGGCCATCAATTAATTTTGTAGTGGTTTTAATTTTATTTTTTGAAAACCTTTCTTTTGTTTTCTTCAGGATTTTTTCTACTTCTTCAATCGTTTTTTTACCTTCTGGAACCGAAACTATTTCAACATTGAGTTTATAAGATTTTGCAAAATTTATAGCAGTTTCTATAGCCATATCTGAACCTTTGGAATCATTTACCGGTAGGAGAATTTTATACTTTTTATTTACAGAATAATTTTTGACAACAAAAACTGAACTATCTATAAATTGAACCAATTTTTGATGAATCCCTTTATTGCCTCCACCACCAATTATGGTTATATCATGCTTATTGGTTTCTACTTCATCTTTTAGTTGTTCAATTATTTCTCCTGTGCGCATGATTAAATCAATTTTATCTGAATGTTGTCCTTTTAATAATACTTTCATTCTCGAATTTTCTTCGTCAATTAAAAGGTAATCATCAAATTTATTGGAGTCTTTTTCTTCAATATATTTTTTTGATATTAAGAAATCATACGCCCACTCAAGCGTTCTAATTCCAGGCCTATAAAGTTCTCTATCATCCAAATTTTGATGTACTACACTTACATCTTTTTCTGAAAATTGACTTATTTTTTTACCAACATATGCAATTGTAGTTGATGATTTAAATGAATTTGCAATTTTCATTCCAAGATCTAAGGTAGGTTTTGAGAATTCTCTTCCACCAATAGCAATTAAAATTTTCATAGCGTTACCCAATAAAATTTTGACATTAAATACAAAATAATAATCGAAATACTAAACATCAATATTCCAACTCTAAAAAACATTTTAGTCGAAACTAATCCAGTAGAGTATATAATCATTGCTGTTGGAGATGAAATTACAGTCAAGAATGAAAAACCTGAGGCTATTGCTGAAGAAAGAGCAAAGGAAATATCTGTTGGATGAAGCTCGATCGCCATTGGTCCAATTAAGGATACAGTAGCTGAACTAGTAAAAAAGTTAGCAGTGAGCCCTGATAAAACTGCCATTATTGACCAACTGACATTCATCGAATTTGAAGGCAAAGTTGTTAATAATTCATTGAATTTTAAAACAAGCCATGATGAAGCACCTGTTTGATTTATTTGAAACCCTAGTGAAATTGTAGCTGCAAAGAGAAGAATGACTCCCCAGTTCGTATTTTTATTTATTTCTTCCCATGAAATCATTCCAAAAATCATAAATATTAATGCTCCAGCAAGTGCAATGATTCCCAAACCATAAATATCATTAAATAAAAACCAGCTTGAAACTATTCCTATTATGATTATACATGAAAAAACATGGTTGATATTTTTTTTCACATCTGTTTTACCAACATTCTTTTTGAATCCACGCATCTTAATATTTTTCAATGTAGATGGAAAAGTAAATTGAAGAACAAAATAGGCCACAACTAACTGAATCATTAATATCGGATAGGCGTGCTTTATCCATTTCCAATAATCAATACTGACGTTACTAAATTCTTGAAGATAGTTAATCATAATAACATTTCTAGCACCACCTGATGGCGTTCCAATTGATCCAATAATTGTACCATAAGCAATTGAAAATAAAGTTAGTAGTACAGCATTTTTCCCGTCTATTTGTTGGGTATCAATATTTTTTATAACTGATAGACCGATCGGAAGCATAATTGCAATAACTGTATGTTCTCCCAAGAAAGAAGACAAAATTGCAGATATTGTCATTAGACCTGCTAAAAACATTCTTTTACTTTTTCCAAAAATTTTAATAATCACTTTTGCTAATCGTATATCAAGTCCTTGATGTACAATTGCAATAGCAAACATTAATGAGCCCATTACAAATAATACTGCATCATTCATAAAAGAAGAGGCTACAATATTTGGAGGTGCAACTCCAAGAACAACTTGTAAAACTAGCGTAAGCAATGCAATGGCTGGAAATGGTATAGGTTCAAATGTTACAAGCATAAACACTAGCAGAAGTATAATTAAGCTGTGATAGGCTGGAACAGTAAGTCCAACTGGTGTGGATAAATTTAAAAGAAATATTGAAATTAATACACTATACACAAACCATTTTTTTTGAGAAAACCAGAAAAGAATTGATGAAGAAATAACTTTATATGATTCGTTCATGAATTTGAATTTATTATAATTAATTAAAAAAAGTTAATACTTAAGTTTTATCTCTTGACTGAAGACCATTATAGACGTAATGTTTACACATAATTTTATAAAAATTATTAAGGTTTTTTATAAGAGTTAAAATGCAAATATTTCCAAAATGGACAAATAATTTTCCAGGAATTTTCCTGATATCAGTTTTTCTGCTAGTCTTTTCATTGTCCTCTTTCATATGGTATTATGGTTCTCCATATTATACTGACGTTGGTTATGCACCAACTCAACCAGTTCCATATAGTCATAAATTACACGCTGGTGATATGGGTATAGATTGCCGCTATTGTCATGTTGGTGTTGAACAAGGCTATTCAGCAGTAATTCCTCCAACTGAAACATGTATGGGCTGTCATACTTATGTAAAAACTGATAGCGAAAAATTGAAATTAGTTAGAGAAAGTTGGGAAACCGGAAAACCAATTGAATGGATAAAAGTTCATATGCTTCCAGAATACGCTTATTTTAATCACAGCGTTCATGTTAATTCTGGAGTAGCTTGTATATCTTGTCATGGAAATATTGCAGAAATGGAAGTTGTTTATCAAGTTCAACCTTTAAGTATGGATTGGTGTTTAGATTGTCATAGATCTGATTCACCTGAAGTAAGACCTGTAAGTGAAGTAACCAATATGTATTGGACTCCACCTGCAGATTATGATCAATTTGTTTCGTCGTGGGTAGCAGAACATGGTGAAGAAAGACCTGTTGAGGATTGTCAAAAATGTCACAGATAGAAAAAAAGAACCAAGAATTTGTTAAGACTAATTCTCACGTTCTTGAAGATACTACTAATCAAGAATTTGGGTACTGGAAAAGTCTTAAAGATATTTCATCAGAAGATGATTATAATCGTTTTTTAAAACAGTCTGAGCATAATATTGATAATGGTCTTTCAAGAAGAAATTTTTTATCATTGATTGCTGCATCAGTTGCACTTGCTGGATTAGAGGGTTGTAAAAAGCCTGTTCAAAAAATCATTCCTTATGTTGAAGCTGAAATTGGTACAATTCCTGGTATTCCAAAATATTATGCAAGTACTTTACCTTTTAAAAATAATGCTTTAGGCGTTGTTATTGAAAATCATGATGAAAGACCTGTAAAAGTTGAGGGTAATGAAAAACATCCAACTTCTTTAGGTAAATCAAATTCCTTTGCACAGGCTAGCACTTTAGAAATGTATGATCCTGATAGAGCAAGAGGTGTAAAGTTTAAAGGTAACAAAGTTGATTGGAGTGAATATTTAAATTTTGCTAAAAGTATCAATGATAGCAATGGCAAAGGTTTGGCAGTGCTGATGCAAGAGTCATCTTCCCCAACTATTAAGTCTCTTCAAGAAGACTTTAAAAAGAATTTACCCAATGCAGATTGGGTTGTATATGAATCAGTTAATAATGAAAATTTATATGACGGAATTGAACTAGCGTTTTCAAAAAGATTACAACCGCTTTATAGATTAGAAAAAGCTCAGATTATCGTTTCATTGGGTTCAGACTTTTTGGGAGTTGATGATAATAATATATATCATACTAGAAAGTTTGCTCAGAATAGAAACATTGTTGATGAAAATAGCACCATGAATAGATTATATGTTGCTGAAAGCTCAATATCATCTACCGGTTCCAGTGCTGATCACAGGCTAAATGTACCTCAACATGAGATGGAAAATTTATTAGCTGAGTTAGCATACGAACTCAAACAGCTTGGATTAAGAATTGAAGCCAAAAAAGTTAAGAGTTCAAATAATTTATGGGTTAAAGCTGCCGCAAAAGACTTATTTGATGGAAGAGGTGAATCAATTATAATAGGAGGATCATCTTTATCTAAAGAGTTCCATCAATTGATTGCTTTAATTAATTATAATTTGAAAGCTCCTATTGATTATTATCCTTTAAATATGTCTCAGGTTTCATCGGTAAAGAATTTTGAGTCACTTTGCAAAGATATGAAAGATGGTAAGATAAATAACTTAATTATTCTTGGGGCTAATCCAGTTTATGATTCTCCTGTTGATTTTGATTTTGCAGAATCATTGAAAAAAGTTAAAAATTCAGTTCATCTAACTAATATCATTGATGAAACCTCAAAACTATGTTCATGGAATATTGCTATGAATCATTATTTTGAATGTTGGGGAGATGCAATGACTTACGATGGATATGTGAGTATTGTTCAACCTCAAATTATGCCATTATTTGATTCTAAAAGTATTATTCAGGTTCTATCTCCAATCGTTCATTGGAAAGAGCAAAGTGCTTATGATACTGTTAAAAATGTTTGGAAATCGAACATTATTAAAAGTGGAAATTTTGAAAGAGAATGGGATAAAGTTTTACATGATGGGTTATATAAAAAACCAATTTTTAAAAAGATCAATGTCAGACCTGCCTCAAAAATATCTACCGCTGTATTGAATAATTATAGTTTAGATAATGATAAGTTTGAAATTGTTTTTTGTCCTTCCTCATCTGTTTACGATGGAAGGTATGCAAACAACGGTTGGTTGCAAGAGATTCCTAAACCAATAACAAGTCTCACTTGGGATAATGCTGCGTTAATTAGTATAAAGGTTGCAAAGAAACTAAATATCAAAAATGGTCAAATGTTAGAAATCTCAGTTGGAGATAATTCTATAAACATTCCTGCTTTTATAACACCAGGACAAAATCAAAAATCAATAACTCTTGAATTGGGTTATGGAAGAAAATTTAATGGAAGAATTGGAAATGAAGTTGGATTCAATGTTTATCCATTAAGAAGTTCTGACAGTTCATCATTTATATTAAATGGATCCATAAAAGTTTTAAACGAAACATATCCACTAGCTTCAACTCAAGATCATCACGGATTAGAAGATGATAAATATGCTGCACCAGGTTTTGATGACCTTGCCAATAAAGAGACACAATCAAGAATACCAGAATTAGTTAAACAGTCAACACTTGATTACTATAAAGATAATCCTGATTGGGTTCAAAAAAAGGTTGAACAACACAAACCAGACAAGAAGAGAAGTTGGGCTGATCATTCAATGTATAATCCTGATTGGGATTATTCAAAAGGACCGCAATGGGGAATGTCTATTGACCTAACGAGTTGTACTTCTTGTAATGCTTGTTCCATTGCTTGTCAAAGCGAAAATAATATTCCAGTTGTAGGTAAGCAGCAGGTTATGAATGGAAGAGAAATGCATTGGATAAGAATAGATAATTATTTTGCTGGAGATCCTGATAATCCTGAAGTGTCGACTCAGTCTGTAGCTTGTGTTCATTGTGAGCTTGCACCTTGCGAATCTGTCTGTCCAGTTGCGGCTACGACACATTCTTCCGACGGTGTAAATCAAATGACTTACAATAGATGTCTTGGAACCAGATATTGTGCAAATAATTGCCCTTATAAGGTAAGAAAATTTAACTTTTACAATTACACAAGAGATTTACCTGAAGTGGTACAGATGGCAATGAACCCAGATGTTTCCATCAGATTTAGAGGTGTGATGGAAAAATGTACATACTGTTATCAAAGAATTAGTTCAGCTAGAATTACTGCAGAAAATGAAGGAAGAGAAATTAAAGATGGAGACTTCCAGGTTGCTTGTCAACAATCTTGTCCTGCAGATGCAATTAAATTCGGAGATATAAATGATCCTAATAGTGAGGTAAGTAAAGCAAAAAGAAGAAATCGCGATTATGCATTACTAGCTCATTTGGGCACTGCTCCAAGAACAACTTATTTGGCAAAAATTAGAAATCAGAACCCTATGCTTATTTCAAAATCTCAAAATGGGAGTTATCAATAGATGTCAATCAAATCAAAAGCCTTGATTAGATCAGAAAAACTTCTTCCTGGAAACCAGGATTTTACATCTATTACGGATGATATTGCTGGTGTACCTGAACAGAAAAAAACTCCAATTCAATGGTGGTTATTATTTGGATTTTCTCTTTCGCTTTTATCTATTTTTGTTGGAAGCGTTGGATTTCTAATTTGGGAAGGTACTGGAATATGGGGTATCAATAATCCTGTTTTTTGGGGTTGGGCTATCATCAATTTTGTTTGGTGGGTTGGTATAGGCCATGCTGGTACATTAATATCTGCAATATTGCATTTATTCAGACAGAACTGGAGAAATGCAATTAATAGGTTTGCAGAAACTATGACTTTGTTTGCTGTTATCTGCGCATTAGTTTTTCCCGGTATTCACGTTGGTAGAATATGGGTTGCATATTGGTTTCTACCACTGCCTAACCAAATGGGAATGTGGCCTAACATGCGTAGTCCATTGATTTGGGACTTCTTTGCTGTTTTTACATATTTCACTGTTTCTTTACTTTTCTGGTACACAGGATTAATACCTGATTTAGCAACATTAAGAGATAGAGCAAAAGGTTTAAAAAAGAAAGTTTATGGATTCTTTGCTCTTGGATGGAGAGGTGGAAATCGTCAATGGCAACATTATGAGCTTGCCTACTTAGTGCTTGCTGGTATTTCAACTCCTCTAGTTTTATCTGTACACAGTGTTGTTAGCTCTGACTTTGCAACAAGTGTAATTCCTGGTTGGCACACAACAATTTTTCCACCTTATTTTGTAGCTGGAGCAATTTATTCTGGCTTTGGGATGGTTATGACCCTTTCAATCATTGCAAGAAAAGTCTATAACTTAGGACACATTATTACTGTTGAGCACTTAGACAAGATGGCTCAGATTATGTTATTAACAGGCTGTATGGTTGGGTATGCCTATTCCATGGAGTTTTTTGTTGCTTGGTATAGTGGAAATCCATACGAGTCCTTTGCATTTGTTAATAGAGCTTTAGGTCCATATTGGTGGGGTTATTGGGCAATGATATTTTGTAATGTTGTAGTACCTCAATTCTTTTGGTTTGAAAAATACAGAAGACACATTCCATTTTTATTTATAACCTCAATTCTTGTGAATATTGGAATGTGGTTTGAAAGATTTGTTATTGTTGTTATCACGCTTCATAGAGATTTTATGCCTGGAGCATGGGCAATGTATAATCCAACAATGTGGGATGTTGCTATTTACTTAGGAACGTTCGGATTGTTTTTTACTGGATTTTTATTATTCTTAAGATTTTTACCAATGGTTTCAATTGCAGAAGCAAAATTAGTTTTACCTGAGTCGGATCCACATCATGGAGATAGTCATGAGTAAATATGGTGTAATAGCAAAGTTTGACAATCCTCAATCATTAGTGCATGCTGCAGAAAAAGTAAGAGATGAAGGATTTACTAAATTTGACTGTCATTCACCATTTCCAATTCATGGCATGGATGATGCCATGGGCTTAGAACGTTCAAAGCTTGGTTATGTAATTGGAGCAATGGGTTTAACTGGAGCATTATTTGGATTTGGGTTACAAACTTGGATTCATTCTATTGAATATCCAATGAATATTAGTGGTAAGCCATATTTTGCATACCCTGCGTATGCTATTATTACTTTTGAGTTAATGGTTTTATTTAGTGCTTTTGGTGCAGTATTTGGAATGATGTTCTTTAATCGTATTCCAAGATTCCATCACCCTGTTTTTTATTCTGAAAAGTTTTCTGATGTCAGTAGTGATGCATTTTATGTAAGCATTGAAGTTGATGATCCAAAGTATGATGAAAGTAGTGTAATCGATTTTTTAAAAAATATTGGTGGAACTGAAATAGAGGTATTGACAGATGAGAATTAATATTATTTTATTTTGTTTACTATTTCTGACTGGATGTTTCAGAGGTTCAAAGTTTGAAAGTACTCCAATACATTTAAATCCAAATATGGATAATCAACAGAAATATCGTTCTTTGGAAGAAAGTAATTTTTTTGCTGATGGATCAACCATGAGAAAGCCTATTGAAGGAACCGTAGCTAGAGGAATGATTGCTGAGAATCATTCATTTATTAGTGGTAAAAATGATGATGGTACATTTATAATTTCTAACCCACTTGAATTGTCTGCTGAAGTTCTTGATAGAGGACAGGAAAGGTATAACATTTATTGTAGTGTTTGTCACTCACAGGTTGGTAACGGAAAAGGTATTGTTACTCAATACGATTATCCAGTGATTCCAGCAAATTTACATGATCAACGAATAAGAGAGCAAGCTGATGGAGAAATGTATAATACTATAGTTTATGGTTTACGAAGTATGCCCGCTTACGGTTATCAGATAGATACTGAAGATGTTTGGTCGATCGTCCATTATGTAAGAGCGCTTCAAAGAAGTCAAAATGCTACTTTTGAAGATTTGCCAGAAGAAGAGCAAAATAAATTAGGTGACAATTCATGATGAATCTTGATCCAAAAAACTATTCTTATGTTTCAAAGAAATCAAATAATTTGATTCTAATTGCAGTTGGTTATATTGCAATACTTTTAACTTGGTTTTTGGGCTCATCAGATAAGGTATTTTACTTCTCATACTTAACTTCATATTTTTATTGGCTGAGTATCATTTTAGGTGGAATGTTCTTTATTATGGTGCATTATGCTTTTTCAGCAACTTGGAGTGTGTCTATTAGGAGAATCATGGAAAATACAATTATGTTAATACCGTTATTCACTCTACCATTTATTCCAATTATTTTTGGCATGGAAAAATTATTTAAATGGCTTCCTAATCACTATTATTGGAAAACTCATGATTTTGAGGCAGACTATTTAATTCAACACAAATTAGCATATTTAAATGAAGACTCATTTATTTTTAGAGCATTCCTATATTTTGCTTTATGGAATATTATAGCACTATTTATATACTTTAATTCAATAAATCATGATAAAAGCGGTGACATAAAAATTCTGGAGAGACTAAGATATTTTTGTATGAGTCCAATGGGCGTCTTCTTCTTTATTAGTCTCACATTTGCAGGATTAGATTGGCAAATGAGTCTTGATCCACACTGGTATTCTACTATGTATGGTGTTTACACATTTGCAGGAGCTTTCTTGGCATTTTTAGCTTTCTTAACATTTACTATCATTAGATTACAAGATCAGGGATATTTAAAAGATATAGTATCTATTGAACACTTTCATGATTTAGGAAAGTACTTATTTGCTTTTACAGTATTCTATTGCTATATAGCTGGCGCACAATTTTATTTCATTTGGTACAGTAATATTCCTGAGGAAACTATATGGTATCTTCATAGATGGGTTGGCTCTTGGAAAGCTATAAGTGTTTTATTAATTGTAGGGAAATTTTTTATACCATTTTTCATTCTAATTTTTAGAGGTTCGAAAAGAAATATTAGGTTATTACAAGTTATGACAATTTGGGTTTTATTCATGCACTATATAGATATTAATTTTATTATAATGCCTACAGTTCACAAACAAGATTTTTACTTTGGTATTTACGATTTGATCACAATGTTAAGTTTTGCATTAATTTTTATTGGGGGTTTTAAATACATAACCTCAAGATCAAATCTTGTACCATTAAATGATACAGAGCTTGTTCATTCAATTAATCACAGGAATCATTAATCATGGATCATAATTCAGGGTACGAAAAAAAAGATATTCCAGTCAGACCAGTACTAATTGGAGGAGTTATATTTATTTTGACTGTTCTAGGAACCATTTACATGCTTTATGAATACTATATTCGAGTACTTGATAGCACTACATACGAATTTAAGTTAAGTAAGCGTTCAACTAATTTGGAAGAGCTGAATAAATTTGAGCAACAAAATCTTAATAGCTATAAAGCTAAAGACAGTGAAGAAAACAGTTACCAAATTCCTATTGAAAGATCAAAGGAAATCCTTCTGAATGAAAAGAAATAGTATTTTTCTTTCTATTTTTCTTTTATTCACAAGTCTTGCGCATGCCCAAACTCTAAAAAAAGAATTTCCAAGTGAACAGCAAATAGATATTATTGAAAACTTGGGAGATTTTATTCCTCTTGATACAGTTTTTATTGATGAGAGCGGTAGTGAAGTAGAACTATCAACTTTTTTTAATAAGGAAATCCCAACAGTCTTAACATTAAATTATTTTGAATGCCCAATGTTATGTACTCTTGTTTTAAATGGTATGGCTGAATCATTAAAAAATTTAACTTTGAATGCTGGAGATGAATTTCAGGTTATAACTATTGATATTAATCCAAATGAAAAAACTTTATTCGCAAATCAAAAAAAGAAAAATTACATCAAGGGATTTGGGTTGGAAAATATTAAAGATGACTGGCATTTTCTTACTGGAACAGAAGAAAATATAAAAAAAGTTGCAGATAGCATTGGTTATATATATTATTATGATGCGCAGAGAGATGAATATATGCATCCAGCTGCCATAACATTACTAAGTTCTGAAGGAAAAATTTCTCGATATCTATATGGAATTGAATATCCAGTTAAGGATTTAAAATTGGGAATTTTAGAAGCATCAGAGGGGAAAATTGGTAGTACTTTAGATAAGATTATTTTGTATTGTTATCACTACGATCCTTACAAAAATACTTATACAATTTTTGCTACCAATATTATGCGTTTAGGAGGTATATTTACTATCCTTTTTATATGCATTATGCTAGCAAGTTATTGGAAAAAAGATAAAAACTTATTTGATAAGGACAGTTTGAATGTTAGATAGATTGACAGAATATTTCTTTCCCAAGCAAGTATCAACTTTTGCGAGCGATATTGATAACCTATATTTTTTCATTTTTTATTCATCAATAGCACTCTTCTTAATAGTTGTTTTTGGTATGGTTTATTTATCGATTAAATATCGTCACCGTAAAGGCGAAGAGCTAAAGTTGACGAGTAGCAAAGATCATAGTAACCTACTTGAGTCTATGTTCTTTATTATACCTTTAATTTTAGTATCCATTACTTTTGTTTGGGGTATACGTTCTTATCTGAAAATGATCATTGTACCAGATGATGCTATTGAGATCAAAGTTACTGGGCAAAGCTGGTTTTGGACTTTTGATTATCCAGATGGAGGTACAACCCTTAATGAGTTAGTTGTTCCATCAAATAAGCCAGTTAAGTTAGTTTTATCATCTAAAGATGTTCTACACAGCTTCTTCATTCCTGTTATGAGAAGTAAAATGGATTGCTTACCAAACCGATACAATGTAATGTGGTTTGATGCAACGAAGGAAGGGGTATATGACATTTTTTGTACTGAATATTGTGGAACTGGACACTCCCAAATGGGAGCAAAGGTAATAGTTATGAAACCCGCTCAGTATGAAGAATGGGCTAGTGAGCTTGGCTCTGAAGATGATGATCTTCCGTTAGATGAGTTAGGAGCAAAGCTTTACACAAAGAAGGCTTGTAACACTTGTCACACTTTAGATGGATCTGCATTAGTAGGACCTTCCTACTTGCAAACCAGTCAGATGTGGGGGCAAGAAAGAGTTTTTGACGATGGGTCTTCAACAGTTATAGATGATAATTATATTAGGAGTTCTATTTTAGAGCCTATGACACAGATTGTAGCTGGATATCAAGGAGTGATGCCAACTTATCAAGGATTATTAAGTGATAGAGAGCTTGATGCATTGATTGCCTTTTTGAAAACATTGAACGAGGATTCTCAAATTTAATTGTAAATTAAGAGGAATTTATGAGTGAAAATACAAAGCAGAATTATTTAAATCACCCCAAAGGAATAATGTCCTGGTTGCTTACATTAGATCATAAGCGAATTGGTTTAATGTACCTATTCAGCGGAATTTTATTCTTCTTTTTAGGAGGATTGCTTGCTCTAGTAATGAGGTTTGAGCTTGCAGCTCCTGGAAACGATATAATATCAAATGAAGTTTATAACAATGCTTATACCTTGCATGGAGCAATAATGATATTTCTATTTATTATTCCCGCAATTCCTGGAGCTTTAGGGAATATTTTACTCCCACTTATGGTTGGGGCAAAAGACGTTGCTTTTCCTAGATTAAATTTAGCCAGTTTTTATATTTATTCTTTTGGGGCATTGTTTGCAATGTATACAATTATTAATGGCGGTGTAGATACTGGTTGGACTTTTTACACACCATATTCTACCCAAAGTACATCAAATGTAGTTCCAATGACTTTAGGAATCTTTATTATAGGATTCTCATCTATTTTAACTGGTTTAAATTTTATTGCTACTGTTCACAAAATGAGAATACCTGGCCTTACATGGTATAAGTTGCCTTTGTTTGTTTGGGCTTTATATGGTACATCTTTAGTACAAATTACTGCCACACCTGTTCTGGCAATTACTATGGTATTGTTAATGCTTGAAAGATTTTTAGGTATAGGTATCTTTGATCCTGCTCTAGGGGGTGATCCAGTTTTATACCAACATTTCTTTTGGTTTTATTCTCATCCAGCAGTTTACATTATGATTCTTCCTGCTTTTGGGATTATAAGTGAAATTATACCAGTTCATTCAAGAAAGAAGATTTGGGGATATAAATTCATTGCTTATTCAACTCTTTCAATTGCATTTATTGGATTTTTAGTTTGGGGTCACCATATGTTCACTTCAGGACAATCCGTCTTTTCGCAGATTGTTTTTTCTTTCATTACATATTTTGTTGGAATACCAACTGGTGTAAAAATCTTTAGTTGGATTTTGACAATGTATAAAGGACAGGTTTCCTTTACTCCTCCAATGTTTTATGCATTAGCATTTTTATTCTTGTTTACAATCGGTGGACTTACTGGAATATTTTTAGGAGCAGTTGCATTAGATATTCATTTACATGACACTTATTTTGTTGTTGCTCACTTCCATTATGTAATGCAGGGTGGAACCATTGTTGCTTTCTTAGGAGGATTGCATCATTGGTGGCCAAAATCTTTTGGAGTAATGTACAATCAAACTATAGCAAATATTGCTGCTTTAGGTGTATTTATAGGATTTAATGGAACATTTTTTCCACAATTCTTGCTTGGTTTAAGAGGAATGCCTAGAAGATATGCTACTTATGATGAGCAGTTTGTCGAATTGCATAGTTATTCAACATTCTGGTCAGGCATTCTTGGTATTTCAATTTTTATAGCTGTAATGAATTTATTTTGGTCATTTGTTAAAAAGAATAAAGTTGATCCAGGTTCAAATCCATGGGGAGGTATGACACTAGAATGGACACATACTTCATCACCACCTCATCCTCATAATTTTGAAGAAGAACCGGTATTGCAGCATGGTCCATATGACTATGATAAAGTAATTGTTGAGAAAACATATAAGAAATAATGGGACATCATAACCCAGATTCACCAAGCCATTTAAAGCATTATTTTCATGATGTAAATCAGCAGTATGAGACATCTAAATTTGCCATGTGGGCATTTATTTTAACAGAAGTTTTGACATTCGCAGGACTTTTTGTTGCATACATAGTTTATAGATCTTGGTACCCAGATATGTTCGTTGATGCACATAAATTATTAGATGTTAATAAGGGACTTATGAATACAATTGTGTTAATCACAAGTTCTCTTACTATGGCTTTAGCAATATGGGCTATTCAAAAAAATAATAAAAAGCTTTCGGTAGTAATGTTGGTAGCAACTTTTATTTTTGCACTAGTTTTTTTAGGAATTAAATACCTAGAATATTCTCATAAGTTTGAGGTAGGACAGTTGCCTGGAGAATTTTATTCTTATATGGGTCCTGATGCGGCGCATTTGAACAACCCTCACATCTTCTTCAGCATTTATTTCATTATGACTGGTTTGCACGGTTTGCACGTAGCAATTGGAATGGGTTTGATTGCATGGTTAATCTACAGTACTCAGAAAGGAAATTTGACCTCAGAATACTATACGCCAATGGAAATGATAGGAATATTTTGGCATTTAGTTGATTTAATTTGGATTTACTTATTCCCACTTTTTTATTTGATTGGATAACAAGACATGTCAGAACATCATATAACACCACTAAGAACCTACTTAATTATAGCTGCCTCATTATTATTTTTATCTGGAGTAACTGTTTGGGTTTCTTATATTGATTTAGGATCATTCAACATTGTTCTTGCTATGTTTGTTGCAACCGTAAAAGCAAGTTTAGTAGCTTTCTTTTTTATGCACTTGTTATGGGATGATAAAAAAAATCTTACCATGTTTTTAATGTCCTTAATGTTTTTTGGAATCTTTGTTACTATCACCATGTTAGATACTGAATTCAGAGGTGATCTTGGCTTAAATCCTGAAACAAAAGATCCAATAAATAAAAGAGCAGCATTTTATGATACTTTACCTCTGACAGATACACACGGCCACCCAGTCGATGAACATTCTGATGAACATCACGAGGATAAGGATCATCACTAAATGATAAATAAGCTTTTTTTTAGATCTGCACTTATTTCAACTATCCTATCCTACCTTTTAATTTTTGTTGGAGGACTTGTTCGTGTATCTGGTTCTGGTCTAGGCTGTCCAGATTGGCCTAAGTGTTTTGGAAGATGGGTTCCTCCAACTAGCATAGAGCAAATTCCTGCACATATCGATCCTACCGCTTTTAATATCGTACTTGCATGGATTGAATATGGTAATCGAATGTTGGGCGTAATTGTTGGCTTGTCAATTATTATTATGACATTCATTGCAGTACTATACTTTAGAAGTAATTCTAAAATTTTATATTCTGCTTTATGGTCATTATTTCTAGTTGGAGCTAATGGAGGGTTAGGAGCAATTGTAGTATCATCAGTGTTAAATCCTTTTATAGTTAGTTTACATATGATACTAGCATTATTTTTAGTTTCAGTATTAAGCTATGGAACTATTGAGTCTTACAAGCTTATTAATCTCAACAAGTTCTCAAATATTTTATTATCAAAAAAAATATCCATATCCTTGATTACTCTTTGGGGACTTATTGTTATTGAAATTCTTCTTGGAACAGGAATAAGGACTAATATCGAATTAATTGCTATAGATAACCCTCTGTATTCAAAGGGACAGCTTTTGGATGCTTTAAATTCTTATAAGTATTTACATTCAGTGCTTGGATTTTCACTTTTATTTTTAAGTATATATTTATGTTATTTATTTAGAGATGATTTCTTAGGGCTGTCGAAACAGCTCATATATTTTATTTTTGGAATGATATTGTTTCAAATTTTTCTAGGAGAATTAATGATTTTTTTTGAGCTTCCACAGTTAACAAGACTTTTTCATACATGGGGATCATCTTGGCTTGTAGGAATAATAATTATATTGTATAATACTTTGCAATATGAGCAGTCTTAATAAAAAACTTATTTTAGCATTTTTATTTATTTTCATGTTAGGATCTTTCGGATTCTATATCATTGATAAAGCTACTAAGTCCAGAATCGATAATATTGGAATTATCGGAAAAGTTCCATCATTTTCATTGACGAATTTTGATGGTACAGTTGTAACTGAAAAACAGTTAAATGATAAAATATCTATCGTAAGTTTTATTTTCACTCAATGCGAAGGTGCATGTCCCATAATGTCTGAAAACATGTCTACTCTTCAAGAAAGATTTGCTTCTTCTAGCGATATCCAATTCTTGTCTATTACAACAGATCCTGATTATGATACTTTAGACATATTGAATGAATATTATTCAAAGTACAGTAATAAAAATAATTGGTTTTTCTTGAGAGGGGATATACTTGATGTAATTGAATTATCAGAAAAAGGATTTTTCCTTTCAGCAGCACTATTACCTGCAGGTCACTCTACACGATTGGTATTAGTTGATAAAGAATTAAATATTAGAAAATATTACGAAGGTACTGTTGAATCTAATATTTTTGAATTGCAAAACGATATTGTAACCTTGCTAAATCAAGGATAGTATGTTTAAGAATCTTATTGAACTTACCAAGGTTAGAATTGGTTTTCTTGTACTTACAACAACAATAATAGGATTTTATCTTGGTGCTCAAGGTAAAATTGATAACATGTTGCTTTTATTTACAGTAATTGGAACATTACTTTCTTCCACAGGTTCATCTGTGATGAATAATGTAATTGAATCTGAATCAGACAAGTTAATGGATAGAACAAAAAACAGAGTACTTCCATCAAAAAAAATTTCATTGGATTTTGCAAAATTTTTAGGTATTTCTTTTATTATTGTAGGTCTATTAATTCTTTACTTTAAAGTAAATTTTTTGACATGCATGTTATCTCTTATAACAATTATTTTATATTTATTCTTATATACTCCTTTAAAAAGAAAATCTTGGCTAAATACATCAGTTGGTGCTATACCTGGGGCTATTCCACCACTAGGAGGCTGGACAGCTGCCACAAATTCTCTTGAGTGGGGTGGAATTGCAGTTTTTTTAATTTTATTTTTCTGGCAACACCCACATTTTTATTCCATAGCATACATGTATAAAGAAGATTATAGAAATGCCGGTTTACAAATGTTGCCTGTGATTGATAATGGAATTAAAAGGACTGTACTTCATATTTTCTTGCATGCATTAATTTTAATTCCAATTTCCACATTACCATTTTTTTTAGGAGTTTCAGGAAGAGTGTATTTTGTTGGTGCATATATTCTAAGCAACATTTATATGCTTTTTTGTTTGCCATTCATACTTGAGCAGAATAAGGATAATGCTCGATTAATTTTTAAAACCTCTATCTACTATTTTCCACTACTACTATTTCTTATTGTTGCAGATTTAAGAGTCTAGTTTGTTAATTCTTTTTTCGTGTCTACCTTCTTCAAAATCTGTTGATAACCAAAGCTCAATTACTTTTTCAACTTCTTGATTGCTTACAAATCTTGCTCCAATAGATAGAATATTTGCATTATTGTGTAAGCGAGATAATTCAACAATTTCATCTGGACCATTATAAAATACTGCAGCTCTAATTCCATTAATTCTGTTTGCAGCCATGGCTTCTCCTTGTCCAGATCCACCAAAAATTATTCCTATCAATTTATGTTCTGAGATATATTTTGCAGCAGGCAAAATAAAGTCAGGATAATCATCAAGTCCATCGTATTCCAATGCTCCAAAATCTTTTATATCATAACCTTTTTTTATGAGAAATCTTTTTACATGTTCTTTTAATTCAAATCCAGCATGATCTGTAGCAAGTACAATTGTTTTATTCATTTAGATAATCCTCAATTAGAGAAATGATTTTTTCTTTAACGAACCCTAAATGTTTTGCTACATCTTTTCCAGTAGCAGATGCACCAAATTTATTAATACCAATATTCAAACCATCAATACCTGTAAATTTTTGCCATCCAGTAGTTATACCTGCTTCTAAAGATATTCTTTTTCTGCAATTACTACTCATAATAGAAGAGATGTATCTTTTATCTTGTTTTTCAAATAGTTCCCAGCATGGCAAATTAATTATTTGAATTTTTTTATTGATTTTGTTACATATTTCAACTGCTAAATGGGCTTCAGATCCAGAAGCAAATAGAATTGCATCTGGAGTATCTTCTTCATGTAAAATATATGCTCCTTTATTTACACCTTCTTCAATTTTATCTTCACTAATATTGAGTTTTGGTAATTTTTGTCTAGTAAGCAGAATTGCACTAGGATTTTTTTGATTTTTCATAATTGTTTTAAAACAATAAAAAGTTTCTATCGCATCTGCAGGTCTAAATACAAGAAGGTTAGGAATATTCCTTAGAGACATTGTATGCTCAACTGGCTGATGGGTAGGACCATCTTCACCAACAAAAATTGAATCGTGAGTAAATTCATACATTACATGAAGCTTTTGAATTGCAGATAATCTAATTGCTGATCTTACATAATCACTAAAAACCAAAAATGTACCACCGAATGGAAAGTGATTTCCATAAAGAGCAATTCCATTCATGATAGCACCCATAGGAAATTCTCTAACACCAAATGCTATATTCCTTCCTTTTGGATTGGATGATGAAAAGTCATCATATGAGCTAGCAAAGTTAGTTGTACAGTTTGACCCGTCTAAATCAGCTGAGCCTCCAATAATATGCGGAAATTTTTTGGCAAATTCATCTAAAGATAATCCAAATGCTTGTCTTGTTGCCATTAGATTGTCTCCGAAATCTGGAAC
>Ga0310343_10000171_pt1 | contig 29137 bp, 34 predicted proteins | sample HC15DNA2025_MG_FD_203519 | JGI IMG/M metagenome (GOLD analysis project Ga0310343, IMG submission 203519) | Marine microbial communities from station ALOHA, North Pacific Subtropical Gyre - HC15-DNA-20-25_MG | ecosystem: Environmental > Aquatic > Marine > Oceanic | place: Pacific Ocean: North...
CAAGTTCGCGGAAACGTTCAAGCTCGTGGCCGTGAACTCCTTTGCGTCCCAGCTCCAGGAACATTCGGCTCATTCAGCCATTGGGCGACACAACAGATGTCACCAATCGGAGTTCTTGCCGGCACCGGTATACGGCATTTGTACATATCTGCAGGAAGCGTGCTCACTCGGATAACGGTCGGTTCGTGTCGGGGGAGCACCATGTACCTCACTACCGTGAACTCACACACCAGCACGTGAAGGAGGGTTGCGATGACATGGGACGGAGACGCATGCGGGCTTGTCGATCAGTTCCGAAGCGGTCAACTTCACCCTGCAGAGGTCATGAGCGAAACGCTCTCTGAGATCGCCTCAAGCACTCTCAATGCGTTCAGTTTCATTGATGAAGAGGGCGCGCTCACAGCAGCAACAAATGCTGATGTTCGGGCGCCCTTCGGGGGAGTTCCTCTTGGCGTGAAAGAACTCGACGCCGTGAAGGGTTGGCCCTATACCGAAGCAAGCGCAGTGCTCGCCGACCGAGTAGCCGAGCACACATCAACCATGGTGTCCCGATCAATCGGCGCTGGAGCGATACCGGTCGGTTTGACCACCTCAAGCGAATTCGGCGGAGTGAACCTCACACGTACGGTGCTCAACGGTGCAACCCGTAACCCTTGGGACCTGTCGCGAACACCGGGCGGATCATCCGGAGGTTCAGCATCTGCAGTCGCAGGTGGCCTCGTGCCAATCGCAACCGGAGGCGACGGCGGCGGTTCGATTCGCATCCCAGCGGGCTTCTGCGGGCTCGTCGGGCTGAAAGGAACATTTGGCCGCATCCCCCGCAGCCCGAAAACCCTTGTTGGCAACCTCACCGTCTCCATTGGCAGCTTGACACGATCGATACGAGATACAGCCCGCTGGTTTGACGTGACGAATGGTTTCGATCCGCGAGACACCTTGAGCTTGCCGAAAGTGACCGGCTGGGAAACTCAACTCGGGACGCTTTTTGAGACCTTGCATGGGTCCCGCGTTGCAGTGATCCCCGACTGGGGCGGTGCCACCGTCTCACCCGCAATGTGGGATGTACTCGCCGACGCCGCCGCCGAAATCATCAAAGGATTCGGTATGCGCGAACAAGAGATCGACTCCACGCTCCCATCAATGGGTGCGGCATGGTCGATCAGCGGAATGATTGCTATTCGAGCAGAGCTCGGTGATCGCTGGCCAGCATGCGAGGGTGATCTCACCCCTGAAATTCGGGCCGGTCTTCGCTACACCGAAGGCCTCTACAACGAAGACGGCCGAGCCCGCATTGAGGAACGCCGCATGGCTGTCGTTGAGCGGATGGCCGACATCTTCAATGACGTTGACTTCGTGATCACAGCCTCAAACCCCGACATTGCGTTCAACGCCGAAGGACCACTACCTGACACCTTCGGTGGGCTCGTGGCCGGCGCACGAAATAACGGTCGCCTCACGTTCCCCGCAAATATCGCAGGAAATCCAGCGATCTCGATACCAGCAGGAAGCGTTGACGAATGCCCAGTCGGGCTGCAGATCATCGGCCGGCATCACAGCGAACAACAACTCCTCGACATCGGACTGTGGATGGAGCGCGAACGTCCCTGGCCGCTTGTCGCACCCAAGCCCTGACGTAATGTCAGATCGACGCAACATGTGACAGCGTCCTCCAGCCAAAACTTCCTACGAACGGCTCCTTCTATATCTCCGCCTTCAGCACGTACGACAACGAGAATGCCTACCTTGTCGGTATCAATCCCTCAGAACTTCGGGCTGCGCTCGATGAGCAGCGTGCAAGGCCGAACATAGTTTTGAGCCAAAGTTGAGAGATGAACCTCCGAGGCTCTTCGACGAGCGGACGTCCGGTGCGGATAAGCACAGCCATCAACGCCAGCCTTGATCGTGTTTGGGAGGTCATCTCAACCGCTGGAAATCTCGAGAACGTTCACCCGTTCTGCTCCAGCAATCCCGTGTCAGCCTGGCCAGGCGTAGGAGCACACGACGAAGTGCATTACCGGAGTGGCTGGGTGTACCACCGTCATTTCACTCACTGGACCGACCGAACCGGCTACGAGCTCGACATCGGCGCCATCGGCGAAGAAACCTCCCACGTCTCGTGGCGTCTCGACCCGCTCGACGATGAGAACACCCGCCTCACCATCGAAGTCTGGCCCCGACCGGTTAGCCCGATACCCGGACTTCGCCAATTCCTGGGCTTCATCATTGTCGGCCCACTCATGCGCAAATACCTGAAATCCGTCACCGCCGGAGTCAACTGGTTTGTCACATCGGGTGAGCCCGTGAAAGAAGATCAATTCGGGTCGCACATCTGGTTCTCCGCAAAAAAGCGCCGCCGATAATTCCACGCTGGCGACACTGCGTCGATGCTGCGGAGAGTCATCCAATGAGTTCGATCGCACGAAGTAGGGTGCAGAGGCCAAGCGACTCGATCACCGAAGGCCACCACAATGTCGAATACAACTTCTCGATCAGCACCGGTTTCCCAAAAGGAAAGGGTGACGTCATTAGATCTCATACGAGGCATCGCAATCCTCGGCATTCTCCCCATGAACGCTCTTACGTGGGGTTTCAGCGACTTCGCTGGCTACAGCAACGTTCGCGCTGTTGGAACTGAGCAGCCATTCGACTGGGTCATCGGAATCGCATCAAAATTGTTCATTGAGCAGAAAATGATGGCGTTGTTCTCTCTGCTCTTTGGCGTGGGGGTCGTTATTTTCTGGGAACGTGCCGGCTCGAAAACAGCGCACCCCAACTGGTTAAGCCTCTGGCGATTTGCCCTGCTGTTCGTCATCGGAAGTATTCATGCAGCGATCTGGTACGGCGACGTGCTGACTGCATACGCAATATCTGCACCGATCGTGCTGTTAGTTCATCGGCGATCACCGAAAATTCTCATGGCGGCAGGAGTTGGGCTTGTAGCACTTGGCTCCCTCAGCGCAGCGTTAGTTCAGATCGGTGTTAACAACGGCAGCTTTCCAATTGGCGAGTACTGGGTGCCTGGAGGAACTTCGTTGCTTGAAAGCGATCTGTTGGCCTGGTTTTATGCCGATGCCATATTGCGTTCGCTCGGGTTGATGCTGATTGGAGTGAGTTTTTATCGATTAGGCATTGTGCAGGGCACACGACCTCGACAGTTCTACAAGAAAATTGCCCTGTGGGGCCTTGGTGTCGGACTTTTATTGACGTGCATCGGCGTTGCGATTCACGTCGTGGACCGCTGGTCTGAACGCACAGCCCTGACCGGTCATATTCCTCTTGGACTCGGCACCATCCCGATGGCACTTGGCTACCTCGGTGTCATTGTGTTGTGGAAGAACGACGCCAGCAAGTTACAGCAGCGACTGCAAGCCGCAGGTCGGATGGCGATGACCAATTATCTCTCTCAGACCGTCCTCGGTATTTCGACTCTTGCGGTTTTGGCCCAGGAAGTTGAACTCACGCGAACAATGATTTTCGCCTGGATACTGTTGGTTTGGGCCTTACAGCTTTGGTGGTCACCGTGGTGGTTGCAGCGTTTTCGTTTTGGTCCCGCCGAGTGGCTTTGGCGCTGCGGAACGTATCGGAGCCGCCAACCGTTCCGACGCTCAACTAACTGAGGAGCTGTCTTTCTTTTTCCGGCGACGGACTGCGACGATCCCGAGAACGAGATTTGACATCGCCCAAAAAAACAAGGCGGTCATGAAGAGCATAAGGGCAATCAATTCGTCTGCTGTGTCGCAGATAACTTCCGCAACAAGTCCTTCAATGCTGTCTTCAGCGACGCAAGAATCTCCGCCCGAGTAGATGGCGATCATGATTACGACGAAGAAGATCTGAACCGCAATAACCAAATAGGCAAATCGTGAGAGTTTTCGCATAGACGGTCACCGTAGTTCGCGGCATCGCAATGGTCGTTACGCGATCTGCTAGCGGTGCCGTAACGGGAGACTGCATCTTTTAGCGGCGGCCACGGGTGAGAAGTGGACGCCGACGCGCATGGGGAAACACCTCAGAGAACTTCTCTTCGGCTGCATCAGTTCCGACTAGGAGTAATTCCCCGATGACTGGCAACGGCTGATGAGCGTCAGGGTTGCCTCGAATCGTGCCGTTGTGTTCGATGGCTACCACGTTGCAGTTCGTTCGACGGTAAATGTGCGAATCAGCGAGAGTTGAACCGATGAGCTCTCGCGGAATTGGAGTGCGGAACATGTTGAGCCCCTGGGCAACGAGCAAGGTTTCATCACCACGGAAGTGATTCCAGATCGTTGCAGAGCCTGTCCCCGCATATGACAGCACCGCATCTGCGCCGGCGCGGTAAAGGGTTGTCACGTTTCGTCCAAGGTTCGACCGTGAAACGATGCGCGCATCAGGACGCAGGCCTCGGCAATACCGGGTGAGGTACACGTTGACGTTGTCGTCATGAGTGGTGATAAGGATCGCTCCTGCATCTTCGATGCCGGCTGCCTCAAGCACCGACCGGTCTGCGGCATCGCCAATCACATACGACGGTTTTGAACGCCGGCGTTCGGCAAGTCGATCGATGATGGTGACGTCAATGTCTTCTGACATGAATGACTGCGCAGCGGCGCGCCCAACGCGGCCGCCGCCAATGATGATTGCCTTCGAGTCGGTAGGAGAGTGCACTGCAAACTCTTCGTCGAACCGAGCCAATTGGTCAGCAGTTCCGGCGAGAAGCAAGATCGATGAGTCACAGAGTTTTGTATCGCCAGTTGCGACAGCAAAGTCGCCGCGATCCCAGACGCCAATAATTCCGACCCCAACGAGAGATCGAAGTTGAGATTCTTGAAGTGTGCGATCAGCCAGGGCGGTGCCGACCACGCCTGCCTCAGCGATCTGCAGGCCAGCAAAATTTCCGATCTGGTGACTTTGGCCCCCGAGGCCAAGTGCTCGTGTCGCCATTGCGTTCCCGAGAATGTTTCCAAGTTGGACAACATGGTCAGCTCCTGCAATTTCAAGAATGTCTACAGCAGCAGGAGAATTTGCGCTCGAAAGAATTGTGGTGTCAGGGGCGATTTCTTGAACAGTGAATGCAATGTTGGTGTTGATCTGGTCATTCTGAGTTGCGACGACAAGAGCGGCATGCTCGACCCGGGCGTTGTGATATGTGCCCGGATCATCGAGCGCTCCAACGATGACGTTTCGGCCTTCATCGTGGAGACGGCCGGCCTCATCGACATCCTCAACCACGAGGACATACGGAAGTTCGGTTTTGTCAGCTCGGTCAATGAGATCCTGCTCAATGGGTCCGAGCGCCGTGAGAATGAGATGCCCCGAAGTTGACTCCGGCAGCGTCCGTGGTGCCCGACGGCGCTCTCGTTCGTTAATCCACGGGATGAACACGAACTGGATGAACGCAAAGGGAAGCACGACAAGAAGAAATGCTGAGCCTGACACGAGCACAAGCACCGAAAACAACCGACCGAGGTCAGAGGTGAACGTGATGTCGCCGAATCCGAGCGTCGTCATGGTCGTCATCGTCCAATAGATGCCAGTCGGCCATGAGAATGTCCTTCCCTCCCGAGCCATGATCTCGTGGAAAAGGAAACTGAATGTCAGCACGAGGACGATGAAGATGAGCGAGAGGATGATGACGGTTTTGCGCCGTCGTCGCCGTTCTGTTCGTTGGGCTACCTGCTGGGCTCGTTCAAAGCGACCGCGAGGGCTTCCTTGGTCTGATGAGCGGAATTGCCGAGCTGCTTGAGAAACGACAACCCCGAGAGACTTCAGCATGGATCGACTCCGAACGAGATTTCAGCCATAGCCCTGTTATTTCTATCAGCGTCAAGGGGTGGTTGTGGCCGATGCTCCCCTCGATGGCCGGCATTCCTTTCAGCGAACAAATGCCGCATCGCGGAAAAGCGCATCTGCTTGCAGTTGTATCCGGCTACTCCCCGGGTCAGGGGTAACACAGCGCCCCAAACGATCGTTGCCACCTTGCTCAGTCGAAGTGGACTATCGCATCGCCAGGTGCGAACATTCGGAATGCCGCAGACACTGTTACGAAATGTCGCAATCGCCTCATTCGCCTGTGTAGTCGTCTTATCCGCATGCCAACCGCGACAGCCGCAAGGAGCCGGGACTTCAGGGCTTACAGAGTTAAGCGACGAACCTGTAGGTGAGGGCACCGTGACGAGCGAGATTGTCTCCACCACCGAGGTCGTGGTACCGGCCGCACCTGAGTCAACAACGACCGAAGCAGCTACAGCTGTCTCTTCGACAGCTGCTTCGCCGACTTCAACTGCAACCCCGACTACCACCATCGCTGAGCCGACCATCACGTCAAGCCCCGCCGACGTCGTGACCACAACATCTGCACCTGAGTCGACCACCACAACGGTGCCAGTCGCTGTTGCACCAACAACCTCGGTGCCAATGTCATCGTCGTACTACTCGATCGACATCAGCGGATTCAGCTTCGCCCCATCGGCGCTTACCGTTCAAGTTGGCGACACCGTCACATGGACGAACCTCGACTCCGCCACCCACACCGTCACGTTCAACGGCTCGCCATCGATCTCATCTGGGGGGCTGCAAGAGGGTGGCACCCATTCAGTGACCTTCGACAGCGTAGGAACTTACGCCTATGGGTGCTCACCGCACGCCTATATGGAAGGAACAATCACCGTCACGAAATAGACGACTGCTGCCTTCACCTCAACGAACTCAACTTATTTCCCTTCGAGTCTTGAAGGTTCATCGGCCGCACGCCTAGGGTAACCACACATTGGAGGAAGAGATGACCACATATTTCTTTATGATCTCGACAGACCCGGACGTCGACCCACGTAAATGCGCAGTTGCGATTGCATGCGCAGCGGAAGCAGTGACAGCGGGGAACAGCGTTGAGGTGTTTTTTGCCTCGCATGCAGTCCAACTTTTACAAGGAGAGTTCCTCGACGGCCTCGATGACCGGGTTGGTATGCCATCAGGAACCTGCCGAACAATGATGAATACCCTTATTGAGGGAGCAAAGATCGCCTGTTCAACGGGCTCTCAAGCAATTGTCGGAGTCACCCCCGAAAACGCGGCCGAAGTGCTCATGGATCCAGACGGCTTAGTGTGGAGCGGTCCTCCAGGAGTGGTCGCAATGAGCGCAGCTGCCGACGTTGTGCTCTCGTTCTGACACGTTACTGCCCACCAGTCGGGCTCTGTTGCGACCGTGGGTTATGGTCGAAGAATGAGTTCTTTGATGACATTTACCCAACGTGAGCCGCTCACCGAACAAGAGGCACTCGACTACGTGCAATCGCTTGGCTATCACTCGCTTGCATTCGACGACTCGCATGAGGTCGATGAGGAGCTGCATTGGCATGAATTCGACTCGGTAGCGATCGTCATCTCTGGCTCAGGTTCATTTGCCGATGAGACAGGCGCGGTCACACAGGTTCAGCCCGGATGCATGGTTACAGCGGAAGCCGGGTGGCTTCATCGAACCCTCGCAGGTACGCAAACTCGAGTGGTTCTGGGATCAAACATGCCGTATGAAGAGTGGAGCCATCCAATCAACAAGCCGCCAGTCTCGTAACTTGCTCGTTGCGATGCACTTCTGATGAGCATCGTGCGCGAAACTGAAGTATGAAACTTCGTGCTCGGTCGTTAGCCCTCACACTGACCCTTGCCCTCGGAGCGATTGCGTGTGGCGGAGATCCCGTTGCAGACGAGACCGAAAAAATCGTCGAAGATGCAGAGCAAGAACGCTCCGGAGAGGCAGCGACCGAATTCGATGACGACGACAGCGCGCCCGCCGATGAGGACATTGCCAGCATCTCAAACGACAACGAAGAAGCCAATTGGACAGTCCTCGTATACGTCATGGGTGATAACGACCTTGAGCCGTTCGCGGTCGGTGACATCTTCGAAATGGCAGAAGCTGGATCAAATGAACATCTCAATATCGTCACTCTCATCGATCGACACCCGGGATATGCAGATGACGAGATAGGCACACTTGGAAATTTCGAAGGCACCCAGCTGATCCACGTTGGAAAAGAAGAAATACTCCAATCGGTTGATCTCGGAGAACTGAACACCGGTTCTGCAGACGAACTCGCAGGATTCGTCGCTGCAGGAATTCAGCAATTTCCGGCAGACCGTTACGCACTCATCATTTGGGATCACGGTGCCGGCTGGCCCGGCATGGGGCCTGACGAGACTGATGGCGAAGATATTCTCACCCTCCCCGAAATGGGCGAAGGAATCACAAAAGGCCTTGAAGCCGCAGGTGTCGAGCGTCTTGACCTCATCGGATTCGACGCTTGCCTGATGGGGACGTTCGAGGTTGCCCACGCCATGCGTGACGTCGCTGATGTCATGGTTGCATCAGAAGAACTCGAACCAGGTCACGGTTGGGATTTCTCGTCACTCGAAATTCTCCGCAGTGGCGACGATGTCTCCGCAGCCGAACTCGCAACGACCATTGTCGACACCTATGAAGCGCACGCAAAAGATTTTGGTACCGCATTCGACATCACGTTGTCAGCAGTTGACCTCACCAAACTTGGCGAACTTGATGCCGCACTGCGAGAGCTCGGTGACGTCATGGAGTTTGCTGATAGTGCTCTACTCGCAGCACTTGGCTCCGCCCGGCAAGACTCACTCGCGTTCGGTGATAGCCCTGACCCGTCACTCGCAACCAATGCAGTGGATCTAGGTGTTCTGATGAACGAGTTGTCGGAGAACAACATTTCTGTCCGTCCCGAAGCCGACGCAGTGCTGGGGGCGCTCGAGACAGTCGTCATCCATGAGATCAGCGGAATTGCAACTTCAAAGGCCACCGGCCTCAGCGTCTATTTCCCACCATCGTCTGACTATTTCGATGGTGACTACTTTGATCTTGGAGAAGTGCCCGGCTGGTCAAAGGTTCTCAACTCCTATTTTGATGGCGGATCGAGACTCGCCTCTACAGGCACCGTCGCATTCGATGAAGAGATCGGTATCGAATACTTCTTTGACGATTCAGGCATCAATGTTTTTGGAACCGTCATTGAGGGAGGGTCTAATTCCATCGTTTCTGCCGAAATTCTTTACGGGGTAATCGATGACAGTGATGGATCGATCATTTTCATTGGAGAAGAGCCAGCTGATTACACCTCATTTGGCGACGGCACCGGCGAGGTCTACGGCTTTTATGACTTGACAGCACTCACATTGTCGGACGGTATCGACACCGACTACGCCTACCTCGACATGGAATTCGATGAGGAGTCAGGATTCCTTTTCTTTGATGTACCCCTTTGGTACGTGCCACCAGAAGAGTTTGATACCGATGACCCGTACCACGACCTCGTACTCGCATTGACGCTCGATGCCGAAGGCAACATCGTCAGTGAGGTGTACTACGAGTTCACCGATGACGGAATGATCGGTGAGCTTTCAGCTGACCCTGATGGCCTGATCTTCCCCATCGTGCTGAACGAGTACCCAGATGGCACGGCCGAATGGCTCACCCTCAGTGAAGTTGGGTTGTACGCAGATCTTCCAAACTTGGTCTACGATCTCGAACCCCTTGACCCAGGTCTCGAGATCTACGTCGAACTCGTGATCACCGACTATGCAGGAAACGTTTCTGCTCAAGGTGGATTCGTCGCTCTGCCATAGCCGCTCCTGAGGGCACCACAACAGCCGAGTTACGTTGCGAGTTCAGCGATCACGCCGTAGTGGTCGCTCGCAACGACGCCGTTCACCGGCTCGATACCGAAACGTTCAGCGCTGACCGGGTTCCCTTTCGGCCGAGAACGCGGCCAGCCTGACATGACGTAATCGAGACGTCGCTCGGGCCATGCAGAATTAAGGACATAGGGATTGTTCGACGAGTAGGTTGCGCCAACCCCTTCACCTCGCTGAGCCCACGCATCTGTCGTCACAAAACGGGCTACATATGCCGGCCCTAGACCAGTCAGGCGTCGAATCTCATCGCTTTCAGGAACCGCGTTGAGATCACCGATCAGGATCGGTGGATATGAATCGTTGTCCTCACCCCGTTGGGCAACGATGAGCTCACAGATCTCGGCTAACTGACGCTGCCGGAGTGCGCTGTTGTCAAACCCATGTGAGAGATGAGTGCAGTAGACCATGAGGTCGCCTACAGGTGCGCTGATGCGTGCCCACAACACCGTCCGGTGAGGTGGCATGTCGCCAACATCGAGATACTCCCAACCGTGGCTGATGATCGGCCATCGACTCGCAATCACGTTTGCGATTCCCCAGCGATCATGCTTTTTATCAGGTGAGACAGCGGCGTGGTAGCCCAACTCGCTGCGCAGCTGTGCGACATGGTCAGGGTCTTTTGTACTCACCTCTTGCAAACCAACAATGTCGGCATCGATAGCGGCAAGTGTTGAAAAGATGGCTGGTTGGCGTTCTTGCCAGTTGCCATGTCGACACCACAGGTTCCACGTTGCAACGCGAATCATTTCGCCCCACTCATGCGGTCATTCCATCAAGTTCGCCGAGCAGAGCCGCAACATCGATGCGCCACTGCCCTTCATCTGGCGTGAGGACATACGCCATGACATGGCGACGTTCGGTGCCGAGTTCGATGAGAAGATCTCGTGAATCACCCATAAGTTGGCATGCCGCGACTGAAATCGAGGGGTTTCTCAACAGAAACCCGTACTCATACGAGATCATGCGTTCGAACTGTTCGGCTGTGGTGTTTGAACGAAATGACGCTGAGGAATACGAGAGAGCGGCAACAAAATCGCCTTGTGATATCGCAAATGTTTGCGCCTCGATAACCGCCCGTAGTTCACCTGATTCAGCTTCTGGGCACGTCGCTCGGGGAACCGTTGACGGAGTCGTTGGGACTGTTGTCTCAACGACAGTGACCGTCGTCGACGATTCGGCCTCTACGGCAGTCTCAGCGACATCGCTGCTTCCTGCGCAGCCAGCGATCACAAGGGTGAGGGCCGTAAGGCCAATGATGGAACGGTGAAGGTGAGAAGTCATGAGCGAGGCCCCGTCGAACCTACAGCCCGACGACGATCTACGCTAATGGTGTGTCGATCGACGTGCATTCTCATTTCGAGCAACTGTCTCGAGACGGATACACGATTATCAACGACGCGATCGACCTCGAACTCATCGACGAGTTGCGAGACGACGTAGAGCGGCTACAAGACGAACTGCAGCGCAGGCCTGCGAACAACAAATTCGAAGGAAACCACACCACCAGGACCTACAACTTGCTTGCATACAGCGAACTCTGGCAACAAGTGCCCGTTCACCCGTCCGTGTTGCCAATCGTCGAATCTGTCCTCGGGGCTGAATGTCTCATCTCGAGTCTTGCATCAATCGCGATTGGCCCTGGAGAGCGCGCACAAGTGCTCCATGCGGATGACCAAGTACAGCCGCTCGCAAAACCACACATCGCAACCGTCTGCAACTCGATGTGGGCTCTCACCGATTTCACCGAAGACAACGGAGCCACCCGTCTCGTGCCAGGAAGTCATCTATGGCAGAACCCCAATTACCGAGACGGTGAACACGACGTTAAGACCCTGCCGGCTGAAATGCCGAAAGGCAGTGTGCTCATTTGGCACGGAAGTTTGTGGCATGGCGGGGGAGCGAACACAACGACAGACGAAACCCGGGTCGGTATTGCAATGAATTACTGCGCAGGGTTCATTCGGCAGCAAGAAAACATCCAACTTGGAATCCCACCGCACATCATGGGGACGTTCACCCCACAACTTCGCGAACTTTGTGGACTTGGGGTCTACCGCGGCCTGACTGGCAACATCGATAAGCGCAGTCCAGCCGAAGTGCTCTATGGCGACCCACCTTCTCGGCAGATCTGGGATCAAGAACCGACAGGTGGTAACTGACATGCATCAGACGAGCAGCATCGGTCGCCTTCGCCAACTCATATCACGTTCAGTGTTTGTGTTTCTCGGAGTCATTCTGACTATCGCTGGGCTTTCTCGACCAGCTCTTGCCGAAACAACTGAAGTTCACATCATCGACATATCAGGGACAATCGATCTCGGAATTGCGGCATTTCTCGAACGTCAGATCGATCAAGCACAAAGCAGTGGAGCAACTGCGTTCATCGTGGTCATGGACACACCTGGTGGCCGTGTCGACGCTGCCATCAGCATGCGTGATGCACTCCTCGCAACCGACATGCCCACGATCACCCTTGTCGACACCACGGCGCTGAGTGCCGGCGCTCTCATCGCTCTTGCCACCGACACGATTTATATGACACCGGGCGCTGTCATTGGAGCCGCAACACCAATCAACGGGGCAACGGGCGAAACCGCAGACGCGAAAACAATCTCAGCAGTTCGAGGCCTCTTTGAGTCAACAGCAGAAGCAACCGGAAGAGATGCAACGTACGCAGCGGCAATGGTTGACCCCGACATAGAAATTGCGGGCATCATTGAACAAGGAGACCTCCTGACCTTGACTGCATCATCGGCAGTAGAAAGCGGTCTTGCGGCAGCGGAAATCGCCGGTCTCAAAAATGTCTTGAACGACCTCGGCGTTGACGCCGACTCAGTCGACATCGCAACACCAGGGATACTTGAGACGATTTCTCGATTCGTCACCTCCCCAACGGTCGCAGGGCTCTTGCTTCTCGCTGCGATAGGACTACTCATTGCTGAGGTCACGACGGGTTCTGGCGGCCTATTTGCCCTAGGTGGCGTTGGGCTTTTCGCTTTGTTCTTTTGGGGCCATCTGCTCGCAAAACTCGCTGGCTGGGAAGACGCCGTGTTGCTTGCCATCGGCATTGCTCTCGTCGCCGTTGAAGTGTTCGTGATTCCTGGGTTCGGTATCGCCGGTATTGCCGGAACAGTTGCGCTTGTTGCCGGAATGGTGATGTCGCTGCTTGGACGAAACCTTGACTATGCGCCCTCAGGAACACTCCGCACTGCAGTTCTCACCGTGGTGATTGCGCTGGTCGGAGCAGCTATCGCTGTTGCGTTATCGATCAAGTTTGTTTTCCGGAACTCGCGACCCCATCGAGTTGACCGAGGGATCATGCTGAGGAGCACGGTTGCGCAAGGCGAATCACCATCCATACGGCCCCGGAGATGGTTGAACTTTTTTGACGGAAACGAACGGCTTGAGCGCTCAACACAATCCGTGGGAGACTCTCCTGAGGAGCACCCTTCTGATAAGGACGCTCCGCCAACAGATTGAGGTAACTAATGAATGGAAGTGACATCTTGGCTTTAGTACTGCTCGGAGTGGTCGTATTTTTCTTCGGCCTAATTCTCTATTTCGTACCGATCGGCCTGTGGATCACCGCATTGTTTTCTGGTGTGCGAGTGCGGATTGCAACGCTTATCGGTATGCGACTCAGGAAGGTGCCCCCGGGTCAGATTGTTCGCCCGTTGATTAGTGCGACAAAAGCAGAAATCGAACTAGAGATTGGCCAGATGGAGGCCCACTTTCTTGCAGGTGGAAATGTCGGAAGAGTTGTGGACGCTCTGATTTCGGCTGACCGAGCGGCGATTGACCTCCCGTGGCAGCGCGCCACGGCGATTGACCTTGCTGGCCGAGACGTGTTGCAAGCGGTACAGATGAGCGTGAATCCGAAAGTTATTGACACGCCGAGGGTTGCTGCCGTTGCGAAAGATGGAATCCAAGTCGTTGCGGTTGCAAGGGTGACAGTTCGAGCGAACATCGATCGCCTCGTGGGTGGTGCAGGAGAAGAAACAGTTATCGCTCGTGTTGGTGAAGGAACAGTGTCAGGAATTGGCTCTGCGGAGAGCCACAAGTGGGTGCTGGAAAACCCGGAAGCGATCTCGAAGCGAGTACTCGAACGAGGGCTCGACGAAGGAACTGCGTTTGAAATTCTCTCAATCGACATTGCTGATGTGGACATTGGTCGAAACGTTGGCGCAGAACTCCAGACCGATCAGGCTGATGCCGACAAAAAGATCGCTCAGGCGCAGGCGGAGCAGCGTCGTGCGATGGCTGTTGCTGAAGAACAGGAAATGCGCGCTCGCGTGGTGGAGGCAGAAGCTCAAGTTCCTCTTGCGCTGTCAGAGGCGTTGCGCTCAGGCAATCTCGGTGTAATGGATCTTTACCGAATGCAGAACGTGCAGGCCGACACCCAGATGCGTAGCAGCATCGCAAGTGACGACGACACCACAGAGCAGTGAGTTCAATCCCGCCAGGGTGGTATCCAGACCCATCGGGCCAACACCAATATCGTTTCTGGGACGGCCAAGGGTGGACCACGAGAACGGCGTACCCCAAGAACCCTCAACAGGCGCGCCCAGCAGAACAACCGAAGCAAACGAAGCCCGCGGAGGCAGCGCAGCCAGCGCAACAAGTTGCCAGGCGTGAGGCGGTCGCTCAATCGCCACGCCAAGAAGCGCGCCGCGAGCAGGCGGTCGAGGCGGCCGGACAGGAACTTGCGGCTCCCGAAGTTAAACGCCCACAGACGACTCAAGCCCCGAGCGAGGTCAAGCGACACGCCAGAGTGCAGACCGAACCTCGGAATGTTGAAGAACGCACCCAAACTCGAGCAACTCGAACATCCGAATCTCAAATGAAAACACGGCAGCAGCGCATGCGCAACTTGTTGCAGGGTGGCCTTCGAGACGCCGTGATCATCAACGAAGTACTTGGCCCACCGGTCGGCCTTCGCAATCAACGCGAACAAGATCTGTTGCGCTGAACCGAACCCCAGCGCACCGCCTCTGACTCGTAACTACTGACGGTGAGCGGCAAAGGTACCTCAGAAGTAATCTTCTAAAGGAGTTCCCCATGCCAATCAGTTCGAACCCGCTTGAAAAGAAAATGATCGAAGTAAACGGCAAGCAAATGGCCGTTCACGACTCAGGTTCAGGTCAGTCAGTTGTCTTTCTTCACGGCAACCCGACGTCATCGTACCTGTGGCGCAACATCATCCCGCATGTCGCAACCACCGCTCGTTGTATCGCCCCGGACCTCATCGGTCACGGTGACTCCGACAAACTCGACGACACAAGCCCAGGTCAATACACGTTCGTTCAACATCGCGAATATCTCGATGGAGTTCTCGACGCGCTCGACCTCGGTGATGACATCATTTTGGTTATCCACGACTGGGGGTCAGCCCTTGGGTTCGACTGGGCAAACCGTCATCGCGATCGAGTCGCAGGAATTGTGTTCATGGAAGCGATCGTTCGACCAGTCTCCTGGGACGAGTGGCCAGAACTTGCGCGGCCGATCTTCCAAGCGTTCCGGTCAGATGCCGGCGAGGAGATGGTTATCGAAAAGAACCTCTTCGTCGAAGCAGTGTTACCGGGCTCAATCCTTAGAGACCTTGAATCGGCGGAAATGGATGAATACCGCAAACCGTTCACAGAGCCTCAACATCGACGCCCCACTCTTACCTGGCCTCGGCAGATCCCAATCGATGGTGAACCAGCCGAGGTCGTTGAAATAGTCGAGTCATACGCTGATTGGCTGTCAGGCGCCTCGCTGCCCAAACTTTTCGTCAACGCAGACCCTGGAGCAATTCTCACTGGTGCGCAACGTGATTTTGTGCGGTCTTGGCCAAACCTTTCTGAAGTAACTGTGCACGGCAATCACTTCCTGCAAGAGGACAGCCCAGATGAAATCGGCCAAGCCATCAATGACTGGATGAACGGCCTGTAGGAACAGCACTCCCAGGCGACGGTCTTCTAAACAGATTGGAAAAAGTAATCATGAAAGAGTTCGTGACTGGGGAGATTCTTGTTGAGGCGGAGGAATTTTCTAACTACGGCGGATGGTCACTCGACTCCCAATTTGCTCACGAAATGGGATCTCCGTATTTGCTGGCCCACGGATACGGACGACCTGTTGAGGACGCACTAACAACAATCGATCTTGCAACTGCAGGTCGATATCGGGTGTGGGTCCGTACAAAAGATTGGGTTCCGACACACCATCCCGGCCGCTTCAACGTTGTAATCAACGGACAGATCATCGAACACGAATGTGGAAGTCATGGCGGAGACTGGACTTGGGAAGACATCGGCGAGATCGATCTGCAACAAGGGTCGGTAGAGATTGTCTTGCGAGACCTCACTGGCTTCGATGGAAGGTGTGACGCAATATTCCTGAGCTCGACGGGCTCTCAGCCTCTTGATGGATTAGGTGAGGACGCTCACCGTTGGCGAAAAGAGCGACGAGGGCTACCAATTGAACCTGAAGAGGTCGGAAGTTTCGACGTTGTGGTGGTCGGGGGAGGAGTCACCGGCTCCATAGGTGCTCTCGCCGCAGCACGACTAGGACGGTCAGTGGCACTAATCCAAAATCGGCCCGTGCTTGGCGGAAACGCAAGCACTGAGATTGGTATTGGGCCTCGAGGCGAAAAGGGTCCTTTCGTCGCTGAAGCAATTTCTCGAACCCCGGAGGGAAATCTCCAAGTCCATCAACAACTCAACGCAGAACCCTGTGTTGAGATCTACACCGAGTTCCAAGTATTCGATGTTGTCTACGATGCGGGAACGATCTTGTCGGTGGACGCTCGACACGCCCGTAGCGGGAAAGAAATCCGAATTGCAGGACTCCAGTTTATCGACTGCACCGGAACTGCAATTCTTGGGATGTTGTCGGATGCCCCCACCATGTTCGGAATCGAGAGCGCTTCAGAATTCGGTGAATCACATGCCCCACCTGAACGCCTTGACCAACACCATGGTCACACACTGTTTTTCCGTACGCGAGAAGCAGACCACCCTGTCGATTTTCCCGATGTGCCGTGGGCGACTGAAGTTGCAAAAGATTTCGCTGATCTAGGGGGTCAAGCAATCGAACCGGGCCGAGACAATGGCGATGGTCCAGTCATTGAATCTTTCCGCCCCGAGGAGGACGATTCCTTCGGAAACCTTACGAGGCGGCTCACGCATTACTGGGAATACGGGCAGTGGAACGATCCGTACACCGAAGGCGAGCACATTCGAGATCATCTTCTACGAGCGGTTTACGGAACAATGAGAAACGTAAAGACAATGGAACCCGAGCAATGGGCGAACCTCGAATTTGATTGGGTTGCATTCGTACCGGGTCAAGGAGAGTTTCGTCGATATGTCGGTGATTACATTCTCACCGAGAATGACATACGGGACCACACCGAATTTCCAGATGCCATCGTTAAAAATTCAGGCGCCTTCTGTCTTCATCATCCGATCCACGAGAAATATGACTTTCGTCTGAAAGATTGGACGTGGGACACCCGAGATGAAAAGCCATTTGATGTTCCATTCCGATGCCTGTACTCATCGGATATCGACAACCTCATGATGGCAGGCAAGCACATCAGCGTTACCCACGTCGCTGGATCGGTGACCAAATTCATGGGCAACGGCGCCCAGCACGCAATTGCTACCGCATGTGCCGCGGCACTGTGTGTTAAGTACGGCGCAAGTCCACGTCAGATCCATGACAATCATCTGGTCGAACTTCAACAACTTGTCGAAGAGATCCACTCGCCGTAGCAGCCGAATAGCGAGACTCGCCGATGCTTTCCACCAACTCTTGAATAAACCGTTGGGCGAATTACGGTGACGAAATGGACACAAAAGAAGTTGCAAAAAGCATGCGAGGTTCGATTGGGATGCTTGCAATGCACTGGTTACTTTCACCCTCAACGAAGGAGCAAGCGGTTGAAGCCGGAATGCCAGACGGTATTGCAGGCTACGCAGTGGGCAGGTTAGGGGTTCTCGGCGATTGTCCAGTCGACAACGTGGTGGCAGCGGCGTTCTTTTGGGATCCGGAATTTCTGACGAAACAGGTTCAAAAAGGGCGTTCGCAATTTCACCCGAAAGAGGGCGCCGCAATTTACGCAAAGATCTGTCAGCGTTGGGGCGAAGATCACCTCAAAGGATTTGACGGTATTGAACGACTTGGCGAACTCAGTGAGCAGGTCGTAGCAAATGCAAGTCCCCTTGGAGCACCGCTCTTCGTCGGTTGGCGCGATCAAGAACTCCCTGAGCACGGTGCAGGAAGAACAATGCAGTTGTGCCAGACCTTGAGAGAGCTTGGATTTTCTCGATTCTGCGCCGCGATGCTCGGCTCAGGATTAACTCCTCTCGATGCCATCATGAGTGGGCCAACCGGGGCATGGAATGCGGAGATGTTCGGTTGGAAAGCTCCGTTTCCCGATGGAGAGCCACATCGAACTCGCCGACAAGAAATAGAAGTTCACGCGAACGAAATCCATGCACAGGATTTTGAAGTGTTGAGCACCGGAGAGCGGGAGGAATTCGTAGCGCTCTGCAAGCAGGCGCGGAACCATGCGACGGATCTGCTTACCGACCGTTCAACTGCAATGATGCCCGGTAAGTAAGATGCAAATCGACGTAACTTCAGTCGATCACGCACTCATGACGACGCGGGCGGTACGCCGCCGACTCGATCTTGAGCGAACGGTCGACCAAGAAATCCTCCTCGAGTGCATTGATATTGCTGAGCAGGCCCCATCTGGTGGAAACCAGGGAAGTCGCCGCTGGATCATCGTTCAGGACCAAGAGGTAAAAGAACGCCTTGCGCAGATCTATATGGAATCTGCAGGCCAGTGGATGATCGCTTCATACGAAAAGATTGAAGGAACGGGTCATCCGCAAGAAAAAGTGATGGCCTCAGCTGCCCATCTTGCACAGCACCTGGCTGAGGTGCCTGCCATCGTCATCCCTACAATCATCGGTGTTCACGACGGCAGTGGTCGGCCCGGATTGTTCGACTCGGTTATCCAAGCAACATGGAGTTTCTGCGTCGCCCTTCGGGCGAGGGGACTTGGATCAGCTTGGACCACCGCAATCCTCTCCCGTCGAGAGGACCTCGCTGAGTTGTTAGGAATTCCGGAGGGAATGACGCAAATAGCAATGCTGCCCGTCGCTTGGATGAAGGGAACCGATGTTCGTCTTGCGCCTCGACGGCCGGCAAGAGAAATCACTTATTTTGATCGTTTTGCTGCGACATGGAAAACAGGGCCGCAGCCTGAACCAGCGTTCGAAGATGGTCCAGGTGTCGTTGTGGAACGGGATATAAAGGCGCTACCTGCCTCCGTATGGCAATTCGTGAGTGATATCAATTTCCCTTCCTCGTACAGCGCAGAATTTGTCGGCGCAAGTTGGGATGACCCAAGCGCTGAAATTTCGGTGGGCTCGTCATTCACCGGGTCTAATCAGCACGATGCGATCGGCGAATGGGATGTGCCATGTTTTGTGAGCTCCTATTCGCCTGAACGATCATTTGGTTGGGTAACTTCGGATCCGGATAACCCTGGAGCGCAATGGCTTTTCGAACTTGAGCGAATTGCAGGTGCAACTCGACTTCGGTTTTCTGTCACTCTCGGCCCCGGCCCATCAGGGACAAGACGCGCCATAACTCAAATGCCAGACAAAACCAACAAAATCATCAAGCGACGGCTTCAGGAACACCGAACCAACATGGAGGCGGTTGTCGAGGGAATCCAGCGCGAGGCGGAACGTGTCGAACCACCGAAGTCGACACAAGGCGTAAAGGCACCTCTCAGCTGACGTACGTCTGCGAATCGCTTTTCTGAGTAGGAAGAGGTCGAGCAATGCGAGAGCAACAACATCACATAGTCAGTCAGAACGCGCTATCACAGCGCACTCAGGTAGCGATTGTGATTGCCGCAGCGATGATAATCGGTTGGCCAATCGCCGCATATGGGCTGAAGACGTCAAGTCTGTTCGGGGTAGTAATTCCATGTTTAGCGCTCATCATTATCGCCGCATTCCGGCGAATGACAGTGAGCATCACGGAGACCGAACTACATGTTTCATTTGTGTACGGGTGGCCCCGACGAGCAGTGCAACTCAACGAGATTGCTGAGGTCTCGATCCACCGCATGCGAGCCATTTACGGATGGGGAATCCGACTCGTTCCAAATGGCATGCTTTGGAGAGCTGGTGGCCATCACGCAGTCCGACTTGAACTGAAAAACGGTCGATATCTCTACATTGGCTCTGCAGACTGTGAGGCACTCGCCAGCGCAATCAACGAGCGGCTATCGGCCGGCTGAGATCAGAACTTCCAAGAATTTCTTTCCCGGCCAGCCGCAAGAGTTCTCCAACCAGCTCGATTACCTTCAAACTCTTTCCGTGAAATGGTTGCTTGTCAGCTTTGTTGCGATCCTGGCAGCGGCATGCTCAGATCCTGATCACGGGGTTTTTGTCTCGAACTCGGACACGTCGGATGTCACCTCTGTATCTCTCGGGAATGATGTGGCACCAACTTCTCTCGCAGAAGACGTGAGTGTTCCCACGACTGCGGAGACCGCAAGGAGTGGGTGGACCACCACCACATCGATCACTGTGGAGTCAACTGATCCAGAAAACACCCGTGAGTGCCGGCGACTGCCAGAATCTGAAGAACGGCCGTGGATAGTGGTTAATGATGGAGTTATGGGTGGTCGCTCACAGGGCGTCATCACAACCGAAGCCAACCAGATGCAGTTCACGGGAAACATAATTACGGAAGGCGGCGGGTTCTCCTCGGCGCGCCGGTTAATCGACCGTGGTCTAGACGAGTCCGATGGACTTCAATTGAGGGTACAGACCGATGAGCGCCAATACGAGGTGCTTCTTACCGACGTTGACTCTCAAGCTTATCGCATCACTTATTATGCGCCACTCGAAACAAAAGGAGACAGCTGGCAAATCGTAGACGTCTACTTCGACGATCTCGAAGCTCGCATATTTGGGCGTCGCGTGGATGCCCCGCCTTTCCAACCTCAGAAAGCGACAACTATCGGCATCATTCTCGCCGATGGAGCGGACGGCGAATTCTCGTTAGAACTCGACTGGATCAGCGCCTGCTCCGGCACACTTTCATGAGGAATGCCGGAGCAGGCGAGTTCGCAGAGTGTTGAGGTGATTACGACTTCAACATGATGATGAGCATTACGGGCGTGCCGAGCATCACCAAAGTCATTACCCCGAAGTACACAGGGAACGGAGCCTTCGAATAGTTTGCGCCAAAGGCGCTTGCTTTTAGGTCGTCATCCATGTCATTTCGCATGGCTGCTATATCCATTACTGCACCAAATGATGCAAACCAGAGAAAGAATCCGATTCCGGCAACCGCAAACGACAGCGCAGTTGACGCCCCGCTTGAGAGATTGCCAAGCGCGACAACCAGCGAAACACCGACGGTCATAAATACAAGGCATTTAAGGCTCACCCACAGCATTGTTGCGCGGTGATCAGCCCAGCGGTAGAGGTCTTTTGACTTCATCTTGTTTGCCCCCTTGATCAGTAAATCGCCATCATCTCAGCAATAACGATGAGAGCCACGATGACGACGTTTGCGACTCGGAAAACGGTAACTGGCATCTTTTCCAGTCGTTTGCCCATCGAAGTCTCCATGAAGCCCTCCATGTCTCTAAATGCCATGTTCAGATCCTGGATAGCATCATCCATGAATGCAACGGACCACAACGACCCGAGAATGATCCATGCAGCAAGAGCAAGTCGGATGCCCGAATCCTGGAGGCCGTCACCAGCAAAGCCCAGAACAACGCTTAGTGTTGCGTGGGCGAGAGTGAACGAGATGACTATCGCTCGAATGTCAGCGGCGCGAGCTAGCGCAATTTGCGTATATCTGTTTTGGTCCATAGTGAACCCCCCTTTACGGATGTTTTAGTGACGTTTGTCACCGACACAACATTACGAAGGTCGGGAAATTAGAACGGGGATACTTGGAGTCAAATCTCACGTGAAAACGATCTCGTCACCCTCCGAGATCATTCCTGGTTGCACAATGTTGGCGTAGACACCTACATCTTGATTGAGTTCCCGAACGACATAACGCAGCACGTCGCGATCATCGCCGACGCTGTCATCGACAGCCCGAGTAACCATGATGCAACGCGGGCAAGCGATGACAAATTCAATTTTGCTCGAGCCGATCATTGCGGTTCTGCCAACCCACGAGAGTTCTGGAAGAACCGTTTCGTCGTTGGGAAGTGGCGCATCAATCACAATTGACGGCCGAAAGCGTCGAACGTCAATTGCAGAGCCTGGGAGGGCATCTTTGAGGTGAGAGATCGACTGTTCACTCATCAGCATAAGGGGAAACATGTCGTAATAGCTGCCAGGAGGAGATTCATACTCAGCCAGCGTGACCATTAGGTCTCGAGGGAACGCCCTGAGGTTAGGGATTGGTTCATCGTCAACGCGCCCAAAAAGATCTCGTAGCTCTTGCACCGGGTCATCGAGGTCAGGGGCCCCGCGACGAAAGTGCTGGCTGTCTGATGCTGGCCTCAATGCTTCGAGTTCGACAGGATGCCCAAGTGCATCAGACAACACACTATTCAGATTTGCCGCACGAGAGGAGATGACTTCACCGCTGGGAGTGGTGATCTCGACATGACTGTCTTCGCGAAGCCGCGCTTCACATCGCATGAGAAGTGGGATCTTCTTCGCTCCGCGGATTCCGCCACGTTTAAGGTCTCGAGTTGCCCAGACACGGTCACCTGCCACTCCGATGCTGGTGATCTCAATCGAGCCGATCTGCTCGCCGATCATTGATTTGACCGGGTAGCGCCAAAGTTGGCTTACGTGCATAAACGCGACCTTACTCCTTTGGGTTGGTTGCTTTGTCGTGCGAGGGTTTGATTTTCTAGTGGCCTGCATTCAAGGCACCTCGCCGTTCGTGTGCCCTGATTCGGAGCTTCTGGAACCACAGTTCTAAGGTCTAAATACCCCCGGCATAGGAGACATCATGGAATTTCAGCAACTCGCATTCGAACGGCGAAGCATCCGCGGCTATCGGCAAGAGCCAGTTCCGAAATCGCTGCTTGACGAAATTATTGAAGTTGCAGCTCAGACTCCGTCGTCGATGAACACGCAGCCTTGGCATGTTCATGTTGTGACCGGCGACGTGCTTGACCGCATTCGAACCGGTAACACCGAACGCATGCTGGAAACCGGAAAGCCTGACCGAGAGATTCGAGGCCACACTCGATACGAGGGCGCTCATCGCGACCGTCAGAAGCGTGTCGCAGCGCAGCTCTTCGAAGCCGCTGGCATTGGCTGGGATGACAAAGAGCAGCGCCAAGATTGGGCTATGCGCGGATTCCGGCAATTTGATGCACCGGTGTCGGTAATTGGATGCATCGATCGAGATCTCATCGATTCAACCGAGGCCTATTTTGATCTTGGCCAATTCGTATATGCAATGGTGATTGCAGCATGGGATCGCGGCGTCGGCGCAGTCATCAACGGGCAGGGGATCTATCAGTCATCGGTCGTACGAGAAGAAGCATCGATCCCTGAAGATCAACTTATTGTCATCACGGTCGCAATGGGCTTTCCAGCTGAGGACTTTCCAGCGAACGATGTCGTCTCAGAGCGCCGCGCTGTCGAGGAAATTGCCACTTATCGCGGTTTCTCTGACTGACAGAAGAGGCCCGCCGGAAGTTCCAGAGCCTCTCGATGGCAGGAATGTCTTATAAGGGTTGGGCAATATCCCTTAGTCAGGGTCGCTTAACGCCATGATGCGGCTGCGGATGCTCTTAAACGTCAGAAAGCGCAGAGTACGGGCGTAGTAGAGTACGGGTGTGGCAGATGGGTCTGAACCCCAGAACGACTCTCGTGGAACTGCTGGATCCTCGGACGCTGCTCCTCAAAAATTTTTTGGCTCGGAATTCATTGACAGGATCAGCCACCGCTTGGATCTGTCGGCGACCGCTCTTCTTGGCTTAGCAGCCGTTCTGATTGCGTGGGGCTCGTATCAGTCGACGCTCTGGGGCGGAGTGCAAGACCGCTTGTTAACAGAATCGGTCAACACGACAACCCAAGCAACGGATCTGCTCCAACAGGCAGACACTATCCGTTCTCTCGATCAAGTTCTTTTTGTTGAACTGTTTTCATCCGGTGTGTGCGATGAGAGCGCTGATGTTGCGGTTTGCGATCAAATCTTTGCAAACATGTCAGCCGATGGAGTGGAGGCGGTAGAGGGGTGGCTAACCAACGATGATCTTGCCCCATTTGGGGAGGCCTACGATGAAGCCCTATACGCGGACGGTGAGGCCCTTCTCGAAGAGGCAGACGACGTATTCGCCCTCGCAAACGAAGCAAATTCCAATGGTGACGATTACTCGATGGCAATAACGCTCTTAACGGTGACTCTGTTTTTTACCGGCTTATCAGTAACAATTAGCGCTTCTCGTTATCGAACCGCCACGCTTTTAATCGGTGCGGGATTTCTCGTAACCGGAACTCTCTTTATGGCTTCTCTTCCATGGGCGTGAACCAGGCAGTTTTATGAGGCGTTAAGCGCGGCTTCAATCGCTTCAATCACGATCGGATCGTCAACCTTGGTGTTAGGTGAGAACCGGTCAACCACACTTCCATCTTTTCCAATCAGGAACTTCTCAAAGTTCCACAGCACCTCAGGTGGATCCGTTGTCTCAATGTTGAAGCCGTGGAGACGCTCTCGGTACGCCTCATGGTTGCCTTTTGGTACCGGCCGCTGAGCAATCATTTCAGTGTAAAGGGGGTGTCGGTCTTTGCCAGTAGCCACGATTTTGGAGAACATTGGAAATGTGACGTCATACTCCGCTCGGCAAAACTCAGCGATCTCTTCTTCGGTTCCAGGCTCTTGACCACGAAAGTCGTTCGCAGGGAAACCGCATACCGAGAGACCTCGACTGAAATACGAGCGGTGCAGAGCCTCAAGTGCCTCGTATTGAGGAGTGAGACCGCACTTTGATGCAACGTTGACAACGAGAATAACTTCAGCCTCAATTGCCCCGAGGGTCGTTTCTTCACCGGTAATGGTGTTGACAGGAATCTCAAGCAGTCTGCTCACGGAAATAAAAACGTATCAGCCAACGGGAGTATTCCGGCTACCCGCAAATAACTGCGGCATACACGAGTCTCTTTCCGAGAGCCAGTTGCTAGGCCTTGCAGACCACACAGAACTCACCACCGTCGGGGTCAGCCATCACCGTTGCCCTCATACCCATATGGCCAGAGCCCTGTGCGGGAACAAGAACCCTCGCCCCAAGGTCAACAAGTTCAGCAACCGAGGCGGCGTCATCGGAAACGAAAAGGTCGATGTGCAATCGGTGCTTCGCAGTCTTGCCCTCAGGTACCCGCTGGATCGTGAGATGGTTGAGGGGACGTCCCGCAGGGCTATCTGACAGAGTGATATAGGGGTTGCCATCGCCCTCTCGACGACGAAAGCCAAGGGCAGCCTGCCAGAATTCGGCGGTTCGGTCAGGATCATTTGAGTCAAGTGTGACGCCGACCGCTCGTAACTGATGGTAGTTGGAGACCATTCTTCAACGGTACCTCTTCAGAAAGCACCGTTGGGGAACAGCCGTCTCGCTTCGGTGTCTAATTTGACGTGGACATTCGAGTTGCAGCCTGAGCCTGAAGACCTCAGATGCTCGTTAAGTCGTGGTATGTGACCTCTAACTCGATTCCGTTTGATGAGAGAAAATCTGCGAGACCGGTCTCGACTCGCCAGCCCACGTACGCCTGATGGTGCTCTACAGTTTCCCACTCCTCGTAAAGAATCACGTCGTCGCTATCGCTGCTCAGCAGGGTCTCAACTCGTATCGCCCCTTCGTAAGCGCGTGTTACCGAGAGTCCCTCTTCGCCAGACAGAAAGTCGGTGACAGCAGACCTGCCCTCTGAGTTGCATCGAAATGTTACTACTGCTATCGAAGACATATCGCTCCCTCAGCTCGTCATCAGTTTCATCATGTCCTCTGTGGACACAAATGGTCCAGAGGACTCGACTTCAAACAGCTGCTCGGCCGCAAGCCGGGCGATGACCCGAGTCGACGATTCAACGTCGGGATAAGTGTTGACATTGACAAATTTGCCAATTCCTGCGGCGAAACCTCCGACGAGAGTCTCCGCATTGCCCTCACCGAGAATTTCGAATTGCCGGGTGATGAGAGCGTTCCACTCATCGGAACCCATGGCAACGCCGTCATAAGCGCGGCCAGGCCGTCCAATTGAAAATGATGTGTAACTCATGATGATCTCCTAACGGTAAATCGTGATGATATGAATGACTGCGAGAAGTGCTGTGAAGACCGCATTGGTTACGCGGTAGAACTGGAACTGCGCTGGATTTTTTGTCGCCTCTCCAATGGGTGTTCCCTCCATGCTCTGTGGCATCGACTTATTCAGTTGGATGAATGCCTGCTGTGAAGCATCGAATGAAAGAATGCCAAACACTCCAATACCAATTGCCGCAATGGTCAACAACAAGTTGACATCATCGCCTCTGCCAAACACGATGATCGCCGTAAGTGCAGAAAAGCTAATGAAATAGGCGAGTTGAGATGACCGAAGACGGTCAGAAATTTGTTTTCCAAGTTCTAAATATGTTGATTCATTCATGTAATTACTCCAGTGGGTAAAGATGTTGTTCAGAGAGTGACATCGGCGAGAACGTCGAGGTCGGTGAATTGGACATCGCCAACTTTCGCCGAGAATTCGGCTGCAGCGGTTTGAGTTATGTCGAGGTCGTTATTGAGTTCAGCCTCTTCTACAGAGTTGAAGAAAACAATCTGGATGATTTTGCCTGGCCGGTTCCGATCCGCGCAGACGAGGGCTCGGCGGGCATAGGACACCCCTTTGCCTTCGTCCGCGTATTTTTCCATCAGCTCAACCGCTTCGGCAGAGTCCATGTCGAACTCCATGATTTGTGCATACGTCATGTTCGTGGTTACCTCAGAACATGTTGCGACCAATGACACGGCCAAGGATCTGGGCACCCGAGTCGGTCATGATTTGCATCGTCTTTGGGTCGGCAAACATTTTGTTGGAGACGGCCATGAGGTCATCCAATGAATCTGCAAATGTTACGGCCGTCGCATTGAAAGGTGCTGGGCCAGACGCGACTGACATGAGCCATGTCAGACCGTTCGCGCCTTCTTGGATATATGACCAATTGAAGTCCATGTTGCTTTCCATGGTTGCATCATCGATCGGACGGCCAGCGATGTAAAGGATGGTTCCATACTGACCACGTCGCTCACCGCGCTCGGCTTGCACTCGGAACAAATTCCGGCGATTGATCTGAACCTGTGTAGATTGCATCATTCCAACTAGTTCGCTGTCTTGATAAAAGCCGGCTTGTCCCTGCATCGCTGCATCGACTGAGTCGTACTCAAAGCCGATCACCACCAGGCCGGCCATCTCACCGCCATAAACGATTTCGGTGGCCGTATACGACTTGACCCCAAGTTTTTCAAGATTTCCCATAATGTCGGCCTCAGCAAAAGCTTTTTTATCGCCGACGTTTGCCAACACTGAATATAGATAAGTCATTCTGACCCCCTGTTAAGTCCGGAGAGAGTTTCTCCGATGAATCGAAAACTAACACGATCTTTGATTCTGGAAAAGAGCCAGAATGTATAATTTTGGTTAACTTCAGCTGAGCAAGGGTTTCTTACTCAGGTAGCCAAATAGGAAGTCAAATTCAAATTCGCTCTGCATTGAACCGACACATCGATTTGCAAGAATCCGCGCAAAAATTTGGTGGTGAAGATCTGCACGACCTCGGTAGAGGAGATCTGAGGATCGATTGAATTTGAACGCAATAACACAAATTGCCGACTGATGATTGAGACGGGTCTTTTCGGCTGCGATCGGTTCAAATGGAGGCGACTCGCATAGTGTCACTCTGTGAGTGAAACCCCCGATATGAATCCTCCTCGTCGAGGCACAATCATTTTCACTGTTGCAGTTGTCATGTCCTCAACGTGCGTGGCTCAGGCATTTGGACGATTTACCTGGGGAGTCGCACTTCCGGGTGCGAGAGATGAGCTTCTCGATGGTTCAAATACTCTGGCTGGATTTTTTGGCACGGTCAATGTCACTGCATACCTACTGGGAACGCTGCTGATGTCGTGGATGTCTTCGAAGTTGACCCCGGTGCAATTAGTCAGATTGGGACTCACGATCTCAACCGTGTCGCTTGGTACTGCCGCATTCTCGAGCTCTGCGACAGTTCTTGGAATAGCGTTATTTTTTATGGGACTAGGAGGGGCAATTATCTGGATTCCAGCGCCCGCAATCGGTGCGCGTGTTTTCCCACCAGAGCGTGCCGGTATTGCCGTTGGTCTCGCCGGTTCAGGGATCGGTATCGGGGTCGTGTTCGCCGGCCAACTTGCTACATGGCTCGGACGAACCCGAGAGGCAGTCGAGATCTGGCAACTCGTTTACAAGATCGAGTTCTCAATAGCCGTCATTGTGCTCGCTGGAACTTTGCTCGTATTCAAATCCGAAGGGCAACGACCAGCCGCAGCGGGAGGATTTGGAGGCTTTGGCGCTCTACGAACAGTCCGAGCATGGATCCCAACGACCGTGGCGTACACCGCATACGGCTTTGCCTACATCTTGGTCATAGCGTTTCTTGTTGCCCGACTGAAAGATGACTCAGGTTTCTCTGCGTCTGAAGCTGCATTGATGTTTTCTTTAGTGGGAATTGCTGCGGCATTCGGAGGAGTCGCTCTCGGTGCGCTGTCAGATCGCATTGGTCGGCGAATCACTCTGATGGGAGCATTCATCATGTTCGCACTATGCGGATTGCTGATTTTGACGGGGCAACAACCTGTTGTCGCCATTGCGTCAATTGGTGCCGGACTTGGATTCTCAGGCGCTCCGTCGCTTATCACTGGTCACATCGTTGCCCACACTGACAGCAGCACGTACGGCCCTGCATTTGCTGCAGCGACGCTCTCTTTCGGTATCGCTCAAATGATCTCGCCGCAAATCGGCGGATTAATCGCCGACGCAACTGGCAGTTTCACAACAGTATTCGCATTGTCAGCAACGCTGTCGATAGTCGGTGCTCTCGCAGCGAGTCGACTTCCCCGACACCGAACCTAGCTTGGCTATTGCGCTCTGACCCGGGCAGCGGGAAGCATCAGATGCTTCTATCCGCACTTGACCAGTATTGAGCTCGAATCACTTTCTTGTCGGGCTTGCCAACCGCAGTCAAAGGAAGAGCGTCAACAAACTCAACAATCTTTGGCGTGTAGATCGCCCCTTTGCGCTCACGGACAAGGTTACGAAGCTCATCTGCGTCACAGCTTGTGTCAGGCTTCAGCACGACAATTGCAGTAACAGCTTCACCCCACTTTTCGTCCGGCGCTCCGATGACCGCACCCGACGATACGGAGGCCTGC
>Ga0310343_10000173_pt1 | contig 29092 bp, 26 predicted proteins | sample HC15DNA2025_MG_FD_203519 | JGI IMG/M metagenome (GOLD analysis project Ga0310343, IMG submission 203519) | Marine microbial communities from station ALOHA, North Pacific Subtropical Gyre - HC15-DNA-20-25_MG | ecosystem: Environmental > Aquatic > Marine > Oceanic | place: Pacific Ocean: North...
AAGAAGGAGCCTTCATGGGCTGCCCAAAAAGCTGATATTTTATAAAAAATAGGTAGCAGGATATTTGAATTTTCCCAAACATAAACAAATGAAAAGTTATCGCTCAAAAACTGATATGACAGGTAGAAAGAGCCGATAAGCAGAACCCAAAAATTAGCATAAATTAAATTCTTCACCAAAAAATGTGATTTTCCCTTTAGAGAAAAAATAAAAATCAGAACACATAAAAATCCTGAAAACCAAAGAATTGAACTTCCAAATAAATCTGCGCTAATCTTCCACCTCTATTTTTATCGGCATATAGTTTTCATCATGTTTAGCTAAGATTTCGTTAGCAATAAAAATTTTTCTTTCTTCATCCAGATATCCTGTTGCAACAACACCACTATCCTCTTTAAATAAATTTGGAGTAACTCCTTCATAGAGAACTTTAATCTCATGATTGAAGTCTGTTACTATAAATTCAATTTCTAAAGATTCAGATTCTTTCAAACTATCTTTTTTTACCATGCCGCCTAGTTTAAATTTACTATCTATATCATATTCGCCTGATTTGATTTGAGTGGGAGTCAAATATAAATCAATATTTGTTTCTAGAGCCCTTAAGATCGAATATGTGATCAATGCTACTGAAATCAAAATTGAAACGATAATAAAGATTTTATTTAATCTATTTTTTCTAATCATTTAAATCATCCTGACAATCTTTTAATTTTTTTGAATATCTGGCGTATGAAAGAACGTAAAGAATTAAAATGACTGAAATAGATAATAAATATGTTCCAAACACAGTATTTAAGTTATCCATTAAGAACCTCTTTAATCATTCTTGTATTGCTGCTTCTATTTAAGATTTCAAACTGAATATTTCTTCCGAAAATAGCAAATGATAAAAATAACAAAGCAATTAGCATTATCGGAAGCACATAAAGCATTTCTGAAGCAATTGAACTACCACTTGAGGTAATGCTTGCATTTTGATGTAGAGTATTCCACCAATCAACGGAAAATTTAATTATTGGAATATTGATAGCGCCAATAATTGCAATAATGCTGAGTATTTGATCTGCTGTCTGATGAGAGCTAAATGACGACCTTAGAGCAAGTAGACCTACGTATTGAATCAGCAGAATGAAAGTTGAGGTTATCCTTGCATCCCAAACCCAGTAAGTGCCCCAGGTAGGTTTGCCCCAAATTGATCCTGTAACTAATACTAAAGCAGTGAATATTAGGCCTATGCTTATAGCAGCATTGAGAAAAATAGCAGAAATCTTTGTTCTCCATACCAGATATATAAAGCCATTAATAGCCAAAAATATGTAAATTAATTCAGACAATATGGCTGAGGGCACATGGACAAATAGAATTCTATAAATTTCTTTTTGTTGGGCATCTGCAGGCAAAACATATAAAGCTAGATATGAGGCAAAACAGAATCCAATTAATCCAATAATCAATGAAGGCAGCGTTACCTTTTCAAAAAATTTGAAGACTTTATTAAGAACTAAATATTTGGCTACAAATTGATACATCTTATCTACTTTGAATTTTTAAAACTTCTAGGGTTGTATAAAAAATAAATGAAGACGCGAATACAAAATATGCAGATAAGAACCAAAAATTTGGCTCAAATTTTCCATCAACAAAAATTCCTTTAACCAGAATAATAAATGGTATTAAAAGAGGAATAATCAATAAGGCATTGAGTGAATTATTCCTTTTTAAAGATATGGCACTTCCTAGATTGAAAAAGAAATAAAGAGTACTAAGCATAATAATAAAAACGCCTAAAAGACTAATAGATATCTCACCACCTTGAAAGAACAAAGAAACCATTCCTATTGGAGTAAATACAAAAAATAGATTTATTATCCACTTAGCTAATAAGTAAAAAATTATATCTAATGATCCTCCTTCACAAAATTTTTGCTCTAAGTAGCCGTTTAAATGATCATCTTTAAATGAATTTTCAGAAATAATGAATATTGTTATAAATGATGCAATGAATGAACTTGCATAATTTAAACTATTATCTAAATCTAACACCAGGAAAATTACATAGATAATTCCAAAAATAGAAATAGGCAAGTAAATGTTTTTTGGAATCAAAAAAAATAATTTTAATTCTCTTAAAAAAGCTCTATTCATTTTCTTTTCCTAAAACAATCTTTTTGCTTGTATCAATTTTGTCTTGATGATTTGTCAAGATAACAGTACCACCCTTCCCGATATGATTTAGCATGATCTCTTTTAGCTCCCCTATTGATTCGCTATCAAGACCTGCGAAAGGTTCATCAACTATCCAAATATTTTTTCCTGAACTAATCACTCTTATTAATGCTGCTTTTCTTTTTTCGCCATATGAGAGATTAAAAAATTTCTGATTCTTTAATTCTTTTAAACCTAATCTACTTAAAAGACCTTTTTCAATTTGAATATTAAGAATTTCAAAATTTTGTCTTAAGGTTATTTCTTCTACAAAACCATTTTTATGCCCAAGATAAGAAATTTGATCTGCTACATAATCTTTTGAACCAATACCTTTGCATGCAATTAATCCTGTAATTATTTTAAGTAGTGTTGTTTTTCCTGATCCATTTATACCTCTTATTTCAATAATTTCGCCAGAATTGATGACTTCTGAAATTTCTGAAAATACAAGTTTTCCATCTATTTGATGAGATATTTTATTAAGACTATATAAATTCATGGATTTAACTTAGTATTTTATCAAGAGAAATGATTTAAAGGGGGACTAATGAGAGTACTTTCAATTTTTTTACTATGTGGCTGCATATTTGCCGATCCTTATTTTCCTGATGATAATTGGGAAACAAAAAATTATGATGAAGTTGGTTTAGATGAATCAAAAATAGACAATTTATTTGAGCTTACTTTTTCTGATGACGCAACAATGAGTGCTGTTTTAATTAAAGATGGTTACATAATTAGAGAGCAATATGCTGAAGGTTTTAATAAAGATTCTTTTGGCACTTCTTGGTCTACTGCTAAAAGTTTTTATGCTGCATTAGTAGGAATATCGCTAGATAAAGGTGAAATTGATAGTTTAGATGATCCAGTAGCAAAATATGTGCCTGAATATGATGAGGGCAAAAAAAAGAACATAACAATTAGGCAGATCCTTAATATGACAAGCGGCCTAGAATTTCCAAGTCATGAACATGAGATGATGTTTTTTGAAGCTGATCATTTAGCGTATGCCTACAAAGTAGATGTGGAGAATAAACCAGGAGAGGTATTCCAATATAATAATGTCAACTCCATGCTTATGGGGGAAATTCTGAAAGGCGCAACAGGAAAAACAGCCAAACAACTAATCGAAGAAAGATTATTTAGTAAAATTGGCTTAAAAAATTATACTGCTTGGGAGGATGAGGCCGGAAATACTTTAACCTATTGCTGTTTGGACATGTCAGCAAGAGACTACTCTAGGTTTGGTCTTTTATTTTCAAGAGATGGAAATTGGAATGGAGATCAGGTGATTTCAAAAAATTATGTTGATGAATCTTTAAAATTATATTGGGGGTCTACACCAAGTATGGGATGGACACATAGTGATACTAGAGGCTATAGCTTACAATGGTGGATTTCAAAATATGATGATGATGCAAAAATTTACAATACAAGTGGAAAATTTGGTCAGTTTGTATTTATTGATAAAGAGAGAGACGTCATATTCACAAGAATTACAAAGTACAAACCTATTGAAGGCGATGTTCAAGATTGGGGCCCTTTGGGTTATTTAAGATTCTTAGGAAGTGTTAAAAGAGCTATTAATTTTTCTAGATTTCTGATTTGGATTGGTTTAATTGATATAGATGGAGGGAATGTTGTCATACCTTATACAGCTGAAGATGGTGAATCAAAAGAATTCTATGAGAATTATGTAAAAATTGTTGAAAGAATTGCCGACCTAGAGAAAAGTGATGGTTAGAACTTTTATAATTCTAATTATTTCTTTTAATATTTTCTCTAAAGATAGTCTTAATGAAGAAGTGCTTGACCAATTTATCGAATTAATTGAATCCGATAATTCAACACAAGGTTTTTTAATTTCAAACAATAGCGAAATTGTGCATGAATATTATGGAGATGGGTATACAAGTAAGGATTTAGCAACATCTTGGTCAATATCAAAAACTTTCTATGCTGCACTTTTTGGTGTAGCTATAGAGAAGGGGTTAATCTCTTTTGATGATTTAAATAAGCCAATAAGTTCATTTATTCCAGAATTAATATCAGATTCAAAATCAGAATTAACTATATATAACTTATTGGCTATGCAGTCAGGACTAGAAATTACAGAATACCTTAATGAAGAGATGTTTTTTTCAGTAGACAATTTGAAATTTGCTATGAATGTTGATCCCGTCATGCCTCAGGGACAAATTTATGAATACAATAATGTTAATACTATGCTCTTAAGCCCTATTCTTAAGAATATTTTTAAAAAAGAACCTCATGAAGTTTTAATTGAAGAAATATTAAATCCTTTAGGTATTGAAAAATATGGTTTATGGAGTGATTCAGCAGGCAATGACATGACTTATTATGGTATTGACTTAATGCCGAGAGATTTCTTGAAATTTGCACATCTATATATGAACAATGGAAAATTGAATGGAAGACAAATCATTGATGAATACTTTGTTAGTGAATCAATAAAACCAATTTCTGAAGGGATTGGAGAATGGTTTGGTTTGCATTGGAGTGTAAGGAAGTTTAATGATGAAAAAACTTTAATTGGGCTTGAAGTAACAGATGGACAGTTCATGTTTTTCATACCTGAAGAAAAAATTGCAGCAGTCAGATTTACTAAATATTTTCATAACTATAATAAGGGTCATCAAATAGAATTTGGATTTTTGAGATACTTGTTATGGTTGCCATATTCTTGGGTTAAATGGATTACAACTTTGGTTGCTACTGAAACAGAGCCGGGCCAAATGCCAGAAGACGACCCAAATATAAATTTCCCAGATACAAAATCACTAGGATTATCAGAACTCAATTGCCCTTTCACTCCTCCAGACAAATGTCCTGGTGTCAGAAGAGTTCAAGATTTAATTTTTGGACTTGGGCAACCTAATCCCAATTAAGTACTACTTTTCCTGCCTTACCTGCATTTAGCAATTCAAATGCTTTTTCATATTCAGTGAAATGAAATGAATGTGTAATTACATTTGTTACATCTAGTCCTGATTCAATTAGAGCTAGTCCTTTATACCAGGTTTCAAACATTTCACGACCATATATAGCTTTTAAAGTTAAAGCTTTAAAAATTAATTTTGGTAGATCTAAATTAATTGAATCAGATGGAAGTCCAAGTAAAGCTACTTTTCCTCCCATAAGCATAGAGTCAATCATTTGATCTAAAGCAGACTCTGAACCAGACATTTCCAGTCCTATATCAAAACCTTCCTTTAGCCCCATGTGTTTCATTTTTTCTTTAAGATTTTCTTTTGATGGATTCAATGTTTCAACATCACATACACTTTTAGCCAAAGATAATCTGTCATCATTTATATCAGTTATAAGCACTTTTCTGGCACCAACATGAAGAGCAATGGCCGCGGACATTATGCCTATAGGTCCTGCACCAGTTATCAATACATCCTCACCAACTAAGTCAAAAGATAAAGCAGCATGAACAGCATTTCCATAAGGATCTAATATTGCCCCCATTTCATTATCCACTGAGCCTGGTAATTTAATGACATTTCTTGAGGGAACACATAAGAATTCAGCAAATGCACCATCTCTATTAACTCCTACATTTATCGTATCTGGGTCAAGATGTAGTTTTCCTGATCTAGCATTTCTACTTGTGGATCCCACTATGTGAGATTCAGCTGAAACCCTATCTCCTAAACTAAGGTTCTTAACACTAGAGCCAACATCTACGATCTCTCCCATAAATTCATGACCTACCGTCATTGGAGGTTTAATTGTTTTGCTAGCCCATGCATCCCAATTCCAAATATGTATATCAGTTCCACATATAGCAGTTGCTTTAACTTTAATAAGAACCTCATCAGCTTTTATTTTTGGGACATCAACCTCTTTTAACTTTAATCCTACTTCTGCTTTGTCTTTGACTAATGCTTTCATATAACTTTTAATTCTTTTCCAACTTTACCAAATATTTCAATCGCTTTATCAAGTTGTTTTTTTGTATGTTCGCTTGTAATTTGCAACCGTATTCTTGCTTCTCCTTTAGGTACTACAGGATAGAAAAAGCCGATAGCATATAAACCATCTTCAAGAAGCATTTTAGACATTGATTGTGCTGTCTTTGCATCTCCTAGCATTACAGGTGTAATAGGATGCATATCACCTTTTATTACAAAACCTAAAGATTTCATCTCTTTCCTAAAATAAGAAGTATTTTCTTTTAACCTTTCTCTTCTTTTAGGTTCTTCTTTGACTATATCTAATGCCTTTATTGATGCAGAGACTATTGATGGCGATAAAGCATTAGAAAATAAATATGGTCTAGATTTTTGTTTTAGAAGCTTAATCACATTTTCTTTTGCACATATGAAGCCACCGGATGCACCTCCAAGTGCTTTTCCTAACGTACTGCTTAAAATATCTATTTTCCCCTCTAAGCCAAAATATTCTGCAGTCCCCCTTCCATTTTCTCCAATAAAGCCTGTAGCATGACAATCATCAAGCATCACTAATGCATCATATTTTTGGGCAAGTTCTACAATCTTATCTAATTTTGCAAATGTTCCATCCATTGAGAAAACACCGTCAGTTACGATGACTTTATGATTGGTTAAATCATCATCAGCTTGTTGCAAGCATTTTTCTAGATCTTGCATGTCGCTATGTTTATATCTGTATCTCTTTGCTTTGCAAAGCCGTATACCATCAATTAATGAAGCATGATTAAGAGAATCACTAATTATTGCATCTTCATGATCAAAAAGAGGTTCAAAAAGACCGCCATTAGCGTCAAAACAAGCCACATAAAGTATGCAATCTTCAAAACCTAAAAAAGAGCTAAGTTTTTTTTCAAGTTTTCTGTGCAAGTCATTAGTACCGCATATAAACCTAACCGATGCCATTCCAAATCCATCCTCATGAATTGAGTTAGCAGCAGCATCTTTTATATCTTTATTGTTCGCTAAACCTAGATAGTCGTTCGCACAAAAATTCATGACCTCCTTGCCATCTTTAAGCTTTACTTCAGTTTGTTGAGGTGAATTGATAAACCTCTCATTTTTATATAAATCATCGCTTAAAATTTGGTCAATTTCATGATTTATATGATTATAAAAACTTTTACTCACAATCAGATTATAATAGAATCCACAATTATCTTATGCATAAAAGAACAAAAATAATATCTACTATCGGACCTGCATCTAGATCTCCCATTTTAATAAAAAAGCTCTATGACAAAGGAATGAATGTCATAAGAATAAATATGTCACATACATCGATAGCTGATATGAAAAAAATTGTTAATGATATTAAAAAAATTAATAAAAGCATTACATCTTCTATAGGAGTAATGATTGATACTCAAGGGCCTGAGATTAGGACAGCAAACTTTGGTAAAGATATTGAATTAGTAAAAGGTGATGAGATTTTTCTCGTATCGAAAAGCCAAAGAAAAAAGAAAGAGATCTTAATTGATAATTTATCGCACGTTAAGGGACTTAAATCTGGAGGAAAGATTTCTTTAGATAATGGTCAAATAGATCTTAAAATATTATATCTTTCAAAACAGCATATAAAATGTCTTGTCTTAGATAATGGAAAGATATCAGAAAAAAAGCATGTAAATTTTCCTGGCGCCAAAATTAAATTACCAACCCTAACAGATAAAGATAAACTAGATCTAAATGAAGCATTAAAGACAGGTGTTGATTTCATTGCATTATCTTTCTGCAGATCTGCAAAAGACTTAAAACAATTAAAGGGGTTTATAAGAAAAAGTAAATCTATCCCTGAAATTTTTGCAAAAGTGGAAGATCAGGAAGGTGTAAAAAATATTAGAGAAATAACCAAAAATAGTGATGGACTCATGATAGCTAGGGGTGATCTAGGAATTGAGACTGATATGACAAATCTTCCTTATGTACAAAGAAATATGGTTAAAATTGCATCTGAACTAGGTAAAAAATCAATTGTTGCCACACAATTACTTGAATCAATGATAAAAAAACCTCACCCAACAAGAGCTGAAGTATCAGATGTTACAAACGCTGTTTATGAAGGTGCAGATGCTTTGATGCTCTCCGCTGAAACTAGTATTGGAAATCATCCAATAAAATGTGTTCAATACTTAAGAGATATTTCTTTAAATGCTGAAAGATCTGAAACGCTTCATTTTGAAAGTAATTTAAAGCATGAAAGTGATTGGCATACTCTTGCAGCAACATCAGTAAAACTTGCAAAAAAAATAGAAGCCAATGCCATAGTTGTACTAACTAGAAGCGGATTTACTGCTGAATTAATATCTAGTGCTAGACCTAGGGTTCCAGTTTTTGCATTTACAAATAATAGAGCTACTCAAAATAAACTTTCAATATCTTCATCGATAGAAAATGTTTTTTTAAATTTCAGCAAGGATCATGAAAAAACAATCAAAAATGCTTTCACAGTATTAAAAAATGCATATAAGTTTAAGAAGAATCATAAGTTAATTGTTATTTCAGGCGTATTCTCAGATATATTTGCTGATGCAATACAAATTAGATTTGTAAAATAGTGGAATTTAAAAATTTACCTCAAATAAGCCCATTTTTAAATTTTCAAGAATACTATTTAAGAGCAGAAGAATACGATCAGAAATTTTCTGAAGCCGGCTGCATTAGTTCTGTTGATGATGATAATAAGCCACACTCTAGATTCGTTAACTTCAAATATTTCTTTGAAGAAAGCCTTATTTTTTTTAGCAGTTATAAAAGTGTAAAAGCAAATAATTTCGAAGTTAACAAAAATATTTGTATAAATTTTTGGTGGCCCTCAATAGAAACACAAGTACGAGTAGAAGGTACGATTTCCAAATGTGAGGAAAAATTTTCAGATGAGCATTTTTTTGGTCGGGATGCAGGAAAAAATATTGCTGCCATGATCTCAAATCAATCTGAAGAAATTGAATCCTATGATTTATTGAAACAAAAATATGAAGCAGCTAAACAAAAGATTGATTCTGGTGAGATTCAACAATTAAGGCCAGATAATTGGGGCGGATATCAAGTTAAAGTAAATTATTTTGAATTTTGGGAAGCTAATGAGTCAAGACTTAATTACAGAGAATGTTACAAAAAAAAGAATGATGAGTGGATAAAATTCCACCTTCAGCCATAAAAAAAATTAATCGAGTCTAAAAGTATAGGTATAAGAAAATCCAATATAGTAATAAGGTTTACCATCACTATCTAAAGCTGGTCTAAAACTAGATCTTTCAAGAGCTCTTATAGCCTCATTATTTAGAATAGAATTAGCGCCAGATGAAACTTCTATATTTCTTGGCTTACCATTAGTATCTATATCAAATAAAAGAGTAACTTTTCCTTCTAGTCCTCTTTGAATTGCTCTAGATGGGTATCTAGGTGACTGCCTATCCGTCATTTTTGGTACTGAAGCAAGGGATTTAAATGAATCTTGTTGCACTTGAGGTGGTTCTTCGTTTGATGATTTATTAATTTCTTTTTCAAGCTCATTCAATACTGATTGAGCTATGGAATTTACTTTTTCTTCAATAGGGCTAGGATTTTTATCTGCATCTTGATTTCTAGATTCAGTTTGTAATCTCTTATTCTGTTTTTCTAAATCCTTATTCTTAGAAATCAAATCATCAATCTCTTTTTCAAGAAGAGCATTTTCAGCCCCAAATTCGATATTATTAATTTCAAGTTGTCTATTCAAAAATTTTAAATCATCAATTTGATATTGAAGTTCCTTGTTGTCATTAGATAAATTTTTTGCTGCTTCTAGCTCCTCATTAAGCTCAACTATTGTTTGCTCGAGTTCATATTTCTCTATTAAAAGCTCATCATAATTCCTTGTTAATTTTTCATTTATATTTTCAGATGAATCATTTATATTTTTCTCAGTTTCAAATAATTGATCTCTAAATAAATATCCAACAACAATAAGTCCGATTGCAATGATTATAAAAAGCCAGGCCATAAGGCCCATTCCTGAGCTTTTTTCTTCCCTGTTTCTAAATGAATTTTGTCTAAACTCTCTACTTCCAGCCAATTATTTAAGCTCCTATTTCTTTTTTTTCACATTTAAATCTAAAATTTTCTCTATAGATTTTATTGCTCCTGCAAGGCCAGCAGTTTCTTGAGGAATAATAAGAGAGTTTTCAGATTTTCCTATTGCATCAGCCACATCTTTTTGAGCTTCTAAAGCTTGCAAAGCAACATAAGCATCTGGTGCTTTTTCTAAAGCTTTTGCTATAGCTGCTGCACCCTTTGCTTGCCCTTCCAAACCTCTTGATTCAGCAAGGAAATCCGCTTCAGCGGCAAGTCTCTCTTCCTCAAATTTAGCTTCAGCTGCAAGTATCACTGCCTCTTTTTCTCTTTCTGCTTCTATTACTTGAGCCCTACCCTTTAGCTCAGCAGCTCTTTGATCAGATAATGCTTGAGTTACTTCTTTGTTAAATCTTATTTCTTCTATTTCAACTCTAGTTATTTGTGTACCCCATGCTGCAGAGGCTTCCTCTAGAGCTGATTTGACTGAAGCTCCTATTTTTTCTCGGCCTTTAATTATTTCATCTGAATCCATCGTACCAATGCTCTGCCTCAAGGTAGTTTCTAGAAGTTTATATAAAGCCATGCCCAAATCTTCAATTTCATAAACAGCTTTAACCGGATCTATGATCCTAAAATACAGAATAGAATCAGGATAAATAACTGCATTATCTCTAGAAATGGCATCAATCTCAGGTGGATCTAGCATTATCTCATAGGTTGGTATTGCGCCACGATGAACTAATGCACGCATTTCTGTTTGGCCATCGACTGTATCAAATGTATTTATATATGGCTTTTTTATAGATTCTATGAAGGGCAATAAGAAATTTACGCCCGGTGTTAAAACTCTATTATATTTACCTAACCTTTCAACTATTTTAATAGTTGCTTCATCTACAACGGTGAATCCTTTAACTACAACGTAAAGAACTACTACTGCAAAGAAAACCAATACTGCTGTTTCATACATATTTATTTCTCCTTAATAATTAGTGTTATTCCTTCAACTTGATCACAAGTGTATCTATTTCCGATAACAATTTTTTTGCCTTCTAAGTGTCTTACTAAATAACTTTTTCCACCACCAGGTGTTCCAGACCCCTTATCTGTTTCGTTTTCATTAACTTTCGTTATTCTTATCTCCCTTCCTATCATTTGATTTATATTTTCAGCAATTAAATTATCTTTATCGTTGTAAAAAAGACTTTTTCTGGCATAGAAAACTAAAAATAATGTTGCAACAACAAATATTAGGATTTGGCCTATAGGCCCAACACCGAGTAGGTCAGATATGCCTGTAATTATTATTGCTAAGGCAAGCCAAGGTAAAAAATCAGAATCTCCAATTGATGCACTAATAACAATTAATACTAAAGCCACAAGTGCAAAGTGCCAAAAAACTAGATTATCTAGCAAAGTTAAAATAGGGTCCATACATCTAAAATTACAACATAAACAGTATAAAAAAAAGACATTAGATATATTTATTTAAAGAATATGTAGATCAAATTTAGTACGCATTTGCTAGATCAACTAAAGATTCAGGATTTATCCTATTGCCATTTAGATAGACAACCCAATGTAAATGAGGTCCAGTAACCCTTCCAGTTGAGCCGACATAAGAAAATTCTTGACCTTGATTGATAATATCACCCACTTTTACTGAAAAACTATTTAAATGACTAAAAGAAGTAAATAGACCTCCGCCATGATCGAGTATAACTATATTTCCACTGTAAAAATGATTCTCAGCTAAAACTACTCTTCCTTTTTTTGGTGCAACTATTGGGGTGCCAACAGCTCCTCTTATGTCCAGACCCATATGAGGAGATCTTGGAATATCATTTATGAATCTTCTTTTTCCAAAAGGACTAGTAATTACTGAATTTATTGGGGAAATAAAATTAAAGTCTTGCTCAAATTGGGCTGAATTATTTTTTATAATACTTCTTATCTTTAAATATTCAGCAGAAGCTCTTTCACGATCTTCAATACTAGGATTAACAAGAGATTCATTGTCAATTTTAATTCTTGATTCACCATAATCTCTGTAATTAACTAATATAGTTCTCCCAAAAAAATTAATTTCAGTATTCTCATCAACATAAGGTAATCCATACACTAAGAATCTTTGCTTGTCTTGGGTAATCAAATAACCAGAATCCAAATCGTCATTAATTGGTATTAACACATATCCAGCTGATTGGCCTTGAATCTTTTCAACAGAAGCCTCTATCTCATTGACACTTTTACAAGAAGCTAAAAAAAGAAAAGAAAATAAGGACAAAAATCGTAGTATTCCTAACATAAATTTTATACTAGCATAAACACAATTTCAGATTGGCGGAGAGAGAGGGATTCGAACCCTCGATACAGTTGCCCGTATAACACCTTAGCAGGGTGCCGCTTTCGACCACTCAGCCACCTCTCCGGACAGTAAATAATACAAACTATTTAAGAATTAGTCCCGTCCATCTACCTTATTGAATAGTTTAATAAGGTCAACTTTTTCAAAATTAGAACAGAATTTATATGGTGGATCGGCTATTTCATCAAGACTATTGGCTTGTTTTAATTCATTTCTTTCATTAGCTGCTATCCAACCAATAATACATCTTTCTGCAATTTCAAGCGTTGAATCATATTCAACCTTTGTAAGGAGAAGGTCAATATCAACAGGTTCTTCTACCATGCTTAATTTATTATCTATTGGATTATCAAGAATAAAAAATTGTTGTTTATCCGACGAAAACTTTTCCCACTTTGGTCCATTAATGAATATGTTGGGGTCTCCATATTTAGCAATATTCGCCCAATATTTCATCATTAACTCACTCAAAGCTAATCTTCCTTTCTCTGATTCTGCAGGAAAGATAATTGGTTTAAGGTAAAAACTTATAGGCCCCATATCAAAGTCTCCGCTTATGAATGGGATATCCATACCATGTGGAGCTCCTAGATAAAGCTGATAGTTGCCTAACAAATCACTATTTACTTCTTCGTCCCAATCAAAACGATATGAGTAAAGATTCTTATTATTTTTACTCATAGCTCTTAATGGCTCTTCAGCACCTCTGAATCTCCATATTTCACTTCGATATTTGATCCAACTCTTAAGGTTTTCTTCACTTCTTTTGAGAGATCTTCTTAATTCTAATGTTGTGTCATAGAAATAATCAGATTGAATAAAGTAATAGTTCAGTTCGTCTCTATTTGTTCCAGCAACTATAACCAAATCAGGGTCAACATTCCTTAAACCACTATAAATGCCTTTCTTTGGAACCACTATGCCATCTCTGGTTGTTTTTGGTATTTCAGCCCAATCGTTTTCTTGCGAAATTTTTATAACTCTTTTAGTGATCTCTTCCACTGATATACTTCTTAGCTTCTCGGCTATTTTTTCTGATTCCATTAAAAATTTAATATCCTCTTCAAAAAATTCCTCTGATGAAAAAGGTGATCCTTTCTCTGCAAAATCCATAGAGTAAGACTCTATATAGCCTGATTGTGATATTGCTTTTTGAAATAAGCCTTTACTTAATGGTGAGCTTAATAAAGCAAGAATGTTATGCCCACCAGCTGACTCACCAAAAACTGTTACATTTGATGGGTCTCCGCCAAAAAAACTAATATTCGATTTAACCCACTCTAGAGATTTTATAATGTCTAATTGTCCAAAATTTGATGACTGGTCTAGTCCATCTGCTGTTTCTCTTAGATGTTTGGAAGTAAACCAACCAAATATTCCCAATCTATAGTTTGTAGTTACTATTATTACCTCTTGCGACGTTGCTAATTTTGAAAAATCGTAATCACTGCCTGAACCATAAATATTGGCACCACCATGAACCCAAAACATTACAGGAAAATTGTTTTTTTCAAAAGCTACCTCATTGTTAGGCACGAATATATTTAAATAAAGACAATCTTCGTCTCCACTATATATCTCTCTATTAAGAGTAAAAGTTAAGTTTCCACTGCCAGGCTGAACGCATGAATTTTCATATTTGATTGCATATATTGTTTCGTTGCTTCTAGGTAAATCTTTTGGAGCCTTCCATCTTAGATCTCCAATAGGAGGTTTAGCATAAGGAATGCCTTTAAAAGAATAATGATCTCCCTCATCAATTCCGATGATTGTCCCTGCATTAGTTTCAACTTGAAAATCTCTATCTGTATTACGTTCAAACAACGAAGAACAAGAACTAATCAATAGCAATAAGAAAAAATTCTGGATAAGAGCTTTCATTTAAATTAAATCTTCCAATTTTGATTTTAAATTTTCAAATTTGTCTGAAATATTGGAATTATCTTGACTTCCACCTTGAGCAAAATCATTACGACCACCGCCACTACCATCAAATGAAGAATTCACTAATTCAATCAAATCTTTAGAGCTGAAATTGCCATCAGCTTTTGATGTAACTATGTAAGAAACCTTTTCTCCATCATCTGTCATAAAAATTGAAAAGACTTCATCTTGATCCTTAGCTTTATCTGAAAATCTTCTTAACATTTCAATTGAAGCATTTTCATAAAAAACGACTAAACCTTTCCCTTCCTTAGAATCTAATTTAGCTTCATGAATTATCTCTGCGCTCAAACTTTTCTCAGTCTTCTTTTTTGATTTTAAAGTTTTATTTTCTTTTAAGACTTCTGATACTCTTCCTACTAAATCTTCAGAAGGAACATTAAGAATCTCTGATAATTCTTTGAGAGCTTGAATTGCCTCTTTTGATTTTTTAACTAAATTCGAACCTGTCATAGCTTCAACCCTTCTTACACCTGCCGACACTGATGTCTCATGAGATATGATAAACCCTTCAATCTCAGATGTATTCTTTACATGGGTTCCTCCACATAATTCTACTGAAAAATCGCCTCCAATGGTTAATACTCTAACTTTATCTCCGTATTTATCTCCAAAAAAGGCAAGAGCACCATCCTTAATTGCATCATCAAAAGATTTCACTTCTATTTTGGTGTCAATTGCGTCTTCTATTCTCATATTAACAAGATCTTCAACTTGCTCAATCTGTTCAGAAGTAAGCTTTTTGCCATGAGAAAAATCAAATCTAAGTTTTTCATCGTTAACTAATGAACCTTTTTGCTGAACTTTATCTCCCAGAACCTCTCTAAGCGCAGAATGTAGTAGATGCGTTGCTGAATGATTGTTAACAATCTTAATTCTTCTTTCTTCATTAATTGAAAGAGAGACTTTATCTCCTACATTTATTTCCCCTTTCTGAATTTCTACTTTATGCATATTGAAATTACCAACTTTTTTACAATCTGATACAAAAATTTCTAAATTGTCATTTGAAATTGAGCCCTGATCTCCAACTTGCCCACCTGATTCTGCATAGAATGGTGTTTTACTAAAGAAAGCATATCCTGAATCACTAAGTGTTTTTGCTTCATTGCCTTCCAAATCAAATAGAGCTATACAATCCCCATTAATTCTATTTTTTTCATACCCTACAAATTCAGAATTTATACTTGGATCTATGACTATATCTTTTGCGTTGAACATGGAACTTTTTTTAGATCCTTCTTTTTGTTTTTTCATTAAATCTTTAAAAATTTTCTCGTCAACCTCTATTCCTCTTTCAGAAGCCATAGCAATTGTTAAATCAATAGGAAATCCATAAGTATCATGTAATTTGAAAGCAATCTCACCACTCATCATTTCTGATTTTTTCTTAGGCAGATTATCTTCAAAAATCTTAATTCCTGAGGATAATGTCTTGAAGAATAATTCTTCTTCTTCCATTAAGATCTTTTTTATTGATTTGTGGTCTTTGAATTCTTTTGGAAAATCTTTCTCTAGTAAACTCTTAAGATTTTCTAATAATTCATATAAAAATGGGGTTTCTTTTCCCATTTTATAGCCGTGTCTAATTGCTCTTCTTATTAATCTTCTTAAAACATACCCTCTTCCTTCGTTTGATGGATAAACTTGTTCAGAAAGCAGAAAGAATGAAGCCCTAAAATGATCTGCTATGACATTAAGTGATTGCTCATTAGGGCTATCAAATAAACCCCTGATATCATCTTTAAAAGATTTGAATAAATCTATTTCAAAATTAGAACCTACATTTTGTAATACAGAACAGACTCTTTCTAGCCCCATTCCAGTGTCAACACATTTGTTAGGTAATGGTTTTAAATCTCCACTTGAATCTCTATTAAATTCCATGAAAACCAGATTCCATATTTCTACAAACCTGTCTCCGGTATCTCCTTCTCCTGGAGGAGATCCTTCATAGTCTGAACCATAATCATAGAAAATTTCTGAGCAAGGACCACAAGGACCTGTATCTCCCATAGACCAAAAATTATCTTCATCTCCAAGTCTAGATAATTTATTCTTCTCAATTCCTATTTTGTCTAACCAAATTTTTTCTGAATCTTTGTCTGTATGATGAACAGTTATCCATAGTTTTTCTTTTTGTAACTTCAATTCTTTTGTTAGAAATTCCCAGGCAAAATCTATTGCTTCTTCTTTAAAGTATTCTCCAAAACTAAAATTTCCAAGCATTTCAAAAAACGTCTGGTGTCTTGTAGTGAAGCCAACGTTCTCAAGATCATTATGCTTGCCTCCAACCCTAAGACACTTTTGTGATGAAACAGCACTATATTTTCTTTTCTCTAAACCTAAGAAAGTATCCTTAAATTGGACCATCCCTGCATTTGTAAATAACAAACTATCATCTCCATGAGGGACAAGATCACTTGAATCTATTACTTTATGTTTTTTTGATTCAAAATATTTTAGGAATTTTTTTCTTATCTCAGTTAGTTTCATTCTTTAGACTTTTCATATAAGTTTTTGACTTTTCAGTGTAATGATTTGCACTAAACTCTAATATTTTTATTTCATCATCTGACAAAGTCTTAATAAGTTTTGCTGGGCTCCCCATAATTAATGAATTTGGAGGAAACTCTTTGTTCTCAGTTATAAGTGAATTTGCTCCCACAATTGAATTCTCTCCAATTTTTGCATAATTCATTACTATACTTCCCATACCTATAACAGTGTTTTTTCCGATAGAAGCTCCGTGAATAATTACTTTATGCCCAACAGTTACATTTTCTCCTATGACAACTTTTATGCCTTCATCTGTATGAATAACAGTATTATCTTGGATATTAGAGCCTTTTTTTATATGAATCTGATCATTATCAGCTCTGATAGTTACATTAAACCAAACTGAAACATCTTCATCTAACACAACATCTCCAATCAGGTCTGCGGAGTCGGCAATCCAGACAGTATTAGTATCAAAGCTGGGTTTCTTTTCTCCTAGGCTATAAATCATATGTCTATTATAATTGAAACTTCTATGAATTTTTGCTCGAATTGCGGTTCTGCTGAATTAGTTAAAAAAATACCTGAAGGTGATAATCTTGAAAGGTTTGTTTGCAATAAATGCGGTCACATCCATTATCAAAACCCAAATGTAGTGGCCGGAGTTCTTCCCTACAATGATAAAAACCAAATACTGCTATGCAAAAGATCAATAGAACCAAGAGAGGGTTATTGGACCTTACCAGCAGGCTTTTTAGAAAATGGGGAAACAATCGAGCAAGGAGCCATAAGAGAAACTTTAGAAGAAGCTAAACTAAAAGTTAAAGATTCAAGATTGTTTACCGTTATTAGTGTCCCTCATATAGACCAGGTTTATACATTCTTCACTGCCAAGATTATCAATGATGATTTTGGGCCAACAGCAGAAAGCAGTGAAGTGCAACTATTCAATTATGAAGATATTCCTTGGGATGAATTAGCTTTTCCAACAGTTATGAGAACCATTAAATTATTTCTAGAGCATGGAGATAAAAAAGTATTCAATGAAGTTATAGAATACGGTCCTTAATTTTTCTTAGAAAATAAATAAGCATTATCAAACATTTTGAACCATGGAGAATGCTCTTCCCAATCTTTTGGAGACCAAGAGAATTGTTTAGTAAGATAAGTTCTTTCTGGATGAGGCATCATAATAGTAATTCTTCCATCATCATTGCAAACACCTGCCACACCATTCATAGACCCATTAGGATTTAACGGATATGTTTGGGTAATCTTATGATCAGGATCAACATATCTAGCGATTACATTTTCTTCTTCCAAATTGAAATCTGCTCTACCCTCTCCATGAGAAACCATAACTGGAATAATGCTGTCTTTCATACCTCCAAGAAAGATTGAAGGGCTATCTTCTATTTTTAGCTGTACCAGCCTGCACTCATATTGATTAGAAAGATTCTTTTTAAATTCTGGCCAATTATCTGCTCCTGGAACAATTTCTTTGAGTCCAGATAAAAATTGGCACCCATTACATATTCCTAATACAAATTTCTTATCATTCTCAAAAAAATTCTTAAAAATCTTCTTAATCTTTGGATTAAATAGAATTGTATTAGACATCCCTGAGCCTGCACCTAAAACATCTCCATATGAAAATCCTCCTGGTACAACAAGGCCATTGTATAAATCGAAATTTTTAATTTTATCTGGCAATTCGCTCATATGGACATCATGCACTTCAAATCCAGCTTCTATTAAAGCCGCCGCCATATCATATTGACCATTTATGCCTTGTTCTCTCAGTAATGCTATTTTTGGTTTTTTAGAAAAGGGGTTCTTATTTGGAGATGGGATAGAAAAATCTATTTTTGGAGTAATTATTTCATCCCATTTCTTATAGACTTCTTTTTCGCTTTGGGCTGATTCAATGTTGTCTCTTATTGTTTGCACCTTATGACTTACTGAACTCCATTCATTAAATAATTTGTTTAATGAAGATGAAAATAATACATCATCAAAACTTAATATATTGATTTTTTTATCAATATTTTTTCTTCCAACTTCATCAAAAAATAATCCTCTATTGGTTAAGTTTTCTTTAACTTCTGTAAGCTTTTCATTATCAATTTCTATAACATAGCCAACTTCTTCAGAAAATAATTTAGGAATAACACTCTCTTTATCTGAAAAATCTAATCTAATATCAAGGCCTGAATTACTGCAAAGTGACATTTCAATTAAAGTCGTAATTAATCCGCCATCTGATATATCATGAAGTGCTTCTATTAAATTTTTAGAAATAAGCTCTTGCGATGCTTCAAATAACTGCTTAAATTTTTCTGGATCTTCTACATCAGGTGTAGCTCCACCAAAAAGATTATTTGATAGATATAATGAACTACCACCTAAACGAAATTGTCCTTCATTAATCCATACATGTAATAAAGTTGAATCTTTTGTTGAAAGTTCTGGCGTTACTGACTTTCTTAAATCGGAGACATTGGAAAAAGAAGATATATTTAGTGTCATTGGTGAAGTAACTGAATGCTCATTGCCTTCACTATTCCAAGAAGTGTTCATGGATAACGAATCTTTTCCAACAGGAATCGACAAACCTAAATAATCTGCCATATTCGATAAACTTTGCACTCCTCTTAAAAGGTCTCCTCTTTCATCTGCTGTTTTTGTTGAACTCATCCAATTTGCTGAAAAACAGATCTTGCTAAGAGATTCATGTTTAACTCCACAAATATTGGTTAGTGACTCTGCCAGTGCCATTCTTGTCGAAGCTTCAGGATTCTCAATAGCAATATTAGGTTTTTCTCCAATTGAAACAACTTGTCCTGAATAAGAATCATAGTCATCAAGTGTTGCGGCATAATCACTAACAGGTAATTGCCTATTGCCTATTAGTTGATCTCTGTAAACCAAACCATTTACAGTCCTATCTCCAATCGTTATTAAGAATTTTTTTGATGCTACTGCCGGAAATTTTATTGTATTAAAGATAAGTTTTTTTAAATCTTTTATTGGTAATTCTTCTTTTTCAGTTATTCGATCGTAATCTTGAGCTATCAGTTCTGGTAATGGAATATCTCCAAATAGATGATCCAAGCTAAGATTAACAACTTGATCATTATGGAATTTAACATTTATCAATCTATCAATGGTTAATTCTCCAGCAATTGAAAATGGGCACCTTTCTCTTTCACAAATATGTTTTAGGGCAGGCACTTTTTCTTTTGGAATAGAGAAAACATATCTTTCTTGTGATTCATTACACCAAAGTTCCATAGGAGACATAGTTTCATCTGTTGAATAGATATCTTCGAGTCTAATATTAACTCCAAGATTAGTATCTTTAGCTAATTCAGGAATAGCATTTGATATGCCCCCAGCACCAACATCATGAATGAAAGTAATTGGATTCTTTGAGCTTCTTTCATTAAATTTATCGAGAACTTGTTGAGCTCTTCTTTGCATTTCTGGATTAGATCTTTGAACAGAAGCAAAATCTAAATCTGAATTTTCATTTGTCTTTTTAGTTGAGCTAGCAGAACCACCTCCTAAGCCAATAAGCATTGCTGGACCTCCTAGAACTACAACCACATCACCAGGTTTTGGAGCGCCTTTATTTATATGAACTTCTTTTATTGAGCCGACCCCACCAGCCAGCATAATAGGTTTATGATAACCATGATTCTTGTATTCTAAAGTCCGGAAATAGCCAAAAATTGCTGGCCTACCAAATTCATTATTATAAGATGCAGAACCTATAGGAGCATCTCTTATTATTTCCATTGGAGAAGATAAAAAAACTGGTTTATTAGGCTCATTCTCCCAGCTCTCTAACTCGTCGGATAGACGCAAATGAGATAAACACAGCCCCATAAAACCTGCTTTTGGTCGAGCGACTCTTCCAGTTGCAGAACAATCTCTTATTTCTCCACCAGAACCAGTCGCAGCACCTTCAAAAGGAGATATTCCTGTAGGATGATTATGTGTTTCAACTTTTATTGTTGTGTGTATATTTCCTTCATAGTTCTTAAATAAATTTTTACCATCAATTTCCAAGAATTTTTTTCCAAAAGAGCTAATAACAGCAGAATTATCATGATAAGCAGATAACACATGTTTCATTTTTTCTTTAGTTGTAGATTTTATTGCGTCAAATAATGAATCATGACCAAATGGAATATCTGTTTTCCATTTTGATCGGAATATCTTATGTCTACAATGCTCAGAATTTATCTGTGAAAACATCATCAATTCTGAATCAGAAATTGATCTATTAAGTTCTTGGAATGTTGAATTTAAATATGAAATCTCGAATTCATTTAACGCTAAACTTAAATCACTATTAAGTTTCTTAAGAAGATCTGGATCTTCATGAATATTATACCTATTGCTCTCTTTTCTCTTAGCTGATCTAAAGATTTGTTTTGTATCATTGAGGCACCGGAATAAAGATTCTGTCATTTGATCAAAAATTTTATTCTCGATCATTGAAGCTTCTTTTGCTGGTGCTTCAAAAGCTTTAAATCTCTCAACTCTTTTGATTGAACTTATTCCTATATTATGAAATATATCTTGGGCCTTGCTTGACCAAGAACTCTGAGTTCCAGCTCTAGGAGTAAAAATGATATTTGGATCAAAATTAAGTTCGGTTGCTGAAAGGATAGATCTAATTTTATTTAACTCATCATTTTTTGGCTTTTTTTGAAAGAGTAAAGAAAAAATGTACTTATTCTGGGTTTTTACTAATTCTTGGCCGAATACCCTTCTCTCATCAAGTTTATTTAATATTTCTTCTCCTTGAAAAAAGATTATTTCTTTTGCCATTATGCTTTATTGATTAATATCCTATCTTTTAAGTCTTTAATTAAATCTCTATATTCAGCCGCTTCTTCGAAATCTAATTTTTTAGCAGATTCTTTCATTAACTTTTCAAGCTTCTTAATTTCTTTACCAATGTTATGGTAATTAACTTTGGAGACATCATATAGTTTAGCCTCATCATTAGTTTGTGTTTTTTCTTTTTTGTTTGATCTAGCACCTTCCATAACATCTTTAATTTTTGAAGTGGCTGTTGTAGGTTTAATTTTATTTTTTTTATTGTATTTCTCCTGTATACCTCTCCTTCTATCTGTTTCTTTAAGCGCTCTTTCAATTGATCCAGTAATTTTATCTGTATAAAGGATGGCCTTTCCTTCAATATTCCTTGCTGCCCTTCCAATTGTTTGGATTAATGATCCTTCTGATCTTAAAAACCCCTCTTTATCTGCATCTAAAATTGCCACTAAACCAACTTCTGGTAAATCTAATCCTTCTCTTAAAAGATTAATCCCAACTAGAATATCAAAAGCGCCTAATCTTAGATCCCTTAAAATCTCAACTCTTTCAATTGAATCAATGTCAGAATGCATATATCTCACTTTAAGACCTTTCTCATGCATGAAATCTGTAAGATCTTCAGCCATTTTTTTTGTTAATGTTGTAATTAAAGTTCTAAAACCTTTCTTAGTTGTATTATTTGCTTCTTCAAGAACATCTTCAACTTGATGAGTTGCAGGTTTAATTTCCACTTGAGGATCTACTAGTCCTGTTGGCCTGACTAATAGTTCAGTTTGTGAGTCACTATATTCTTTTTCCCATTTGCCTGGTGTTGCAGAAACGAATACTCTTTGAGGGGCCAACTTGTCCCATTCTTCAAATCTTAAAGGCCTATTATCTAATGCACTTGGTAATCTGAAGCCGTAATCTACTAGAGTCTCCTTTCTTGATCTGTCTCCCTTAAACATTCCACCAATTTGTGGCACTGATACATGTGATTCATCAACAAATAAAATTGCATTTTCTGGAATATAATCAAATAGACATGGTGGGGGCTGGCCTGCTTTCCTTCCTGAAAGGTATCTTGAGTAGTTCTCAACGCCATTGCAATAACCAAGCTCAGACATCATTTCAAGATCATAATTTGTTCTCTCTTCTAATCTTTGACTTTCTAAAAGTTTATTCTTTGATTTAAGCTCCACAAGTCTTGTCTTTAATTCTTTTTTGATATTATTTATTGCCTTATCAATAACATTCTTTGAAGTTACATAATGAGTTTTTGGGAAAATGCTAATTCTTGGAACTTCTTTGTTTAGAGCTCCTGTAAGTGGGTCAAAAAAAGAAATTGATCCAATTTTATCTTCATCTAATTCTATCCTTACTGCCTCCTTTTCAGCCTCAGCTGGAAAAATATCGATACTGTTGCCTCTGACACGGAAATTAGCTCTATTGAAATCAAGATCATTTCTTGAATACTGCATTTTTGCTAGCTGTCTTAAGATATCTCTTTGACTAATAACCTCTCCACGACTTAGATTAAGAACCATCTTCAGATAAGATTCAGGAGCACCTAAACCATATATTGCTGAAACTGAAGCAACCACTATTGTATCTTTAGCTTCTATTAGTGCTTTAGTTGCTGAAAGTCTCATTTGTTCAATATGCTCATTAATGTTTGCATCTTTTGCTATGTAAGTATCAGATGAAGGCACATAGGCCTCAGGCTGATAATAGTCATAGTATGAAATAAAATATTCGACCCTATTGTTAGGGAAAAAATCTTTAAATTCTCCATACAATTGAGCAGCAAGTGTCTTATTAGGAGCCATAATAATTGCAGGTCTCTGAGTCTTTTCAATTACCTTAGCGATTGTAAAAGTTTTACCAGATCCTGTTACTCCTAATAACGTTTGATTTAATAGTCCGTTATTAAGATTTTTAACAAGACTCTTAATTGCGTCTGGTTGATCGCCTTTTGGTTTGAAATCAGAGATTACTTTAAAGTCTGACATTGTTTTTTATTTTGCAATAGTTGTATATAATTCCTAGTTCGTTCCCCGATAGCTCAGTTGGTAGAGCAACTGACTGTTAATCAGTGGGTCACTGGTTCGAGCCCAGTTCGGGGAGCCACTTTCTGCTTATTCTTCAACGTTGAATAATTTGTTGTAGATGCTCCATTGATCATTAATTTTTATAAGTGACAATGTATCAAGAAAAGAAATACCCAAATATTTATCTCTAACTTTAACAGCAGCTGTTGTGCCTTCTACGACAGTAGAAAGTATTTCATATTCAACATCTGAAGGCTCTTGAGCAGCAACAAAATCAGCAAAATCTTCTGTACTCATTTCTAAGAAATCGCCATGTAAATGGCCTACTACTTTTCCATTTGGATGAAATGCTTCTTTAACTTTAGCTGCACTTGATTCCTTTAATGACTCAATATATATTTCAACGACTTTTTTTACACTTTCTGAACAACTCATAATTCTCCTAAAATTTATTATAAAATTTTCTTAACTGCTTCAGCTATTCTTTCTGCACTTTTAGGGTATTTTCTTATCCAAAGCTCAGGTTCAATAATTTCTAGCTCAGATAAATAAAAATTCCTGTTCTCGTCCCAAACTATATCAACCCTGCCGTAAAGAGGCATTGATTTGCATGATTGAAATACTTTTTCAGCAAATAAAATTTCTTCTTTAGTTGGGTCATAACTATTAACTGTACCACCAAAATCATCTTGAACTCTGAAATCGCCAGGTTTTGCTTTTTTAAGAACTGCATGAGTAAAATTTCCATCAAACACCATTAATGATGCCTCACCAAATTCTTCAATAGTTTTAAGATATGGTTGAACAAGCATATCTCTTTGTTGTAGTAGTTCTTGGAATAATTTTTCTTTGTTATTTACGTCACTATTTAGAATCTTATATGTTTTAAAAGCTGAAGCAGATATTGCTGGCTTGATTACTAAATCTGACCACTTATTTATTCTGGATATACTATCTAAACTCTGTGTACAATTTTTACCAGCAAAAAACGTTGGCACAATTTTAATTCCCTTTCTCTGTAAATCTTTTAAATAGTGTTTGTCTATATTCCATTTTATTAGATCATAGGAATTTATAAGTTTAGTTTGGTCTTTTATCTCTTCAAGCCAAAGAAAAAATTCTTCAAATCTTTTGAAATAATCCCATATTGTTCTAAATAAAATACATTTAGTTTGATTCCATTTATAAGAAGAGTCATCCCAATAAGTAATATCTACACTTAAGCCTTGTTTTTCTAAAGCAGCTTTCAAAAGCTGCTCTTCATCTAATATGTTTTGGATATATGGGGTAATTTTGCCAGGCCTATAATAAGCCTGGCATGTCAACAAAGTAATATCTGTCATTAAAAAAGTTTGTCTTTAAGATACTCAATTTGAAGGGCTGTCATGAATGCTGACTGTTTAAGATTTGCAGCAGCAGAATGTCCTCCTTCTACGTTTTCGTAATAAATAACTTTATGTCCTTGATCTAACATTTTTGCAGCCATTTTTCGCGCATGGCCAGGATGAACTCTGTCATCTTTAGTTGAAGTATAAAAATATATTTCTGGATAACTTCTATCAGCAAATACGTTTTGATATGGAGAATACTTACTGATGAAACTCCACTCTTCAGGATTATCAGGATCGCCATACTCATCAACCCATGATGCTCCAGCTAACAACTTATCATAGCGATACATGTCTAAAAGCGGGACAGCACAGATAACTGCATTAAATAGTTCAGGTCTTTGTGTAACAACTGCTCCAACTAGTAAACCACCATTCGAGCCTCCCCTTATTCCAAGATGATCACTTGATGTGATATTTTCACTAATTAATGTCTCAGCAACTGCGATAAAATCATCATAAGCACGCTGCCTATTTTCTTTGAGAGCTGACTGATGCCATTTAGGTCCAAATTCTCCGCCACCACGAATATTTGCAATCACATAAACTCCACCGTAATCAAGCCATTGTCTTGCGAATGATCCCAGATAAGATGGTGTTTGTGATATCTGGAAACCACCATAACCATAAAGTAACGTTGGGTTCATAGAATTTTTTTCCATATTCCTATTTGATATTTGAAAATATGGGATCTGAGTTCCATCCGCAGAAGTTGCATATAGTTGTTCAACTTTATATTTTTCTGGAGCAAATTTTTCTGGCAAAGATTTTATTTTCTTAAAATCTTTAGATTCATTCGCATAGTATAGTGCTGAAGGTTGAGTAAAGCTTTCAGCATTGATAAATATGTGATCAGACCATTCATCTACACTTGAAATTGATAATGCAGCATTACTAATTTCCCGTAATTCACTTTCCTTCCAATTAGTTCCAACTTTTTCAAAATGCAGAATCTTGCCATTAATATTGTCTAAAATATTCACATAGATTTCATCTTTAGCTATTCCTACACTTCTAAGAAATCTTTTATCTGTAGGAGCAAAAATTAATTCTACTGAGTCATTAGTAATATCTTTATTTAAAGCATCTTCAATATTAACAGCAACTAGAGAACCAGAAACGTAACCTCTCCAATCTTGATCTAAGCTCAGTATTAATGATCCTTGAAATGTTCCATTTACATCCATTCTTAAAGGAAGTTCTAATTCGATTAATTCATCGCCTTTCTTTAGATGTAAGACTTTTGTAAAAAAGGTTGGGCCCTCAAGAACACCAAAATAATTACCATCAGGTCGAATTGAAGAAAATGGAAAGCTAAAGATTTTTTCGTAAGTCCCTTCAAATATAGTTTTTGCTTCATTTAAAGATTCCCCCCTATTCCAAACTTTTACTTGTCTTGGGTAGCCAGATTCATTCATACTCCCTTCCCCAAAATCTGTAGCAACCATAATTTGGTTTTCATTTAGCCAACTTAAATATTGTTTAGATTCCGATGTATTGAAACCATCTTCAATAAATATTTTATTTACTAAATCAAATTCTCTAACCACAACAGCATCCTTTCCACCAATAGATAGCCTTAGTAAGCATCTATTAAATTCTGGAGCCAAACAATCAGCACCTTTATACACCCAATTTTGATCTTCTGCTTTTGCTAATTCATCAATATCTAGCACTACTTCCCAAATTGGATTGTCTGTTTGATATGATTCAATTGAAGTTTTTCTCCATACACCACGAACATTTTTTTCATCACGCCAAAAGTTATACATTTCTTCTCCCATAATATAGGCATAAGGTATTCTGTCATTTGACTGATATTCTTCTAATAACTCTTCATAAATTTTGGCGAAGCTCTCCGATTCTGCATATCGAGATTTTGTTATTTCATTCTGCTCATTTACCCAAGTTAAAGCATCAGCACCTTCAACTTCTTCGAGCCACAAATAATCATCATTGGTATCAACAACTATTTCTTTTTCTTGGCTGCAACCGACAATTAATAACGATAAAAAAATAAGTATGGTTCTATCCATCATTTAATTTTACGTGTTTTGTTGATTTTTCCATAATTTTGAAAAAAGATTTATTATCAGACTATGTCTATTGCTTTCATTTCTGATTTACATCTTGAGCCTATCGAAAATAATAGAGTAATAAGTTTTTTTAAATTCTTAGATAAAGCAATCTACAAGTACAAAGAACTATATATTCTCGGAGATTTTTTTGAGTACTGGATTGGAGATGATGATACACAGCCAATTAATAAATTAATAATGCAAAAACTGAAACATGCATCAAATAATGGGCTTAGAATCTATTTCATTCATGGTAATAGAGATTTTCTTGTTGGCTCAGACTTTCAATCTGAGACTGGTATAAGAATCTTAGAAGATCAGTACACTTTTAATCTCAAAGATAAAAAAATAATGATTGCTCATGGAGACACTTTTTGTGTTGATGATGTTGAATATCAAGAAATGAAAAGGGAAATTAGATCTAGTTCCTGGAAAAAAGATTTTCTTGCTAAGTCAATTGATGAAAGAGTTGATTTTGCAAATGAGCTTAGAGCAAGAAGTGCTGAAAGAAATAGCAATAAACCAGAAAATATTATGGATGTTAATGATGATTATGTTCTAGATATTATTCAGAAAGAGAAAATTGATATTTTGATTCATGGACACACACATAGACCTGGAATTCATAATCTTTCAAATGGTTCAATTAGAGCAGTTTTGGGAAGTTGGGAAGAAGAAGGATGGGCTGCAGAATATACTAACGGAAATTTAGAACTTATTTCTTTCTCTATATGAATATTTAATATAATATACTGTATATACATACAGTATATTATATGTTTTCTGATAAGAAAATAAGGGATGCCTTTTCCCATAAAAAACAAAAACATTCTGGCTTTCCTAGTCCAGCAAGCGATTATATTGAAAACCCAATAGACCTTAATCAACTTCTTATAAAAAAACCTAACGCTACATTCCTTATGCGATTTAAGGGAGAGGGAATGATTTTTTCAGGCATAAAGGAGGATTCAATATTAGTTATCGATAGAAGTCTTAAACCCAAGAATGGAGATATAGTGGTGGCCTCTATTGGTGGTGAGTTTTTCTGTCGAAAAATTATTATAGGAAGGAAAAAATTATTAGTAACAGATTGCCTGAATAATAAAACTAAAGATCTAAATAATGTTCTTGAATTTAATTTTCTTGGTGTTGTTACTTCATCAATAAATATCTATTAATGTTTGCATTAGTAGATTGCAATAGTTTCTATGCATCATGTGAAAAGATATTTAGACCGGATCTAAAAAATAGGCCCGTTATTGTCCTAAGCAATAATGATGGCTGCATTATTGCCAGGTCAACCGAAGCTAAAAAAATGGGCATAAAGATGGCTCAGCCTTGGTATCAAATTAAAAATCAGTATTTATCCGGTGGTGGTATAGCTTTTTCTTCAAATTATGAGTTTTATGCAGACATCTCAAACAGAGTAATGAATACACTAACTGAACTATGTCCAGAAATAGACATATATAGTATTGATGAAGCATTCTTGGATTTAAGATCATACAAGAAAAATATAGATTTAGTCAGACTATCTTATGAGTATAAAAAAAGAATTAAAAGATGGATTGGAGTTCCTGTCAGTATAGGTATAGCCCCAACAAGAACTCTGTCAAAATTAGCAAATAAAGTAGCAAAGGATGATAAAAGGTTTGAGGGGGTAGCAATATTTGAAAGAAAAGAA